>Ga0307302_10000474_pt1 | contig 18043 bp, 18 predicted proteins | sample ER_DNA_183_FD_194490 | JGI IMG/M metagenome (GOLD analysis project Ga0307302, IMG submission 194490) | Bulk soil microbial communities from the East River watershed near Crested Butte, Colorado, United States - ER_DNA_183 | ecosystem: Environmental > Terrestrial > Soil > Floodplain | place...
GTTCGGCAGCAGGTCGAAGACGGCGCGGGCCACGGTGAGGCCACCGACGCCGGAGTCGAAGATGCCGATCGGCCGCGGGTCGCTCATCCGAGCGTCCGAACGCATCGTCCGCTCACGCGGTCACCGCCTGCATCGCCCTACCACCACAGGGTCTCGGAGACGTTCTTCTCCGCCCGCTCGAGCTCGGGCGCCCACGCCTGGGTCGACAGGTACTTCCACCCACCGTCGGCGAGCAGACACACGACGTCGCCACGTTCGAGCTCGGAGGCCACCCGGAGGCCGACGTGGAGCACCGCCCCCGACGAGATGCCGGCGAAGACGCCCTCGCGCTCGGTCAGCTCGCGTGTCGCGCGCACCGAGTCCGCGACGTTCACCAGGAACCTACGGTCCAGCACCGACTCGTCGAAGATCGGCGGCACGAATCCGTCGTCGAGGGAACGGAGCCCGTACACCAGGTCCCCCAGCTCCGGTTCCGCCGCGATCACCTTCACGTTCGGGTCGTGGCGCTTCAGGCGCCGGCCGACCCCGGTGAGGGTCCCGCCGGTCCCGAGACCGGCGACGAAGTGCGTGATCTCGGGCAGGTCCCGGACGATCTCCTCGCCGGTGCCCTCCTCGTGCGCTCGAGGGTTCGCGGGGTTCCCGTACTGGAACGGCATGTAGTAGCGGTCGTCGCTCGCGAGCCGTCGCGCGATCTCGATCGAGCCGTTCGTCCCCTTGTCGCCGGGCGAGAGCACGATCTCTGCGCCGAACAGCTCGAGGAGCCGGATCCGCTCCTCGCTCGCGTTGTCAGGGATCACGACGGTCAGCCCGTACCCCTTGCGCCGGGCGACCATCGCCAGCGCGATCCCCGTGTTGCCCGACGTGGGCTCCAGGATCGTGCGCCCCGGGGTGAGCTCGCCCGAGTCCTCGGCGGCCTCGACCATCGCCTTCGCGATCCGATCCTTGAGCGAGCCGGTCGGGTTCTGCCCCTCGAGCTTGGCCCAGATCCGAACTCCCGGCGGGCTCAGGCTCGGCAGGCCGACGAGCGGCGTGTCGCCGATCGCGTCGAGGACGTCGTCGAACCTCATCGGGCCCGCCTGGGGGCCGGGGTCGCAAACGAACGTGCGCGGCATGGCTTCGGAGGCGGCATCGATGCGGATTATCGCAGCGTCGCCGGTGGGAGGCCGGTTCAGCGGCCGCCGGCGACGGCGGGCAGGATCGAGACGGTGTCCTCCGGATCGACCTCGGTCTCGAGCGAGCCGAGGTAACGCACATCTTCGTCGTTCACGTAAACGTTCACGAACCGATGAAGCGCGCCATCGTCGGTCAGGACCATCTGCGTGATCCCCGGGTACCTGTTCTCGAGGTCCTCGAGCAGCTCGCGAAGCGTCGTTCCCTCCGCATCGACGGCACGTTCGCCACCGGCGTGGGGGCGAAGGATCGTCGGGAGCTTCACGCGAGGCATACCGAACGTCCTTTCGTCGCGATCCTCAGCTCGTCGCCGTGCCGTGCTCGGCCTCGGGAGGCGCCTGGCCGGGCGTGAGCCCGCAGAACGCCTCGTAGTCGATCAGCTCCATGATCGAGGGCTCCTTGCCGCAGACGGGGCAGTCCGCGTCCCACCGGACGCGGACGGTCTGGAAGTCCATCTCCAGCGCGTCGAAGATCAGGAGCCGGCCGATCAGCGGGTCGCCCTTGCCGGTGATGAGCTTGACCGCCTCCGTCGCCTGGATCGACCCCACGATCCCGGGCAGCGCGCCGAACACCCCGCCCTCCGCGCAGCTCGGCACGGTGCCGGGGGGCGGCGGCTGCGGGAACAGGCACCGGTAGCACGGCGCGTCCTGACCTGGCATGAAGACCGTGGCCTGGCCGTCCCACTGGTAGATCGACCCGTAGACGAGCGGCTTGCCGAGGAACTGCGTCGCGTCGTTCACGAGATAGCGCACCGGGAAGTTGTCGGTCCCGTCCACGACCACGTCCCAGGGCTCGAGGATCTCCATCGCGTTGTGTGACGACAGGATCGTGTCGTACGGAACGATCTCGATCGTGGGGTTGATCGCCCGCAGGCGGTCGACCGCGCTCTCGACCTTCGGCCGTCCCACGTCCGCGGTGGAGTGGACGATCTGGCGCTGCAGATTCGACTCGTCGACCTTGTCGAAGTCGACGATGCCGAGCGTCCCCACCCCCGCGGCCGCCAGGTACATCGCAACCGGAGAGCCGAGCCCCCCCGCGCCGATGCAGAGGACCTTCGCGTCCAGCAGCTTGCGCTGCCCCTCGCCGCCGATGCCCGGCAGGATGATGTGCCGAGCGTACCGGCGGACCTGCTCCTCGGTGAAGGTCGGGGTCGTCATCCGATCGCCACCTCGTCCTCGGTGACCTCGCCGTCCTCGATCCGGAACCCTCGCAGGACGGGCTTCTCACGGTCCGAGAGCGACATCAGCAGGTAGAGGGACTCCGGGTAGAAGGCCTGCCGCAGGTCGGTCTCGGACGGATAGGCCTCCGAATGCGTGTGCGTGTGGAAGATCCCGAGCAGATCCCAGCCTTCGTCGTCGATCTGGTCGAACACCGTCAGCTGTTCCTTCGGGTCGAGGCGGTAGCTCACCGGGCTCGCGTCCTGGTTGGTCATCGCGAAGAACTTCACCGGCCTGCCGTCCTTGCCCGCCAACAGTCCACAGGCCTCGTTGGGAAACGCGGCCAGTCCGTGCTCGACCATCTCGTCGAAGAAGGCGCGTTCGAGTTCCATCATTGCAGGTGCAACAACCGTACCAGCAGGGCGGTATTCCCTGAACGGCTGTTCAGGCATCTCGGGCGAGCCTGCCGGTGACGGCGATCGTCCCGGGCCGGCCCTCAACCGTGACCCCGACGTCGGCCCAGCCGATGCCTCGACCGGTGAGCTCCTGAGCCAGCCACTCGGGATCGAGCGTGGCGATCAGCAGCCCGCCCGAGGTCTGCGCGTCCGCGAGCACCAGCTGCTCGGGGATCGAAAGCTTGCCCCATTGCACGTTCGGGCGCAGGTACGCGTGGTTGCGCTTGGTACCGCCCGGGACCACGTCGAGCATTGCCAGATCGAGGACGCCCGGGAGTACCGGCACCGAGGACGCGTCGATCCTCGCGCCCACCCCCGAGGCCGAGAGCATCCGCTGCAGGTGGCCGAGCAGCCCGAACCCCGTCACGTCGGTCGCGGCCTCGGCGCCGACCTCGGCCATCGCCTCGGCGGCCGCATCGTTCGGGGTCGTCATCAGCTCGACGGCCGCCGTCAGCAGCGCCGGCTCGACGACCCCGCGCTTGTGCGCGGTCGTCGCGATCCCGATCCCGAGCGGCTTGGTGAGGAACAGGTGCGCCTCGGGCGGCACCGTCGAGTTGCGGGTGATGCGTTCGGGATCGGCGAGCCCGAGCGCGACCATCCCGTACTTCGGCTCCGGGTCGGTGATCGTGTGGCCGCCCAGGATCGCCGCGCCCGCCTTGCTCGCGACGTCGATGCCTCCCTGCAGCACCTGGCCGAGCATCTCCAGCGGCAGGTCGTCGACCGGCCAGGCGACGATGTTCAGCGCGAGGAACGGCCGTGCGCCCATCGCGTAGACGTCCGAGAGCGCGTTGGTGGCCGCGACCCTGCCCCAGTCGTAGGGGTCGTCCACGATCGGGGTGAAGAAGTCGAGCGTCGCGACCAGCGCCTGCCCGTCCGGGAGCCGCACCACCGCGGCGTCGTCCCCCGTGTCGGCGGCGACGAGCACCTCGGCCCCGAGCTCGGGGAGGGACAGGGTGCCGAGGACCGTCTCGAGCTCCGCAGGCCCCAGCTTGCACCCGCACCCGGCCCCGTGGCTGAAGCTCGTGAGTCGCCGCTGCTCCATGGATCGAGGATGCCACACTGCCGTGCATGCGGACCGCCGTCGTCGGGCACACGGAGTGGGTCGAGTTCGGCCACGTCGAGCGCGTGCCGGCCGCCGGCGACATCGTGCACGCCACGGACGCGTGGGAGGAGCCCGGAGGCGGCGGCACGGTCGCGGCCGTGCAGCTCGCTCGGCTGGCAGGGTCGTGCATCTTCTTCACGGCGTTCGGGGACGACGAGCGCGGCGGGTGGACACGGCGTCGTCTCGAGGAGCTGGGGGTGCGGGTCGAGACGGGGATCAGGGACGAACCGACCCGCCGGGCCGTCGTGTTCGTGGACGCGAACGGCGAACGGACGATCACGACGCTCGGCCGGCGCCTCGAACCCACCGCCGCGGACGGACTCCCATGGAACGAGCTCGAAGGCGTCGACGCCGTCTACGTCACGGCCGGAGACCCGGGCGCACTCCATGAGGCGCGGAGCGCTCGGGTGCTCGTCGGCACCAGTCGGATCGCCGACCTGCTCGCGCAGGCCGACCTCTATCTCGACGCCGTGGTCGGAAGCGCCGCCGATCCCGCGGAGGCCCTCGATCCCGATGCCTTCAACGTACCGCCGCATCTGGTCGTTCGAACCGAGAGCGTCCGAGGCGGCCGGTACGAGACGAGCGACGGCCGCACCGGCACGTACGACCCGGTCTCCCCGCCGGGACCCGTCGTCGACACGTACGGCGCCGGCGACTCGTTCGCGGCGGGGCTCACGTTCGCTCTCGGGGCCGGCATGGAGATCGAGGAGGCGTTGGCGCTCGCCGCGCGATGCGGAGCCTGGTGCGCCGCCGGGAAAGGACCGTACGGGAACCAGCTCACCGCGACCGACCTCTAGGCGAGCGTCGAGACCTCCATCCGATGGTGTTCGCGAACGTCGGCCGATGCGGCGAACGTCGCGGGGCCGAGCACCCGGTCTCCGTCGCGGAGCTCCTCGCGGATCTTCGCGAGCTGCGAACGCGTGAAGTCGCACCGCGGCGGGACGGGATCGATCCCGTACAGCCGAGCGGCGTTCCGCCCGAGCACCTTGGCCTTGAGCTCCCTGGTGAGCTCTGGATAGCCGTAGCGCTCCTGGAACTCGTTCGAGATCCGGAACGCACGGAAGGCCTGGATCTGCGGCTGCGGCGACCCGTAGAACAGGCAGTCGGTCCCCCAGACGACGTTGTCCTCGCCCACGTACCTGAGCAACTTGCCGAGCACGTGCGCGGCCTGGGTCGGGGTCCGCATCAGGTTCCACCACGTCGTGCCCAGCTCGGCGTAGACGTTCTCGTTCGAACCGATCCCGGCGCGTTCGAGCGAGGCGATCAGCCGGTTGACGCCCACTTCGGTCGTCGCCGCGGTGTACGGGCCCTCGAAGGTGCCGGCCTCGAACCCCGAGTGGTACACGACGAAGTTCGCGTCGCGGTGCATGCGGGCGGCCGGCCCGATGTCCATCGGCGAGGAGTACCGGCTCCCGCCCGAGAGCCCCTTGTGCACACAGATCGTCGGGATGCCGAGCTCGAGGCTCGTACGGATGAAGGGCTCGCCGACGGCGGGAAGCCCACGCTCGTGGTCGTCGAGCCACCACCCGCCACCGCCCGGGTCGAAGAAGTCGGGGAAGTGCGTGAAGGTCTTCCACGCGCGGATCGGGTAGCGGCTCGCGGTGTCCTCCATCCCGCGCAGCACCGAGCCGATCGAGCCCACGTTCGGCAGGACCTGGCCGTGAAGGAGTATCCGTTCGTCGCGGCACAGGCCCTCCACGATGCGACGGGTCTCGGCCATGATCTCGGGCGACAGCGGCGAACCCTCGGGATAGATCGGCAACGCGGAGAGCACGACGACGTTCGTGTCGCTGCGGATGAAGAACGACTCGAGGAAGTGCTCGATCGAGTAACAGACGCGTGGGTCGTCCTGCCCGCAGTACTGCTGCGGGAAGGCGGCGTAGAAGTCCTCGCCGTGGAAGACCGGGTTGAGGTCGTACTCGAGCAGGTGGCCCTGCACGTCCATGATGAACTCCTCGCCGGCCACCGCCTCCTCCGCCGCCTCGGGTTCCGTGGTGGCCTCGGGCGGGAGGTCGAACCCACCGCCCGGCTCCGACGTCGGCCCCTGGGGCGCCGAGCGATGCGCCTCGCGCGTGCACGCGTCCAGCGCGAGCAGGACCGTCGAGGCCGCGCAGAGCGATCGCAGGAACGTCCGGCGCCGGATCCGCAGGCGGGACGCGTTCGTCGCGCACGACTCCAGAGCTCGGCGACCGGCCTCGCGCGCGACCGACGAGGGCGGAACGGGATCGTACTCGCCGTTCGAGCACGGGCCGAGCGGGATGGGCAGCTCGTAGTCGCTCACGTCTGGTGCAGACCCTCCCACGGGCTCGCGGGTTCCGGCCGATGCCCGGCCGGGCGTAGGCTCGCGCCGTGGACGTCCGCGCCTTCCTGGCCGATCATCCCCCGTTCGACGCGCTGACGGACGCGGAGCTGGACCGCGTCGTCTCGAGCGTCCAGATCGAGCACTTCGCTCCCGGCGCCGTGATCCTGCAGCAGGCGGCCGCGCCCGCGAGCCATCTGTTCGTCATCCGGCGCGGCGGGGCCGAGATCGTGGACGACGGCCGAGTGATCGACGAGGTCGGCGAGGGCGACGTGTTCGGGATGTGGTCGCTGCTGGACCAGGTCGCGCCGACCGCGACCGTGCGGGCCTCCGAGGACACGCTCTGCTACCTGATCGACGCCGAGGTCGCCCACCAGGTTCTCCGGTCGCGCGCCGGCATCTCGTTCATCACGGCCAGCGTCCGACGACGGATCGCCGCCGTCGACGAGACGCTGAAGGCCGAGGTCGACCTCGTGCGGTACCGAGAGGTCGGTGCGCTCGTTCGGCGGCCGCCGGTCACCTGTGACCCGGTCACGGCCGTCGCCGACGCCGCCGGGCTCATGGCGCGCGAACGCGTGTCGAGTCTGCTGATCCCCTCCGCCGACGGGGCCGTGGGCATCCTGACCGACCGCGACCTCCGCACGCGCGTCGTCGCCGAGCGCCGCAGCGCCGACACCCCGGTCCGAGAGGTGATGACGCCGCGGGCCGAGACCGTGCCGGCCGACGCGATGGTCGGCGAGGTCCTGCTCCGCATGCTCGAGGGCGGCTTTCACCACTTCCCGATCGCCGACCCAGGCGGAAGGGTCGTCGGCGTGGTCACGGACACCGACCTGATGGGGATCGGGCGCAACACGCCGTTCGCACTGAAGAGCGCGATCGAACGCGCCCCCGATCGCGATGCGGTCGCGAGCGCGATCGGCGAGCTACCCGACGTGATCACCGCCCTGGTGGACTCGAGCGCGGATCCGGTCGACGTGGGCCACATCATCGCGTTCTCGATCGACGCGGCCACGCGCCGGCTCCTCGAGCTCGGGATCGCCGAACAGGGTGAGCCGCCCTTCCCCTGGGCCTGGCTCGCGCTCGGCAGCGCCGCCCGACAGGAGCAGGCCATCCGAACCGACCAGGACCATGCCATGGCGTTCGAGGGCGACCCCGACCCCGCCGAGGCGTCGCTGGCGCCACTGGCCGAATTCGTGACCGCGGGTTTGGAGGCGGCCGGGATCGCTCGGTGCAACGGCGATGTGATGGCGACGAACCCCGCCCTGCGCCTCCCGCTGCGGGACTGGGTTCGGCGCTTCGACTTCTGGATGAACGAGCAGAGCCCCAAGGCGAGCGAGCAGCTTTCGATCATCTTCGACTTCCGCCGGGTCGCCGGGAAGCTCGAGGCCGAGGGGGCGCTGGACGAGATCATGGCGACGGCCGTGAACCGCCCGATCTTCCTGACCCACCTCGCGCGTCGGGCGCTCGACCTGCGACCGCCGATCGGCTTCGTGCGAGGCCTGATCGTCGAGAACCGCGGAGATCACCCGGGCACCGTCGATCTGAAGCACGGCGGCATCCTGATCGTCGGGAACCTCGCCAGGGCGTGGGCGACCCGGGCCGGCGTCACCGCCAAGCGGACCCTCCACCGGCTGCGGGCGGCCGAGGGTGCCGGGGCCATCGATGCGGAGACCCGCGAGGGGCTCGAGGAGGCCTTCCGTTTCCTTTGGGAGGTTCGGCTGCGACACCACGTCGAGCAGATGCGGGCCGGTGAGCCACCGGACGACTTTGTCGACCCCAAGGCCCTCGGCGGGGTCGCCCGTCAAGGCCTGAAGGAGGCCTTTCGGATCATCGCGAGGGCGCAGAAGGAGTTGGCCCTCGCGGCCGGGATCAAGATGCGCTAGCAGGATGGTCGGCGGGGCCGCCCTCGATGGCGGGGGCCGAGCCCATGGCGTGGTACCCGCCGTCGACATGGACCATCTCGCCGGTGATCCCCCGCGCGAGGTCCGACAGCAGGAACACGATCGTGTCCGCGACCGGGGTCGCGTCGGTCGGGTTCCACCCGAGTGGGGCCCGGTCGCCCCAGCCGTCGGCGAGCGCCTGGAACCCCGGAATCCCCTTGCCGGCGATCGTCCGCAGGGGGCCCGCGGACAGGGTGTTGACGCGGATCCCGTGCGGTCCGAGATCGCGCGCGAGATATCGCGTGATCGACTCGAGCGAGGCCTTGGCCACGCCCATCCAGTCGTAGATCGGCCACGCGACCCGGGCGTCGAAATCGAGCGAGACGATCGCACCTCCGTGCTGCTGCATGTGCGGGAGCATGCCCGCCGCGATCGCCTGCAGCGAGTAGGCGCTCGTCTGGATCGCGGTCGAGACGCTCTCCCAGCTGGTGTGCAGGAAGTTCCCGCCCAGCGCGTCCTGCGGCGCGAACGCGATCGCATGTAGGAATCCGTCGACCCGTCCCCACCGGGACCCGATCTCGGCCGAGACCGACTCGATGTGCGCGGGATCGTTCGCGTCCATCTCCAGGACATCCACGGGCTCGGGGAGCCGGCGCGCCGACTTCTCCGTCAGCCCCATCGCGCGCCCGAACGAGGTCAGGACGATCTCGGCCCCCTGCTCCTGCAGGGCGCGCGCCGCCGCGAACGCGATCGACTCGCGGGTCAGCACGCCGGTGACGAGCAGCTTCTTGCCTTCGAGCAGCATCGGGGTCCTCTCGGTCGCCCCGCATGCTATTGAAAGGACCGTGGATCTCAAAGCGCTCGCCAAGGTGGACCTGCACCGGCATCTCGAGGGCGCGATCCGGCTGTCGACGATGCTCGACCTGTACCGGGGATCCGGTCATCCACTGCCGCAGACGACGGACGCCGAGCTGTCCGAGCAGGCCCAGGTGTTGCGGCCCATGGGTTCGCTCGAGGAGGTGCTCTCGCGGTTCACCTTGGCGCAGGGCGCGTTCGTCGACGAGGCCGCGGCGGAGCGGATCGCGTTCGAGGCGGTCGAGGACCTGGCCGCGGACAACGTTCGGCTGGCCGAGCTGCGTTTCTCGCCCGAGTTCCTGTGCGAGCCGCACGGGCTGCACTGGGACGGCGCGATGGCGGCGATCGTGCGAGGGGCGGAGCGCGGCAGCCGCGAGTTCGACGTGACCGTGGGCCTGATCGCGATCGCCAGCCGCAACTACGGGATGGCGTCCGCCGAGCGGACCGCCGCGTTCGCGCTCCGTCACACCGACCACCTGGTTGGGTTCGACCTCGCGGGGGACGAGAAGCCGTATCCCCCCTCGTTGTACGCCGATGTGGTCGCCGGTCTCGAAGGCTCCAGCCTCAAGCTCACGACGCACTACGGGGAGTCCGGGCCCTCCGAGTTCCCTCGGGAGGCCGTCGAGGCCCTCGGATCGCTTCGCCTGGGGCACGGCGTGAGCGTGGCCGAGGACCCGGACGTCGTCGCGCTGGTCCGCGAACGCGGGGTCGCGCTGGAGATGTGCCCGACCTCGAACCGCCGGACGCACGCCGTCGCCGACCTCGCCGACCATCCGGCGCGCCGGCTGCTCGACCAGGATGTCTCGGTCACGATCAACACCGACAACCCCGGCCTGTTCGCGATCGACCTGACTAATGAGCTCCAGGTCTGCGTCGACGTGCTCGGGTTCTCCGACGACGACCTCCGCCGCGTGACCGCGAACGCGCTGGACGCGAGCTTCGTCGGCAGGGCCGCCAAGGCCGATGTTCGCGAACGGCACTTCGGCTGGGTGGACGCGTAGACCTCAGCGGAGCTCGCTGAGGGCCTTCCACTGGTCCACCGTGATACCGGGGAACGTGTAATAGCTCGCGCCGATCACGTCCCGCTCCAGGACGGTGTCCACGAACCCCTGCGTCTCGGGTCCCGTCGCGTCGAACGAGATCCCCCCGACGACGTGGATCGGGACCCTCAGCCCGGAGGTCTGCCGGCGGATGACCTGCACGCTCCGCGCCGTGTACCGGGCCGTGGCCCGCGGCCCCTCGACCCGGTACGTGTAGTACGTCATCGGCAGGAACACGTCGTAGGTCTCCGCGAGCTCGCGCCACGGGAAGCCCGGCCAGAAGTAGGGATCGGTCCGGACCAGGCGGTCGGGCGAGACCACGATCGCGCCCAACGGATACTCGCCGCCCGCGGCACGCCGGATGGCGGCGGACATCCGGAGCAGCCGTGCCGTGCGGAGGCTCGGCCGGCGAACCTCCGCCGACTCGATGTCGAGCGCGAACGAGTCGAACCCGTTGCCGCTGCGCGTCTCGAACCGGATCGTTCGGACGGCCCGGTGCAGGTCGAGCGCGAGGTCGCGGAGTCCCGGCAGGTACCACGCCACCACCTCGAGACGCTGTCGATGCGCGGCGTCGACGATCGCCGCCACGCCCTCCGGGTGCACGAACGGCCGGTTGCGGTGGTAGTTCGAGCTCTGCAGGTAGATCGTTCTGATGCCGTGCGCGGCCATGGACCGGACCGCGCGCACCGGGTGCTCCCAGACGTCCGTGTCGTAGATGTCGATCCAGGTGCCGAGCCCCTCGTACGGCCTCGTGGCGGTGGATAGCGCCGGTCCCTCGGAACCACCCGCCCCCTTCGCGGGGGCGAGCCACCGGTTCGTCGACCGATCGGACGACCCGTGCCGCCCCCCCGCCGATCCGACGACCTCGGGCGAACCCACGCACGCCACGAGCCCCGCCAGACAGAGCAGCGCACACGCGCGCGCGACCCTCGACCTCATGCACCATCCCCCCTGCCGGTCCCGAAGAACAGAGAACGTCCGGAACGCTCCAAGGTTCGGCCCCATCGGTATCTGGCTCGCATCGGTCGGGCTCGGCTCGGACCGCCGGGGATGGAGGCCGCGCCCGCTAGGATGGGCGCTCCTTCGGAGGACCTCGGGAGCGAACGGACGATGGGAGACGACGGCATCGCGGCGGACCGGCTGCTCGAGCGCTATTGGGAGGGGCTGCTCGAGGTCGAGCCGCTGCTCGGCACGGCGATCGGCGACGAGCGCTTCGACGGCCGGCTCCCCGACCCCGGACCCGCCGGTCGCGCGGAGCGCGAGAGCCTGCACCGCGGCGCGCTCGAGGAGCTCGGGCTGCTCGAGGTCGACGAGCTCGACGAGGACCGACGGGTCAGCCTCGACATCCTCGAGGCGATCGCGCGCCGCGACCTCGCGGTTCTCGAGCACCGGACCGACCGGCTGACCGCGGTGAGCCACCTCTGGGGTCCCGCGGGCCTGGTGGGCGAGCTCGCGTCGCTTCAGCGCGCCGACACGCCCGAACGCATCGAACGCTACGCGGCCCGGATCGCGGCGACCCCGGCCTTCTACGACGCCGAGCTCGAGATCATGCGCGAGGGGGTCGACGACGGGGTCACGGCCCCGCGGATCGTCGCCGAACGCGCGCTCGCGCAGACCGAGCGGCTCATCGAGGCGGGGGCCCAGGAATCGCCCGTCCTCGCGCCCGTCCCCGCCGAGGACGCCGCCGGGCGCGCGCGACTGGCCGCGGCGGTCGCGGACCAACTCCTGCCCGCGCTCGAGCGCTACCGCCAGGGCGTCCGCGACTACCTGCCGAACGCCACGGAGACGATCGGCCTGCGGGACCTCCCGGGCGGGGAGGCGATGTACGCGGCCCAGATCCTGTCATGGACGACGCTCGAGCTGGACGCTCGCGAGGTCCACGAGCTCGGCACCGCCGACCTCGAGAAGATCCAGGACGAGCGCGCGCGCGCGGCCGCGAGCCTCGGCCACCCCGACGCCGCCACGGCCGAGGCCGCGATCGCGCACGATGCGGCGTTCCGTTTCGAGTCGCCGAAGGAGCTCAAGGCGACCGCGGAGGAGCAGGTCCGCCGGAGCTGGGACCTGGCACCCGCGTGGTTCGGCAGGGTCCCCAGCGCCAACTGCGAGGTCCGCCTCGTCGAGGAGTTCCGGGAGGCCGACATGCCGTTCGCGTTCTACAACCAACCCACCGAGGACGGGTCTCGACCCGGCGTGTACTACGTGAACGGTTTCGACCTGGCTCGCAAGCCGAAGCATCAGCTCGCCTCGACCACGTACCACGAGGCCAATCCGGGCCATCACTTCCAGGTCGCGCTCGAGCAGGAGATGGAGGGCCGGCCGGCGCTGCGCCGGTTCGGCGGGTTCCTTGCGGGGAGCGCGTTCACCGAAGGATGGGGCCTGTACAGCGAGCGCCTGGCCGACGAGATGGGTCTGTACCTGGACGAGGCCGAACGGTTGGGGATGCTCGACCTGCAGGGGATGCGGGCGGCCCGCCTGGTCGTGGACACGGGCATCCACGCGCTCGGGTGGACGAGGGAGCGCGCGATCGAGACACTCGAGGGGGCCGGGGTGCCTTCCGTCGAGGCAACGATCGAGACCGATCGGTACATCACGATGCCGGGGCAGGCGCTCTCGTACAAGATCGGGCAGTTCGAGATCGAGCGACAGCGCGCGGCCGCGTCGGAGCGCGATGGCGCCGGGTTCTCGCTCCGCGCGTTCCACGACCGGCTGCTCGCGCTCGGATCGCTCCCGCTCACCGCGCTCCGCCGCGAGCTCGCTCCGTAGCCGGGCGAAGGATCTTCGCCCGGCGCCGAACACTATGGCCCGGCGGCCCGTGAGCCCGAAACGGCGAGCTCCCGATACCTACGGTGTCGAAAGGAGCGTGTCCATGCGCAAGGTGAGCAGAGGGGTCGTCGTGGCGGCGATCGCCCTGATGGTCATCGGCGGCTCCGTTCCCGCGTCCGCGGATGCTCCCCTGAAGGAGGTCTTCACGGACGAGGGGTGGTTCACGTTGCCCGACGTCTCCTGCGACGGGTTCACACTCACCGAGACCATGGACTCCGAGGCGATCACGGTGACCACGTTCTTCGACGAGGCGGGCGACTCGACCCGGATCGCGACCCGTGCGAACCTCTTCGGGACGATCACGAACGCGGCGAGCGGCCACACGTTCCGCGATCACGCGTCGTTCACCGAGACGATGAACGTCGCGGAGGGCACCACCACGGTCAGCGGGATCAGCTACCACTACATCGTGGGCGGCGTGGGGCAGGTGTACGCCGAGGTCGGCCACAAGATCAGCGTGACCGAGACCGGCGAGGTGATCTTCCAGGGCGGTCAGGACGACCTCGCGTCGGACCCCGGCCAAATGACCCTCTGCGACAGCATGACCTAACGGCTTCGAACGACGACGAGTCCGAGAGGGCGGGCCCACGGCCCGCCCTCCGTTCGTTTGACGGCCGCGGACCGGATGCGACACGCTGCGTCGTCCCGACGCGAGGACCGACCAGGTGACCCACGACATCGACCGGACGCGCCTGCGCGACCTCATGCGGCGCGAGCTCGACCGCTTCGAGCAGGATCACCCGCGCTCGCGCGAGCTGTTCGAGGGCGCCAAGGCCAACCTCCTGGCGGGGGTCCCGATGCCGTGGATGAGCGAGTGGGCCGGCCCCTACCCCGTCTTCGTGGCCGAGGCTCACGGGGCCAGGTTCACCGACGTCGACGGCCGCGAATACGTCGACCTGTGCCTGGGCGACACCGGGTCGATGACCGGCCACGCCCCCAAGGAGGCGGTCGACGCGATCGCCGAACAGGCGGCCAGGGGCATCACCCTCATGCTGCCGACCGAGGACGCGGCGTGGGTGGGTGCCGAGCTGCAGCGCCGCTTCGGCCTGCCCTTCTGGCAGTTCTGTTTGACCGCAACCGACGCGAACCGGTTCACGATCCGGCTGGCGCGGGCGATCACCGCCCGGCCGAAGATCCTGGTCTTCAACTACTGCTACCACGGCTCGGTGGACGAGACGATCGTGACGATCGAGGACGGCGTGCCGGGCGCCCGGATCGGGAACGTCTGAGCGCCCATCGACCCGACCGAGACCACGAGGGTGGTCGAGTTCAACGACGTGGACGAGCTCGAGGCGGCGCTCGCGCACGGGGACGTGGCCTGCGTGCTCGCCGAACCGGCGCTCACGAACATCGGGATCGTCCTGCCCGAGCCCGGGTTCCACGACGCGCTCCGAACCCTGACGCGCGAACACGGCACCTACCTGGTGATCGACGAGACCCACACGATCTGCGCGGGGCCGGGGGGCGCGACGCGGGCGTGGGGGCTGGACCCCGACTTCCTGACGGTCGGCAAGCCGCTCGCGAGCGGGGTGCCCGCCGCGTGCTACGGGATGAGCGCCGACGTCGCCGAACGCACCGAGGCGTTCATGCGCTCGCTCCCCACGACCGACGTCGGGGGGATCGGCGGAACCCTCTCGGGCAACGCGCTCTCGCTGGCGGCGATGCGGGCCACGCTCGAACAGGTCCTCACGGATCCGGCGTTCGAACGGATGATCGCGCTGGGCGAGCGGTGGGCCGACGGCGTCTCGGCGGCGATCAGGCGGCACGACCTGCCATGGGAGGTGCAGCGGATCGGATGCCGGGCGGAGTATTGGTTCACGCCGGAGCCGCCCCGGACCGGGGGCGACGCGGCGGCCGCCGACGACCACGAGCTCGCGAGGTTCACGCACCTGTACGCGCTCAACCGCGGCATCCTGCTCACGCCGTTCCACAACATGGCCCTGATGTCCCCCGCCACGACCGAGGCCGACGTCGACGCGCACTCGACCGTCTTCGAGGAGATGGCGACCGAGCTGACCGGCTGAGCCGTCCGGTCCGGCGGTCCGGTTGGGGCCACCACTGGGCAGAGAAGAGCAAGCGCCGAGCGCGCTCGCCGTCGTACGCTCGAGCCCATGCCGGACGCGATCGGGCGGTTCCACTGGATCGTGATCGACACCGTCGATCCGGCGCGGATCGCGCCGTTCTGGTGCGCGCTCCTCGGCGTCCGGGAACGTGGCTGGTTCGGCGACGACTACCTGATGCTGACCACCGACGGCGGCGCGCCGCCGATCGCGTTCCAGCGGGTGCCGGAGGCCAAGTCGGTCAAGAACCGGCTCCACGTCGACCTCGCGGTCGAAGACCTCGACGGGGCATTCGCGCAGATCGTCGCGTCCGGCGGTTCGGCCGTCTCGGACATCCTGGAGATGCCCGGCGGGTACCGCTGGCGCGTGATGGCCGACCCAGAGGGGAACGAGTTCTGCATCGTCCCACGGGACGAGGACTGAGCCCCGCTCACCCGGCGTCGGGTCGCAGCACCTGTCGTATGCGAACGCGACCGGGCCGCAGCAGCGCGCGGGAGTAGATCGTCGTCGCGATCGGGATCACCGCCGCGGTCGCGCCCACCGAGATCGCGACCGAGGCCACCACCTCCCACGTGGCCGCCTCCCCCAGGGCGATCCTGGTCGGCATCACGAGCGGGGAGGAGAACGGCAGGAGCGACGCGACGGTCGCCAGCGTCGAGTCCGGGTTGCTCGTCGCGGTCAGCCCGATGAAGAACGAGCCCAGGATCAGGATCGTGAGCGGCGTCATCGTCGTCTGGAGATCCTCCTGCCGCGTGACGATCGATCCCGCGACCGCGAACAGGCTGGCGTAGAAGAAGAAGCCGAGGATGAACCACCCCAGCACGAGCCCGATCGTCGCGACGGCGCCGGAGGGGAAGTCGAGCGAGCCCACCGCGGAGGATGCGAACAGACCCACCAGCCCGATCAGCAAGAGCTGCCCGAGCCCCAGGAGCCCGATGCCGAGGATCTTGCCGCGCAGCAGGTGCGACGGGCGGACCGTCGCCAGCAGCACCTCGACCACCCGCGAGGACTTCTCCTCGACCACGCCGGAGGCGACCCAGTAGCCGTACGCGAACAGCTGCCCGTACAGCAGGAGCACGCCGACGAACACGACGGTCGCGGTCTCGCGGCTTCGGGCGTCCACGGGCTCGAGCGCGTGGACGGGGAGCCCCGCCTGCAGGAGCGCCGCGTCGACCTCCTCGGGCGTGAGCCCCGCCGTGATGAGCGCGCGGCGCGAGCGCTCCCGGACCGAGACGGCCTGAATGAGCCCGACGAGCTGGTCGGGTGGATCGGCGCGCACGAGGATCTCGGCGGCGTCGACGAGCGCGGCATCGCTCTCACCGGCGTCGACGGCGCGTCGCGCCTCCGCCTCGTCCGCGAGCTCGTGCACGACGACCTCGACGCCCAGCGCAGCGGCGGCCACCCGCACCTGGGCCCCGAGGGCGTCCGAACCCTCCCCCACCACGGCCAGGTCGAAGCTCGTCGGGCGGTTGAAGGCGGCCGAGATTACGATGACGCCGGTCAGCAGCACCAGCGTGATCGCCGTCGAGACCTGGAAGCCCCGGTCGCGAACACGCTCAACGAATTCACGCCGCGCGATGATCGGCCACATGCGCCGCCGAACGGTCATCGCGCGACCTCGCGGCGGAAGATCTCGGACAGGCTCGGCCGGACGACGCTGAAGTGCCTGACCGATCCCGCGGCCCGCGCCGCGTCGAGCACGTTCGACTCGCTCGCGCCGTCGAGCTCGACGATCGCGCCCTCCGCCAGCTGCTCGAGCACCCGGACGCCCGGCACGCGGTCGAGCCATCGCTCCGGCGCTCCCGCCACCTCGACGCGGACCAGGCGCCGCGGGTCGCGGGCACGCAGGTCCGCGATGCGCCCCGACGCCACGATCCGGCCTCGGTCGATCATCACCACGGACTCGCAGAGCCGCTCGACGAGCTCGAGCTGGTGGCTGGAGAACACGACCGGCGCGCCGTCCTCGGCCTGCCGGCGAAGGATCTCCGACAGGACGTCGACGCCGACCGGGTCCAGGCCCGAGAACGGTTCGTCCAGCACGAGCACCTCCGGCCGGTGCACGAGCGCGGCCGCGAGCTGGACGCGCTGCTGGTTGCCGAGCGACAGCGACTCGGCCCGGGCGCGGGCCCGATCGGCCACGCCGAGCAGCTCGATCATCCGATCGGCTTGAGAGCGCGCGTCATCGCGTTCGAGGCCGTGGAGTCGCCCCAGGTAGACGAGCTGATCGAACACGCGCATCTTCGGGTAGAGGCCGCGCTCCTCGGGCAGGTAGCCGAACCGGCGACGCGTCTCGGCATCCACGTCACGGCCACGCCAGCGCACCCGGCCGGCGTCGGCCTGCAGCACGCCGAGCGCGATCCGCATCGCCGTCGTCTTGCCGGCCCCGTTCGGGCCCACGAACCCGACCATCTCGCCGGCCGCGACGCGGAATGACACGTCGTCGAGCGCGACGACCTCGCCGAAGCGCCGCACCAAACCGACGAGCTCGAGCGCGTCCTTGCTCGGGAGGGCAGCGGTCACGACGACCCGAGGGTGAGGACGGCCTTGCCGCGCACCCGCCGTTCGAGCAGCGCGGTCACGGCCGACGCGGCGTCGGTCCAGGGGACCACCAGGCCGACCTCGACCCGCAGTCGCCCGCTCGAGACCAGTTCGACGAGCCTCGCGAGCTCCGCCGTGCCGAGCCGGCCCTCGAGCAGCTCGTGCGTCACGAGGTACCCCCTGAGCGTCGGCCGGCCGCGACGGTAGAACCCGCGCGCATCGAAGGTCGTGGGCTCGTTCGAGGAGTTCCCGATCGATACGACCGTCCCGTCCGGCGACACGCGGGTGAGCGCCGCCGCCAGGCTCGGGCCACCCGCCGACTCGAGGATCAGGTCGAAGGGCTCCCCTTCCGCTTCGAGACCGACGACGACGTCGTCGGCTCCGAGCTCGCGGAGACCCTCCCCGCGTTCGGGGTTGCCGACCACGGCCATCACCTTCGCGCCGGCATCGTGCGCGAGCTGGACGGCGAACCTGCCCACCCCACCCGCCGCCCCCGTGATCGCGACGCTCGACCCGTCCAGCGACCCACCGAACGCGAGCGTGCCGAGCGCGGTGAGGCCGGCGACCGGGAGCGTCGACGCCGTCTCGAACGAAAGGTCATCGGGGATCGGCGCCAGATGGCCGGAGCGCACGGCGACGCGTTCGGCCCATCCGCCGACCACCG
>Ga0307302_10000478_pt1 | contig 17937 bp, 19 predicted proteins | sample ER_DNA_183_FD_194490 | JGI IMG/M metagenome (GOLD analysis project Ga0307302, IMG submission 194490) | Bulk soil microbial communities from the East River watershed near Crested Butte, Colorado, United States - ER_DNA_183 | ecosystem: Environmental > Terrestrial > Soil > Floodplain | place...
CTAACCCGGGAAGGAATCAGCCACCTGCTCCGTCCTGTAGGCATGACGCGGTTTCTCCTCGCTTTTCTCATCTGCGGCCTCTTCGTGCTCGCCGTGCTAGGCGCGCTCGCGGAGATTTTCAGAGGAAGGCGCCCGGTCCTACTTCCCCGCCGGGAACCTGCGCTCGCCTAGCGTTCCGGTCGTCGTCGCGTAGCGGCACGCGACGGCGACCGGGGGGCTAGGAACGCTGCGCCAGCACCCACAGGAAGCACGCCTGTTGCCCTTCGGATCGTCAGACATCGAGCGGCTCGGCCTCGACGACGATGGCCGTCATGCCGCCGTCCGAGCCGGATTCGTGCTCCTCGCCGCGCTCCCAGGCCACTGCATCTCCTGCCTCGATCGGCTCCCGTGCGCCGTCGCCGCTGCTGACCCACCCTGACCCGCGGACAGCGACGAACAGCTGTGGCGCGGCCGCCGGATGTCGGCCCACGACCCCGCCGGGAGCGATCTCGATCAAGACAACATGCGCTTCCACTCCGAGTAGGCGCACTCGCGCGCTCACGCTCCCGGGAGCGGTCACCTCGCGCTCGCCCCAGAGGTCTAGTCGCTTCAGAGCCGCTCTAAGGCGCCGCTTGCGGCGCCGTTGTCAGGACACGCGGGCTTGACCGCGTGTCCGTCTGAAATGACCGGTCGACCCGTTCTTGGAATCACAGCCGCTCTAAGGCGCCGCTTGCGGCGCCGTTGTCAGGACACGCGGGAGGGAGGACGGCCACGCGGGCAAAGCCCGCATGGCCTCTAAGCGGCACCGCGAGCGGCGCCTCAGCGCGCGTCCGTCTGAAATGGCCGGTCGACCCGTTCTTGGAATCACAGCCGCTCGATCACGCCCGCGATCGCCTGCCCGAACCCGATGCACATCGTCGCCACCCCGTAGCGACCATCGCGTCGCTCGAGCTCGTTCAGCAGCGTCGCCGTGATCCGAGCGCCGGTTGCGCCAAGCGGGTGACCGAGCGAAACGCCGCCCCCGTTCGGATTCACGTCTTCCATCCGCTCCGCGAGCCCCGCGTCGCGCACGAACTGGAGGACGACGGAGGCAAACGCCTCGTTGACTTCGATCACGGAGACGTCGTCCCAGCCGATCCCGGCCCGCTCGAGCGCGCGTTCGCAAGCCTGCGGATTCCCGTGCAGCATCCGGTACGGGTCGACGCCGGCCAGCCCGAACGAGACGAACCTGGCCCGGGGCTCGAGGCCGAGCTCCGAGGCCTTGCGCTCGCTCGCGATCAGCACCCCGGCCGCGCCGTCGCAAATCTGGCTCGAGTTGCCCGCGGTGATCTTCCCCTCGGGCAGGAACGCGGGCTTGAGGCCAGCCAAGGCCCCGAGCGACGTGTCCCGGCGAGGCGTCTCGTCGACGGCGAAGAGTGTTCCGACGTGCGGGTTCTGAACCTCGACGGGGATGATCTCGTTCTCGAAGCGCCCCTCGTCCGTGGCCGCAATCGCCCGCCGGTGCGACTCGAGCGAGAAGGCGTCCAGCTCGTCTCGCGAGAGGCTCCACTCGTCTGCGATGGCTTCGGCCGAGATCCCCTGAGGGACGATCTGCCACCGCTCGAGCAACTTGTCCGAGAGGTCGCCGCCGTTCGAGCCCATCGGCACCCGCGACATCATCTCCACGCCCGCGGCGACAACAAGATCGAGCTGGCCCGACCAGACAGCGGCGGCCGCGTTGAAGTTGCATTGCATCGACGAGCCGCACTGGCGGTCGACGGTCGTGCCGGCGACAGTCTCCGGCCAGCCGGCGACCATGGGCACCATGCGGCCGATGTTCCAGCCCTGCTCGCCGATCTGGGTCACGCAGCCGAGTTGGACGTCCTCGATCTCCCCGGGATCGACCTCGTGGCGCGCCAGGAGCCCGTTCAGGACCTGGCCCGCGAGCTCGTCCCCGCGAATGGACGAGAGCGTCCCGTTCCGCTTCCCAATCGGGGAGCGGACCGCGTCGACGATGAGGGCATCCGATTCCCAGTTAGGCATTGGCTACAGAGTAGAGGCGCAAAGCCCCGACGCCCTTCAGCTCGTGTTCTCCCCGGTCCTCGAAGGAGATCCCGGAGCCTGCGACGAGGTCTTTGACGGTTTGCGACACAAGCACTTCTCTCGCCTGCGCCTCACTCGCAATCCGCGCCCCGGTGTGCACGGCGAGCCCTGCGACCTTGTCGGCGAAAAGCTCGCACTCGCCCGTGTGCACGCCTGCCCTCACCTCGAGGCCAAGCCCGCGGACACCGTTCTCGATCGCGTACGCGCAGCGAATCGCCCGCGCAGGGCCGTCGAAGGTGGCGAGGAATCCATCGCCAGCCGTGTCGAGCTCCCGGCCGTTGAAGCGGTCGAGCTCCTTCCGCACGACGGCGTGATGACGCTCCAGTAGCTCACGCCAGCGGCGGTCGCCGAGCTTCATCGCTTGCCGTGTTGAGCCGACGATGTCGGTGAAGAGCACCGTGGCGAGCACGCGATCTGGCTCAGGCCCGCGGCGAGCGCCGGTGAGAAACTCCTCGATCTCGTCAACCACCGCATCCGTGTCGCCGGCCCAGAGCGTGTGCGCGTCCCCGGGCAGCTCGACGAACTTCGCCCCCGGGATCTGCTCGGCGAGCCACCGTCCTTCGGCCACATTCGCATCAAGGTCGTCTGCTCGGTGCAGCACGAGCGTCGGCGCCTGGATCGAGGGCAGAACGTCGCGAACGTCGATCTGCGTGTTCATCCGCATGAGCGCGACCGCCGCGCCGGGGCTTGCGCTGCGGCGGAAGTACTGCGCAAGTCGGTTCTTGAACGCCTCGTCCTCGCTCGGCGCGAGCTTGTCGAGGTCCATCGTGTGCGACCAGTTCTGCTCGAGCTCTTCGATCTCACGCGCCCGTGCCTCCGGCTTCGGAGCCCACGGATAGTCGGGGCTCCAGATCCTTTTCGCAAAGATGCCGTAGAGCGCGAGCGCGGTGATCCGCTGCGGGTAGGTAGCAGCGAAAAGCACGCTCATGAGCCCACCCTCCGAGAATCCGAACAGCGCGGCCTGCTCGCACTCGACCGCATCGAGAACGGCTCGCACGTCGTCCATCCGCTCTTCGAGCGTCGGTAGCCGGTCAAGCGGCACCGGGTCCGAGAGGCCGGTTCCACGCTTGTCGAACAGGATCAGCCGAGAGAAACTCGCCAGCCGATCGAGCACGTGTGCATGCGCAGGCTCATCCCACATGAGCTCGACGTTGGAGATCCAGCCCGGGACGTAGATCAAGTCGAGCTCGGCGTCGCCGACCACCTGGTAGGCGATGTTGAGGTCTCCGCTCTTCGCGTACCGCGTCTCAGGCCGAGCTGACGGCAAAGAGCCTCCATTCCCCCGGGACTCCCTTGAGGTCCTTCGCTCCGCGATCCTCGAAGTCGATCCCCGAGCCCGCGACAAGGTCCCTGACCGTGCTCGAGACGAGAACCTCGCCCGCACCGGCGGCCGAGGCAACTCGTGCTCCGACATTCACCGCCAAGCCGGCGAGCTTCTCGCCGACGCGCTCGCACTCGCCCGTGTGAATCCCGGCGCGCACCGCAAGACCGAGCTCGGGAACGAGCTTCACGATCTCGCGCGCGCACGCGATCGCGCGGGCCGGGCCATCGAAGCTGGCAAAGAAGCCGTCGCCCGCTGTATCCAGTTCGACTCCACGAAAGCGCGCAAGCTCGACGCGAACGACTTGGTTGTGCCGCTCTAGAAGACCGCGCCAGGCCTGGTCTCCGAGCTCGACGGCACGCCTCGTCGAGTCGACGAGGTCGGTGAAGAGCACCGTAGCCAGGACCGTGTCCGGAATCCGCCGCGAAGGAGTTCCCTCCATGAACGCCTCGATCGCCTCGGCGGCGAACGCGTTCTCGTGAATTCCTCGGCCGACACCAGGCACGATGACCAGCTCGGCTCCGCGGATGCGCTCCGCTACCTCCGCCGCGACCTCGCGCGCGCGTTCCTTCGCGATCACGAGCGTCGGAACGCGAATCGCCGGGAGGACGTCGGTTACGTCGAGGTCGATCTGCATGCGCCTGAACTCCGCCCACGTCGCGGGGCTCGCCGTCAGTCGGTGATGCCAGACGAACCACTCGAGGTATTCCTCGTCCTCGGCCCACTGTGGGTTGAGTTGGCGCGCCATTTCCTCGAGAGCGTCGCGCCGCCCCCACTGTTCACGACCTTCGCGGATCTGCGCCAGCGCCTCGTCACGCTCCCGCTCGTCCCGCACTCCGCGTGCCCAGGGGTCGTAGAGGATCAGCCGCTCGACGCGATCCGGATTCGCCGCTGCAAAGACCGCGCACGTGGCGGCCGCCTCTGCAAGCCCGACCAGCGCCGGCCGTTCGCTGCCCTCAGCATCGAGGACGGCGCGGAGGTCGTCCATCCGCGACTCGATGGTGAAGCCTCGCGGCCTGTCGGAGAGGCCGACGCCGCGGAGGTTGACGACGATGAGGCGTCGCCCCTCGGCGAGACGCCGGAGAGTCGCGGCAAACCTCGGCGACTGCCAGAGGGTGTACAGATTCGACAGAAACGGAAGGAAGACGAGATCCGACGGCCCGTCGCCGATCACCTGGTACGCGATCGAGACGTCGCCGCTTCGGGCGTAGCTGACGTCGGGCACTTTCATGGGCGTATCCTCCCATCGTGGCCACAACAGCGACCGAACGGAAGCTCTTGATCGGGGGCGAATGGGTCGAGACCGGCGACTGGCTGGAGGTCCGCTCGCCGTATTCGGGCGGGGTCGTCGGAAGGGTTGCGAAGGCGGGCGCCGACGAGGCGCGGGCGGCGATCGACGCGGCCGAGAACGCGATGGCCGATCCCTTGCCGGCCCACAAGCGGGCCGAGATCCTCGTCAGGGTCGCGGGCGCTCTCGGGAAACGCCACGACGAGGTCGCGCGCGTGATCTCGGAAGAGGCCGGGAAACCGATGAAGGCCGCGCGGGTCGAGGCGAAACGGGCCATGTCCACCTACACCTTCGCGGCGGTGGAAGCGCGCAAGCTCGCCGGCGACATGGTTCCGATGGACGCCTCGCAGGCGGGCGAGGGCAAGCTCGCCTTCACGCTGCGCGAGCCGATCGGCGTCGTCGGCGCGATCAGTCCCTTCAATTTTCCGCTCAACCTCGTCGCGCACAAGATCGCGCCCGCGCTCGCGGCGGGCTGCGCGGTCGTCCTCAAGCCCGCGAGCCAGACTCCCCTGTCGGCACTGCTACTCGCTGAGCTCGAGGCAGAGGCCGGCCTGCCACCGGGCTGGCTCAATGTCCTCGCCGGCCCCGCGAGCGAGATTGGAGACGTACTGGTCGAGGACGAGCGGGTGCGGGCGATCACCTTCACCGGCTCGGCCGACGTCGGCTGGAAACTCCGCGAGCGCGCCGCGCGCAAGAAGGTCACGCTCGAGCTCGGGAACGCGACGCCGGTGATCGTCCACGGCGACGCGGAGCTCGACGAGGCCGCCGAGAAGCTCGCCCAGAACGCGTTCTCGTTCGCGGGCCAGAGCTGCATCTCCGTTCAGCGGATCTACGTCCAGAAGTGGATCTACGACGACTTCGTATCCCGCTTCGTCCCCAGGGTCGAGGGCCTGGTCGTGGGCGATCCCGCGGACGAGGAGACCGACGTGGGGCCGGTGATCGACGCCGATGCTCGCGAGCGCATCCTGAGCTGGATCGAGGAGGCGCGAGACGGCGGTGCCGAGATCCTCGCCGGCGGAGGCCCCGAGGGCGACCTCATCCAGCCGACCGTGATCGCCAACGCGTCGCTGGACATGAAGGTCTGCCGCGAGGAGGTTTTCGGCCCCGTCTGTGTCGTCAACTCGTACGAGTCGCTCGACGAGGCGATCGCGCTCGCGAACGGCACGCGCTACGGCCTGCAGGCGGGCATCTTCACAGCCGACATCCGAGCTGCCCTGAGCGCGGCGCAGAAGCTCGAGTTCGGCGGCGTGACGGTGAACGAGGCACCGACGTTCCGCGCCGACCAGATGCCCTACGGCGGCGTCAAGGACTCGGGCAACACGCGGGAAGGGCCTGCGTACGCCGTGCGAGAACTGACGGAGGAGCGCGTCGTGGTGATCGCGCTGTGAGCGTTTTGTCGAGCAGCCGCCCCTAGTCCCGTCATATAGACTCGCGCCGCCTCATGGCACGACTCTCCCTGCCCGACCGATTCCGCAGGCGGCCCGCGGAGGGAGCCGGCGAGAGCGGTCCGCCCACCCCGGCACGTGCGCAGCGGCTGCCCGCACCCGGCTCGCTACGGCGTGAGCGCCGCGCGCTCGTGCGCACGCGGGAAGACCGGATCCGGGACCTCGGCGGACTCATGCTCGAGATGTACAGGCGCGACCAGTTCAAGCAGGACCTGCTCGTCGAGCAGTGCCTCGAGGTGATCTCGATCGAGGAGCGGCTGCGTGAGATCGACAATCTGCTCGAGGCTGCGCAGGCGCAGCGGCGGCAGGGGGTCGGAGTTCGTTGCACGTGCGGCGCCCCGATTGTCTGGGGCTCCCACTTCTGCGCCAACTGTGGCCGGCCGGTGGGGGCCGAGCCCGTCGTTTCGTGCCCGAATTGCGGAAATGCGCTCGCCGCGGATGCACAGTTCTGCGCCACCTGCGGGACGCCGGTGCCGGAGGGCACCCGGCGCGGGAACGGCGAGTCGGGAGACGGCGAGTCGGGGGACGGCGAGCAGACGATGTACCAGGCGGAGCGCTCGGGCGATCCCTGGGAGAGCTAGGACGTGGCCGTGCCGCCCGAGCCGCCAGACGAGCAGCCGCCACCACCTCCTCCAGCCGTAGACGCCGAAGGCGGCGAGTGCCCGCGATGCGGAACTCCGTACGCGCCGTTTCAGGAGTACTGCCTCGAGTGCGGGTTGCGTCTTCCTGTCTCCCGAGGGCTTGTCCCGGTCCTCGCGACCGCGTGGCGCCGGCGCCTGCCCTGGTATCCGGGCGATTGGATCTGGCCGGTGCTGCTCGCGCTCGTCATCGCCGCGCTCGCCGCCGCGATCGCGATCCTCTCCTCGAATGACAACGGGTCACCGGGGAGGACGCAGGCGGCCACCGGTGAGTCGGTTCCGGTCGGCACCGGCACCGGCCCCGTACCGAGCGAGCCGACGGGGACGAATCCCGTGCCGACCACTCCGGGGACCACGACCGCCTCGACTGAGCCCGCGCCGCCGCCGCCGACGACGACCGGCACGGTCATCGAATGGCCTGCCGGCCAGAACGGCTGGACGGTCGTCCTTGCGTCGATTCCTCAGAGCGCGGGACGAGCTGGCGCGCTGGGTGCAGCGCGCAAGGCAATCTCCGCGGGTCTGACCGACGTCGGCGTGCTGAACTCGTCCGAGTTCTCCAGTCTCCACTCCGGCTACTACGTCGTCTTCAGCGGCGTCTTCAGCTCGCAGAAGGAGGCCGCGACCGGCCTCGACACGGCGAAGAGCTCCTACCCGGCGGCCTACTCCCGGCAGATCGTCCAGTAGCAGCAGTCGTCCCCAACGGGATGACTCGTAACAGGCTGTCACGAAGTTTTCGGAGCGGCTACGCGGCGACGCTGGAGCGCTCGAGATGCTGGTGCGACGGGCAGTAGTCGCGCTCCGGGAGCGGCGTCCGCTGGCAGGGCTTCCCCTTCCGGGTCGTCGCGTGGCAGCGGGGAACGCCGCCGTCGAAGGCACCGGCCTCGATCTGATCCTCGATGAACGCGACAGCAGCCGCGACGCCTTCGTTCACCGCCCAGGCCACCTGGGCCTGTGCGGTAATCGGGAAATAGCGCCGGATGTCCTGGAAGAGCGAGCGCTCGGGCTTGGAGAAGTACTGCGGATCGCGAGCGAGCCGCTCCATCGTCTGCTCGCATGCCTCGAGCACCGCTCGGCGATAGTCGGCCTGCTCCCTGGTCGTGACGTACGGGTCGACCAGATCTTTGATGGAGCGATAAATGGCTCGCGAGTACTGATACATGCAGTGCTGGATCTGGAGGGTTCTTTCGTCCATCCCAAATGTGCCAGTCACCTTGTTAATCCCCCGCAAAGCTCTGTTAACCGCGGATTAATCATCATCCTTGGCCTTCGCCGAGCGGCACTCTAACGCCTCCCGCCCGCTGTTACAAACTCTCCGCCTGAGTTTGCAACTGTGACAACTATGTCTCATGGGAGAGAATAGACAGGCCCGCATGTCACACGACACCGACAAGCTCATCCGCCAGCTCTCGCTCGTCGCCTTCCTGATGGCTGAGAGGCGACCGTTGACCGCGCGGGACGTGAAGCAGAACGTCGAGGGCTACCAGGAGATGTCCGACGAAGCGTTCGCCAGGCGCTTCTACTCCGACCGCGCAGAGCTGCTCGCCCTCGGGGTCCCCCTCGATTCTCAGCGCGACGAGTTCACAGGCGAAGAGCTCTACAACCTGCGCTCGGAGCGGTACTTCCTACCTCCGCTCGAGCTCACCGACGACGAGCTCGCCGCTCTCCAGACCTGCCTCTACCTCCTCGAGGGTCAGTTCGCCTACGCGGAGCCGCTGCGGCTCGCGCTCCAGAACCTCGCATTGGGCCGTCCCGGCTTCGAGCAGGCGCCGACCGAGACGGCGCGGGCCGTCGAGCTCCATGATCCTGGCTATTCGCCGGAGCTGCCCGGGCGGCTGGCGAAGCTCGAGGGCGCGATCTCCAAGAACCGAACCCTGAAATTCACCTACTGGTCGATCATGCGGGACGACGTCCACGAGCGGACGGTCAACCCCTACGCACTCCTCTTCGACCGAGGGCAGTGGTACGTGGTCGGCCTCGACCTCGACGACGACGGGGTGGTCAAGACCTTCCGCGTCTCTCGTATGCGCGGCGAGATCCGCCTCGCGACCCGACGCGAGCGCGACTTCCGGCTGCCGCCCGACTTCGACGCCGATCCCTACCGCCTTCCTCCCAACTGGCAGATCGGCGAGATCAAGGGTGAAGCGAGGATCGAGGTCGGCGGCGACACGGCCTGGTGGGTCGAGCGCGCCTACGGCGCTCACGGCCGCATCGAGGACGGAGTCTTCATCACTGAATACGCCAGCCTCGGGCAGCTCTCGTCGTGGATCCTGCGCCAGGACGGACGGGCGGTGCCAGTTGCCCCTCCGGAGCTGCGGCGCCTCGTGCGCGCCGACCTCGACCTCGTCCACAAGCGGCACGCGGGCAAGCCGCCCAGGGTCGCCGACGAGGCAGTGGAGTCGCAGGACGAGGCGGAGGAGCGTCCGGCAAGCCCGGTGCCGCCCGAGCGTTTCGGCTTACTCCAGGCACTGCTCGCTCATCTGCTCGACCGCTGCGGCGAGGAGTCGCAGGCGGTGATCCCGGCGGCGGAGATCGCCACTCGCTTCAACCTCTCCCCGGAATCGCTCGAGGAGCACCTCCAGCTTCTGAACCTCGTCAACTTCGGCGGTGGCTGCTACGCCGTCTACACGGAGCTCGAGAACGGGCAGGTCCACGTGGAGAAGGAGATCTTCGGCGACACGTTCCGCTCACCGCCGCGGCTGACGCCCCTCGAGGCACGTGCGATCCGGCTCGCGCTCGAGTTTGTCGGGCCGATGATCGCTGCCGAGGCGCACTCTCCGCTCGAGCGCGTTCGGCACAAGCTCGAGGAGACGTTCGGACAGTTCCCGTTGACGCAGACCACGGAGCCGCGCTCGGCGCGCGCCGAGGAGAAGCTCGTCGGCTCGCTCAGCGAGGGCATCAGGCAACAGCGGCTCGTCGAGATCGAGTACCAGAAGGAGGGCGAGGAAACGCTCTCGACGCGGATCGTCGAGCCGCACGTGATCGAGCGAGAGCTTCCGCACTGGTACGTCCACACGTGGGACCGCACCCGCGATGCCCAGCGCTCGTTCCGGCTCGACCGAATGCGGAGCGCCCGGCTCCAGCGGGAGCGATTCGAGCCCCGCGAGGGCTTCCAGCCCGACCGGCTGAGCAGCGCCGCGGTCTCCGCGCGCATCTGGTACTCGAGGAAGATCGGGCGCTGGAAGGTCGAGGAAGGCGCCCGGCCGCTCGTGGACGGCACGGCGCTCGCCGAGCGGGCGGTTGGCAGCGAGGAATGGCTCGTCGGCGAGATCCTCGGTGACCGGGGCGAAGCTGTCCTGCTCGAGCCGGAAGGCCTCCGCAAGCAGATCGCAAGCCGGGCCAAGGCGCTCGCGCGGGAGCTTCGGCTCACCCGCGTTGCCGCGAAGGCCTAGCCCGCGCTGCTCAATCGCGCGAGAGCCCATTCGGCGTGGTCCCGAAGAAGAGGATCGTCGCCGTCCGCATACGGCTGGGCGGCGGCGCGGTGCTCGGGATCGCTTGAGTTTCCGAGTGCGACCAGAGCGTTTCGGCGCAGGTAGCGCGGGTCTTTGCGCGGGAAGTAGAGACGCTCGTAGCGCTCGCACAGCTCCTCGTCGCTCGCCTCGAGCCACTCGACGAGCGAGACGTGCGGCTCGAGGTCGGCGGTCGGGGCCTCGCCGGCGCGCCGTTTCTCGATCCCCCGGTTCCACGGGCAGACGTCCTGGCAGATGTCGCAGCCGTAGACCTGCGCTCCGAGCTCGGGGCGGTACTCCTCCGGAATTGGGGCCGGCGCCTGAGTCCAGTACGAGAGGCACCGGGTCGAGTCGAGGACGCCGGGCTCGTCGAGGGCGCCGGTGGGACACGCTTCGATGCAAAGCGTGCACGAGCCGCAGTCGAGCTCGAGCCGTGGCGAGGAGTCCACCGGAACGTCCGTCACGAGCGTGCCGAGGACGACCCAGGAGCCGTGGCGCCGGGTGATCAGCATCGTGTTCTTCCCGTAGAAGCCGACGCCGGCGCGAGCAGCAGCCTCGCGATCGACGTGATCGTTCTCGTCGACGAGCACGCGGTACTCGCCGCCCAGGCGCCGGCCGAGCGCGTCGAGCTTCTCCCGCAGGTCGGCATAGCCGTCGAACCACGTGTACCGGGGAAGACGGCCCTCCGTCGGCCCTCGCTCCGGCTCTTCGGCGTAGTAGCAGAGAGCCGCCGAGATGACCGTGCGGGCATTCGGCACGAGCGTCTCGGGGTGACACGAGACCTCGGGCCGGGCCATGGTGAAGCGCATGTCCGCGAAGAGGCCGCGGCTGCGGCGCTCCCTGATGTGCCCCTCGGTCTCAGCGTACGGCTCGGCGGGCGCGGCGCCGACAACGTCGATGCCGAGCTCTTCGGCCAGTCGCTCGAGCTCGGCGATTGTCATGCCTGGAATTGTGCCGACGCGGCGCTTGTGTTGCATCGCACGAGAATTCCCCGTCAGATCACTTGCGCGCTCGATCGCGAGTGATGCAACACAAGGCGGTTACGATCGGCGCGTTGAAGGCGATTCGGATCCACGAGGACGGCGGGCCCGAGGTCTTGCGCTACGAGGACGCTCCGGATCCGGTCGCGGGCCCCGACGAGGTGCTGATCCGGGTGCGCGCCGCTTCGCTCAACCACATCGACCTCTGGGTCCGGAGCGGCCGACCGTCGGCTCCGAAGCCGCGGATCCTCGGCGCCGACGCAGCGGGAATCGTCGAGAGCGGGCCGGGCTTCGCGCCGGGCGACCGGGTTGTGATCAATCCCGGCATCGATCACGGCGCCGTGATCGCCGTCTTCGGTGAGCATATGGACGGCACGCACGCGGAGCTCGTCGCCGTGCCGGCGACGAACGTCTATCCGATCCCCGATGGGATGAGCTTCGAGGAAGCGTCGGCCTTCCCGCTCGTGTTTGTGACCGCTTATCGGATGCTTGTCACGAAGGCTCAGGTCCAGGAAGGCGAATGGGTGCTGATCTGGGGCATCGGGGGCGGGGTGGCGATGGCCGCGAATGCGATCGCCCATGCGCTCGGGGCGAAGACGATCGTGACCTCCTCGAGCGACGAGAAGCTGGCGCGCGTCGAGGCCGACGTGAAGGTTGACCACCGATCGGCAGACGTTGTCGAGGCGGTCAAGGCCGCGACGGATGGTCGCGGCGCTGACGTGGTCATCGAGAACGTCGGCGAGGCGACGTGGCAGCGGACGCTTCAGGCCGTCCGCTCGGCGGGGCGCATAACCGTCTGTGGAGCGACAAGCGGCCCGAACCCGCCTGCGGCCCTGCACCGGATCTGGTGGAAGCAGTTGACGATCTACGGCTCGACGATGGGGACGAAGGAAGACTTCGAAGGCGCGTACGAGCTCGTCGCGAGCGGTAGAGCGAAGCCCCTGATCGACGAGGTCTTCCCACTCAGCGAGGCCCGAGCGGCCCACGAGCGGCTGGAGGCCGGCGAGCAGCTCGGGAAGATCGTGCTCAGGATCTAACTCGGTACGCGGCCGCTTCTTCGACGAGCGCGCGGAAGAGAGTGAGGTCCTCGCCCTCCTCGGGGTGCCAGAGCACGCCGACCGCGAACGGGTGCGAGGGATCCTCGAGCGCCTCGATCGTCCCGTCCTCGGCCCAAGCGGCTTCGCGGAGACCCTCGCCGAGCCGTCCAAAGCCCTGATGATGCGACGACTTGACCGGCGCCCGCTCGCCGAGGATCGCTCCGAGCTTCGAGTCGGTCTTCACCGTCACCTCGTGGTCGGCCATCATCGGCTCGTGGTGCCGGTGGCGGTCGTGTCCTACCTCCTCGGGCAAGTGCTGTACGAGATCGCCGCCGCGCGCGACGTTCAGCACCTGACTGCCCCGGCAGACGGCCAGGACCGGCATGTCTCGCGCGAGCGCGGCCTCAAGCAGCGCGAGCTCCGCGTGATCGCGATCCGGGTTCAGCTCTCCGGTCTCGGGATGGGGATCGGCGCCGTAGGTCGAAGGGTCGAGGTCACCGCCGCCCGAGAAGATGAGCCCGTGCAGCGCGTCGAGGGTCTCTTCGATTGCCTCCTCGCTCGGCGGCACGAGCACCGGGCGCCCGCCCGCGTCCTCAACGGCGCGCACGTACGCCAGAGGCGTGAACGCGGCCGGCTCGGTCCAGCCGCTCCACGTCGCCTGCTCGGCATACGTCGTGATCCCGATGATCGGAAGTGGCACAAGACGACGATACCCGCTTGAGTGCCGCCTATTCCCGATGTCCTCGCAGCGCGCTATCGTGAGAGCGGGGTCAAGTCGCCGGCCCCGTTCATGCGGCGCCGACAGTACTTCGATTCCAGACTTTGAGACGTGGCCGCACTTGGAAAGCCGCAAGACAATCCTCATCTGCGACGACGAGCCTGCGCTCCGCGAGCTCGTGCGCGCGTCGCTCTCCGACGGCTACCTCTTCGCCGAGGCGAGCGACGGCCTGCTCGCGATCGAGCTGGCACGCGAGGTCGAGCCCGACATCGTCATCCTCGACCTCATGCTGCCTCGGCTGGGCGGTTTGGAGGTTCTCGCTCAGCTGCAGATTGACGAGCAGCTTCGCGACGTGCCCGTGCTCGTGATCACGGCCTGGAACGAGACGCGGGAGGACGTCCTTGCGGCCGGCGCCGCCGACTTCGTGGCGAAGCCGTTTGACCCCGAAGAGCTCAAGGCCGCGATCGAGGAGCTGCTTCAAGACCGATGACCCCGCGCTTCTCCTCCGTCTCGCTGCAGACCAGGCTTGTAGCCGCGAGCGCCGTGCTTGCGGTCCTCGTCGTCGGGGTCTTCATCGCCCTCATTCTCGCCCTCTCGGCGCTCCGCGAGGCGAGCAAAGAGGAGGCCCGGTCGACGGACGTCACCACTGCCGCGCTCAATATCGAAAAGCTCGTCTTGGACGTCGATTCGGGCATTCGCGGTTGGGTGCTCACTGGGCAGGACAGGTTTCTTCAGCCGGCCGACAACGCAGAACGACAGCTTCCGACTCGTCTCACGAACTTCGAGCAGCTCGCCTCGCGTGAGCCGCGTCAGCGCAGTCGCGCGATGCGTCTGACGGAGACGATCCGGAACTACCTCGACGAGTACGCCGTGCCTGTCTCGAACTTGACGAAACCCGGAGCGAGGGCGCTGGCGCATGCGACTGAGGGCAAACTGCGGACCGACGAAATGCGCTTGCTGTTCAAGCGTTTCCTCGCCGCCGAAAACGTGCTCGCCGACCAACGTGAGCGCTCGGCCGATGCGAAGTCCAGGCACGCCATCGAGCTCGGCGTGGCGGGGCTTGCCGGTACCGCTGCCTTCATCCTCCTCTTCGGCCTCTATCTGGCCCGGTCGATTGCCCGACCGGTTCGCGAGGCCGCCGAAGGTGCCAGCCGCCTCGCCGGCGGCGATCTCGCTCTTCGTCTCCGGCAGGGGGGCCCAGGCGAGGTAGGCGAGCTGACGAGGAGCTTCAACCAGATGGCGGAGGGTCTCGAGAGCGCTCGGATCGAGCTTCAGGAACAGAACGCGCAACTGCGAGAGAGCGAGCGCCTGAAGTCCGACCTCGTCAACACCGTCTCGCACGAGCTGCGGACGCCCCTCTCAGGGGTGCTCGGGTTCACGAAGCTCCTCCTGACGCGGGACTTCGACTCCGAGACGCGCCGGCACTACCTCGGCATCGTCGATGCGCAGGCGCGCAGGCTGTCGGAGCTCATCGACGACTTCCTCGACGTCCGCCGCATCGAGGAGGGGCGCTTCGAGCGCGCCCAGGAGCTCGTCGACGTCGGGACCCTGCTGCGCGAGGAGGCCCAGCTCTACAGCGCACAGAGCCGCAAGCACCAGCTCGCCTTGGAGTTGCCAAGAGCCCCGCTGCCGGTGCTCGGCAACCCCGATAGGCTCCGACAGGTGATTGGCAACCTGCTCTCGAACGCCATCAAATACTCGCCGCAGGGCGGCGTCGTCGAGCTAGCGGCCGAGGCCGACGGCGATGCGGTTCGCGTCGAGGTACGCGACGAGGGGATCGGTATTCCTGCGCATCAGCAACCGCAGATCTTCACGAAGTTCTTCCGCGGAGACGCTGCGGCGAGCGGGATCACCGGCACCGGGCTCGGGCTTGCGGTGTCACGTGACATCGTCGAGGCGCATGGCGGCCGGATCGGCTTCACGAGCGCGGAGGGCGAGGGAACGACCTTCTTCGTCGAGTTGCCCGGAGTGAACGGCGCCGACCGCCTGGGACAAGGAAATGGCGTCGAACGGTCGTAAAGGGGAGCTGAGATGAGAAAGCTGCTGTTGGTCGTTGCCGCCCTGCTCGGGTTTGCGTTGCTCACAGGGTCGGTCACGCGAAGCTCCCAGGCCCTCAGCGGACCGGGAACGATCCGGATCACGAGCCGCGACATCCAGATCAGCCTCGCCAACCAGGGCGCTGCCGGTCGGGGAGCCGGAGACACCCTCCTGATTCGCCAGCTGCTCTTCAACAAGGGCATACGCAAGAGGGCAATCGGCCATGCCGACATGGTCTGTACCTACACCGGCTACAGGTCCCGTCAGTGCAGCGGCACGTATTTCCTTCCCAGGGGATCAATTGTCGTCTCCGGCTCGCTCCGCTTTCGCGAGTTCTACGAGCTTGCGGTCGTCGGCGGCACGAATCTCTACGACAACGTCCGCGGGTCCATGACCGCGACGATGTACACGCGCACGCCCCATCGGGAGATCCTCATCTTCCGCCTCGTCGTCTAGCGGCCGGGCTCTGAAACAGCGAGAATCACCGGCATGGCGTCGGTGAAGGATCCGACGGGCGTTGAGGCTCACGCACTCGCCGAACTGGCGGATTTCGACGGCAAGCGCGTGCTCGAGATCGGCTGCGGCGACGGGCGCATGACTCTGCTCTACGCGGAGCAGGCGCGCGAAGTGCTCGGCGTCGACGTCGAAGAGGAGTCGATCCGAGAAGCCCGAGCCACATTACCCGGCCGGCTCGCGGACCGAGTCGAATTCCGGGTTGCGGACGCCCAGTCCCTGGACGTCCCGCGCCAGAGATTCGACATCGCGTTCCTCAGCTGGTCGTTGTGATGACTTCCCGTTGAGGGCGTCGTGCACGCTCTGCGGAAGATTCGCGAGGCGCTTGTCCCCGAGGGAATCCTCCTCGACATGCACCCGATTCCGCCCTCGACGCGCGCCGAAGTGGACGGGCGGAGCTTGGGCGAGTTCGACGACGCGGAGTTCATGGATACCGTGGCTCAGACCGAGGCGGCACTCAACGAGACCGTGACCGAAGGCCTGTTCGCTTTGGAGACGGAGCTTGAGTTCGACTGGCTCGAGCGCTTCGACTCGGGCGAGGAGCTGATCGAAGACGTGGAAAGCTGGGGAGACGTCCGGATCCCGAAGGATCTCGCCGCTCGGATTCGGAGCGCCCAGCCGCCCGTCGACCTCTGGGAGCGGGTCGTGCTGCGACGCTTCCGGGCTACTTAGACGTCTGCGTCTCAGCGCCGAGTCGCCGGCCATGTCTGGTGCCTGGCACCGGACGCGTCGCCGTGAGACACGGCCAGCCGCCGCTGATCCGTGCGGACAATGGTGTTTCACGTAACTGACACGTCCCTACGAGTCGTGTCCGGTGCCAGGCACCGGACACGGTTGCTTTGGCCGAGAGCGTCGTTCGGGCCGAGCGGTTTTGATTAGCCGAACCCCCACCAAGGCGCCGCTTGCGGCGCCGACCTCAGGAGCCCGGGCTGAGCCAGGGCTCCGTCTGATCTGACCGGTCGACCCGCTCTGCGCTAGCCGAAACCTAGGATGAACTTGGCGTCTTCCGACATCAGCTCAGGCGTCCAGGGCGGTTCCCAGGTGAGCTCGACCTCGACCTCGTCCACACCCGGCACGGAAGCGGCCGCGTCGTGGATTCCCTCCTGGATCATCGGCCCGGCCGGACAGCCCATCGACGTCAGGCTGTGGACGACCTTCACCTTCCCGCCCTCGACCTGCACCTCGTAGACGAGGCCGAGGTCGACGACGTCCATCCCCAGCTCGGGGTCTTCGACCCCTTTCAAAGCCTCAGTGACTTCTTCCTCGATCGCCATACCTCGAGTCTAGCCTTCACTACTTTCACGGAGAGCACTGCGATCGGCCGCCATGCGGGGACAGAGGTTCTCCGGCTACAACAATCGGACTTCTTCGCGGCGCTCGCGGGCGAAGAAGTGGATGCCGTCCACGAAACGCACCCAGTTGCAACGGGTGCACATGACGAGCGAATGCGTGCGCGCACTGTCGGCGAGGTAGCGGACACCGCGCAGGAGGTCACCGTTCGAGACGCCGGTGGCAGCGACGATGACGTCGTTTGGCGCCAGATCGTCGATCGTGAAGATCTGCTCGATGTCGTCGATGCCCTGCTCCTTTGCCCGCTCGATCTCGCCGCGCCGGGTCGGCCAGAGCTGTGCTTGCAGCTCACCTCCCACGCAACGGAGAGCAGCCGCGGTCAGGACGGCCTGCCGGGTACCGCCGATCCCGATTGCGAGGTGATCGTTCGTTCCCCGGATCGCGGCCGAGATCGAAGCCGTAACGTCGCCGTCCTGGATGAGCTTGATCCGGGCGCCGGCGGCGCGGATCTCCTCGATCAGGTCATGGTGGCGGGGGCGGTCGAGGACGATCGTCGTCACGTCCGCCACACGCCGGCCGAACGCTGCCGCGATCGCCTCGATGTTCTCGCCCACCGGCCGCCTGAGGTCGATCTCTCCTCGAGCACGCGGGCCGACGGCCATCTTCCGCATGTACATGTCCGGCAGGGTCTGGAACGTGTGGGGATCCCCCGCGGCAATCATCGCCATGGCACCGCTCCCTCCACGGGCCACGATGCTCGCGCCTTCGAGTGGGTCGAGCGCGAGATCGACCGGCTCGCCGCCCGCGCCAATCCGCGCGCCGGCCGCGAGCTGCTCGGCTTCCTCGGAGGCGCCGATAACGATGTTGCCATCAATCGGCAACTGTTCGAGGGCCTCCTGCATCCCGACGCAGGCTGCTTCCTGCGCCCCGGCCTGATCGGCCCGGCCGAGCCAGCGGGCACTCGTGAGCGCCGAGCGCTCGGTCACCCGGGCATAGCTCTCGCAGAGACAGGGCCGGGCGGGGCCCATCTCGGTAGCGCGCTCTTCTCCGACGAGCTGCGCCATCAGACTTTCTGGAAGCGGTCGGCCGCTGTCAGGACGAGTTCCATGACGGCCGAGGTCGCTCCCTCGCGGTCGTGCATGTCGATCACAGGCACTCCTTCT
>Ga0307302_10000479_pt1 | contig 17912 bp, 17 predicted proteins | sample ER_DNA_183_FD_194490 | JGI IMG/M metagenome (GOLD analysis project Ga0307302, IMG submission 194490) | Bulk soil microbial communities from the East River watershed near Crested Butte, Colorado, United States - ER_DNA_183 | ecosystem: Environmental > Terrestrial > Soil > Floodplain | place...
CCCCTGGGAGCGGGGTGATCATGATCATCCCCGTCTCGGTCTGCCACCAGGTGTCGACCACCGGGCAGCGCCCGCCGCCGATGTTGGTCTGGTACCACACCCAGGCCTCGGGGTTGATCGGCTCACCCACGCTGCCGAGCAGCCGCAGGCTGGACAGGTCGTGCTTCTCCGGCCAGTCGGTGCCCCACTTCATGAAGGTCCGGATGGCCGTCGGCGCCGTGTACAGGATCGTCACCTTGTACTTCTCGATGATCTCCCACCAGCGGTCCTTGTCGGGGAAGTTGGGCGCGCCCTCGTACAGGATGCTGGTGGCGTGGTTGGCCAGCGGGCCGTAGACGATGTAGGAGTGGCCCGTCACCCAGCCGATGTCGGCCGCGCACCAGTACACGTCGGTGTCGGGGTGGTGGTCGAACACCAGCCGGTGGGTGGCCGACACCCCGGTCAGGTACCCGCCGGTGGTGTGCATGATCCCCTTGGGCTTGGCCGTGGTCCCCGACGTGTAGAGCAGATAGAGGAGGTCCTCGGCGTCCATGGCCTCCGGCGGGCAGTCGGCCGACTGCCCCTCGACCAGGTCGTGCCACCAGACGTCGCGCTCGCCGTCCCAGGAGACGTCGTTGCCGGTCCGCCGCAGCACCACCACCTTCTCGATGCTGGGCGTCTCCGCGACGGCGTCGTCGGCGTTCTGCTTCAGCGGCACCACCTTGCCGGCCCGCCAGCCCTCGTCCTGGGTGATCAGGACCTTGGCCTCGGCGTCGTTGATCCGGTCCCGCAGCGAGTCGGCCGAGAAGCCCCCGAACACCACCGAGTGGGCCGCCCCCAGCCGCGCGCAGGCGAGCATCGCCACCGGCAGCTCAGGGACCATGCCCATGTAGATGTTGACCCGGTCGCCCCGCTGCACCCCGATCGACTTCAGCCCGTTGGCGAACCGGGCCACATCGTCGCGCAGCTCCTCGTAGGTGATGGTCCGGGTGTCGCCCGGCTCACCCTCCCAGTGGTAGGCCACCTTGTCGCCGCCGCCCGCCTCGACGTGCCGGTCGAGGCAGTTGTCGGAGACGTTCAGCTGCCCGCCGACGAACCACTTGGCGAAGGGCAGCTCCCACTCCAGCACCTGGTCCCAGGGCTTGGTCCAGTGCAGCCGCTCGGCCTGCTCGGCCCAGAACCCCTCGAGGTCCTGCTCGGCCTGCTCGTACAGTGACCGGTCGGTGACCAGCGCATCAGCCTTGAATTCGTCCGGCGGCGGAAAGGTCCGCCCTTCGGAGAAGAGGTTTTCGATCGCGGGACTGCTCTCGGCCATGCAATCCGCCTCTCTGCGGCAGCTCTTGTTCACCGAAGCTTACTCATCTGGCCTGTCAGCGAAACTCGGCGGTCCACAGCCCTGAGGCGGGCGATGCGCGTCGGGCCGGGCGGCGGCCGGAGTTATGCACATTCTCGCCGGAGCGTCTTCCACCCGGACCGTCCCCCGGCCATTGTTCCCGGCGCCGGACCGGCCGAGCACCACCACCCGGTCCGCTGAGCCCACACTCCAGGCACCGGGAGGAGCCCCGTGGCCCTTGAGCCCGTTCCGTCGATGTCCCCGCTGGTCGTTCTCGCCCACGACGACCCGGGAACCGCCGATTCCCTCCGCCACGCGGTCCAGTCCGCGACCGGCTGGCAGGTGGTGATGGCCGATCCCAGCCCGGCCGGCCTGACCGCCGCCCTGGCCACCGGCCCATCGGTCGCCCTGGTGGGCTGCGCCGCACTGGCCAGCCTCCCGGCGGACTGCCGGACCCCGGTCGTCGCCATCGGCGACGACGACCGCGCGGCCGACGTCAGAGCCGCTCTCGCCGCCGGTGCCCGTAGCCTGCTCGCCTGGCCCGACGGGGCCGCCGACCTCCCAGGAGAGCTGGCGCGGGTCGCCCTCACCGGCCAGCCCGGCTCCAGCGCCGGCCACGCCGGCCTGGTCATCGCCATCCGAGGCGTCCAGGGCGGCGCCGGCACCACCACGGTCGCCACCCACCTGGCCGCCGCCTGGGCTCGCTGGGGTCCCACCCCGGTCCTGCTCCTCGACCTCGCCGGAGGCCTCGCCTTCCGCCTCGACCTCGGCACCGTCCCAACCTGGTCCACCCTCACGCCGGTCGCCGGGCCGGCGATGGACCCGTCTGATGGGGGTCCGGGGTCGGTGTCTGCGCCGCCGGTGGGCGCCGTTGATCCGTTCGTTGGGGCGGAATCGGAGCCGCTCGTGAGCGTCACCGGCCGGGTCCAGGGATCGGCGTCCGAGCCGTCGGCGAGCATCGCCGATCCGACCCGGTGGCTGGCGGGCGAAGATGTGGTGGGCACCGCCGCCGCGACGAGTGGCGGGCTGGACGCCGCCACCCTGGTCGGCACCCTGGCCGAGCCTTGGGCCGGGCTTTCCGTTCTGCCGCTGGCCGGGTTGGCCGACGGCGCTCCCGAACCGCCGCCCGAGCTCCGGGTCGTGCAGCACGTGCTCGAGGTCGCCAGGACGGCCTACCGCGTGGTCGTCGTCGACCTGCCCGCGACCGAGGGGCCGGCGGTTGCGACGGCCCTCTCGCAGGCCGACGCCCTGGTCGCCGTCGGCCGCTGCGAGACCGCCGGTGTCCGCGGGCTCCAGGCGGCCATCGAAGCGTGGACCGCGTCCGGCCGCGACCTCGACACCGCGGGCGCCGTCGTCACCGGCGTCCGTCCCCGGGCCCCCCTCGCCCCTCGGGAGGTGCGCGCCGCGCTGGGAGACCGCCTGTGGGGCCTCATCCCGACCGCCGGCGCCGAGCTGGCGGCAGCCGCCGAGGACGGGATCCTCCTCCTCGACCGCCACGACCTCTCGGCCGTCCAGGCGATGGTCACCCTCGCGAACCGCGTGGTCCCGTTCGCGGCGGTCTCAGCATGAGCCCGCCCTCCCGGTCTCCGGACCAGCCCGGCGTCACGTATCCGCCCCAGCGCGGCAACGGAGGGGCCGGTGGCCGGGTCGCCCTCGGTGTGACCGGAGGTGGCGTGGCTGGAGGTGGCGTGGCCGGTGGTCCCGGTGGCCACGGGCTGGTCGCCGGCGGCGACGGGATCAGCGGGATCCGCGGGGCGCCGCCGGGCCTGGTGCAGAGGGTGCAGCGGCGACTGGCCGCCGCTGGCGGGGTCGCGACCGACGCCGCCAGGCTCCGGATGGCGGTGACCGAGGCGCTCAGCGAGGACGGGGTCCTCCTGCCCTCGGCCAACCTGGCCCCGATCGTGCGCGCGATCGGGGACGAGCTGACCGGGCTCGGCCCGCTCGCCCCACTACTCGCCGATCCAGCCGTCACCGACGTCCTGGTCAACGGCCCCACCGACGTCTGGGTGGAACGGGCCGGCACCATCGAACGAGCCGCCGTGCGGTTCGCCTCGGCTGCGGCTATCGCCGCAATGGTGCAACGGGTGGTCGCCCCCCTCGGGCTGCGCGTGGACGAGTCCCGGCCCTGGGTCGACGCCCGCCTCCCCGGCGGCGAGCGCTTCCACGCGGTGCTGCCACCGCTCGCTCCCGACGGCCCAGTGGTGACCATCCGCACCTTCGCCAGGCGACGGCTCCAGCTCGGCGATCTGATCGAGCGGGGCACCCTCGACACTGCCACGGCTCGACTGCTCGAGGCAATGGTGGCCGCCGGGATCGCCATCGCCGTGTCCGGGGCGACCGGGACCGGTAAGACGACGCTGCTCAATGTCCTCGCCGCCGCCATCCCTGCGCGGGAGCGCATCGTGACCATCGAGGACGTCGCCGAGCTGTCCCTCCCCGGCCCCCATGTTGTCCGGCTCGAGGCGCGTCCACCCAACGTGGAGGGCCGAGGCGAGGTCCCGCTGCGTGAGCTGGTCCGCAACGCCCTTCGCATGCGCCCCGACCGCATCGTCGTCGGCGAGGTCCGCGGCCCAGAAGTGCTGGACATGCTCCAGGCCGCCAACACCGGGCACCGCGGTCTCATGACCACCCTCCACGCCGGCGGCCCCGACGAGGTACCCGCCCGTCTCGAAGCCATGGCCCTGGCCGCACCAGGCGCTGGCCTCGACGTCGTGCGCCGCCTCGTCGGAGGTGGCATCGGGGCGGTCGTCCACCTGGAACGCGCCCCCACCGGCCGCCCCACGCGTCGGGTGACCGTCGTCGCCGAACTGGTCACCACGGACGACGACCGAGCCCGGGCCATCCCCCTGCGCACCGCCACCTCCGCGACCGGACTCTCCGCAACCGGCCACGTCCCCCGCTGGGCCAATCGTCTCGACCCCTCGGTCCTCCCCACCTTCGAGCCCACCCACCTCGCCGGCCGAGTCCGAGTCCTCTGCCCCCGGAGCCACATCCGATGACAGCAACCCCTCAGGTCCAAGCCGGCTATGGCTCGGCCAGGATCACGGTCTCCCACCCGACCACGATGGGCGAGGTGAGAACCCTGCCGCGCATCGTCGCCGCTGTGGTCCTGACGGTGCTGGCTCTCTCGATGCCGTTCCGGGCGAGCGGGTCGCGCCGCGGCAGAGCAAGGCAGCTGGGTCGAGTGCCGGCCTGGGACCGAGGCGCAGAGCCGGGTCGAGGACTCCGGCCCGGTCGAGGGTCGGCGTGGGCTCGAGGGTGGGCCCTGGGTCGAGGAACGGTCTGGGGTCGACGGTCGATCTGGGAAAGGTCGCGGAGACCAGCATGGCGATCGGCCTCCCTGGAGCACCCGAGTACCGACTCTCGATGGCCTCATCTGCCCGGCTCGCTCTCCTCGTCCGGCAAGCCCGACCCACCCGACCTGCACGGCCGGTCCAGCAAGCGCGGGCGCGGGGTTCGGCGCGATCACCCGAGCGGGTCCCTCGAACGGGCAAGGTTTCAGATTCCTCGACCTGGTCGGGCCGCGGCGATCCGGCGAGAGATGGAGGAGGGCGTCCCGGAGGTCATCGACGTTCTCCGCGCGACCGTGGCCGCGGGCATCAACCCTCGGCGCGCTCTGCAGGCGGCGGCCGAGGGCGCTCCGGCGGCCCTGGAAGCCGTGCTCGGTCAGGCAATCCGTGCAGCCGAGCTCGGGGCAGGCGCGGGACGCGCACTGGCCACAGCCGCAGAGGCCGAGCAGCTGAGCGAGCTGACGCTGGCGGGAGAGGCGCTCGACCTGGCGGAGACGACGGGCGCCCCGCCCGGCCCGGTGCTCGCCGGGGTGGCCGCGGCGGCCGCAGACCGGGTCCGGTCGAGACGGGCCATGATGGCCGCGACGGCTCAAGGCCGCCTCTCGGCCCGCGTCGTGGCCGCAATGGCCCCAGCCTTCCTCGGAGTCCTCGCGCTCACCGCTCCGTCCGACGCCGCGTTCCTGATCCGCGAACCGCTCGGCTGGGCGACCCTGGCAGCCGCGATGACCTTCGAGTCGCTCGGCATCTGGTGGGCCACCCGCATCGTTCGAGGCCCAGCCCCATGACCAGGCGCAACCGAGCCCGTAGGCGGGATTCAGTGTCCGGGCGGAACCCAGCGCCCAGGCGGGATTCAGTGTCCGTGCGGAGCCCATCCCCGAGGCGGGACATCGACCATGGCGGCGAGGGATCGCCTCGAGGCCGGTACCTCCACCGGCTGGCCGTCGGGATCGGCGCGGGTTTGCTCCTCGGCGTCTCCGTGACAAGGGCGATTCCGGGCTTGGCCGTTGTCGCCTTGCTTGCCATAGCCGCATCGCCGGTTGCGGTGCGGATCGGCCGACGACGCGCGATCGACCGGCGGCAGGCCGCACGAAGCGAGGCGGCGCCTGCTGTCCTCGACCTGCTCGGCGCGGCCTTGCGAGCCGGCCTCAACCCTCACAAGGCCGTACTCCGGGTCGCCGAGCGGGCTCCAAAGGTCCTCCATGAGGACCTCGGTCTGGCGGCAGCCGTCCTGCGCCTCGGAGGGACCCCGGCCGCCGCACTCCGAGAGGCCGCCGACCGCTCAGGGCTCGACGAGCTCCGCGCGGCGGCGGCCGCCATCGAGGCGGCCGAACGCTGGGGAGCCCCACCGGCGGAGGCCCTGGCCGCAAGAGCCGAAGCCTTCCGAACCCGTGCCCGGCTACAGGCCGAGGCCGCAGCGGGCCAAGCCGCCGTCCGGCTCGCCTTCCCCTTGGTCCTTTGCTTCCTCCCCGCCTTCGTCCTGCTCACCGTCGTCCCCACGGTGGCCGGCGCCCTCCGTGCCCTGGCCCCGTAACCCTGCCCGGCTCGTTCTCTCGTGCCCTGATCCTCGCCCTTGAGCGTCGAGTCCCGACCCACCGCTGCACGAGCCCCACGCCGTCATCTCCACATCCGGAAGGAGCTGTCATGCCCACGAGGACCCTGTCCCTGGTAGCACACACCGCGTCGCGCCAGTTCGACCCCGAGACCGGGAGCCAGACCACGGAGTACGCATTGATCATGGTGGTCGCGGCCACGATCGCCTCGCTCGCCCTGGCCTGGGCGCGCAACGGCGCCATCGCCGACCTGCTCACCGGTGTGCTCGACCACGTTCGATCCCTCTTCGGGATCGGTTGACGGCGGTGGCTTCGCGCAAACGCTCGTCGACCGGCCGGCTCAGGCTCGAACCTGGGTCGGCCACAGTCGAGCTTGCGGCGGCGATCCCGCTCCTGGTCGCTGTCACCCTGGCCATGGTCGGCCTGCTGGGCCTGGCGCGCGACCAGGTCCTCGCACAGGGTGCGGCTCGCGAGGCGGCCAGGGAGGCTGCGATCGGCGGCGACCTGGCCAGGGCGTCGGCGGCGGCCCGAGCCGCGCTCCCGCCCGGGCGGGCAGCCGAGGTCGCGGTCGTGCCCGATGGGGCCGTTCGCGTTCGAGCCTCGGTGGAGCTGCCTGTCGGCCTGCCCTTCGGCGTCCGACCCGTCGTGATCAAGGCCACCGCGGTCGCGGCCCGTGAACTTGGCCCGCCTCCGAACCCGGCCGACCAGTGAGCCCTCCGGCCCTCATGGTGTCTCACTGCGCCCGAGGTGGAGCCGCCAGAGCCAACCTGCTCGAATGGCCGGAGAGGGGTGGGGCGACTCTCGTCGGGTTGGCGCTGGCAGGGCTCGTCCTGATGGCTGGGGTCGTCGCCGTCGACGTTGGAGCGCTGGCCGGTGCCCGGGCGGCGGCACAGACGGCCGCCGACATGGCGGCGCTGGCCGCGCTGACGCCCGCGGTTGAGCCTGCGTCCCTGAGCGCGGATCGGGGCCACGGTTCGGGCGCGTTCCGCTTCCAGGCTGCAGATCAGGTGCAGGATGGGCCTGCGTCCTGGGCTGCTGAGATTGCGATGGCCAACGGAGCAGAGTTGGTGAGGTGCGACTGCTCGGCGATCCAGGCGGTGGTGAGCGTGAGGCGTCGGGTACGGTTCGTGCCGGGTGGCCTGACCGTGTCGGTTACTGCCAGGGCTCGAGCGGTCCTCGGGCGGCCACCGCCATGAGTCGAGCTGACTCCTCTTCCGCCTCGGGTCGTGTTCGCGCTGGTGGACTGGCCGTCAGGGCGTCGGGGGGATGTTGCGGTTGACGCGGAACAGGTTGTCGGGGTCGTAGGTGGCCTTGACCCGTTGGAGGCGCTGGTAGTTGGTGCCGTAGGCGTCGGCGGTCCGGGCGGTGTCGTCGTCGGCCAGCTGGAAGTTGACGTAGTTCCCGCCGGTGGAGAAGGGCCGGATCCGCTCCCACCCATCCCGGGCCCAGGCCACATGCGGGTCGGCGGGGGCGCCGGGTGGCCAGGTGGCGGCGAACCCGCCGATGTAGTGGGCGTCGCGGTTGCCGACCGCCCCGTCGTCGGGCTCGTGGTCGTTGAGCGCGCCGGCGACGTGGAAGATGATCGACTGGGACAGCGGCGAGGTCACCCGCAGCGCACCCTCGCGGAAGATGTCCAGGAAGTCGTTCGACAGGCCAGGGAGGAACTCGGCCTTCCAGTAGCGGTGCAGCCACTTGGGCTCCATGACATTCAGCATCGACTGCAGGGCCACATAGGGCTTGGGGGTGACCAGGTCCACGATCGGGTTCCCGAGCGCCCGAACTGGGGCAAGGTCGGCTTCGGCGTTGGGGCCGCTGTGGCAGACCTGGATCCCGGCGATGGGCTTGCCGTGCCAGACCTGGGGCAGGAACGGGGCCGGCGGGGCGAGCCGCACGATCGCCGCGGCGGTCAGCTCTCGCGGCGCCCGTTCGGTGAGGTCGCGGTAGGCGGCCAGCACCTCGGCGGCCCGCTCCGCGCTCCAGACGATCAGCCCGCCGGTGATGGTCGGGCCGACCTCGTGCAGGTGGAAGCTGAACCGGGTGACGACCCCGAAGTTGCCGCCACCACCGCGCAGGGCCCAGAACAGCTCCGGGTGCTGGTCGCGGTTGGCGGTGCGGAGCTGGCCGTCGGCACAGACGACCGCGACCTCGACCAGGTTGTCGACCGTCCAGCCGAAGCGGCGGGCCAGATAGCCAAAGCCGCCCCCCAGGGTCAGGCCGGCCACACCAGTCTCGGACACAAAGCCGAGCACGGTGGCCAGCCCGTGGGCCTGGGTTGCCTCGTCGACCTCCCCAAGCAGACATCCAGGCCCCACATGCACGACCTTGGCATCGGGGTCGACGGCGACCTGGCGCATGCCCGACAGGTCCAGGGTCAGGCCGCCCTCGGCGATGGCGGTGCCGGCGATGTTATGGCCCCCGCCCTTGATGCCGAGCAGCAGCCCGTGGTCGCGGGCGAAGCTGACCGCGGCGGCAACGTCGTGGGCCGAGGTCGGCTGGAGAACCAGGGCAGGGAGCCTGGCCGCCATGCCATTCCAGATCGAGACGGCATCGTTCCAACCCTGGTCGCCGGCGCGCATCAGCCGGCCCTTTATCCGCGACTCCAGGCCGTCGAGCTGCTTGGTGGCGAGGCTGACGGGTCCGCCGTCGAGTCCGGCGAGATCGATGGTGTCGGTGGTGGTCATGTCCTGACCTCCTCGAGGCCGGTCCGTTGTCCCGGACCCGGCTCGCCGGTATACTCCAAACGCCAGTAACCGTATGCTTGCGTTTGGAGTATGTCAAGAGCCATGCCCGACTCCTCGCCAACCCTGACGACGACCTCGTACGCCGTCCTGGCCCAGCTGGCCGTGCGTCCGTGGTCCACCTACGAGCTGGCCCAGCAGCGGGTCCGCTACTTCCGCTACGTCTGGCCGCGGGCCGAGAGCGCGATCTACCGCGAGGTCAAGCGGCTGGCCGCCATGCGGCTGGTCTCGGCCAAGCGCGAGTACGTCGGGAAACGGCCCCGGACCGTGTACTCGATCACCGACGCGGGCCGGCAGGTGCTGCGCGAGTGGCTCGGGACCCCGGTGTCGCCGTTCGCGATGGACTTCGAGGCGATGCTCCGGCTGTTCATCGCGCCCCTGGGAACCAAGGAGCAGATCCTCGCCACCTTGGAGCAGGTCCGCGGCGACGCCCAAGAGATGCTGCGCTTCAGCGGCGCGGTCAAACAGGAGTTCCTGGACGGCCGGGCCGTACTCCAAGACCAGGTCTACATCCGCGCCCTCGCCGTCGACTTCTTCATCAGCCTCCTCAACACGGTCGAGGGCTGGGCCGAGCGCACGCTCGCGGAGATCGAGGGGTGGAAGGACCTGTCTCCCGACGGCAAGAACGACCGAGGCCTCGAGATCATGGCCCAGCTCCCGGCGCCGACCCCTGGCGAGCCCACCGATCGCACACCGGTGCCGCCCCGCACTCAGCGGCGACGCCGGTGGTCGTCTGGATCAACCAGCACCCACGGAGGCTGATGCTGCCCACGTTCCGAGCGGCCAGGGAGCGCTCCGCGAAGGAGCTCTGACGGAGGAGGACGTGGCGCCCCCTGTGGCCGGTCAGAGCCGGTTGAAGCGGACAACCGCACAGGCCGGCAGCACGAACGCGAACCACCGTCCCGCATCGCGGTCTCACCGCACCTGAAGCGCGTGAAGCAGCAACCTGGCGGCCAGGATGGCCGAGTATGCCAGGCCGGGCGAGGTGGTGGTGAGCCAGGAGGTCGTCGACGCGGCGCAGGGAGGGCCGGTGAAGTTCACCGAGATCGGTCCCGTGGAGCTGAAGGGCGTCCCTGGGACGCTTCGGCTCTACATCGCCCGCCGCCACCCCTGAAAGGCGCAGACCAGTCCCCTCGAGAGCTACTGGCCGATGGTTGGCGCGACCCGGAGCTCGGTCAGGTAGCGCTTGGTGATCTGGCCGCCGTAGCCCGTGTCGATCAGTTGGGCGATGCAGCCGAGCAGGCTGCTCTGGGCCTTGGGTTCGAGGGCGCGATGACCCGAATAGGTGAGCAGCAGCTCGAGGTAGCTGACGGTCGTGTACGACCGGTCCCACTCGTACCGGCGGAGCACCGGGGGCCCGAACCGGTGGGATCGGTCGAGCCCGTAATGGGAGCTGGGGATGTCGGTCGCTGACTTGAGCGTCAAGGCGGTCGGGGTGTCGGGATCCCAGCGCACGTAGCAGCTCTGGGCGTCGGCAAAGAACGACTCGTCACCACCGGCGACGTGATGGGTGGTGATGGTCGCGAGCGAACCGCCGGGCCGGAGAGCGTCGGCGACCTTGTCGATCCGCACGGCCGGGTCGATCCAGTGGAACGCGGTCGCCGCCAGGACAAGATCGAAGGCCTCCGCTGGGAGGGGCCAATCCTCGAACGCGGCGGTGACGACTTCGACGTTGGCGAACCCAGCAAGCTTGCGCCGGGCGACGGCCGCCAAGTCCGCACCGAGCTCCACGGCGACGACCTGGCAGCCCCGCTCGGCCAGCGGCAGGGTCGCCTGCCCTGTTCCAGGGCCGATCTCCAGCACCCGGGATCCAGGTCCGATAGATGCCAGCTCGGCCAGATCCTCGAACAGCGTCGCCGGATATCCAGGCCGGGCCCGGTCGTACAGCTCGGCAGCCTCGTCAAAGGTCGACCGGCGCAGCTCCCGATCCTTCTGGGTCACGGCCTGGATGCCTCCGTCGTGGTCCACCATTGGTCGATCGGTCGTTGACCGCTGGCCGTAGCTCCCCGAACAGCGAAGCGCCACCGGACCCGCGGATCCCGGGCCCGGAAGCCCGGACGCGATCAGGTGACCCATCGAACCTTGTCCAAGGAACCCAGCCCTAAGGAACCAGCCCCGGGACCCGACCCGAGGAGCCCAACCGGACCCCTGGGCCCCCTGGGACCCCCCGAACCCCGAACCCCGTCCCGGATCCCTCGAACCTGGGACTTGGGACCCCCCCGAGCCCCCGAACTCCGACCCCGGACCCGCTACCGGCGGCCCGCCTGGTCGTCGGCGGCGCGAGCGTGGTCTTCGGCTGCCTGGGCGTGTTCTTCGGCGGCGCGGGCGTGCTCTTCGGCAACTGGGGTTCCGGTGCGGTCGTCGAGGCGCTCTCGGCGGACGCTGGCCGGTTCGGGAGGTGGGGCGACGGCGGGGTCGGCGGCTCGCGAACGATCGGTCTGGGAGGGGTCGTCGACCACGGTAGTGCTCGTGTGGTCGTGTGCCGCAGTTGCGGTGGCGACCCGGTCGCGGTTGGTGGCGGCGTCTGAGCGGATGCTGTCGGCGGTGGCTTCGGCGCGGTCGCGCTCGGCGACAGCGTCGGCACGGCCACGGTCGACCGACTCCAGCTCTTCGCGGGCGCCGGTCAGCTCCTGGCGGAGGCGGTCGTTCTCGCGCTCCAGCTCGCCGACCCGGCCCTCGGCGTCGCGGCGTCGCGACTTCAGCTCCTTGCGCCGCGAGCGCCGGGTCCTGGAGGCCCCGAAGGCGAGGAACAGGAACACGGCGGCCAGGAAGCCGAGCCCGGCGAACAGGACCAGCAGCTGTCCCTCGGTGAGCTGGCTGAATGAACGGTCGAGCAGGGTGGCGGAGCTCGCGGTGGTGTTCTCGAAGCCGGCGGCGCCGATCACGACAGCGGCCAGCAAGGCGAGCACTAGGAACAGTACGGCCATCTCATGCCTCCTCAGGCTTGCCAGTTCACGGTTCGAGTCGTTGCTTCCTAGCTGCCCCGCCGATCTAACCACCAAACGGGGCAAGCTCGCGCCGGGTCGCCGCTCAGCCGCCGCGCGGCGGACGGCGAAGGCCGGGCTCGTGTGACCTGGCGGCGTCGAGGGCGAGCTGGGCGGCGGCGTCGGGGGTGTCGGCGACGGGGAAGGCGTCGACCTGGTGGGAACCGAGATGGAGGGACCAGGTGGCGAGGCCGATCACCGGGGTGCCGGTGCGCAGGGCGATGGCGATCTCGGAGAGGGTGCCGAAGCCACCGCCGACGGCGATCACGGCGTCGCTGGAGCGGACCAGGAGGAGGTTGCGGCCCTGGCCGAGGCCGGTCGGGACGGAGATGGTGAGATAAGGATTGCCCTCGGCGCGGTCGAGGCCCGGCAGGAGGCCCAAGGTGGTGCCGCCCGCCGACTGGGCGCCGCGGCAGACCGCCTCCATCACCCCGGGCCCGCCGCCGCAGACCACGATCGCGCCAGCCTCGGCCAGCCGCCGCCCCAGCAGCTCGGCCTGGTCAAGCAGCGGCGGCTCCGGCTGGGAGGCGCCGGCCACTCCCACATAGCGGCTCATCCTCCAGCCCCGGACCCCACCGCGTAGCTCACCGAGCCCGCCGGTCCGTCCACCCCGGCGCCCGGGACAGCCCCCAGATCGGCCAGCAGCTCGTCGAGCAGCCGGACGGCGCCGGCCTTGTCCAGGGGGTTGTTGCCGTTGCCGCACTTGGGGGACTGGACGCAGGAGGGGCAGCCGGTGTCGCAGGGGCAGGAACCGACGGTGGCGCGGGTGGCGCGGAGGTGGGCGAGGGCGCGACGGTGGCCCTGTTCGGCGATGCCGGCACCGCCGGGGTAGCCGTCGTAGACGAAGATGGTGGCCGCACCGGTGTCGGGGTGCCAGGCGGTGGAGAGGCCGCCGATGTCCCAGCGGTCGCACATGGCGAACAGGGGCAGCAGCCCGATCTGGGCGTGCTCGGCGGCGTGGGCGGCGCCGGGGATGTCCTTGGGGTCGAGGTCGGCGGCGTCCAGCAGGGCCGGCGAGAGGGTGTACCAGTAGGCGACGGTCTGGAGCCGGGCCGGGGGCAGGTCGAGGTCCTCGTAGCCGAGCAGCTCGCTGGTCCCGACCCGGCGGCGCTCGAAGCCGACCACCTGCTCGGAGACGTCGACCCGGCCCAGCCAGAGGGTGGAGCGGGGGAGCTCGACCCGTCGGGTCGGCTCGACCACGGTCACGTCGATGTCGCTCCGCGCCTGGGTGTACTCGTCGCCCTTGGCCTCGGTGACCAGGGCGACGCCCTCCTCGAGGTCGAGCTCGGCGACCCGGAAGTTCTCGCCCTGGTGGAGGTAGACGGCGCCCCGGTGCACGGTCGAGGGCGCTCTGGCCCGGTCGACGGTGCCGATGACCTGGCCCGAGTCGGCGGCGACGATGGTGACCGGGCTGCCGCCGGCGTTGCGGATGTCGACCTGGTCGGCCTGGCTGAGGCCGGAGCCGGGGTGCAGCCGGTCCCGGCGGCGGCGCAGCGACCCCTCGGCCTCGAGGGCGTCGGCCAGGGCCCGCGCTCCGTCGCCCCCGAACAGCTCCATGTCCCGGTCGGTCAGCGGGGCCTCGAAGGCGGCGCACAGCAGGTGGGGCGCGAGCACGTACGGGTTGCCGGGGTCGACCAGGGCGGCCTCGTGGGGGCGGCCGAACAGGTCGCCGGGATGGTGCAGCAGGTAGGCGTCGAGTGGGTCGTCCTTGCCGACCAGCACGGCCAGGGACGGCTCGCCCTGGCGGCCGGCCCGGCCGGCCTGCTGCCACATCGAGGCGACCGTGCCCGGGTAGCCGTCGAGCACGACCGCGTCCAGGCCGCCGACGTCCATGCCCAGCTCGAGGGCGTTGGTGGTGGCCAGCCCGAGCAGCCGGCCCGAGACCAGGCCCTGCTCCAGCTCGCGCCGCTCGGAGGCCAGGTAGCCGGCCCGGTAGGCGCGGACCCGGCCGGCCAGGCGGCGGTCGACCGCGGCGACCCGGTGCCGGGCGAAGGTGGCGACCAGCTCGGCCGACTTGCGGGAGCGGGTGAAGCACAGGGTCCGCACCCCGGCCTCGACGGCGGCGGCCAGCCAGGTCGCCGACTCGGTGTTGGCGCTGCGGCGCAGGCCGGTGGTCTCGTCCAGCAGCGGCGGCTCCCAGAGGGCGAACGAGACCGGGCCGCGCGGGGAGCCGTCCTCGGTGACCGCCTCGACCGGCAGGCCGACCAGCCGGGTGGCCAGCTCGGCCGGGTTCCCCAGAGTGGCCGAGGCGAGCACGAAGGTCGGGCTGGCCCCGTAGCGGGCGGCCAGGCGGCGCAGGCGGCGCAGGATCGCCGCCACATGGGAGCCGAACACCCCGCGCAGGGTGTGGGCCTCGTCCACCACCACGTAGGAGAGCCGGCCCAGGAAGGCCGCCCAGCGCTCGTGGCCGGGGAGGATGCCGCGGTGGAGCATGTCCGGGTTGGTCAGCACCAGGTTGGCGCTGCGGCGGATCATCGGCCGGTCGGCCGAGGGGGTGTCGCCGTCGTAGGCGGACGCCCTGATCCCGGCGAGCGCGAACGAGCGGACGGCGCGGAGCTGGTCGCGGGCCAGGGCCTTGGTGGGGGAGAGGTACAGGGCGCTGCGGTGGCCGTCGCCGAGCAGGGCGTCGAACACCGGGAGCTGGTAGCAGAGGCTCTTGCCGGAGGCGGTGCCGGTGGCCACCACGACATTGCGGCCGGCGCGGGCCAGGGCGACCGCCGCCGCCTGGTGGGACCAGAGCGCGGTCAGGCCCCGGGCGGCCAGCCGCGAGCGGACCACCTCGGGCAGGTCGTCCGGCGGGTCGGCCAGCCGCGCTGGCCGTGCCGGCAGGCGCTCCAGGTGCACGAGCTGGCCGCGGTAGTCGGGGTCGCCGGTGAGGTCGTCCACCAGCACGACAGGGTCGTCCACGCCGTCATGGTATCCGCGATCCCGACATCAACGACCGCTTCATCCCAGCCCACGCTTCGACCCGAGCGCCCGCGCCGAGTCCCCCGGTGGGGGAGCGTAGTCCAACGGCGCGGGCGAGGCGCATGCTTGTCCACAGGCCCCCATAGGCCCATGGGCCCCGGGTCAGCCCAGCTTGCCGGCCCGGAGGCGGCCGAACAGCGAGTAGGCGCCTGGCTGGAGGCGGACCACCGAGGCGCTCCCGGCGCTGCCGGCGACGCTGGGCACGGGGACGTTCTTGATGCCGCTGGCCGGGACGTCGGTGGCGAGCAAGGCCAGGCGCAGCAGCTCGGGGAACGGCAGGTCGGTCTTGACCTCGTCGCGGATGATCCCGAGCCAGGTCAGCACCTTGGTCGGGTCCTCGGCGACCTGGCGCTGGTAGGTGGTGAGGCCGCCGAGGAGCAGCTGGCCCTGGTGCCGCGAGCGGTCGAAGTCGCCGCCGGGAAGGGTCTTGCGGGCGCGGGCGTAGGCGAGGGCCTGGCCGCCGGTGAGGTTGCGCTTGCCCTTGTTCAGGAAGGCGCCGGCGAAATGGTCGCGCAGGTTCATGTCCACGTTGACCTGGACCTTGCCGACCTTGTTGACGATGTCGGTGAGGCCGTCGAACGAGGTCAGGGCGTAGTAGTCGATGGTCAGGCCGGTGAGCTGCTCGAAGGTCGCGACCAGCAGCGGCGGGCCCCCGAAGGCCATGGCGGCGTTGATCTTGTTGGTGCCGTGCCCAGGGATGGGCACGTAGCTGTCGCGGGGGAAGCTGACCACGGCGCCCTTGCGCTTGGTGGTGTCGATGATGACCAGCTGGAGGGCGTCGGCCCGGCCGCTCTCCATGGCGCCGCCGCGGCCGAACTTGGGCGCCCCCGAGTCCGACCCGATGGTCAGGAGCACGACCCGCCGCTTCAGGGTCGGCGTGGCCGACCCCGCATGCGCCCGCTGGACCGTGACCGCCGCGGCGTCCTGCGCGGTGGCCGGCTGCCGGGGCGAGGTCGCGACCACCAGGCCGGCGGCCAGCGCCGCCACCAGCCCAAGGGCTGCGATCAGGGTGAGGCCTCGTCTGGTCACCTTGGCGGCCCTGTCCGGCTGTCGAAGGCGGCGATCCGCCAGCCTTCACCGGTGGCCAGCAGCTGGAGCACCGAGCGGAGGTGGACCTGCCCGCTGCCCTGGGCGGTGTCGGCGGTGCCGTCGAAGGCGAGCCGGACGGTGGCCGCCTCCGGCCGCTGCTCGCCGTACAGGACCACCGCCCGGGCGCTGGCCCGGCTCGGCCGCACGGCGCTGACCTTGGGCGCGTCGGTCCCGAGGGACAGGGCGTCGAGCTGCTTGCGGGCCGAGGCCCGGACCGGCTTGTCGAACAGCCCGATGAGGCCGTCCCAGCCGGCCTCGCCCCCGGCCGCGTTGACGAAGGCGACGGTCAGGTAGCGGTCGAGGAACCGCTCCAGCCCGGGTTCGGCCTGCGTGGCCGCGCTCTTGGGGCTCGGCCCGCCCGGGGGCACCTTGGCCATGGTGACCAGCTCGACCTCGAGCGGCTGGGCCGGCGCGGCCGGGGCAGCGGAGGACCCGGGCGCCTGCCCGTCGGTCCCCGACCCCCCGCCCGAGGTGCAGCCTCCGGCCAGCAGGACCCCCGTCAGAACACCGGCCAGACCGGCCATTCGGAACTTCGAGTTGTTGCGTGCAGCCACGATCACCAGTTCTCGGGAGGAGGTTTGCCGTGCGCTGCGTAGGCTACCAAACCCCCCTGACGTTGCTCGGAGGCGCCTCGGCGGCCTATCGTTGCACGTCCTCAGCCCGCGAGACTGGAGAGAGGATGGATCTCGACCTCAACGTGCACAAGGAAGGCGACCACTCGGTGCTCGAAGTGGCCGGCGAGATTGACGTCTACACCGCGCCAAAGCTGCGCGAGCAGCTGATCGAGCTGGTCAGCGACGGGTCCTACCACATCGTGGTCGACCTGGAGAAGGTCGACTTCCTGGACTCGACCGGGCTCGGGGTGCTGGTCGGCGGGCTCAAGCGGGTCCGCAACCACGACGGCTCGCTGCAGCTTGTCTGCACCCAGGAGAAGATCCTCAAGATCTTCCGGATCACCGGGCTGACCAAGGTCTTCCCGATCCACAGCTCGGTCGCCGACGCCATCTCGGCCCCGGTCGAGTAGCGGCGCGGCCGTGGATGCCGACGCCGGCGGCGTGCCGGCCACCGTCCGCCTGGCCTTTGCCCCGGAGGCACGGCTGCTGGGCACCATCCGGCTGGTCGTCGGCGTCGTCGCCCGCAAGGCCGGCATGGGCGAGGAGGGCATCGAGGACCTCAAGGTGGCCGTCTCCGAGACCTGCGCGGTCGCGGTCGGCGACCTGAACCGGGCCGGCCTGCCCGACCAGATCGAGGTCGACCTGGTCGAGGCCCCCGACCGCTTCGGCATCGAGGTCCGCGACCGGGCCCCGGCGGCCTCGGCCGGCCCCGAGGGCGCCGCCGGCGGCGAGGTCGACGACCGCGAGCTGGGCCTGGCCCTGATCGGTGCCCTGGTCGACGACCTCAAGACCTCGACCCTGGAGGGTGGCGGCAACCGGACCAGCTTCTGGCTGCGCCGGGGTCCTCAGGGGCTTGGCCCGATCCCTGGCGCCGACCTGCCGTCGCCCCTGACTTGAGGCGTGGGCAACCTTTTCACGGCTTGCCCGGTTCTCGGGCCCGTAGCTATGATCCGCCCAATCCTCGCGGGCTCGCGGGACGGCCGGTTCCCTGGGCAGGCACCTGGGACGACGCCGGGCCGGGGCCCGCGCTCGACATTTTCCGCTCGATTCGTCCAGGGCCTCGGCCTGGACCCCGGGCTTGATCCAACGCCCCAGCGCTGGGGCGTCGAGGAGGTCTGATGAGCCAAGTACGGCTGCTGGCGCAGGAGGCAAGCGCCGACGTCGAGTTCGGCTCCGGGGAGCACCTTGCCCTGTTCGCCATCATGGCGGTCTGCCTGCTGGCCCTGCTGGTCGCGTTCATCCTGGTCAGGCAGGTGCTGGCCGCCGACCAGGGCACCGACAAGATGCGCGAGATCGCCCGCGCCATTCAGGAGGGCAGCCGCGCCTACCTGAGCCGGCAGTTCCGCACCGTGGCCGTGTTTGTCGCCC
>Ga0307302_10000480_pt1 | contig 17907 bp, 20 predicted proteins | sample ER_DNA_183_FD_194490 | JGI IMG/M metagenome (GOLD analysis project Ga0307302, IMG submission 194490) | Bulk soil microbial communities from the East River watershed near Crested Butte, Colorado, United States - ER_DNA_183 | ecosystem: Environmental > Terrestrial > Soil > Floodplain | place...
CCGCCTCCTTCGGCGTCGCCGAGCACCGCTCCCCCGACGCCTGGCGCGACCTCCTCGACCGCGGCGAAGCGGCCCTGGCCCGCGCCAAACGGGCCGGCCGCAACCGCTGCGAGGTCGCCTGACCTTCCTGGTCATGGTCAGGACAGCTCGCCGACGATCGCCCGGACCTGGGCTCCAAGCTTCGGAAGGTCGTTCTGCGCGACCGACCAGACAAGGTCGACGTCGATATCGAAGTAGCCGTGGATAAGCACGTTCCTCATGGCGATCATCTGTCGCCACGGCACCTCGGGATGGGCCTGCCGCAGCTCCTTGGACAGCCCGCGTGCGGCTTCGCCGATGATCTCGACCCAGCGGATCACGGCATTCTGGGCGAGCTCGTCGCCGGCAAAGGTCGTGCGACCGCGCGCGGCCTGTGCCTCGATGCGTTCGATCGCCTCAAGGATGTCGAACAGTCGCTCGCGGTCGCTCCTCAAACCGCGACCGCCTCGTCGAGAACGCGCTGGCGAATCCGGGCCTTCAGGCCCGGCACGGTGACGATGTCGACCCGGTGGCCGATGAGATCCTCGAGGTCGACGAGGAGGCTGGCCAGGTCGAGCAGGCTGCGACCTGGTTCGAAGTCGACGAGGAAGTCGACGTCGCTTGCGGCATCGGCGTCGCCGCGCGCGACCGAACCGAACACCCGGACGTTGGTCGCGCCGTGGCGGGCGGCCGCGGCCAGGATCTGGGCACGAAGGCGGGCAAGCTCCGCCATCGACGGACCAGCCGCCTGCGTGCCGACCGGCTCAGCCATGGCGAACGACCTCCCCTCCTCCAGTCGGTAGCGTATCGCGTGGTCGGCATCGTCTGAGGGAGGCGATGGGCGTGCGGTTCGTCGGGGACGACCGGCCGACGGGTCAGGCCGTGCGGCGGCGGAACAGGACGCCGGAGACGGCCACCGAGGCGACCAGGATGCTCAGGCACCAGGCCACGGCCTTCCAGGGGCTGGAGCCGAGGGGGAGGCCGAGGAGCAGGCCGCGCAGGGTCTCGATGATCGGGGTGACCGGCTGGTTGGCGGCGAACCCCTGCAGCCAGCTGGGCATGGTGTCGATTGGCACGAAGGCGCTGGAGGGGTAGGGCAGGAACATGACCAGGAAGCTGAAGCCCCCGGCCGCCTCGGGCGAGCGGGCCAGCAGCCCGAACGCGGCCGACAGCCAGGAGATGGCCAGGATGAACAGGACCAGGATGCCGGCCGCGGCCAGCCAGTCCAGCGGCCCGGCGCTCGGTCGGAAGCCGATCAGGAACGCCACCCCGAACACCAGCACGGTGGAGGCCAGGTTGCGGACCACGCTGGCGGCGACGTGGCCGGCCAGCACCGACGCCCCGACGACGTCCAGGGACCGGAACCGGTCGATGATCCCACCGGTCATGTCGGTGGTCACGCTCACGGCCGTGGTCGCGGCCCCGAACCCGGCACTCAGCAGCACGACCCCGGGGACGACGTAGGTCACGTAGCGGGTGCCGGTCTCGATGGCGCCGCCGAACAGGTAGACGAACAGCAGCATGATCAGGACGGGGAGCAGCAGCGAGGTCAGCAGCACGTCCACGTTGCGCCTGGCCATGCGCAGGCTGCGGCCGGACATGGTGACCGCGCCGGCGAGGGCGGCCAGCGGTCGGGGACGGAGCGACAGCCGCGGCGCGGCCGTCGGGGATGCGGTGAGCTCAGACACCGGCGGGCTCCTTCTCGTTCTCGTTCTCGTCGGTCTCGGGTCGGTCGGCGGGGCGGCCGGTCAGGGCCAGGAACACGTCGTCGAGGGTGGCGCTGTGGACGGCGAACCGCTCCACGGCGCCGCGGGTGGGGTCGACCTCGTCGAGCAGGGCCCGCACGTGGGCGGCGCTGCCGTCGGTGGCGACCCCGATGGTCAGACGCTTGGGGTCGCGCTGGACCGCGCGCCCGCCCAGCAGGTGGGCGGCGTCCTCAAAGGCCGGAGGGTCGGCCAGCACGAGGTCCAGACGCTGGCCGGCGACCTGCCGCTTGAGCGCCTCCGAGGTGCCGTCGGCGACCACCCGGCCGCCGTCGAGGACGGCGACGCGGTCGGCCAGCCGGTCGGCCTCCTCCAGGTACTGGGTGGTGAGGAAGATCGTCACCCCCGACCCGGTGAGGCCGGTCACGACCTGCCACACCGCCTGGCGGCTGCGCAGGTCCAGCCCGGTGGTGGGCTCGTCCAGGAAGATCACCGACGGCTGCCCGACCAGGCTGGCGGCCAGGTCGAGGCGGCGGCGCATGCCGCCCGACCAGGTCGCCACCGTGCGGCGGCCGGCCTCGGCCAGGTCGAACTGCTCCAGCAGCTCGCCGGCGCGGCGGCGGGCCTGGGCCCCGGACAGGCCCGACAGCCGGCCCATCATGCGCAGGTTCTCCTCCCCGGTCTGGAGTTCGTCCAAGGCCGCGTACTGGCCGGTCAGGCTGATGCGGCGCCGGACCTGGTGGCGCTCGGTGACCACGTCGAAGCCGGCCACCCTGGCCTGGCCGGCGTCCGGGCGTCCCAACGTGGCCAGGATGCGCACGGTGGTCGTCTTGCCGGCGCCGTTGGGGCCGAGCAGGGCGAGCACGCTGCCCCGGGCCACCTCCAGGTCGACGCCGTCCAGGACCCGCACCCGGTCGTAGGCCTTCTCGAGGCCGATCGCCTCGACGGCCAGCTCGCTCCCCATCTCGGGCTCCTTCTGTGTATAGCGTACACTCTACTGCGTAGAGTGTACGCAGTCGTAGGATGGGCGCAACCCACCGGAAGCGGAGGCGATGGACGACCAGATCGGCACCGGCCTGCCGGCCAGCATCGAGGCGGCCTGGGGCGTGCGCACGCGGCCCAACAAGGGGCCGCGGCCCGCCCTCAGCCTGGAGCGGATCGTGGCCGCGGCCGTGGGGGTGGCGGCCACCGACGGCCTCCAGGCGGTGTCGATGAGCCGGGTCGCGGCCGACCTCGGCGTCTCCACCATGTCGCTGTACCGCTATGTCGCCGCCAAGAACGAGCTGCTCGCCCTGATGGCCGACCTGACCTTCGAGGCACCCCCGGCGCCGAGGGGTCCGGACGAGGGCTGGCGAGCGGGGCTGTCCCGCTGGGCGTGGACGGAGCTTGCGGTGTACCGCCGCAACCCCTGGGTGCTGCGCATCCCGATCAGCGGCCCGCCCGTCACCCCCAACGCCATGGTCTGGCTGGAGCGGGGGCTGGACTCCCTGCGCGACACCGGCCTACGGGAGGACGAGAAGCTCTCGGTGATCCTGCTGCTCACCGGCTACGTCAGGAACCAGGCATCCCTCGAGGCCGACATCGCCGCGGCGCAGGCGGCGGGCACCGCCGCGCCGGACCCGGAGATGATGGGCTCCTACGGGCGCGTGCTGACCAGGCTGACCGACCCGGAGCGGTTCCCGGCCCTGCACGCGGTGATCGCGGCCGGCGTGTTCGAGGAGGAGGACGAGCCCGGCTACGAGTTCACCTTCGGCCTGGAGCGGGTACTGGACGGGATCGAGACCCTGATCGAGAACAGGAGAAGCGGACGTGGCTGACGCCAAGGAGGTGGCCCGGGAGCGGGTCACCCAGGCCAGGGACGAGCTGGTGGCGCTCAGCCACCGCATCCACGCCAACCCCGAGCTCGGGTTCGAGGAGGAGCAGGCCTGCGCCTGGCTGAGCGAGCTGCTGGAGGGGGCCGGGCTCCAGGTCGAGCGGGGGGTGGGCGACCTGCCGACGGCGTTCGCGGCCCGGGCCGGGTCGGGACCTCTGCACATGGTCGTGTGCGCCGAGTACGACGCCCTGCCGGCCGTCGGCCACGCCTGCGGGCACAACGTGATCGCGGCCATGGCCGCCGGGGCCGGCATGGCCCTGGCCAGGGTGGCCGACGACGCCGGGCTGCGGGTGACCGTGCTCGGGACCCCGGCCGAGGAGGGCGGCGGGGGCAAGATCCTGCTGCTCAAGCGGGGCGCGTTCGACGGCGCGCACGCGGCCATGATGGTCCACCCCTCGCCCTATGAGCAGCCCGAGATGCCGATCATCGCCGTGAACCATCTCAAGGTCGCCTACACGGGCAAGGAGGCCCACGCCTCGGCCTACCCGTTCCTGGGCGTCAACGCCGCCGACGCCCTGGTCGTCGCCCAGACGGCGATCGGCCTGCTCCGCCAGCACCTGCGCCCCAGCGACCGCGTCCACGGGATCGTCACCAAGGGCGGCGACGCCGCCAACATCATCCCGGCCCACACGACCGCCGACTGGATGGTCAGGGCCGCCGACCTGGAGCAGCTCGAGGAGGTCCGGGCCAAGGTGGCCCGCTGCTTCGAGGCCGGTGCCCTGGCCACCGGGGCGACCCTGGAGCTGTCCGAGGACCACGATCCCTACTCGGAGATGCGCCACGACCACGAGCTGTCGGCCCTGTACCAGCGCAACGCCGAGGCCCTGGGGCGGACGTTCATCGGCCGCAGCGACCGCGGTGCCGGGTCGACCGACATGGGCAACGTCTCCCTCGCCCTCCCCTCCATCCACCCGACCATCGGCATCGACTCCCTGCCCGCGGTCAACCACCAGCCCGAGTTCACCGCCAGTTGCGCCACCCCCGCGGCCGACCAAGCCGTGGTCGACGGGGCGGTGGCCATGGCCTGGACGGCGATCGACGCCGCCGCCGACCAGGCGCTCCGCGAACGCCTCCTGGCCGGTCCGGCACGGCCCTGATGTCCGGGACCGGCCGGCGGCTCCGACGTCTCTGGTGAGCGGCACCGCGGTGGTGCCACCCAGAGAGGAGAGACCATGAAGTACATGATCCTGACCTACGCCTCCCAGCAGGACTACGACGGCATGGCGGGGAAGCCAACCGACCGGCCGGCCTGGTCGGCGGAGGACTTCGCGGCCATGGGCGAGTTCATGGAGTCGTTCAACAAGGACCTGGCCGACTCGGGCGAGCTGGTCGAGACCCGCGGGCTGGCCGCTCCCGTCCTCACCCGGCGGCTCCAGCTCCAGCAGGGCGTCCCGGTGGTGACCGACGGGCCCTACGCCGAGACCCAGGAGGTCCTCGCCGGCTACTGGATCGTGGAGTGTGAGAGCTTCGACCGGGCGACCGAGATCGCCGGCCGCCTCGCCAACTGCCCTGCGCCGCCCGAGGTGGCCGCGACCGCCGTGGCCGACGTCCGGCCGCTCGCCGACTCCAGGACCGACCTGGAGCTCTGACCGGTTCCGTGCCCGACACCGAGGCCGAGGACCTGCTGCGGCGGCTGGCGCCGCAGGTCCTCGGCGCGGTGGTCCGGCGCTACGGGCACTTCGACACCGCCGAGGACGCCACCCAGGAGGCGCTCCTGGCGGCGGCCATGCAGTGGCCCACCGGCGGCATCCCGGACAACCCGCGGGGCTGGCTGATCACGGTCGCCTCGCGCAGGCTCACCGACCTGCTCCGCAGCGAGCAGGCCCGCCAGCGCCGCGAGGACGGCGTCGCCCGCTGGACCCTTCCCGGGCAGCGGCTGGCGCCCGCCGCCGACCGGCCGGCGGCGGAGTCCGACGACACGCTCATCCTGCTGTTCATGTGCTGTCACCCCGTCCTGTCGCCGGCGTCGCAGATCGCGCTGACCCTGCGGGCGGTCGGCGGCCTGACCACCGCGGAGATCGCCCGGGCGTTCCTGGTGCCCGAGGCGACCATGACCCGGCGCATCAGCCGGGCCAAGCAGCGCATCAAGGAGAGTGGCGTGCCGTTCGCCATGCCCCCCGGCGGCGAGCGCGGCCAACGGCTCGGCGCCGTCCTCCACGTGCTCTACCTGGTCTTCAAGAGGGCTATACCAGCACCTCGGGGCCGAGCCTGCACCGCGGCGAGCTGTCGGCCGAGGCGATCCGGCTGGCCCGCATGGTCCACCGGCTGCTGCCCGGCGACGCCGAGGTGGCGGGGCTGCTGGCGCTCATGCTGCTCACCGACGCCCGCCGGCCGGCGCGGACCGGGCCCGACGGCGGGCTGGTGCCCATGGCCGAGCAGGACCGGAGCCTCTGGGACGCGAGCGAGATCGCCGAGGGGGTGGCCCTCATCACCGAGGCCCTCCCCCGCGGGCCGACCGGCCCCTACCAGCTCCAGGCGGCGATCGCCGCCGTCCACGACGAGGCGCCGAGCGCCGAGGCGACCGACTGGCCACAGATCGTGGCGCTGTACGAGCTGCTGCGGCAGACCTCCGACAACCCCGTGGTGGCGCTGAACCACACCGTCGCGGTGGCTATCGCCCGGGGCCCGCACGAAGGGCTCGACCTGCTCGGGAAACTCGAGGCCGACGAGCGGATCGCCGACGACCACCGGCTCCACGCGGTCCGCGCGCACCTGCTGGAGATGGCCGGCGACCGCGCCGGTGCACGCGACGCCTACGAGGCGGCGGCCCGGCGGACCACCAACCTGCCCCAGCGGCGCTACCTCCACGGCCGGGCCGCCCGCCTGGCCGGCGGCGGCTAGGGGTCCCGGCGCGGGAACCGGTCCAGGGCGGCGGACAGCCGGTCGGCCCGGGCCGCCCAGGCGGCGCCGTGAGGGTGGACCTCGATCTCGCGGTCGTCGTCGTCGCGGATGTGCAGGACCAGCTCCAGCCAGCTCTCGGGGAGGGCGGCGGCGACCCGGTCGGCCCACTCGACGAACACCACCGCGTCGGCCGAGAGGACGTCCTCCAGGCCCAGGTCCTCAAGCTCCAGGGGGCCGCTGAGGCGGTAGGCGTCGACGTGGTGGATGGGCGGGTCGCCGTCGTACTCGCGGACCAGCATGAAGGTCGGGGACAGGACCGGCCCGTCGACCCCGAGGGCGTCGGCCGCCCCCTGGACCAGCCGGGTCTTGCCCGCCCCGAGGTCGCCGGCGAGCCCGACTACGTCGCCGGGGTCGAGCAGCCCGGCCACCGCCGCCCCGATCGCCCTGGTGGTCGCCTCGTCGGCCGACCACAGCCGCAGGCCGCCCATGGCTAGAACAGCCCGAGCTGCTCAGAGGGCCGGTCCTCGTCGACCGGGGCCGCCTCCTCGGGCGCCGGCTCCGGCTCGGGAGCCGGCTTGGCGGCGGCCAGCAGCTCGGCCAGGACCCGGAAGTCGCCCTCCATGGCCTCCAGCGGGCTCGGCCCGGCCGTGCGCCGCCCCTGGGCGTGCAGGGCCGCCGCCGGATGGAAGGTCGGCAGCAGCACCCGCCCCTGGAACGGGTGGGTCCGCCCCCGCAGCCGGGTGATCCCGGTGGTCGTCTCCAGCAGCGTCTTGGCCGCGAAGTTCCCCAGGGTGACCACCACCTTCGGGTCGACCAGCCGGATCTGGGCGTCCAGCCAGGGCCGGCAGGCGGCGATCTCGTCGGGCTGGGGGTCGCGGTTCTGGGGCGGGCGGCTTTTCACGACGTTGCAGATGTAGACGTCGTCGCGGCGCAGGCCGATGCCTTCCAGGAGGCGGTTGAGGAGCTGGCCGGAGGGGCCGACGAAGGGGAGGCCCAGGCGGTCCTCGTGGAAGCCTGGGGCCTCGCCGACGAACATCAGGTCGGCGTGCGGGTCGCCCTGGCCGAACACGACCTGGGTGCGGCTCTGGTGGAGGCGGCAGCGGGTGCAGCCGGCGGCCTCGGCGGCGACCGCCTCCAGCTCGATCGGCACCTCAGCAGTTCCCGCAGGCCCCGCCGCAGCAGCCTCCGCCCCCGGCGACGGGCATGGCCGCGCCGTCGCTGCCCCGCACCGGGGCGGCGACCAGGCTCAGCAGCCGGCGGGCCTCCGTGCCACAGTCCGGGCAGTGCTCGTCGTCGGCGCGACCGGCCGACACCAGCGCCTCGAACTGGTGCCCGCAGTCCGCGCAGCGGTACTCGTAGAGCGGCACGCTACTCCCCTCCTGCTCCCGAGGCGGCCGGGATGCCGGCGACCGGGCTGGCGGCCCGAACCCCGGCCCGGATGGCGGCGGCGAGCGCCTCCTCGGCCAAGAAGGCTACCAGGTCCATCGCCGCCGGCACCCGTTGCGTCGCCAGCGCGAACACGGTGTCGCCGTCGAAGCTGGTGTGGACCGGGAGGATGGCCCTGGCCATACCGTCGTGGGCCTGCACGGCCACCCGGTGGACCTCGACCTTGGTGAGGGTGGCGTTGGTGGCGACCACGCCAAGGGTGGTGCTGCCGCCGGGCGGGACCGGCTCGGACCGGACCTCGCCGTCGGCGGCGGCGGTCGGAGCGGTCAGGAGCTCGCGGAGGGCGGTCCGGGCCCCGCCGGGCACCCTCGCCCCGGCGAGCACGGTGCCGTCCTCGTTGAGGACGTCGCCGCCGGCGTTGACGGCGGCCAGGGCGCCGACGGTGACCGGCCCGGCCTCGACCACCGCCCAGCCGAGGCCGCCCTTGGTCATGTGCTCGGGCCCGGCCGACTTGCCAACGGTGGCGCCCATGCCGGCGCCGACGTTGCCCAGCGGCCCCTCGGCGGTGGAGGCGGCCAGGCAGGCGGCCTCGCCCTCGGCCGGGCCCGGGCGGGCCTCCCAGTCGCCCACCGCCAGGTCGAACAGCACGGCCGCGGGCACGATCGGGATGGGCCGGCCGAAGCGGCCGTAGCCCAGCCCGCGCTGCTCGCACCAGGCGACCACGCCCTGGGCCGCGGCCAGCCCGAACGCGCTCCCGCCGGTCAGCAGCACCGCCGAGACCCCTTCGACGTGGGCCTGCGGCTGGAGCAGGTCGGTCTCGCGGGTGCCCGGCCCGCCCCCGCGCACGGCGGCCGCGGCCACGTTGCCGGGCGGCGGCACCACCACCGTGCAGCCGGTCAGGCCGACCGGGTCGGTCCAGTGGCCGACGGCCAGGTCCTCGATGCCGAGCGCCACCGTCAGGACCCCTTGACCCGGCGGACGGAGGTGCGGCGGCGCTTTCGGGCGGCCGCCTTGGCGGGCACCAGGACCTCGTCGGCGAAGGCGACGATCTCGGCGTTGAGCACCTCGTGCTCCTCCAGGAAGGCGCAGTGGCCGGCGTCCTCCAGGATCAGCAGGCGCGACCCGGGGATCGTGTCGGCCATGTGCCTGGCCGCGGCCGGCGGGGTCAGGCGGTCCTTGTCCCCGACCGCGACGAGGGCGGGCACGCTGACCGCCTCCAGCGACTCCGAGAGGTCGAAGTCGACCAGGCTGGGGAAGACCTTGGCCCAGACCTCGACGTCGGTGCCGGCCAGCGTCTGGTCGATGAACGCGACCTGGCTGGGCGAGGGGTTCGACCCGAAGCCGAACAGGCGCGTGCCCAGGTAGCCGAGGTCGCTGCCGCGCCGGCGGAGCTGGTTGGCCCGCACCGGGTCCTGGCCCATGAAGCGGAAGGCGCCGGTGATCAGGGTGCGCTGGGCCCAGGCCGACCCCCAGGCGCTGACGGCGGCGGTCATGCCGCGGACGGTGTCGACGTAGGTGGACCCGACCAGCACGAGCCCGGCGACCCGGCTGCCCAGCTCCTCGGGGAACAGCTCGGCGAACTGGAGGCTGGCGATGCCGCCCATCGAGTGGGCGACCACCACCACCCGCTCCTCGCCGGTCCAGTCGAGCACCGCCTTGAGGTCGCCCGCGAGAGCCTCGAGCGAGTAGTCGTTCCCGCGGGGGCGGCCGGAGCGGCCGTGGCCGCGCTGGTCGTAGAAGACGCAGCGGTAGCGTTCGGGCAGGTCGCGCCGCTGGTAGTGCCAGGCGTCCTGGGTCAGGGAGAACCCGTGGGCGAACACCAGGCAGGGACCCTGGCCCAGCTCCTCCACGTACAGCCGGGTCCCGTCGTGGCTGGTCAGCTTGGCCGGCGCCCCCCGGATCCCCCCGAACGCCTCCCCGGCCTCGGGGTCCTCCCGCCGCCGGTCCCGCCCCACCAGCGCCCGCTCCAGCGTCACCCCGGCGCCGACCCCGAGCAGCAGCCCCCCAGCCAGCAACCCGACCCCCCGCACGGTCAGGGGAGTCCGCTGCGCGGCCCTGTGGACAGCCGTCGGCGTCCCCTTTCGCCGTGCGCTACGCTCCCCCACCCGGGGTCTCGGCACCCGGCCTGATCGTTGCCGGCTGTCACGAGCGGTGGGCTTCTTCCGCGCGACCGGGTTCCTCCCCCGTCCGGCCCGCTCGACTGCGGACCGCGCCGCCCGCCCGGCCGTCCCCTTGCCGGCCACTAGCCGAACGCCTCCTGGATCGCGCGGCGGCCACCGCCGGGCTGGCCGGCGCGGTGGTGGACGCGGGGGAGGCGGGGGGAGAGGCCGCAGGTGATCTCGTAGTCGATCGTGTCCAGGGCGGCCGACCACTCGCCGACGCCCGGGTCGCCCTTGGCCGGGTCGCCGATCAGGGTGGCCACCTGGCCGACCTCCACGTCTGTCTCGCCTACGTCCACCATCACCTGGTCCATGGTCACGGTACCGATCTGGGGAAGGTCGTGCCCGCCGAGGCGGACCCGGATCCGGCCCGACAGGCCACGGCGCAGGCCGTCGGCGTACCCGATCGGGAGGGTGGCGACCCGGGTCCGGCGCGGGGCCCGCCAGCGGTGGCCGTAGGAGACCCGCTCCCCGGCCTCGACCGTGCGCAGGGCCGACACGGCCGCCCGCAGGGTCAGGGCGGGGGTCAGGCGGGCCCGGACCTGGCCGGCCAGCTCCTCGCTGGGGGCCAGCCCGTAGACCTCGATCCCGGTCCGGACCAGGTCGAAGCGGGCGTCGGTGCGCACGGTGGCCCCGGCGCTGTTGGCCAGGTGGCGCCAGCGGGGCTCCAGCCCGGCCGCGGCCGCCGCGGCCAGGGCGTCCCGGAACCGGGCCAGCTGGGCGTCGGTGGTGGCCGTCTTGGCGGCCTCGTCGGCGACCGCCAGATGGCTCCAGAGGCCCTCGACCTCCAGCCCCGGCTCGGCCGTGGCCGCCGCGACCAGCCCCGGCAGCTCGGCCGGGTCGCAGCCCTGGCGGTGCATGCCGGTGTCGACCTTGAGGTGGGCGGCCACCGGCCGCCCGGCCCGGCGCCCGGCCATGCCGAAGCCAGCCACCCCGGCCGGCGTGCACAGCGTCACGGCGATCCGGTCGGCCGCGCAGGCGTCGGCCGCGGCCGGGTGGGGCTCGGACAGCACCAGCAGCGGGGCCGAGATCCCGGCTCGCCGCAGCTCCAGCGCCTCCTCGACCAGCGCCACCCCCAGCCAGGCCGCTCCGGCCCGCACCGCCGCCCGGGCCACCGGCACCGCCCCGTGCCCGTAGGCGTCCGCCTTGACCACCGCCAGCAGCCGCGCCGGGGCCACCTCGGCGGCCAGGACGCGGACGTTCCCGGCGATCGCGTCCAGGTCGACCTCGACCCACGCCGGCCGCAGCCCCGGCCACGGCGCCCGGGTCACCCCCGCCCCCGATCCACCGGGGCACCCCCTCGGGGGCCGGGCCCCTCCGTCCCCAGGAGCTCCCGGAACGCGCCCGGGAGGCGCCCGGCGACGTCGCCGGCGGCGACCGAGACCGGACCCAGCTCGGCCGCGGCCAGGGCGGCGGCGCGGCCGTGGACCCAGGCGCCCAGGCGGGCGGCGTCGAAGGGGGCGAGGCCCTGGGCGAGCAGGGACCCGGCCAGGCCGGTGAGGACGTCGCCGGTCCCGCCGGTGGCCAGGGCCGGGACCCCCGTCGGGTTGACGGCCAGCCGCCCATCCGGGTCGGCGACCACCGTGTTGTCCCCCTTGAGCAGCACCGTCGCCTTCCAGCGCCGCGCCCGGCCGGCGGCCTGGTCCAGGCGGGTGCCCTCGGCGTCGGGGGCCAGGCGGGCGAACTCGCCGGCGTGCGGGGTGACCAGGGTCGGTCCCCGGCGTTCGGCCAGCGGGCCGCCGGTGCCGAGGGCGAACAGCGCGTCGGCGTCGACCACCGCCGGGCCGTCGTAGGTGGCCAGCAGGCCCCTGACCACCTTCTGGGTGCCGTCGGAGCGGCCGAGGCCCGGCCCCACCCCGATGGCGGTGGCTTCACCGAGCCAACGCCGGCAGGCGTCGTCGGCGTTGCGGGCCAGCCCGCCGCCCGACTCGGGCAGGGCGACGGTGAGGGCCTCGGGCACGGCCGCTCCCACCCGCTCGACCACCGAGGCGGGGACGGCCAGGACCAGCAGCCCGGTCCCGGCCCGACGGGCGGCCAGGCCCATCAGGGTCGGGGCCCCGCCCATGTCCGGGCTGCCCCCGACCAGCAGCAGCACCCCGCGCGAGCGCTTGTGCTGGGTGGCGGTGGGCAGAGGGACGAGACCGGTCAGGTCGGCGGCCTCGCTCACCCCCCAGCGGCCGGGCTCCAGGGGCAGGCCGATGTCGGCCACCTCCAGCCGGCCCACGTGGCCGCTGCCCGGGGCCAGGAGGTGGCCGGGCTTGACCGCCTGGAAGGTGACGGTGACCGCGGCCCTGACGGCCTCGCCGGCGACCTCGCCGGTGGCGCCGTCCACCCCCGAGGGGATGTCGACCGCGACCACCGGGGCCCTGGCCGTCCCCGCGGCCGCGATCGCCTCGGCCACCACACCTCGGGGGGCGCCGCTCGACCCGGTGCCGAGCAGCCCGTCCAGCACCAGGTCGGCCCCGGCCAGCAGCCGTCCGGCCAGGCCGGCGTCGAAGACCCTGACCCGCCCCCCGGCGCGGCGGACCAGGGCGACGCAGCGCCGTCCCTGCTCGTCGAGGTCGTCCGGGTCGCCGGTGACCAGCGCCTCGGCCCCGGCCCCGACCCCGCGCCGGGCCAGCCGGGCCAGCGCCTCACAGGCGTCGCCGCCGTTGTGCCCCTTGCCGGCCAGGGCGACCACCCGCCGGCCGGCCACCTCGCCCAGCTCGGCCGCGGCCGCCCTCGCCACCGCGGCACCGGCCCGCCGCATCAGCACCTCGACCGGGGTCCCGCCCTCCTGGGCGGCCTTGTCGGCCGCCTGCACCGCGTCCACCGTCGCGATCGGTTTCATCGCCCTGCCCCCCGTCGCCGGCCTCTCACGACCCGTCGCCCTGGCCGCCCTGGCCGCCCTGGCCGCGCTGGCGGTCGAGGCGGCGGCGGACCCAGGGCGGGGGGCCGGGCGGGCGGCGCGGGTAGTCGTCCGGACCCTCGACCAGCACGCTGGCGAAGGCGGTGTCCTTGGTGTCGGACAGGCTGAGATGCCAGCGCAGCGCGCCCAGCAGGTGGGCCCAGTCGGCCAGCTCGCCGGTGAGCTTGATCGTCGGGGCGCCCGAGGGCAGGTTGGTGACCTCGATCTCGGTGTAGGCGAACCCCGAGAACCCGACCCCGAGCGCCTTGGAGGTGGCCTCCTTGGCCGCCCAGCGCTTGGCCAGGTAGGCGACCTCGCCGACGCCGCGGCGGGTGGCCGCCTCCAGCTCGGCCTTGGTGAAGACACGCTCGCGGAACCGGGGATGGCGCTCGAGGGCGCGGCGGATGCGGGCGACCTCGACCGCGTCGATGCCGATCCCGACGATCATCGAACCCCGAACTTGGCCCTGGTCGCCGGCCGGGTGAGCAGGAAGATGATCAGCGCGTCGATCAGCAGCCCGATGAGGTTGCCCCGGAGCAGGTCGAGGATGACGGTGAGGCCGACCACGACGATGGCCAGGTACCAGCCCCACTGGCGGCCCTGGAGCAGCCCCACCCCGGCCGCGATCAGCCCGGCGACCACCAGCACCAGCAGGATGGGGAGGCCGCTGCCGTTGATCATGCTCGACAGCAGCGGGAAGCCGAGGAACGCGGCGTCGATGAACAGGAAGATGGCGACGATGCTGACCGACTGGTCGGGGTCGATGTTGTAGGCCATCGCGCTACTCCACCGTCACGCTCTTGGCGAGGTTGCGGGGCTTGTCGATCGGGCACCCGCGGGCCGTGGCCACGTGGTAGGAGAGTAGCTGCAGGGGGATCAGGCAGACCAGCGGGGCCAGCAGCTGGGTGGTGGCCGGCACCCGCAGGACGTGGGTGGCGTGGGCGGCGACCTCGCGGTCGCCATCCTCGGCGATGGCGATGATGGCCGCTCCCCTGGCCGCGACCTCCTGGATGTTGGTCAGCATCTTGGCGTAGACGTGGCTGGAGGGGTGGACGACCACCACCGGGGTCCCGTCCTCGACCAGCGCGATGGGCCCGTGCTTGAGCTCGGCCGCCGGGTAGCCCTCGGCGTGGAGGTAGGAGATCTCCTTGAGCTTGAGCGCCCCCTCCAGGGCCATCGGGTAGCCGACGTGGCGGCCCAGGAACAGCCAGTCGTGGGCGTCCTTGTACTCGCCGGCGACCTTGCGGACCTGGTCGGTCCGTTCCAGGCAGAGCTCGACCTTGGCCGGGATCTGCTCCAGCTCGCGGACCACCGAGGCCACCTCGTCGGTGAACATGGTCCCCCGCACCTGGGCCAGGTAGAGCGCGACCAGGTACATGGCGGCCAGCTGGGTGGCGAAGGTCTTGGTCGCGGCCACGCACACCTCGGGCCCGGCCCTGGTGTAGAGGACCGCGTCCGACTCCCGTGGGATCGACGCCCCCACGGTGTTGCAGACGGTCAGCACCCGGGCCCGCTGCCGCCTCGCGTAACGGACCGCCCCGAGGGTGTCGGCCGTCTCCCCCGACTGGGAGATGGCGATCACCAGGGTGTTGCGGTCCAGCACCGGGTCGCGGTAGCGGAACTCGCTGGCGATCTCGATCTCCACCGACAGCCGGGTCCAGTGCTCGATGGCGTACTTGGCGACCAGCCCGGAGTGGTAGGCGGTCCCGCAGGCGACCACGAACACCTTGTCGACCTCGCGCAGCTCGTCCTCGCTCATGCGCAGCTCGTCCAGGACCAGGCGCCCGGCCGGGTCGGTCCGCCCCTCCAGGGTCTGCTTGATGGCCAGCGGCTGCTCGTGCATCTCCTTGAGCATGAAGTGCTCGTAGCCGCCCTTCTCGGCGGCCGACAGGTCCCAGTCGACGTGGTGCTCATAGGGCTCGACCGGGTTCCCGTCCAGGTCGGTGACCTCCAGGCCCCCGGGCGTGACCACCACGACCTGGTCGTCCTCCAGGATCACCCCGTCCTTGGTGTGGTCCAGGAAGGCCGCGAAGTCGCTGGCCACGAAGTTCTCCCCCTCGGCCCGGCCGGCCACCAGGGGCAGGTCGCGCTTGGCCCCGACGACCACGCCCGGGTCGCCCTGGTGCAGGACGGCCAGGGCGAACGACCCCTCCAGCCGCCGCAGCGCCGTGCGGACGGCGTCGGGGAACTCCAGCCCATCGGCGAGGGCGCTCTCGACCAGGTGGGCGACGCACTCGGTGTCGGTCTGAGAGGCGAAGCGGTGGCCCTCCCGCTCCAGCTGGGCGCGGAGGGTGAAGAAGTTCTCGATGATCCCGTTGTGGATCACCGCCACCCGCCCGGTGCAGTCCTGGTGGGGGTGGGCGTTGCGGTCGGTGGGCCGGCCGTGGGTCGCCCACCGGGTGTGCCCGATCCCGGTCACCCCGGCCAGGGCGTCGTCGACGCCGAGCTCCCGCTCCAGCACCTCCAGCTTCCCGGCCTTCCGGACGACCTGGACCGCTCCCCCGTCCAGCACCGCCACCCCGGCCGAGTCGTAGCCCCGGTACTCGAGCCGCCGCAGCCCTTCGAGCAGGATCGGAAGCGCCTGCTGATTCCCGGCGTATCCCACGATCCCGCACATGCCAGGGCTCCTCTCGGTGGCGCAGTCGGACGTGGACGCCCCTTAGACTACGCGTTCAGCCGGTCGGCTGGGGATGCCCTTCGACCCGTACGCGCTCCTTCTCGGGGTTGCCGGCGAGCCGGTTCGCGGCCAGGAACATGCTGGCCGCTCCCCTGGTGGCGACAGAGAACGCCGCCTTGCGGTTGGCGCGGATGGTGTTGCCCCTGACCTGGCCGACGCGCAGGCCGGCCAGGTGGACGCCGTCGAGGACGTTGGCCTCGATGCTGTTGTCGAGCACGGCCGTGCCGGCGGCGTCGCTGGACAGCCAGACGCCCATCTCGTTGTCGAGCAGGCGGTTGGCCGGGCCGATCCTGGCCGTGCCCTCGGCGACGAACACCCCGGCGCGGTGGTTGAAGTCGATCAGGTTCCTGGACGCCGTGACCGCGCTGGCGCCGGTGGCGACCCGCAGGCCGTCGGCCCGGTTGGCGGTGAGGCGGTTGGCGTCGGCGGTGACCGACCGGGAGCGGCCGTGGACGTGCAGCCCGATGTCGTTGCCGTAGACGACGTTGCCGGTCAGGCGGACGCGCAGGGAGTTGTTGACGTCGATCCCGGACAGCTTGTTGTCGTGGACCTCGTTGCCGCTCAGGGTGGCGTCGTTGGAGCCCTCGAACACGACGATGCCGTGCCCGGCGTTGGCGTAGGACTGGTTCCCGCGGACGGTCGCGTTCGAGCAGCCGACGGCCAGGATCATCCCGTGCTTGCCGTTGTGCCGGAAGATGTTGTTCTCGATGTGGAGGTTGCGGCTGCCGCTGTGCGGGTCGAGGCCGTAGCGGTGCGACTTCTCGATCACCGAGCCGGTCACGGCCATGGCGGCGATGCCGTGCATGTAGGCGCCGTAGAAGTTGCCGGTGAACACCGAGCGGTCGATCGCGCCGCTGGTGGCCCGGGTCCGCCAGGAGACGCCGTAGCGCTCGGCCCGGTCGTAGCCGAGCAGCTCCATGCGGGAGTTGCGCACGTTCATGACCGAGCCGTCGCGGGCCAGCACCCAGGCCCGGCCGTCGCCGACCTCGGCGTCGGGCCGGCCCCGGCTGGCCGACCAGGACGTCACCGTGCTGTCCACGATCTCCAGCCGGCCGCCGCGGGCCTCCAGGCCGGCGAAGCGGCGCGGCTCGGACAGCAGGCGCAGGGTCGCCCCGCCCACCGTCAGGCTTGCGCCCCGCCGGACGGTGAGGGTGCTGGTCAGCAGCCACGCCCCGTCCCGGCGGGCCAGGATGTCGGCCCGCCCGTCCCTGGCCAGGGCCTCGGCCAGGGCGGGAAGGTCGATCCTGCCGGCGAGCAGCTCCACGCGCTCGCTCCCCTCCACCTGCCGGACGGCGTACCGGCCGCGCTCGGCCGGCGCCCGGGCGTGGGCCAGGACCAGCCCCGCCGCCGTCCCGAGCAGGCCGACGCCGGCCAGCACGAGCAGCCCGACGGTCAGCCGCCGCCTGCGCCTACCACTTCGCGACACCCTGGGGCACCTCCCTGAGCCTGCGGTCGGTCCGGTTGCGGCGCTGGTGGACGAGCTGGAGGGCGATGGCCACCACCAGGTAGGCGGCGCCGGCCAGGGCCAGCCAGGGAAGCGGGCCTGGCGGGGCGACGAGGGTGTTGGCCAGCACCGCCCGCGGCGGCGACCCCGACAGCGGGGTGGCCGCCTCGATCGACGACGTCCGCAGCCGGACCAGCCCGCCCGGCCGGATGTCGACCCCGGCGGCGGCCGCCGCCACGGTGGCGTCGTCGATGGCGGCGATGCCCCGGTCGGTGACGACGATCCCCTGGTTGGCCCGGGACACCGCCGTCCCCCGCAGGCGGGCCGGCGCCCGGACCTCGACCCCGACCGGGGCCCCGTCGACCCGGTCGTCGCGGCTGGTCGTCCCCGGGGCCTCGAGCACGATGCCCTTCTGGGCCGAGTCGCGGACCTCGTTGCCCAGAAGGCGCACGCCGTAGGCACCGCCGTAAACCTCGATCCCGATGCGGTTGCCGGCCACCTCGTTGTGGTGCACCCGGTTGCCCCCGCCGCGCAGGTTGACGCGGATCCCGACCCGGTTGCCGCGGACGACGTTGCCGCGGACCAGGTTGCCGGACGAGCCCAGGAGCACGATCCCGTCGCGGCCATTGCGCTCGGCCAGGTTGCCGCTGACGGTGTTGCGGTCGGACCGCTCGTCGATGACGATCCCGTTGTCGCCGTTCTCGTACGAGCGGTTCCCCCGGATGGTCCCGTCGGTCACGTCCTCCGAGAACACGATGCCGTGGACCCGGTTGCGGAACGCCCGGTTGTCCTCAACGACCAGCCTGGTGCTGCCGGTGTGGGGGTCGAGGCCGTAGACGGCGTTGTCGCGGAAGGTGTTGCCCCGGAACGCGACGCCGTGCGCCTGATAGGTGTAGGCGCCAAAGAAGTTGTGGTGGAA
>Ga0307302_10000483_pt1 | contig 17826 bp, 15 predicted proteins | sample ER_DNA_183_FD_194490 | JGI IMG/M metagenome (GOLD analysis project Ga0307302, IMG submission 194490) | Bulk soil microbial communities from the East River watershed near Crested Butte, Colorado, United States - ER_DNA_183 | ecosystem: Environmental > Terrestrial > Soil > Floodplain | place...
TCTTGGCCGCGATCGCGATTCCGAAGTTCGCGAACACGAAAGAGAAGGCGTATCTCGCGTCGATGAAGTCGGATCTGCGGAACCTGATCACCGCCGAAGAGGCGTATTTCGCCGACTCGGTGAAGTACACGAGCAACCTGGGTACCGCATATGCGACGACCAGCGGCGTGGTTGGCCCCACCATCGCGGTGACGGCTAACGGGTTCACCGCCACGGTGTCCCACACCACGACGACCAAGACGTGCGCTGTGTACGTCGGTACGACCTCGTTGGCCCCGGCCAACAAGGAAGGCGAGCCGAAGTGCGCGTAAGGCCTCTGGCCTGATGCATCAGGGCGGCGGGGGAAACCCCGCCGCTCTTTTTTTTGGAAGGAATTGAACTGATATAGGGGTTTTCCTACGGTTACCAGGGTAATGGCCTAGTCCCGCGCGGATCTGCGAAATCTCGCAAAAAGCTAGAGATCTGGCCCCTTCGAGATGTGGCCGCCGGCTCAGAAGCACGGCGTAACTGACGTTCCCCTTTGATCTTACGGCTCCCGTCTTCTCGTGAGGCACATTTCCTGCCTCCAGGATATGCCGGAATACCAGGTGACGATCGAACTGTTCGGTCGACGCCCGCATAATCGGCCATTCTCTGAAGGAGTCCAGATGAATCGCAAGGGTTTCACACTGATCGAGCTTCTGATCGTCGTCGTGATCATCGGCATTTTGGCCGCGATCGCGATTCCGAAGTTCGCGAACACGAAGGAGAAGGCGTATCTCGCGTCGATGAAGTCGGATCTGCGCAACCTGATTACCGCTGAAGAGGCGTATTTCGCCGATTCGGTGAAGTACACCAGCAACCTCGGCACGGCGTACAACACGACCAGCGGCGTCGTTGGCCCCACCATCGCGGTGACGGCTAACGGGTTCACCGCTACCGTGTCCCACACCACGACCACGAAGACGTGCGCGGTGTACGTTGGTACGACCTCGTTGGCCCCGGCCAACAAGGAAGGCGAGCCGAAGTGCGCGTAAGGCCACTGGCCTGAAGCACGAATGCGGCGGGGAGTGATCCCCGCCGCATTTTTTTTGGGGTGTGACGGAACGGTCTCTGAGCGGGTCCAAAGGCGCGCCCCTGACCGAGTCCAGTTGGGGAAAAAAGAAGGAGTGCACCAAGATGAACCGCAAGGGTTTCACATTGATCGAGCTTCTGATCGTCGTCGTGATCATCGGCATTCTGGCCGCGATCGCGATCCCGAAGTTCGCGAACACGAAGGAGAAGGCATATCTGGCTTCGATGAAGTCGGATCTGCGGAACCTGATTACGGCCGAAGAGGCGTATTTCGCCGATTCGGTGAAGTACACCAGCAACCTCGGTACAGCGTACGCCACGACGACCGGCGTGGTTGGCCCCACGATCGTGGTGACGGCTGACGGTTTCACAGCGACCGTGACGCACACCACGACGACCAAGACCTGCTCGATTTACGTCGGGTCGACGTCGCTGGCGCCTGCCAACAAGGAAGGCGAGCCGAAGTGCGCGTAACGCGGTGATGCCAGGAAGTACGAGCGGCGGGGGAGGAACCCCGCCGCTCTTCTTTTCTTGCCTCCTATATTGTGGCGCGATGAAAGACAAGCGCCTCTACCTTGCAGTGGCGGCGTGCGCCCTCGTGGTCCACATCGGCGCGCTCTGGAATCAATTCGCGATGGACGACCGGCTCATCGTGGTCTTCAATCCGATGGTCCAATCCATCAGTGGAGTCTGGGGTGCTTTCGCCACTCCGTATTGGCCCGCCAATCTTGGCGGCCTGGTTTACCGTCCCCTCCCAATCGCCTCGTATGCTATCGATTGGCAGCTCCACTCCGCCGCCTGGTTTCACGGTGTGAACCTGTTGTGGCATGCCGGAGCCGCAGTGGCCGTCACCGCACTTGCGCGCCGGTGGGCGAGCGCCACGGCTGCACTCGCGGCGGGTTTGATCTTCGCAGTCCATCCGGTCCACGTCGAGGTGATCGCCAGCGTCGTCGGCCGTGCCGATCTGATGGCGACGCTGGCAACCTGCCTGGCGGTGTACGCCGCGCTGATGCTCGACAGCATCGCCTGGAGCGCGGCCTTTCTGGTCCTGGGCATTCTCAGCAAAGAAAGCGCGGCGGCCGCGCCCGCACTGATCGGCTTGGGCTGGGCGCTTGGCCTAACGCGTCCGTCGCGTCGGCGCATGTTGTCGTTCGTCGCGAGCTGGGTGGCAATCGCGCTCCCGTATCTGCTGCTGCGTTGGGCGGTGCTGCATCCGTACGAGGGTTTTCCGAACCTCGCACCCCAATTTGCCGGCCAGGGGCCGCTCGCCATCCGCTTCACGGCCGTTGCCGCCTTCGCCGACGTCGTCCGTCTCCTGCTCGTTCCGTTGCACCTCCAGGCGGACTACTCCCCGCAGGAGCGGATCGCGGTCACGAGTCCGCTCGCGCCGGGATTCGTTCTGGGGCTGCTCTGTCTGAGTGCGTGGGTCGCGCTGACGATCCTCGCATGGCGTCGCGGCCGGCGTGTCGAGGCGTACGGGCTCGGCTGGGTTGGGATCGCGTATCTGCCCGTCTCGAACCTCGTCGTGCCCCACGGTGTGGTCGTCGCCGAGCGCCTTCTCTACTTGCCGTCCGTGGGCCTGGCTCTCGCCGCCGGGGCGGCGCTCGACCGGCTCCCACGGCGGGCGTGGGCGATGGCGCTGTTTGTGCTCGCGGCTGGGGCGGTTCGGAGCGCAGTACGCGTTCCCGTCTGGCGAGACAATAGAGCGGCAGCATTGGCGATGATCGCCGATGCGCCGCTTTCTTACCGATCATGGGATTATCTCGGATGGGAGTACCTCTGGACCGGGCATGACCAGCGAGCGCTGCAGTCCTTCCGTCGTGCGGGGTCGATATATCCTGGTGATGCGAGAATACATCTGGCGGCGGCACACATGGCGTATACCCTTGGGCGCACCGCACTCGCGGATTCTCTCCTCGCGCGCGCGGACTCAGTATGCCCGCGCTGCCCCACGGCGTATCGGAACCAAGCGAGCGCGGCACAGCTGCGCGGAGACACCGCAGCCGCGCGATACCTGCTCGAACACGTTCAGCCCGCCCCCCAACGACCTCTCTAGGCCCGATCTTCTTATCTTGGGGTCCCATGAGCCGCCCCAAGCCCGCGCTCCGCGCGGAGCTCCTGTTCTATCTCACGTTCCTCGTCGCCTTCGCGTTGCTCGTGGGGGTGGCCACCTCGCTGCTGACGCTCGCCATGGCGCCCGAGAGTGGCGTGGTGATCATCGTCGTTCTCATCGCGTTCGAGGTCGGCATCTTCGTCTTGTACGGCCGGTCGCTCGTCAGCCGGCTCGTGCTTCGGCCGCTCGACCGCGTCGTGGCCACTGCCGACGCGGTCGCCGACGGTGACCTCGCCACACGGGCGCCCGACGCCGACACCCGCGATTTCGCGACGCTCGCCGAGCGCTTGAACCGGATGACGGACCGGCTGCTCGACGCGCAGAGCCAGCTGGTGCGCTCGGAAAAACTGGCGAGCATCGGACGTCTCGCCGCCGGCGTGGCTCATGAGGTCGGCAATCCGCTCGGCGCCGCGGGCACGTATCTGGAGGTGCTGAGGCGCCGCGGTGCGGATCAAGAAGTCACCGCAGGGATGGCCCGGGAGCTCGACCGGCTCGACCGCATTGTCCGCAGCCTGCTCGACTACGCCCGGCCGCAGGAGGATCCGCTCGTTCCCGTCGATCCCTCACGGATCGTTCGCGGTGCCTACGAGCTGCTCCGGGCACAAGGCGCGTTTCGCAGCGTGCGTGCGGAGATCGACGACGGCCTTCAGGTCCCCGAGATCATGGGCCGCGCGCACGTCCTGGAGCAGACACTCGTCAACCTGCTGCTCAACGCGGTGGACGCGACGCCATCCGGCGGATCGATCATCATCGGGTCCCGGCGCTGGGCGTACGAGCCTGGGCAATCGCTTCCCAAGCGCGCCGACGATCCAGGTTACGCGCGGTTTCCGCGCAGGTCCGAACGGCGGCCGGCTCGCGTCGAGTTTGCCGCTGGGCAGCCTGGCGCGCTGCTCTTCGTCGCCGACTCGGGACCCGGCGTCTCGCCTGACGACCGCGAAAAGGTTTTCGAGCCGTTCTATACCACCAAGGAACCGGGTCGCGGGACCGGTCTGGGGCTCGCCATCGTTGCGCGATCCGTGCACGAAATGGGCGGCGTCGTCTGGGCGGATGGCGCCCGGGAAGGGGGCGCGGCGTTCAAGATGTTCTTCCCCATCGCCGTCCCCCGATGAAGAAGGTCCTCGTCGTCGACGACGAACCGGGCCTGCGGCAGAGTCTCGGACTCCTCCTGACGGATGCGGGCTACACGGTGACGGCCGAGCAAAACGGCCGGCGGGCGCTCGATCGCGCCATCGCCGAAGCATTCGACCTCGTGCTCTGCGACGTGCGCATGCCTGAAATGGACGGTCTGACGTTCCTGCGCGAATACCGCCAACGCGGCGGCAGCGCGCTCGTCATCGTCATGAGCGCGTACGGCGGCGAGGATGCGGCGATCGCCGCGATGAAGGAAGGCGCGTACGACTATCTCCCCAAGCCGTTCCGCCCGGACGAAGTCGTCCTCACGCTTCGGAAGGCAGAGGAGCGCGAACGGCTGCGACAGGAGGTCGCCGGCCTCAAGGCACAGCTCGCAGCAGGACCGGGGGAGCGCGGGCTCATCGTCGCAAGCGCCGCGATGCGCCAGGCGCTCGAGCTCGTCACCCGCGTCGCCGAGCACAATACCACCGTCCTGATCACGGGTGAGAGCGGCACCGGGAAGGAAGTCATTGCGCGCGCGATTCACCGCGCGAGTCCGCGCGCGGGCAAGGCATTCGTCGGCATCAACTGCGCCGCGATTCCGGAGGCATTGCTCGAGTCCGAGCTGTTCGGGCACGTGCGCGGCGCCTTCACCGGGGCGAGCTCCGACAAGACCGGGTTGTTCGAATCCGCCAACGGCGGAACGATCCTCCTCGACGAAATCGGCGAGTTGCCGCTCGCTCTGCAAGCAAAGCTGCTGCGTGTCCTGCAGGAGAGTGAAATCCGGCGAGTCGGCGACCAGAAGACGCGTCGGGTGGACGCGCGAGTCCTCGCCGCGACGGCGCGCGATCTCGAGGCCGAGGTCCGCGCAGGGCGGTTTCGTGAGGACCTGTTCTACCGCATCCACGTCGTGGTGATCGAGCTGCCGCCGCTGCGCGATCGGGAAGACGACATCGCGCCGCTGTCCCGACACTTCGCCGCACGGCTCGCGCAACGGCTCGGCCAGCCGCTCTCACTCAGCGACGACGCGATCGCCTGGCTCGAGCAACAACCGTGGCCGGGCAACGTCCGAGAGCTCGAGAATGCGATCGAGCGCGCCGCGGTGCTCAGCGAGAAGGAGGTCTTGGAGCGGCGGGACTTTGAAGTCGTTCCCCCTCTCCGCACTGCCGAGAGGCCAGGGGGTGAAGACGGGACCCTCAAATCCGCTGTCGAGTCCGCCGAGCGCAGCGCGATCATCGATGCTCTGAAGGCGACGGACGGCAACCGGCGCGCCGCTGCACAGCGGCTGGGAGTGAGCCTGCGGACGCTGTTTTACAAGATCGAGCGCTATGGGATCAGCTAGACATGCGGGGGCATGCAAGATTCTGCATAAGTGCAGGATTCTGCGGTGTTTCTCGACGACGTATCTCGACGTATCTGCTTGACGCACTTGCAGTTACGCCTAGGCATAGAACCTGTACTATGGGGCCGTCGAACAGGGGGTTCCATGGGTCGCAAGGGCTTCAGCATGATCGAAATGGTCGTCGTGATCATCCTTGTCGGGCTGATCGCGTCGATCGGTTTCCCGCGGCTGCGTGATAGCCTCGAGAAGCAGAACGTCCGCAGCGCCAAGGCGCTGATCGCGACGTTGGCGGCGACGGCGCGCGGCGCGGCGATTCAGCGCGGCTGCTCCGCGACGTTGAACATGACGGTGGACAGCATCTGGGTGACGGCTTGCGGCGTGAACCCGCCGGCGGCGTCAGTCCAGGTGGGAACCAAGAAGCTCGTAGGCGATGAATTCAGCGTCACGTTGAATTCGACCGCCGCGACGGTCGTGTACGATCCGCGCGGCATTGCGACCGTATTCCAGGCCACCACGGTGCGCGTCATCGGGCCGAATTACCGCGACTCGGTGATGATCAACGAGGTGGGAAGAGTGAGCAAACAATGAAGACCATCAAGAACAACAAGGGTTTCACGATCATCGAGATCATCATCGCGATCATCGTGCTGACGGTGGGTGTGCTCGGCATGGTGACGACGGCCGCCCTGGTGACCCGGATGATCGCCCGCGGACAGCGTTCCGCCCAGGCCTCGGCGTTTGCTGCCCGCCGGCTCGAGCGGATGCGGGTCGCGGCGTGTGTGAATGCGCAGCGTGTCGATGGCAGCGACACCCTGTACCGCGGATCGACCTGGGTAGCGCTCAATAACTGGACGTTTTCGGTCGCCGGTGATCAGAACTACAGGCTCAAAATCGTGAGCACCTACAAGACGGAACAGAACAAAACCCGCAGGGACTCTACGGAGACCACGATTTCATGCAACACATTCCAATGAGCCGCGGCCGCCGCGGTTTCACGATGATCGAGCTACTCGTTGCGCTCGTGTTGTTGGGTATCGTGAGCGCCGCCGTGTACCGCGTGCTGGTCAACAACCAGCGCCTCTACATGGCGCAGACGCAGCGCATCGATTTGTCGCAGAACATCCGGGCCGCCGGCTCGATTCTGCCGGCGGAGTTCCGCGAGCTGGATGCGTCGGAAGGCGACATCACGGCGATGACGGCTACGAGCATCTCGATCCGCGCGATGCGCTGGCTCGGGTTTGCCTGCAATCTGCCGGTCCTGGGCGGCGCGCTGACCTCCGTCTCGGTCGTCGTTCGCGGCGGGGCGCCGGGTCAGCCGCTGTTCTTCGGCTCGCGTGCGCCCGATAACAGCAAGGACGGTGTGCTGATCTATTACGACGGCAACCAGAACTCGCGCCTCGACGACTTCTGGCAGGCCGGCACCATCACGGCGTCGCCCAACGGGCAGAACTGCGATGACGGCACGAACGGACAGCGGTTGCTCTTGAATCTCACGCCGATGGTCCTTGGCCCCAACGTCGCGGGCGCGATTCCGTTGGGTGCTCCCGTCCGTGGGTGGGAGCCCGTCAACTATCAGCTCTACCGACCGGCCGGGGACACGTCCTGGTACGTCGGCTTTCAACCGGCTGGCGCGGCAGGACCGCAGCCCCTCATCGGGCCCGTGCTCACGAATGGTTTGACGTTCCAGTACTACGACATCAACGGCAACGTGACGGCGGTCCGTGCACAGGTTGCCCGGATCGACATCACAGTCCGCGCCAGGACCGCCGCGGCGGTTCGCGCTGGTGGACAGGCGGCGGCGGCGACGATGGTCGATAGCGTCGTCACTAGCGTGGCATTGCGAAATAACCGGCGGTTTTGAACGGCAGTTGGTGGAGGTTGGTGGAGGTTGGTGAAGGGCCTCCAGAACACTTAAAGGGGGAACGTATGGGTAGGATCTTGCGTGACGAGCGCGGTATGGCGCTCGCAGTTGCGATCTTCGCGCTCGTCGTCGTAGGCGCGCTGGTCGCTGGAGCGTTCTTCGCTGGGACTCAGGAGCAGCGAGTCGGTGAAAACCAGCGTCGCGTCCAGACGTCATTCGGCGTTGCGGAAGCCGGCGCGCAGGAACGCGTGCTGAGCTGGGATCCGGGGACGATGAATAGGCGGCCCCTGTACTCCCCGGGCGGCGACTCGGTGGAGATTCGGGATACCGTCACGCCGAATGGCTCGGGACGGTACTTCGGAACCAGCTACAAGGTCGGGCCGAGCCTCTTCCTCATCGACGTGACCGGTCGTGACCAGGCTAGCGCCGCTGGGGCGATCGCCGGCGGCGGCGGCGCGCGGCAACGCATCGGGCTGATTGCGCGTATCGCGCCGGTCGACTTCGGCATCCAAGCGTCGCTCACAACGCAGGGTCTTGTGGCCATGAGCGGTAATGCCAACATCAACGGTGTGGACCAGACCCCCACCGGTTGGACAGGCTGCGATCCTCCAGGTCCCGCCTTGGCGGGTGTCCGCGATAATGGCGGTAACGTCACTGAAAGCGGTAATGCGACGGTGTTGGGGACGCCGCCGGTCGTGAACGACCCGACCGTCAACAACAACACGTTCACCACGTTCGGCGGGGCGACGTATGCTCAGCTCGCTGCGCGGGCGACTATCACGCTGCCAAGCGGGAACTACACGACGCAGCCCGAACTCTTGGGCGGTGCGTGCGATAAATCCATCCTGACGAACTGGGGTGATGGCCAGAATCCGGCCGCCGCGTGCAGTGACTACTTCCCGATCGTCCATATCGCGGGAAGCGCGACGCTCAACGGCGATCAGGGCCAAGGTATCCTCTTGGTGGACGGTGACTTAAGCGTCCAGGGCTCGTACCAATTCTTTGGCATCGTCATCATTCAGGGTGACCTGAAGACGGCCGGTGGTGGTTCAACCGACGCCCACTTCTGGGGCGGTGTTATGGCCAAGAACGCAGATCTATCCGAGCAGAACCTGAGCGGTAAGGCGACGTTGAACTACTCTAGCTGCAGTATTAACGCGGTGTTACAGGCCACGAGCGCGATTTCGATGATGCGTTCCAGGGGCTGGGTACAGCTGTACTAAGTGGGCTAAGTCGCAGTAGTCAAAACAGTTGTTGCTTCGGCCTCAAGTCGATTCGAGGCTTGACAGGATAAGGGGCGGGGCCTATTGTAGTTTGCCCTCGCCCCTACTTGTCTCTACGCCAAAAGGTGCACATGGCCCTCTTTGGGTTATTTGGCGGCAAAAAAACCTCGGTCGGCCTGGATATCGGCTCTGGCATCATCAAACTCGTGGTCATTGACCACGGGGGCAGCGAAGCCGAACTGACTAAAGTCGCGACAACCGAAGTCGCGGCCGACGCCATCGTCGAGGGTGAAGTCATGGACCCCGGCCTGGTTTCGGAGGCTATTCGGGGTCTGTTCGAGGCCGCGGGCGTCAAGCGGAAGTCGGTGGTCACGGCCGTCGGCGGCCGCGACGTAATCGTCAAGAAGATCCAAATGGATCGGATGAAAGAGGCGGATGCCCGCGAAGTCATCCGCTGGGAGGCCGAGCAGCACGTGCCGTTCGATATGGCCAACGTGGAGCTGGACTTCCAGATCCTCGATCCGGATGCCGAAGGCCTCCAAATGAACGTCCTGCTCGTCGCCGCCAAGCGTGAATTGGTGGAGAGCAGGGTCGGGCTGTTGAGCGAGGCCGGACTCGATCCCTCCGTCATCGACGTGGACGCCTTCGCGATCCACAACGCCTTCGAGCTGAACCATCCCGACGCGATGCAGGGCGTCGTCGGACTCGTCAACATCGGTCACGAAGTGACCAACGTGAACATCCTCGAGGACGGCATCCCCGTCCTCACGCGCGACCTCTCGGTGGGCACGCGGCGCTTCCGCGAAGATCTGCAGCGTGAGAAAGGCGTGGCCGCCGAGGAAGCCGAGAAGATCATCCAGGGCATGTCGCAGCACGCCGATCTGGCCGGCTACGTGAGCCAGCGCGGCGAGGAAATCGCGACGGGCGTCGAGCGAGCGGCCGCATTCCTCGCCACGGCCTCGCGCTCTGCCGGCGGGTTGTCTCGCGTCTACACGACGGGCGGCGGGGCGCGCATCCCGGGCCTGAACGATGTGCTGGGTGCCCGGCTCAAGGTACCGATCGAGCTGGCGAATCCCGTGCAACGCTTGCGCGTGAAGGATGACGTGTTCGAAACGGTGCCGGTCGATGAGGTCGCGCCGCTCCTCATGCTCGCCGTCGGTTTGGCGCTGAGGCGCGCCTCATGATTGAGATAAACCTACTCCCAGGAAAAAAGAAGAAGGCACCGGGAGCCGGCATGAAGCTCTCGATGCCCGACTTCAAGGGCATCATCGCGCAGGTCAAGGATCCCTGGCTGCTCGGCGCGATCGCGGCATGGGTGGTCGTCGGCGGTGGCGGCGCGTTGCTCTTCATTACCGACCGGGCGCGCCTCGCGGCGGCCGAGACGCGGCTCGAGACCGTGCGCGTCGAGAAGCGGCGCTACGACATCGTGATCGCGCAGAAGCGCCAGGCGGAGAAGGTGCGCGATTCGCTGCTCTATCAGATCAACGTGATCCGGCAGATCGACGCGGATCGCTACATCTGGCCGCACGTCCTCGACCAGGCGACCAAGGCCCTGCCCCCGTACACGTGGATCACGCAAGTGCGGAGTGCGTCGGCCATCATCGCGCCTGGCGCCGGGCAAGTGAACAACGGACCGGTGACACTCGATCGGGACTCGGTTGGCGCGCCCTTGGTGGCCATCGCGATCGAAGGACGCACGGTCGATATCCAGGCCTACACGACGTTCCTGCGACAGCTGGCGGCGTCGCCGTGGTTCACCGACGTGACGCCCGCCAGCTCACAGACGGTGATCGAAGCGGATCGTCCCGTGACGTCGTTCACGGTGACCGTGCACTACCGCATTGCGGATTCGGTGTACATCCGCACCATCCCGCTCGTGCAGTCGGTGAGGTAGGGGGCCTATGGCACTCGGTCTGCCGACCGACCAACGCGGCCAGCTGATGGCGCTGCTCGTGCTCGCGGCGCTGGCCGGGGGCTACTTCTTCTGGACGAAGAAGCACAAGCCCGACATTGTCGCGATCACTTCGGCGAATCAGGAATCCGACAGCCTCGAGAAGATCGTCGCGGCTGCCAAGGCCGACCTCGCGAGCGGCAGCATCGAGGATCTGCGCCGCCGCGTGGAGGAGTATCAGGGATCGCTCGAGCTGATGCGCCGGCTGGTGCCGGACCGCAACGAAGTGCCGACCCTGATCGATGACATCTCGACGAAGGCGAAGGTGCGGGGCATCACCCTCGGCAAGATTCAGCCGCTGACTCCCGAGCCCGGTTCGCCGTTCGATACGTATCGCTACCGGCTCGAGATCTACGGCCACTACGACCAGATCGGCGAATATCTCGCCGACATCGCGTCGCTGCCGCGTATCATCGTGCCGCAGGACGTCATGTTGTCCGCCGCGTCGCCCGCCGCGCAGAAGCTGCTCGGCGACACCGCGGGCGCGTTGCTCCTGGCCGAGTTCTCGATTCGGACGTTCGTGAAGTCGTCCGCGCCGCCCGTCCCCAGGCCCGCGGGAGCCCCTCGTGCGCGTAGCTAACGTCGCGCTCGCACTCGCCGCCGTGGCATTCGCCAGGCCCGCGGCCGCGCAGGAGCGAGACTCCGCCGCCGTGCCGGCGGCATCGCTGATCCGCGAGGTGTTCGCGTACGAAGGCGGCGGGCGCGATCCGTTCATGTCGCTGCTCAAGTCGGGCGACGTCCGGCCGCTGATCTCGGATCTGAGGCTGACGACCGTCGTGTACGACGGCCGCTTCGCCTCGCGCAGCGTCGCCGTGCTGCGGGACATCACCAATCGTCGCATCTACCGCGTGAAAACGGGCGACATCATCGGGCGGTTGAAGGTCACGCAGATCCGGCCCCGCGAAGTCGTATTCACCGTGCAGGAATTCGGGTTCGAGCGGCAGGAAACGCTGTCGCTCGCCAAGCAGGAGGGGATGCCATGAAGGCTCTATGTCGCCTCGCGCTCTTGCTCGCCGTCGTTGCTCCCCGGGCCCTTGCGGGGACAACGATAGGCGGGCGGGACGGCGAGGTGCGGGGTGTGAGTGTGTTGCCGGCCACCGGCAAGGTCGAGGTCGTCATCGACCTGCTGGGGGCTGCAGTCGTCCAGGACTTCACACTCTCGAATCCCGCGCGGCTCGTCATTGACATTCAAGGCGCCCGCCTCACCGCACCCGTCGCGCTGTATGACGGCAAGAATCGCGGCGGCGTGCGCAACATCCGCTACGCGCAGTTCAAGCCCGATGTCGTTCGCGTCGTGATCGATCTCGATGCGCTCAAGGACTATCAAGTCGAGCGTGCGCCCGGGCAGGTGCGCGTGCGCATCGGGAGCGAGCGCACCACGTTCGCCGCATGGTCGAGCAGCACCGTGACGCCGGCGGCGCCGGTCGCCGTTGCGAGGCGTGCGCCCGCACCGGCGGTGACCGGTGGTCCGGACCAGGCCGCACGGGTGACGACGCCGACGCTGACCCAGCCCATGTCGATCGACCAATATCTCGCGGCGCACCGGGCGGACGCGCTGCAGTCGCAGGCGGCACGCATCACCGTCCAGTGGGACAATGCGAGCATCGAGGACGTCATCGCGGGCTTCGCGGCGTTCAGCGGCCGCACGATCATTCTCGGCAAGGACATCAAAGGCAACGTCACCGCCGAGGTCAAGAACCAGCCCTGGGACCTCGCGATGAACGCGGTGCTCGAATCACAGGGCCTCGCCGTGAAGACGCTCCCTGGCGGAATCCTCAACGTGGTCAGCCAGATGGAGCTGGCGCGCGCGGATTCGACGGTGCCGATCACCACGCGGCTGGTGCGCGTCAACTACGCCAAGGCGACGTCGCTCGTGCCGTCCGTGGCATCGATTCTCACCAAGCGCGGCAACGCGGTGGCGGACTCGACGAGCAATTCGCTCGTCATCACCGAGGTCACTTCGCGCATCGACGAAGTCGTGGAGTTCGTGAAGGGGCTCGATCAGCGGACGCCGCAGGTCTCGATTCAGGCGAAGATCATCTTTGTCGATCGCCAGGACGTCGAGCAGCTCGGCATCAAATACGACCTCGGCTCGACGACGCAGTTCTTCAACCGCCTGATTCAGCGGCCGGATCCGCGGACCGCCGAACCGGTCGATACGGACCTCGACGGCGTGCCCGACGCGCTCGTCCCGACCGGGAACTTCGCATCCAACGAGAACATCGTCTCGCTGGGGGGGAACTCGCTCTCGGCACTCGGCAACGCGGGCCAGGAAGTCGTCAACCCCGCGCTCGACCTGATCTTTTCGACCGCGATCGGCAACTTCGATCTGACGGCGTTCCTTCAGGCGCTGCAAAGCGTCGAGCTCGCCGACATCCAGGCCGAGCCGACGATCACTACGCTCGACAACCGCCAGGCCGAGATCCTCGTCGGCGACCGCGTGCCGATCCGGGTGATCGACGTGAGCGCTGTCGGCGCCGGGACCGGCACCAACGTGCCGCGTGCGACGGTGCAGTTCCAGCAGACCGGTATCAACCTCCGGGTCACGCCGCACGTGACGGGAAACCGTCAGATCCTGATGGAAGTGCACGCCGAGCGTTCGAACGTTCGCCCGGCTTCGGTGGACATCGGATTCACGTTCCAGACGCAGCAGGCGGACAATCAGATCCTGGTCAGTGACGGCGAAACGGCTGTAATTGGCGGACTTACGGTGACCGAGGTCACGGTAACGAAGTCCGGAATTCCGTTTCTTGTAGATCTGCCGATTCTGGGCAAGCTGTTCGGGTTTACGAACCAAACAGAGAATCGGCGTGATCTCCTGATTCTGATCACGCCCCACATCATCGACGATCTGGTCGCGCCCAGCGGGCAATAAGCCGGTGGGCCGATAGCGGAGAGGTAGATATGCGGCTGGTCAGAGGCAGTACCGCAATCCTGAGCATCGGATCGCTCGCACTTGCAGTCTATGCGTGCGAGACGACGCGCCGTATTGGCGGCGTCCAGCCCGACACGCAGTCGCCCATCCTCGTGCTCACGAATTCGTCGGGGGATACGCAGGACATCGCCGGTGGGCTGCGCTTCAACGTGCAGGCCAACGATAACCTCGGCCTGAAGACCATCGACCTGATATTCGCCGGTGGGCTCAACGGCGTCCTCGACACCATCTTCCGGAGCGCGGTCACAAATTACACGGTTGCCCACACCCTCACGTTCCCAGCGAACTCCGGCAACGGTGGTAACATCACGATCATCGGCCGGGCCACGGACGGCAACGGCAATTCCGCCTCAGACACGATCACCATCTTTCTGTCGAACGTGCAGGCGCTCCAGGTGACGCTGATATCGCCCACCGCCGGCGCCGTGGCGTCGCAGAACCGCTCCATCCCCGTCGAGGTCCGCGCGATCCAGAATTCGGGTATCGCCAAGGTCGGGTTCCTCGTGAATCCCCGGTCGGCCGTGAGCAACCCCACGGTGCCGCCGAACGACTCGATCATCTTCCTCGGCGCGCTGCAGGACACCGTGGACTATACGGATACGCTGACGGTCCTGGCCGCAACGGGGACCTTCGACGTCATCGGATTCGCCGAGGACTCGGCAGGGCGTCGCCTGTTCACCAACGTCGTCACGGTCACCATCCAGTCTGCCGCAAACGACGTCACTCCCCCGCAAGTGTCCCACAAGATCGGGCCGCGCGTCGAGGTCGACGACACGGTCATCGTGCGCGCCACCGACGCGAGCGCGATTGCCTGGATCGGATTCCGGGTCGATACCGGCGCCGCGGGCATACTGTTGAAGTTCGATACCCTCAACGTGGCTGCCGGAAACCTGACCGATGTCACGCGGCGCGCGAGTCTGAACCTCGGCTCCGTATTGCCGCCGGGCGTCCTGCCGCACTCGATCGTCGTGCGCGGCTACGCCTGCGACGCGGCGGCGGCGCGCAATTGCTCGTACACGAATAACACGACGCTCCTGCCGAGCGCGCCCGTGTCCGGCGCTCGTACGAGCAAGGCCAACTCCCGCCCGAGCATGTCGCCGACCGGCTTGATCGACACGGTGATCGTGGTCAACGGCGTCACCGTTCCGCTCCAGGGATCGGGGAGCATCGTCGACGCCATCTACAACGCGAATCGTCGCGAGTTGTACCTGACGAACCCGGGATTGAATCGTGTCGACGTCTTCCAGGTCGCCAACACGTCGTTTGTCGCCGGGGGCATCCCGACCGCGGGTGGGCAACCGTGGGGGATCGCGATGTGGCCCCGCGACACTCTCGGCGGCTACAAGGACACGATCATCGTGGCCGATGCCGGCGGCTCGTACCTCGGCATCATCAACGTCGGTGCGGGTGGCCCGCGCCAGATCATTTGGCGTCAGGATCTCCCCGACTTCATCATCCAGACGTACAAGGTCACCCAGGTGGCGGGCGGCTCGTTCGTTCACATCACCGACTATCACACGTCCGACCTGCCGCAGTATGTGGCCGCGGTGTGCCGAGTGGCGAGCGGTACGTCGGCCTGCCATGTGGACTCGGTGTACGCGATCTATTCGACCGCCCCGACCGGCGCCGAAACGCCACCGTTCACCAATCGTGCCACGTTGCGCATGGAGAAGCTGATCAACACGACGAATCCCAACCTGAAGTTCGGGCACCTGTTCTGGGAAATCGCGACGCAGAATTTCTCGGAAGTCAGCGATACCCTGCGGATTTTCATGAGCCGCGGCCGCAACTTCGGGAAGGTCATACTATCGGCGTGTGCCGGCGCGACCATCCAGCTCTCGCGCATGGGATTGGGCGACCGCACGTTCGCCCGCAACTCCGGAAACTTTACACACGCCTTCTTCGGCGAGGGCGGCAACATCTCCGCCCAATTCGCGCGAGTCATGTCGTACGATGCGCGCGATCGGCTGCTTGAGGGCACAGCAGCGGGCTGCAGTACCGGCGGCACGACGCGCGACTCAGGACAAGTCGACATCGACTTCGGCATGTCGCCCGGACGCGATGTCAGCGATTTCATTGCCAACACCGGCATCACGGTCGTGTCGGTCGCCACGAACTTTAATGGACTCACAAATGCCGTTCGCGCCGACTCGATCTATTATCTCAATCAGGACTTGCGGCGCATGGTGACCTCCGCGGCGCCGCCTGGGCCGTCCCCGCTGACGCCCGGCATGGACATGAACTATTTCCATGATTTTGCGCCCAATGGGACATGTCCGCCGCTCAGCACCTACTGCGGGAACGGCACGGACGTGAACCAGCGGCTGATCTTCTCGGCGAACCCGAACGGCAACATCGACGTGTTCGACACGTTCTTCGGCGCGTTCCTCGGGTCGATCCCCGTCCGCGATCCGATCATCGGGCCGCTGCGGGTCGCACGCGACGTAGGCGGGAACCAGCTGCTGTTTGGGGTCACGGCGACCGGGCTCCTGGTCCTGCAGCTGCCGCCGATTACGAACCCGCTGCCGGTGCCACCGCGCTGACGCCTGGCGGCATCCGAGGGGGACATGCTGGGCCGAGCCCGACCGAGGTCGGGCTCGGCTGTTATATAGGAGATTGAAGGGGCGCAGCATGCTGCGCCCGTACCAAGGGGGAGCATGACTTTCCGGTTTACGACGGCGGGCGAATCGCATGGCCGTGGCCTCGTGGGAATTCTCGAGGGCATTCCCGCCGGCCTCCCCGTGTCCGCCGCCGACGTCGACGTGGAGCTGAAGCGGCGCATGGGCGGCTACGGCCGCGGCGCCCGCATGAAGATCGAATCCGACCGCATCGAGTGGCTGGCCGGCGTCCGGGCCGGCGAAACGCTGGGCTCCCCCATCGCCATGCTCATCTGGAATCGCGACTGGGAGCACTGGCAGGATGTCATGGCCCCCGAGGCCGACGCGACGCCCGATCCCCAAGGCCGCCGGCGCCAGGTGACCAGGCCGCGTCCGGGTCACGCCGATCTCGCCGGCTCACTCAAGTATGATCGCACGGATGCGCGGGATATCCTGGAGCGGGCCAGCGCCCGCGAGACCGTCGCTCGCGTCGCCTGTGGGGCTATCTGTAAGAAGCTGCTGCGCGAGTTCAACATCGAAATCGGCTCGCACGTGGCGGAATTGGGCGGGGTGGTGGCAAATGTAGGGGCACGTGCAGGCCCGAATGTAGGGGCGCAGCATGCTGCGCCCCTACCTGCCCACATCAACGACGCTGCAGACCAGAGTCCGGTTCGGTGCCTGGACCGTGACGCCGAAACGGAGATCATCCGCCGCATCGACGCCGCGAAGGCGGCCGGCGATACCCTCGGCGGCATCGTCGAGGTGATCGCGCTGGGCGTGCCGGTGGGGCTCGGATCGCACGTCTCCTGGGACCGGAAGCTCGACGGCCGGCTCGCGCAGGCGCTGATGTCGATCCCCGCTGTGAAAGGCGTGGAGCTGGGGCTCGGCTTCGAGGCGGCGCGCCGTAAAGGCTCGGAAGTGCACGACGAAATCATGCCCGGCTTCGCGCGCGCCACGAACCGCGCGGGCGGCACCGAAGGTGGAATGACGACCGGCGAGCCGCTCGTCCTCCGCGTCGCGATGAAGCCGATCTCCACGCTCATGTCGCCGCTCAAGACGGTGGACCTGAAGACCGGTGGGCCCGCGCAGGCGCAGTCGGAGCGGTCGGATGTGACGGCCGTCCCCGCGATGGGGGTCATAGCCGAGGCAATGTTGGCGATCGTCCTGACCGAAGCGCTGCTCGAGAAATTCGGCGGGGACGCGTTGAGCGAGCTCAAGCGCAATGTCGACGGCTATCTCGCGCAGGTGCGCGCGCGCACTCCCAAAGGCGCGGCGTCGTGAAACGGCACATCGTGCTCATCGGATTGCCGGGCGCCGGCAAGAGCACGGTGGGGCGCCTCGTCGCGGAGCGGCTGCACGCGGGATTCGTCGATATCGACACGGTCCTGATTCGCAAAGAAGGCAAACCGATCTCCATGATCTTTGCCGAGAAGGGTGAGCCGGTGTTCCGGCAGATGGAGCGCAAGGAAGTCGAGGCCGCGCTCGCGAACGCGCCAGCGGTGATCGCGCCCGGCGGTGGCTGGGCCGCACAACCGGGTGCGCTCGACGATGCAAAACCCCGCGGGTACCTCGTTTATCTGAAGGCGCGCGCCGAAGTCGCAGTGGGTCGCGCGGAGCCGTCGGGAACCCGGCCCGTTTTAA
>Ga0307302_10000484_pt1 | contig 17805 bp, 15 predicted proteins | sample ER_DNA_183_FD_194490 | JGI IMG/M metagenome (GOLD analysis project Ga0307302, IMG submission 194490) | Bulk soil microbial communities from the East River watershed near Crested Butte, Colorado, United States - ER_DNA_183 | ecosystem: Environmental > Terrestrial > Soil > Floodplain | place...
GCTCGCGCCTCTGCCAGCGATGCGAGCGAGGACCACTGTGACGGGAGATGTCCGAGAACCTTGGCCTCCGATGCGGCCGTCTGGAGCGAGGCGGCGGCCTCCTCGTGTCGGCCGAGCGCCGACTGTGCCCGACCCAACGTGGTCCTTGCCCGACACACGTACTTGCGCCGTCCGATCCGATCCGACTGGTCCAGCGCGTCTCGAGCGAACTCCTCCGCTTCCTCCGCATGCCCGGCGAGGTACGCCCCCTCGGCGCGCGCCGTCGCGAGCCGGATCGACCAGAGCCATTGATGGAAGCCCTTCGTGCCTTCGAGCGCCTCGACCAGATCCGGGATCGCCAGCTCGACGGCGCCGACATCGCCCTCCAGCAGGTCGAGGTAGAGCAGGTCCAGTCTGGCGCTCACCGCCGCGGGCGGGAACCCGGAGTCTTTCGCCAGTTCCAGCGCCTCATGACTCTGCTCCCTCGCACCGACGACATCGCCGAGTTCCCGAAGGGCTCCCGAGCGCATGTTCTGCGCCCGCGAGGTGAATCGGAAGGAGCGCTCCTCCCACTCCCGCCCGAGCGTGATCGCCCGATCGAGCCACTCGATCCCCTCTTCGTGACGAGACAATCCGACCAGGGCCAGACCGGCGTTGCAGGCGCTCGTGACCCCCGCCTCGAGGTTCGATGCCTGGACTCCCAACCCGTATGCCTCTGTCGCCATCGTCAAGGCGGTTTCGTAGTCCCCGGCCCAATACGACATGATCGACCTCGTCGAATACATGCGTGCGAATGACGCGTCGCGGCGCTCCTTCGGCCAGCGTGCTTCCGCCCGCTCCCATGTCGCGAACGCTGCGGGCAGATCGCCGCCCATCGCCTCTGCCTCTGACCGGGCCGCGAGCGCACGCCCTTCGAGCTCGTCGTCGTCCAGCGTCGCCGCGATCTCCGCGGCCGCGGAGCTGTTCTCGGCAACGTGCTTCGCATCCGCGACCCAGTACGCGGCCTTGGCCCGTGCGAGATGCGCCAGCCCCAGGTTCCGTCCCTCCGCCTCGACGAGTAGCCACTCGAGGTCTCCTTCGATCGCGTCGGTGAACCGCGCGGCGTCGATCATCGTCGACGCTCTCGCGAGGCGAGCCGCCACGAACGCGTCATGGTCGCCGACTCGTTCGAGGAGCTCGATCGCGTCGGAGTACAGCGCGATCGCCTGGTCCTTGGCCCATGCTCGGGACGCGACGTCGGCCGCCATCATCAGGTATGTCGCCGCCTTGACGTCGTCGCCCGCCTCCCGGAAGTGGTGCGCGAGGATCGAGGCGGACTGCCGGACCCGGTCGCCGGCCGCTCCCTCGATGAACTCCGCGATCGTGCGATGGCGCTCGCGTCGAGCGGCGCGAGAGAGGGTGGCGTAGGCGACCTCACGCGTCAGCACGTGCTTGAAGATGAACTCGCGGTCGTTCGGCACGCTCGACGCGGGCTGGCGGCGGATCAGGTCCCTCGCCTCGAGGAAGTCCAGGGCGGTATCGAGTCCGCTCTCGCCCCCCGTGATCGCCGCCAGCGGCCCGAGCCAGAAGATGCGGCCGATCGCCGCCGCGTCCTGCAGCACCCGTCGCTCCTTCGGAGGCAAGCCGTCCAGGCGGGCGGCGATGATGGCTTGGACGGTCGAGGGGAGATCCGACGCAAGACCCGGGGCTCGCTCGGCGACCGATGCCGCGAGCTCCTCGAGGAACAAGGGGTTCCCTCCGCCGGTGTGGACGAGCCGATCCGCGAGCGCCGCGCCTGAGCTCGACGCTTCGAGGAGCGACCCGGCGAGCTCCCGAGCATCCGCGTCTGCCAGGGGGTCGAGTGGGATGGCGGTGTATCGGGTCAACCCGCCTCCCCAGTTGGGGCGCGTGTCGAGGAGCTCCGGCCTCGCCAGGGTGATCAGGAACACGGGAACGTCCCGGAGCCGAGTCGCGAGCGAGTCGAGGAGCTCCAGCAGGGCGGGCTCCGCCCAGTGGATGTCTTCGAAGAAGAGGACGGTCGGCCCGCGGGTTCCCAGTGCCTCGACGAAGCGCCGGACGGAGTAGAAGAGCAGCTGCTTGTCGGGCGCGCCCTCGTCCGAGAGACCCAACAGCACCGCGAGGTGGGCGGATACTTCGGCGGCTTCGTCGGCAGCGAAGAGCGTCGCGATCGTGTCGTCCAGCTTCTTTCGGGCGGTGGCCGATGGATCGGTCTCGTACACCCCGGCGAGTTGCAGCACCTGTTGACCGAAGGCCCCGAATCCGGTCGTCTCCCCGTACGGACGGCAGCGCCCCTTCAAGAACACGCCGTCGGCCTCCAACGTCGGCTGAAGCTCCCTCAAGAGGCGACTCTTCCCGATCCCCGGCGCACCGATGACGGTGACGATCTGGGGTCGACGGTCGGCACGGACCTTGTCCCAGAGTGTGGAGAGGAGCTGGAGCTCCCGCGCTCTGCCGATCATCGGCGCGAGCTCGGGCCGCTCCTGCTCCGAGCGACTTCCGTGGACCCGCCAGATCGGGATGGGCTCCGCCTTCCCCTTCACCGTGACGGCGTCCAGCGCCTCGTACTCGAAAGCCTCCCGTGTGGCGAGGAAAGTCCGCCGCCCGACGACGACTCCGCCGACCGGCGCGATCTGTTGCAGACGAGACGCGGTGTTCATCACATCTCCGGTCGCGATCGCTTCGCCCCGTTCCGCCGAGCTCCCCAGCGACACGACCGCCTCGCCGGTGTCCACGGCGACCCGGACCGCGAGCGCGAGCCCGGGATCTTGTTCGTTCAGCTGCTCGATCGCTTCCACGACCTGGATCGCGGCCCGCACGGCTCGCGCCGGGTCGTCCTCATGGGAGGTCGGGGCGCCGAAGACGCCCACGACGGCGTCTCCGATGAACTTCTCGACGGTGCCGCCGAAGGCCTCGATCTCATCTCTCAACCGCGCGTGATACGGGCGGAGCCGTGCCTGGATGTCCTCGGGGTCGGCGGCATCGGCGGCCGCCGTGGAGCCGACGAGGTCGGCGAAGAGCACGGATACGACCTTCCGCTCCTCCCCCTGGAGCTCGGTCGCGAGCTGTTCGTCGGTGATCGTCTCCGTGAGCGAAGCGCCACAGGTGCCACAGAATCGTGCATCGACCGAGTTCGTGGCGCCGCAGGCAGGGCATCGCTCCCCGAGCGCGGACCCGCACGACGTGCAGTACCGCTGGTCGGCGGCGTTCATCGCGGAGCACGATGGGCAGATCGATCCCGCCACGGTGCGGTGAGTGTAGCCCTCGACCTCGATGGAGGCCGACCCTCGTATCCTGGCCGCGTGGCATATCTCATCGCGGTCGTTGCAGGCTTCGTGTTCGGGGCCGTTGACCAGTTCCTGGGGACCATCCACTTCGGCCCGTGGGGTTGGACGGTGAGCGGCATGTCGGCTCCGTGGCTCATCCTGCCCTTCCTGGCTGGTATGACTCAGGAACGCCGACGGCGCGCGATGACATCAGGCCTCGTCGCGACGTTGGCGGCGCTGGCGGGCTACTTCGCGATGAGCAACAGCCCGATGGAAGGTGCGCCGATCGACCGCTTCTTCGATCGGGTCGTCACGATGGTCAGCACGGGCTACAACCCTCTATGGATCGTGGGGGGCCTCGTGACCGGACCGTTGTACGGGTTCCTCGGCCACCGCTGGCGCGTCGCGCGGTCGTGGATGAGCGCGGCGCTCGTCACATCCGTGCTCTGCCTCGAGCCGTTGGCGCGGAAGTTCGCGGGGATGCTTTCGGGTTCGCCCGTGGTATGGGGAGCCGAGGTCGTGATCGGAACCGTCCTCGCCGTGATGTTCGCGTTCATGATCGCGATGTCTCGTCGCGCACGCGAGACCGTTCCCCCGACCGCCTAGAACGAAGGAAAGCATGGCCAAGCTGATCTACACGGCGATCATGTCGCTCGACGGCTACGTCGCGGACGAAGACGGCAACTTCGATTGGGCCGAACCGGACCCGGAGGTGCACGCCTTCGTCAATCACCTCGAGCGGCCGATCGGCACCTATCTGTACGGGCGCCGGCTCTACGAGGTGATGGTCGCGTGGGAGACCATCGACGACCAGCAGCCCTTCATCCGGGACTATGCGGAGATCTGGAGGGCGGCCGACAAGATCGTGTATTCCCGGAGCCTGGGGACCACGTCCAGCGAACGGACGCGGATCGAGCGGAACTTCGACCCCGACGCGGTCCGGGCGATGAGGACTTCGGCGGATCGTGATATCAGCGTCGGCGGCCCCACCCTGGCCGCGGAGGCGCTCCGGGCCGGGCTGGTCGACGAGATCCGCTTGATCCTCGCACCCGTGGTCGTGGGCGGCGGCACGCGGGCGCTGCCGGATGACGTTCGGTTGGATCTCGAACTGCTCGACGAACGCCGATTCGACAACGGGACGGTCTACGTCCGCCACCGCACGACGAACCGCTAGCGGCGCGAGCGCATCTGTTCGATCTCGTCCAGATGTTCCCGCCGGTGGTCGGCGCGCAGCGGGTTGATGTAGAGACCTCTGCGCTCGTTCTCGGCGAGCAACTCATCGGAGAGCGCGGCGACGCGAGCGTCGGCGTCAGTGGCGGCGGCCAGGGCGACCTCAGCGGCGATCCGTGGCGACAGCGCCAAGGCCATCGGTTTCGCAGCGTCGTTGATCCAGTCCACCTCCTCCTCCTCGTAGCTGCCGGGCGAGTCCGGCGGCGTTCCCTTCCCGTCGGGTCCCCAGAGATCGACGAGCGTCGTGACCCGCTGGTCCCAGAACGCCAGATGCGCCAGGACGCCGGCCACCGTCCAATCGGCCGGCATCGGCTCGGCGAGCTCGTTGTCGCTCATCGATCCGACGAGGTCTCGCATGCGCGTCAGTTGGGCTTCATTCTCCGCGACGTACGACCGATCAGCTGGCATGGTGCGCACCGTAGCAAACACGTCACACGGTGATGACGATCTTCCCTTGCGCCTGTCCCGTCTCCAGGTACCGGATGGCCTCGGGCGCCTCGCGTAGCGGGAACGTCCTGTCGATCACCGGCCTGACCTTCCGGGCTTCGAGGAGCTCCTTCAACACGACAAGGCGATCTCCCGGGTCCTTGGCGCCGCGGAAGGGATGCAGGTGATCCACGAACGGCGAGATCACCATCAGCTTGAAGAAGCGCCCGAGGCTTCCGAACCAACGGTGTCCGGAGCCTCCGTACTGGTCGTGCCCGATCAGTACGTACATGCCCTCGGGGGTGAGGGCGCGTCTGAGGTCCGACCACGGATGGTTCCCCGCGATGTCGAGGACGAGGTCGTAGCGCACGCCACTCAAGGTGAAATCCTCCTGCGCGTAGTCGACGACCCGGTCCGCGCCGATCGAGCTGAGCATGCCGAGCTTCCCGGAGGAGTCCACGGCGGTCACGTCCGCTCCGTATGCCTTCGCGAGCTGGACAGCCATCGTCCCCACGCCCCCGCCCGCGCCGTTGATCAAGACCTTCTGTCCCGGCTGGACCCGTCCTTCATCGCGGACGCCCTGGACCGCGATCTGTCCGGACGTGAGGACGGCCGCCGCATGATCGAACGTGAGGTTGGGCGGCTTCCGTTCGAGCCTCGCTTCGGGAACGGCCGCGTACTCGGCGTAGGTCCCGCCGTTCCCCCACAGGTTTGCGCCCACGCTTTGACCGAAGACCTCATCGCCCGGATGGAAACGCGTGGCATTCCTTCCCACCGATTCGACGATCCCCGCCAGATCGGTGCCGGGGACCGGGTTCTTCGGTCTGCGCAGCCCGGATCCCATGATGCGGAGCACGAAAGGCACGCCCCGCATGGCGTGCCACACATCTGGATGGACGGACGTCGCGCGAACCCGGACCAGCACCTCGTCATCCTTCGCTGTCGGCCTCTCTATCTCCCGGAGCTCGAGGACGTCCGTCGAGCCGTACCGGTCCTGGACGATCGCTTGCATCGTGCCCATTCACTGCTCGCGAAGAGGTCGAAGCGCCAGTCGCACGAAGCCTCCCCGTCGCGAAGGGAGCTCGTTGAGCTTCACCAGGAGCGAGAGATCCACTGCGCCCCATCGCTCGATCTCTGCGACGTTCCGGTCGAACATGTCGCTCTGCTCGATCACAGCGCGGAAGTCTACGGTCCCCCTCACCGACGCTCGCTACACTGTCGCGATGACGACGGTGCTCCTGTTCCATCATGCGCAAGGGCAGACGAAGGGGTTCCTCGCCTTCGCCGACGAACTGCGGGAGGCCGGCCATACGGTTCACACGCCGGACCTCTACGACGGCAAGACGTTCGACGATATCGATGAGGGTGTCGCCCACGCCGGGAAGGTGGTCGGCTTCGACGAGATCCTGAGTCATGGGACGGCGGCGGCGACAGACCTGCCGGCAGACATCGTCTACGCGGGCTTCTCTCTCGGTGTCATGCCCGCGCAGTCGCTGGCGCAGACGCGCTCGGGGGCGAGAGGAGCGATCCTCTACTCGGCAGCCATGCCGGCGTCCGAGTTCGGGGGCTCGTGGCCCGAGGGTGTGCCGCTCCAGATCCACATGATGGATGCCGACCCATGGGCGGAGGAGGACCGGCCGGCGGCCGAGGCGTTGGTCGAAGAGGTCGAGGACGCGGAGTTGTTCATCTACCCCGGTTCCGGCCACCTGTTCGCCGACTCGAGTCTCGGCGACTACGACGAGCAGGCAGCCGGTCTGTTGAAGGAGCGCACGCTCGCCTTCCTTCACCGCGTCGGCTAGTCCCCGGCACCCGCCACGCTCAGCCAACCTATGATGTCTCGGTGATCCATTGGCTGCGAGCGAAGCTTCGCCGGCGAATGACGCGTTCCGACCCAGAGAGCGTGCGGCGAGCTCGCGACGATTCCAACCGCGACAACTGGAAGCTCTGGAAGCTCCGCACGCCCCCGACTCCGAGGCGCTAGCTATCTTCGGAAGTCGGTCGATGTGCACGATTCGGACCATAGGGAGGGTCGATGGCGGCGACACTCGGCACCACGACGTACGCGGGTTTCTGGCGACGTTTCGTAGCGTGGTTCCTCGACGGCTTGCTCTTGAGCTTGGTCACGCTCCCGATCACCCTTCAGTTCGGAGGCGACGCCGCCGCAGAAGCCGCACGAGCCTCCGCGGCCGGCACCATCTCCACCGTGGTCGGGTGGCTCTATCACGCGTTGATGGAGAGCTCCGCGAAGCAGGCGACGGTCGGGAAGATGGCGCTCGGCATCATCGTGACCGACCTGGAAGGCCGCAGGATCGGATTCGGGCGGGCGACCGGCCGATACTTCGCCAAGATCCTCTCCGCCCTTATCCTCGGGATCGGGTTCCTGATGGCAGCCTTCACCGAGCGGAAGCAGGCGCTCCACGACATGGTCGCCAGCACGTTGGTCGTCAAGGGAGAGGCTCCGTCTCAGGCTCGATCCTCCTCTGTACCTGTTCCACCGCTCCCGCCTCCTCCGCCGACGTACGGGGGCTAGATCCCCGTCGACTGGACCGGCCATGAAGATGACCGGACCACCGCTCCCCTTCGCGACGCCGGCCGAGTGGCGTGCCTGGCTCGAGCAGAACCACGCCACCAAGGAGGACGCGTGGCTGATGATCTACAAGAAGCATTCGGGGACACCGTCCGTCACCTTGCAGGAGGCGATGCAAGAGGCGATCTGCTTCGGGTGGATCGACAGCAGCATGCAGCCGATCGACGGAGAGCGGTACGCGCTCCGCTTCACGCCTCGACGGAAGACGAGCAACTGGTCCGAACGCAACAAGGGATGGGCCGCGACGCTCATCGAGGAAGGGCGGATGACCGAGGCCGGTCTCGCGAGGATCGAGGAAGCCAAGCGGAACGGCCGATGGGACAGGTCTACCCACCCAGACGTCGCACGAGGACAGGATGACTGAGAACGACCCTCCGACGCTTGGACCCGGTGCGGGGCCCCTGGTGGTCTCGGAGACCGACCCGCGCTACTTCACGGTGGCTACGGAGTCACGGTCGTGGTCGCGGTCGCCCTGTTGTTCGCGGTCACTGGATCCGGCGGTGAGGTCGCCGCTACGTCGACGGTATTCGAGATGACTCCCTTCGAAGTTGGTTTCACGACGATCGTGACGGTGGCCGTCCCGCCGGCCGCCAGGTTCCCGAGGCTGCACGTCACCAGCCGTTTGGCCGGCTTGATCGTGCAGGTCCCCTGACTTGAGGCGACCGAACCGAAGCCGGCGTTCTTGGGAAGCGTGTCGTTCAGGGACACACCGATCGCCGCCTGCGGTCCCTTGTTCGAAACGCCGATCGTGTACGTGAGGTTCTGGCCCACGTGGGCCGGGTCCGGTGCGTCCGTCTTGGTCACCTCGAGGTCCGCCACGTCGGGGACGAGATCGAGGTTGAAGCTGCGGGTCGCGTCGGCCTCGGTGTAGAGGAAGTCCCCGACCGGCGCGCCCGGCGCTGTGGGACTCCTGCCGAAGGTGAGTGCGGTGACGTTGTACAGGATCTCTCCCTTGATCGGCCGGCCCGCCCCGAATCCTCCCTCGATCGGCACGGTGATCGTGATCGTGCGTCCGGCCAAGGAGCCAGTGGCCGTCTCCTCTGCCGGGTACAGGACGACCTTGCATTCCTGGGGGTTGCGGGTGAAGCAGCCGTCTCCCGGAGCCCCGGTGACCGGGGCTGCGGAGTCTCCACTGCCCGCAAAGAAGGTCGGCGCCGCGCCGCCGGTCGACTCGGCTCCGACGTAGAAGATCCGATAGGCCTCTTCCCCGCCTTCACCGATGGAAGCTGCCTGGAATCTCGTGAGCCACACGCCGGAGGTTTCGCCGGGCGGAGGTGCAAGGGACGAGAGGTTGTTCAGTGTCATCTGCACCTGGAGCGTCGCCGGATCGGGTCTGCTCACATTCAGGTTCGTGAAGTCGTACTGCCGCAGGTTGGCGCCGCTGCCACCAGGGGCGTAATGCGGCACCCGCGCGTCGCCGGTGGGATCGGCGACCGGCGGCGTCGGGGCCGCCTTCCCGAGGGTCGTCCCCAGCGCCGTGGGACCCGAGAGTTGCCGTGCCTCGAACAGGTGCGCGCCGTGGTGCTGGCTGCTCACGTCGTTGTAGACGATGCGGATCGCCCCGTCGTCGGGGTCGAGGGAGAAGCCGAAGTAATCGGCCATCGTCCGGTCCCCCGTGCCCGTGCAGGCGATCCCGCTGTTGCAGATCTGTCCGTAGTAGATGGGATGATCAGCGAACCGTTGCTGCGCGAAGGTAGGGCTCGGCGACGTCGCGTTGCCGATGAGCGAGACGTAGCCGAACCACGGGAACTGCGTGGCCGCCTTGCGGTCGTCGAACCACGAAGGCATCGTGTCGGAGTCCTCGTGGGAAGGGCTGCCGAGCCAAGCCACCACGACCTTGCCCGCCGCGCCCGCCTGGACCCAGGCGAACTCGTTCGAGTTGGTATCGCCGCCGTTCACCTGGACCGCCGGGCTCCAGGTCTGCCCGTGATCGGTGGAAGACGAGTAGTAGACGTTGTGATCCACCTCGTCGATCCACACGCCGTAGACATTGCCGACCCGATCGACCGCCACCCCCGGGAACAGGTCGCCGGCCGCGCCCGTCCCCGGAGACGCCGGGAGCGCGACGTTCGTGTAGACGATCCCGGTGCGCTGCCCCGGGTTGACGTGCCCGATGCTCATCCGGATGTGGTCTCCGTCGAGGCATGGGTAGTACAGGTAGCGACCGACCGGGTCGAACCGGAGCTGACCACAGGTCGTGTCGGCGGCCACCGGGAGAGGAGCCCCGGCCGAGGAATCGGTGAAGACGAGTCCGCCCACGGGATCAGCGGGCCCGAGGGAGCCGGGAGTCGAGAAGATCCGGACACCGGCCGCCACGTTGCGGAACGCCAGGAACACGGTGTTGTCCGCCGCCGACGAAGAGGAGCCGTTGTCGAGCGCGTACCACTGACGGTCCACACCCGGCGTCGGCACGCAGGCGGTGTTGCGTCGCCAGCTGTTCCCGGCATCGTTGCTCACCGCGCAATCGATGTTGACCAGCGCCTCCAGGTCGGTGAAGTACGCGGTTCCCTGGTCGTCGACGACGATGTCGGTGTCGCCGCCGCCCGGACCGATATCGGGTCGGAGCGCGATCGGGCTCACGATGTTGTACTGATCCCCGCCATCGACGGACCGGTGCACGAAGGACTGCTGCGTCGTCGTCCCCCACGGGCCGGACTCCCAATACGCGCTGTTGCCGGGACCGGAAGCCCCTGGATGGATGAAGTTCAACGGCTCACCCTCGGTTCGCTGTGCATCCACCACGGTCGAGGGGCCGAAGCCGAGACCCCCGGTCGACCTCGGGGGGTTGGGCGCCTGTCCCCCGTCCACGGACTCGAAGGTGGCCATCCCGTCCGCGCCCTCGTCGGTCACCAAGAACGGAACGACGCGGACCTCGTAGGTCCCCGATGGGCTCTGGAGGAACACCTCTTCCTGGTTCACGCTCCCGCCCGACCGCTGGACCACCGCCCCGTCCTTGTAGACGTACATGTCGAAGTCGTCCTCGGCGCTCGCCCACGCGATCTTCACGCGCACGCCGCCCGTGTGGGTGTCCCAGTAGCTCGGGAGCACGTCCACCGTGAGGAAGAAGTGGTCGCAGACGAGGTCGAGCGGGTCGGCCTCGGGAGGACATCCCGCCCCGCCGGCCGCCGGATCGGCGACCGCCGCCGCCGCGTAGTGGTGTCCGACCCAGCTCACCGAAGATCCCGACGGGGGAGCGACTGAACCCGATCGAGGCGTCGCCGCTGAGCCCGGTGCAACCATCGCGCCGGCGAAGACGAGCGCGGCGATCGCGACCAACGCGCTCGACCGACGGCGGTGGGATCCGAAGTGTCCGGGACGGTCCGACATCAGGTCTCCTCCTCCTGGAAGGCGTGGTAGAGCCGGCGGGGGGGTACCCAGGTTCGCCACGGAGCAAACATCGGTCGTCTTACGGAGCGAGCGAGGTTCCGAGCCGTTCCTCGAGGATCTTCCGTGACTCCGCGGCGTCCGCGGCTTCGGCGATCGCGACGCCGACCGCCTCGCGGCACGCTTCCTGCGTGAGCCTCCGAAGCGCGTCCTTCACCTCCGGGATGGCGACCTTCGTCATCGAGAGTTCATCCACGCCGAGACCGACGAGCGCCCCGGCGACCGTCGGGTCGCCGGCGGCCTCTCCGCAGACTCCGACCCAGGCGTCGTTCGCATGCGCGGCGCCGACGACGCTGCCGATCAGCGCGAGGACGTCGGGCTCGAGGACGTCGCCGATGTCGGCCACGGCCCCGTTGAGCCGGTCAACCGCGAACAGGTACTGGATCAGGTCGTTCGTGCCGATCGAGAAGAAGTCGGCGTGCCGCGCCAGCCGGGCCGCGCCGATAGCAGCCGAAGGAACTTCGATCATCACGCCGACCTCGATCTCCTTCGCGTCGATACCTTCCTCTGCCGCGACCATCCGCAAGGTCTCGCGCGCCGCCTCGAGCTCGCTCACCGAGGCGACGAGCGGGAACATGATCGCGAGGAGGCCGGCGTCCTCGTCGGCCACCTCCGCGCGCGCGCGCACGAGCGCGCGAAGCTGGTCGAGGAAGAGATCCGGTCGCGCGAGACTCAGCCGGATGCCTCGGAAGCCGAGCGCAGGATTCTCCTCGGGCTCGCGATCCACGAAGGGCAGGGGCTTGTCGGCTCCGGCGTCGAGTGTGCGGAACACGACCCGGTGGCCGGGGAACCCGCGGAGGATGTCGGCGTAGACCTTGGTCTGCTCCTCGACGGTGGGCGCGGTCACACGTCCCAGGAACAGGAACTCGGTTCGCACGAGGCCGCTCCCCTCCCCGCCCGCCTCTATCGCGGCGGGGATATGGTCGATCGAGCCGATGTTCGCGGCGAGCTCGACGTGATGGCCGTCGGCCGTCCGGCCGGGCTCGTCGCGAAGGGCACCGAGTTCGTCGCGGCGCCGCTCCTCCTGCTCGTGTCGCTGGACGATCGCCTCGCGCTCAGCGGGGGACGGATCGACGTTCACTTCGCCGGCCCGCCCGTCCATCGCGATGTCCACGCCGGCGCGCGCGACCGCCAGCAGTCCCTCGCATGCCACGACGGCGGGAACGCCGAGCGCCCGGGCGAGGATCGCGGCGTGGCTCGTCGGCGAGCCGGTCTCGGTCACGATCCCGGCGATCAGGTCGACGGGGATGCTCGCCGTCTGCGACGGCGTGAGCTCGTGCGCGACGATCACCGAGCGGCTGTCCGGCCGATCGCCGGAGGTACTCATCCCGAGGAGGATCTTGACGACCCGGTCCCTCACGTCGTCGAGGTCCGAGGCGCGCGCCGCGAGGTACTCGCTCGCGGACGCGACGAGGAGCTCGCGGAACGTCTCGAAGGCGCCGACGACGGCGCGCTCGGCCGAAGTACCTGCGCGGACCGCATCCTCGGTCAGGCGAGCCAGCTCCGGGTCGGCCGCGAACTCCGCGTGCGCCTCGAAGATCTCTGCCTCGTCCTCGCCGGCCGACGCCGACACGGTGACGGCGAGCTCGCGGAGCTCCGCTTCGGCCCGGTGGAGCGCCCCGAGGAGGCGCGCAAGCTCCTCCTCGGGCGCTCCCGACGCCACCTCGGGAAGTTTCGTGAGGACGGGCGGGGGGACGAGGACGAAAGCCGGCGCGACCGCCGCGCCGGGCGCCGCCGCTCGCCCCGTCAGCCTCGTGCTCACGAAGGCGGGCCTTCCTCGGTGGCCTCGTCCTCGCCGAACTTGGACTCGACGAGGGCGACGAGCTCCGCGAGCGTCCCGTCGGCGCCGTCCCCCTCCACGCTGATCAGGATCTCGTCTCCCTGATGGCAATCCAGCGTGAGCACCGACAAGACCGACTTCGCGTTCACCCGCCGGCCGTCTTTCTCGACGGAAACGTCGGCGGCCGATGCCGCGGCGGCTCTCGCGAAGATCTTCGCGGGCCTCGCGTGCAGGCCGGTCGCGTTCTGAAGGGTCACCGTCGCTTCAGGCATGGGTCGACCTCCGCCGATCGTCGTCGAGCGCCAACCGTCGTTCCGGATCGACCGGATGGGTCCGCACCAGGTCCCGCCGGAGATCGCCGGGTCCGGGAACGGCCGTACCCGGCAGCACGCACGCGGCCGCTCCCCACGCCACGCCTTCGGCGAGGGCCTCGGGCCCCTCGCCCCCGGCGGCGAGGAATCCGGCGAGGAGGGCGTCACCCGCCCCGACCGTGCTCCTCGGCACGATCACTCCGCTCTCGCCGTGGAACGCTTGGCCATCGGTGACGAGCACGGCCCCACTGGGCCCGAGTGAGACGAGCACGGTTCCTACCCCCTTCGAGCGGAGCTCGTTCGCTGCGAGCACGACGTCCCCGAGGGTCTCGGGGATCACGCCGGTCACCTCGCTCAGCTCTTCCTCGTTCGGCTTCAGCACGTCGGGTCCGGCCGCGAGCACGCTCTCGAGCGCTGGTCCGCTGGTGTCCACCGCGACCCGCACCCCGACGGGTCGGACCGCGGCCGCGAGACGAGCGTAGAGGTCGTCGGGCGTCCCCGGCGCCAGGCTCCCGGACCCGACGACCCATGCGGCGCCGTCGGTGACGGCGACCGCGCGTTCGAGCAGGGCCTCCACCTCCGCGCCCGACAGTTGCGGGCCGGGAGCGTTCAACTTCGTCACGGTTCCGTCGGGCTCGACGACGGTGACGTTCGATCGGATGGCGTCGGCGATCGGCACGGAGGCGACCTCGATGCCGAGGCCTTGGAGGAGGGAGGCGAGCAACTCGCCGTCGGCCCCTCCGAGCGGAAGAACGGCACGGGATGGATGACCGTTCGCCACCAGTGCTCGGGAGACGTTGACGCCCTTGCCCCCGGGATCGGATCGATCGGCGTACGCGCGGACGACCTCGCCCCGGTTCAGCGCCTCCACCTCGAGGGTGCGATCGAGGCTGGGGTTGGGCGTGACCGTGACGATCATGGCGTCACGGCTCGATGACGACCTTCAGGCCCTCGCCGGAGATCACCGTCTCGATCGCCCGGTGGACATCCGCCAGCGGCATCCGGTGCGTGATGAGGTCGTCCACGCGCACCTTGCCGCCGGCGATGAGCGAGAGGGCCTCCCGATTGTGGCGAGGGGCGGATCCGTACGCGCCGAAGACGGAGAGCTCGCCGTAGTGCACGAGGTTGGAGTCGAATCGGATCGTCGAGTCGTCCTTGGGCAGGCCGCCGAACAATGAGATGCGCCCTCGGGGCGCCGCCATCTCGAGGGCCTGCTCCTGCGCCTGGCCCACGCCCGTCGCGGTGATCACGACGTCGGCACCCCGTCCGTCCGTCATCTTCCGAACCGCATCGATCGGATCGTCCTTCGTGCTGTCGATCGAGACATCGGGCTCGGCGCCGGCGGCGAGGTCCAGCCGACCCTGGTTCACGTCGACGAGGACGACCGTGGTCGCTCCTCGCGCGCGCGCCAGGCGAACGTGGAGGCAACCGATCGGCCCCGCGCCGAGGATGACGACGACATCCCCCTCGCCGACCTCGGCGAGCTCCTGTCCGTTCAGGACGCACGCGAGCGGCTCCGTCAGGCTCGCTTCCTCGAAGGGGACATGCTCCGGGACCTTGTTGACCCCGTCGACCGCGAGCACCTTGGCGGGCACCCGCATGAACTCCGCGAAGCCCCCGTCGTACTGGTAGCCGATCGATTCGAGGTCCTCGCACACGGTGTGCTGCCCCCTCCGGCAGAAGAAGCACACGCCGTCCGGGATCGCCGCGATGATCTGCACCCGATCTCCGACGGACCATCTGTCACCGTCTTGGCTGTCACCGTTTTGGCTGTCACCGTTTTGGCTGTCACCGTCTTGGCTGTCACCCTCTTGGCCCTCCCCGTCCTGGCCTTCGGGTCCGACCTCCGTGATCTCGCCGGCCACCTCGTGACCGAGGACGCGCGGCAACGAGATGTGGTGATGCCCGAACCGGAAGATCTTGGCGTCCGTCCCGCAGGTCGAGCAGGTGCGGACCCGGATGACGAGGTCTCCCGGGCCCGCCTGCGGGACCGGGAGATCCTCCACCCGGAGATCGCCCGGCGCGTAGAGCCTGGCGACCTTCACGCGGTCGCCTCCTCCTCGGAGGCGAGGATGGCGAGCACGTCTTCTGGCCGCTCCGCGGCCCGAAGACGTGCCGCCGACTCGGGGACGGTCAGTACCCGTGCGAGGTTGGCGAGGACCCCCACGTGCTCGTCCCCAACGGCGGCGATCCCGACGCAGACGATCACGTCGTCGTCGTCCCACGCGACGCCGTCCGGGAACTGGAGGAACGCCAGCATCGTTTCCCGGATGTAGCGCCTGCTCTCATCGGTCCCGTGCGGGATCGCGAAGCCCTCTCCGAGCGAGGTCGAGATCGACCGCTCCCGCTCGAGCATCGCATCGACGTAGGGAGGCTCCACGGCGCCGATCTCCACAAGGACCTGCCCGGACTGCCTGACGGCGTCGAACCGGTCCGACGCCGTCAGGCCGAGGCGGATCCCAGAAGGAGGAAGGAGAGCGGCCATGGTCTACCCCTCGAGCGTCTTCCCTTCCTTGATGGCCTCGACGACCCGGTCGAACGCCGGATCGCCGAGGAACATGTTGAAGGTTACGACGACCTTCCCGGGAGCGTTTCCGCGAGCCGTCGCCTCCAGACCCTGATGGGTGACGATCACGTCCACATCCGCCGGGATCTGGCTGACCGGCGAATGCTCGACGACGACCTCCGTCCCCTTCAGGCGATCGCGGAGCTGGGTCACCAACAGCACGCTGCTGCCCATCCCCGCTTCGCACGCGACGACGACCTTCCGAACGTCGCTCCCCAGGATCTCCGCCATCACGCGGTCGCCGGAGCGGTCGTGGATGCGGTCGCCTCCGGGACGACCACTTCATCCTCTTCCCTCACGGTCGCCTTCAGGATCACGGAGTTCACCACGAAGGACACGGCGGCAGCCACGACGACGCCCGCGAGGACGCCGAAGAGGCCTCCCTTCGGAGTGACGGCGAAGTAGGCGAAGATGCTGCCCGGTGAGGGCGTCGCCACCAGCCCCGCTCCCGTGACGAGGAACGTGAAGACCCCAGCCATCCCGCCGGCGATCATGCCCAAGATCGTGATCGGACGCATCAGCACGTAGGGGAAGTAGATCTCGTGGATGCCTCCGAAGAAGTGGATGATGATCGCGCCGGGTGCCGTGGGTCGGATCGCCCGAGGGCCGAAGAACCAGTAGGCGAGCAACAGGCCGAGGCCGGGACCGGGGTTGGTCTCGATCATGAACAGGATCGACTTCCCCTCCTTGGCAGCCTCCGCGACACCGAGCGGTGCCAGGACCCCGTGGTTGATGGCGTTGTTCAGGAACAGGACCTTCGCCGGCTCCACGACGATCGAGGCGAGCGGCAGCAGCGTGTTGTCGACCAGGAAGTCCACGGCGTCGCCGGCGGCGCTCGAGATCACCGCGACGACCGGTCCGATCCCCAAGAAGGCGAGGATCGCGAGGAGCGCGCCGATGATGCCGGCGGAGAAGTTCCCCACGAGCATCTCGAATCCGGTCGGGATGCGCCCCGCCACCATCCGATCGAACTGCTTGATCGCCCACCCCCCGAGCGGCCCGGCGATCATGGCGCCGAGGAACATCGGAGTCTGGACCAGCTCGCCGTTGACCTGCGTTCCGACGAACCCGCCGATCGCGACGCCGGCCGTCGCGATCGCTCCCACGACCGCGCCCCGCTGTCCGTGGACCAGACGCCCGCCCGTGTACCCGATCAAGATGGGCAGGAGGAAGAAGATCATCGGCCCGACGAGCTGGGCGAGCTTCTCGTGTGGGGTCCATCCCGTTGGGATGAAGAACGCCGTGATGAGCCCCCAGGCGATGAACGCCCCGATGTTGGGGATCACCATGCCGGCCAGGAATCCACCTAACCTCTGGACACTGGCCCGCCATCCTCCGGTCGCCGCTCCTGCGGGCGCCGGGAGCACCGTAGACATCTCGCACCCCTCCCTTCTTCTTCGTCCTTCTCTTTCTTGGCTCTCTTCGCTATGCCAGATCCGTTGCGGACATCGCCACCGCGAGCGTCCGCGACCTCACCGCTGGGTCCGTCGCATCACCCCTTCACGCGAGCACGACCTCGACGCCCGCGTCTTCGAGAGCGCGGCGGTCGGCCTCCGCGAGCCCGCCGTCGCTGATCAACACGTCGAACTCATCGATCGCCGCGAACCGCACCGCCGCCTCCTGATCGAGCTTCGTGTGATCCGCGAGGACCACGGTCTGCGCGGCGGCGAGGCAGATTGCGTGCTTCACCGCGGCCTCGGCGGGGTCCGGCGTGGACAGGCCTCGTTCGACGCTGAATCCGTTGGTCCCGACGAAGGCCACGTCGACCCGGAGCGCGGCGAGCTCCCGCAGGGCCCAGTCGTCCACGTTCGCGAGGGTGCGGGTCCGGACGCGCCCTCCGATCACATACAGATGGAGGGAGCGCCGGGCGGCGAGCTCGAGCGCGACCGCCACCGAGTGGGTGAACACGGTCAGCTCCCGTTCCGGGAAGATCTGGGCGAGCGCCAAGGTCGACGTGCCGGCGTCGACCAGCACCGACCCGTGCTCGGGTACGAAGGACAGGGCGGCCGCGGCGATGGCCGCCTTCTCGGCGGCCATCGCCGAGGCCTTCTCGGCGATCGCCGGCTCGGAACGGAACCGGTGGATCGAGATGGCCCCGCCGTGGACCCGGCGTAGGAAGCGGCGCTGCTCGAGCTCGGTCAGGTCTCGGCGGATCGTTTCGGGCGTGACGCCGAACCGGCTCGCGAGCTCGGTGACGTCCCCGCGACCCCGCTCTTCGACCAGCGTTGCGATCTCCTGGCGCCGCTCCACCGCGTACACGGGCCACCCCTGAAGGTTGG
>Ga0307302_10000485_pt1 | contig 17775 bp, 19 predicted proteins | sample ER_DNA_183_FD_194490 | JGI IMG/M metagenome (GOLD analysis project Ga0307302, IMG submission 194490) | Bulk soil microbial communities from the East River watershed near Crested Butte, Colorado, United States - ER_DNA_183 | ecosystem: Environmental > Terrestrial > Soil > Floodplain | place...
TTCACCGAGGTGATGTGTCAAACAATCTTGACGCTTCGCGACGATGGGTAACTCGGACGCTGCGCCTGCGCATCTGCTCGAGGTCTCGCCCTTCGACCGCCACTACGGGCTCGAGATCTTAGACTCGAGCGACGAGCTCGTGCGGGGCCGCGTATCCGTGCGCGAGCACCTGACACAACCGATCGGCGTCGTCCACGGCGGCGTCTACGCCGCGATCGCAGAGGGGCTCGCGTCACTGGGCACGAACCACGGGGTGGGCGCCGAGGGCAAGCTTGGGCTCGGGATGTCGAACCAGTCTTCGTTCCTGCGCCCCGTGGGGAGCGGGACGATCAACGCGACTGCGCGGCGGCGCCACCGTGGCCGAACCACGTGGGTCTGGGACGTCGAGCTGACCGACGACGAGGGTCGGCTGTGCGCGCTCAGCCGGGTCACCGTCGCGGTTCGCGCGGTCCCTTGACCGACGAGCACGCAGCGTCCCTCGAGCGCCGGCCGCAGAGCCTCGTGATCACCCTCCTCGGCTCGTATGTTCACCCGGAGAAGCGCACCGTCTGGTCAGGCGGCCTCGTGAAGCTTCTCGCCGAGCTCGGCTTCTCGGCGGGTGCTGCCCGCGCAGCGTTGGTGCGGCTGACACGACGCGATCTGCTCGAACGCGTACGGGACGGCCGGCTCGTCCATTACCGGCTAACCGGCCGCGCCGCGGCGCTCCTCGACGAGGGCGATCGGCGAATTTTCTCGCTCGGCCGCGATGCGCGCGACGCGGAGGCCTGGACGATTCTCTGGCACGCCGCTCCTGAGGAGCGGCGTCTCGAGCGCGGACGGCTTGCGCGACGCCTGCGCTTCCTCGGTTTTGGGTCCGTGCAGGACGGCGTCTGGGTCTCGCCCCACGACTACGAGCGCGAGGCGGCCGGGCTGCTCGAGGAGCTGGGCTTGGCACGCTACGCGGCCGTTCTCGTCGGGCGCCCAGCAGGCGGGAGCGATTTCGCCGCTTTCGTCGACCGCGCTTGGGACGTCGAGCAGTTGACGAGGCGCTACCGGGCCTTCGTGACCGCTTTCGGACGTTACGCAACCTCCAGGCGCAACGGCCTTGACGACCGCAAGGCCTTTCTCGTCAGGACGCGTCTCGTGCACGACTTTCGACAGTTTCCGTTCCTCGACCCGGGACTGCCCGAGGACCTCGTCCCGACCCGCGGTCAGCGAGCGCGGGCAGTCGATCTCTTCCATGAGCTCTACGGGTCGCTCGCCGAGCCGGCCAATCGGCACTTCGACGCGACCATCGTTCCGCCCCGGCGACGTTCGGCCTAGACCACGGGGGCTAGGACGTTCGCGTGGCGAATGTATACATTCGAGGACGATGAGGCGCGTACGCATCGAGGTCGAGGGCCGGCCGCTCTGGGGAACTCCTGAAGGCGCAGCGATCGAGCTCGAGGACGGGGCGACGGTGTCCGAGGCGGAAGCGCGCTACTTGCCCCCTGTCGAGCCGCAGACGATCTTCGCGACGCACCTCACCTATCGGAGCCGGGCGGAGGAATACCGGATGGAGCGGCTTCCATCCGTCCCCTCGTACTTCCTGAAGCCGCCGAGCTCGATTTCGGCCCACCGCGCCCCGGTCGCGCGACCCGCCGGCTGCCGGTACCTCAACTACGAGGGCGAGATCGCCGTGGTCATCGGGGAGCGCTGTCTCGGCGCCTCGCTGGACGATGCCCTTCGCTACGTCGCGGGCTACACAGTCGCCAACGATTGGGGCGTGCACGACTTCCGCCACGCGGATCGTGGCTCCATGCTCCGCGTGAAAGGGCAGGACGGCTTCTGCCCGCTCGGCCCCGCGCTCGTCGACGCCGAGGACGTGGACCCGGACGACCTGACGATCCACACGTACGTGAACGGTGACCTCGTCCAGGAAGGACACACGGGCCGCGATCTCCTCTTCTCGTTCGCGTACCAGATCGCCGATCTCTCCCGGCTGATCACGCTCGAGCCGGGCGACGTCCTGCTCACCGGCACCCCCGCCAACTCCCGCCCGGTCGAGCCCGGCGACGTCGTTGCCGTCGAGGTGGGCGGGATCGGCCGCCTCGAAAACACCGTCGTCGAGCTCGAGCGCGAGCTCGAGCCGGTTGGGGAGCAGCCCGCCGTGACCGGAAACACGCTCCATGTGGCTCTGGCAATCCCCGAGGACGAGGCCAGGCGCCGCGCCGGTGAGAAATGAGGACGGAGCCCCAAATCGAGATCCGAAGTGTCGTGGATCAGGTCCACGGCGCGCTCCTGGAGCGAATCGTCGCGGGCGAGCTTCCGCCGGGCTCGCGCCTCCGTCAAGAAGCTCTGGCCGACGAGCTCGGCGTGTCGCGCACGCCGCTCCGAGAGGCACTCGTGCGCCTGGCGAGCGAGGGCCTGGTCGAGTTCACGCCGAACCGCGGCGCGACGGTCGCAGAGCGCGACTTCACCGACATGGAGCAGGCGTGGGGCGCGCGACTCGTGATCGAGCCGGGTGCCGCGCGCCTCGCGGCCGAGCGCCGCGATCCCGACGCCGTCGAGCGTCTGCGCGAGTGCGTCCGGCGCCAGCGCGCCGTCGCCGGGGACGTCACGACGAGCTTTGCGCTCAACCGTGAGTTCCACCTTACGCTCGTCCATGCCTCGGGCAATGTCCACCTCGGGCAGTTCGCCGAGCTCCTCTGGCTCACGCGTATCGGGGTTCCGATCTTCGCGCGCCAGGCTCGCAGCCGGGAGCAGATCCTCCTCTGGGCAAACGAGCACGCCACGATCGTGGAGGCCGTCGCGGGCGGCAAGGCTGCGCTGGCCGAACGCCTGACCCGCGACCACATCGCCGCCTACCCGCCGCCGCAGCCGTAGGAGGGCTTGGCGAAACGGTTGCGCGGCCTTAGCAGAGCAGAGTGAGCTCAGCTCCTGACACGTCGGCCATCACTTCACCGGACGAAGCTGAATTCTCCCGAGTGCTTGGCAGAACCATTGCTAGCCCCTGTCACGATCTCGCGCCCCTCGTTCAGCGCCCACTCAAAGACCTCCTCCAACATCCAGACCGGCCCCATGCTCAGGTGCTGCCGCGGCTGGGGCATCTGCTCGGCCCTGACCAGCTGCGAGATTCGGGCCGGGGTCAACCCCAGGAGCAAAGAGATCTCAGAATCGCCCGCCAACAATGGGAGGTCTTCTGGCGGTTCGGGCCTCGCCAAAACAGACATCACGGCTCCTAACGCTTGCGTTCCGCGCGACCAAGAGGGTCGGCGCGCTACGCCGGCCAGGTGTCGGAGCCGGAGGTGCCCGCCAAGGGCTGGGGCGAGGCATTTGCACTCTAACCGAGTTGGGTCGGGCAGGCATCTGGATTCATCGCCTCCTACGCGCGCAGATAGGTGCCCGGCCTCTTCCTAGGGTCGCTCCCGCCGCACCGGATTCCGCAGCGTCCCGACCCCCTCGACCCAGATCTCGACGATGTCGCCCGCCTCGAGATAGCGAGGGGGCGTCCGTGAGTCGCCGACCCCTCCAGGAGTGCCAGTCGCGATCACGTCACCGGCCTCGAGCGTGAGACCTTTCGAGAGGTAGACGATGAGATCAGTGAGCCCGAAGACGAGATCGTTCGTCCACGCTTCCTGCATGACCTCGCCGGACACCGTGGTCCTGAGGCCGATCCGCTCGAGGTCGACGCTGTCCGGGGACGCAATCGCCGGACCGAGAGGCGCGAACGTGTCGAAGCTCTTGCCAAGCGTGAACTGGCGCAGCGGAGTCTCGAGCTGAGCGCGCCGCCCGGAGACGTCGTGGATGGCGGTGATGCCGCCGATCGCGCTCCTCGCCTCGTCGTCGGTGGCGCGATAGACCCGTTCCCCGAGCACGACGGCGACCTCTCCCTCGAAATCGGGACGCGTCTCCTCGAACGGCACCACGATGTCCTCGTCGGGTCCGATTAGGGCAGAAGCCCACTTCGCGAACACGACCGGCACTTGCGGGACGTCGAGCTCGGACTCGTCGGCGTGCGAGCGGTAGTTGACGCCGATCGCGAGGATCTTCTCCGGTACGACCGGATGCAGGAGCCTGATGTCGGCAAGGTCGTATTCGGGGCCCGCGGCCGTGCCGAGCGCCGCCCAGGCCTCGGGAGTCGGGACGAACCCCTGGGGGCCGGCCGGGCCGGCATCGCGCACCCGCGCCTCCTCCAGCGCTCCGATGCGCGCCTCGCCGCGCGAATCCACGAATCGAACGGCCTTCATGCGGCATCCTCCTGTTCTTCGCGCAGCACTTTGAGCGCGTTGATGGCGCGCGGGAAACCGGCATACGGTGCCGTCTGCAGGATCGCTTCCTCGATCTCGGCGAACGATACGTCGATCGCGCGGAGCGCACGAACGTGAGCCCGAACCTGTGGGTCTGCGCTCCCCAGCGTAGTCAGCACGGCCACGATGATGAGCTCGCGCTCGCGCGCGTCCAGGGCAGGCCGGGCATGGACGTCGCCGAAGACGAAGTCGACGATCCACTCACCCAGGTCGCCCATCCGGGCGAGAAACTCTTCGCCGCCCGGCTCGTCGCCGAGCTCCGCGAGCCGCGCCAGCCCGCGTTTTCGCCGCTCCACGTCGGTCACGCGTCCTCCTTGCGCTCGGTCACGAAAACGGGATATTGTATGCAACCGATGGCGCCGACGCGCGAATGGCGCTCGCCCGGGACGAGCGGATGCTAGCTCTCCGCCGGATCGACCACGTCGGTCTGCGGGTGGCGGATCTCCAGGAGGCGGTGTCGCGCTGGTGCATTCAGTTCGGCTTCACCGAGAGTGAGCGAGCGGAGGGCCGCGCCTTCCTCCGCTGTGGCTACGAGCCGTACTCACTCGAGCTCGTTGAGGACGAGTCTCCCGGCTTCGACCACCACGGGTGGGAGCTCGCCCGCGGGCTCACCCTCGAGGAGGCGGCCGCCCAGCTCGAGCGGTCGGCAGTCGGCTTCGAGGCCCGCGAGGAGGCCCTCCATTTCGACGATCCCGAGGGCAACGGTGTGGAGCTGGTTCCGTACCGACCGGCCGACGATCCGCGGCCGGACGTCGGCCGCTTTACGAGCGAGCTTCCGGGCTTTCGCCCGCGCAAGCTCGGGCACACGAACTTCCTGACCGCGGAGCTCGAGAAGCAGACCGCCTTCTACACCGAGGTGCTTGGGATGCGCGTGACCGACCGCCTCGGCGACGCGGGCATCTGGCTACACGTCAACGCCGACCACCACGCCATCGCCTTTGTCGACAAGGGCTTCGCACACCTTCACCATTTCGCCCTCGAGCTCGTTGACTGGGGCGAGCTCAGGGTCGCTTTCGACCACCTCGCCCAGCACGGCCGCTGGCTCGCCTGGGGGCCACTCCGCCATGGTCTCGGCCGTAACCTGAGCGGTTATGTACGCGTGCCGGAGGAGGATTGCTTCGTCGAGGTCTTCTGCGACGTCGAGCAGCTCGAGCCCGACCACGAACCGCGCGAGTGGCCCGACGACGCGCATTCGTCCAACGTGTGGGGGATCTTGCCGCCGCGCTCCTATTTCCGCTTCGATCCTGAGGCGATCGAGTCGGAGCGGCAGGGCCTCGAGGCGCTCGGAATCCCGCTGACAGAGAGAGAGGCTTGATGGCCACGGTGCCAACCGAAGAGAGACGTACAGGTCCCGAGATCGCGGCGCGCACCGGGGAGCAATTCCTCGAGGGTCTGCGCGGCGACGCGCGCGAGATCTGGCTGAACGGGGAGCGGATCACCCACCCGCTCGAGCACGAGGAGCTGCGCGCCGCCGCCGAGTCGATGGGGCGCGTCTTCGACCTCCAGCACGAGCACACGGAGGAGATGCTCGCTCCTTCGCCCGACGACGGGCGCCTCGTGAACGTGACGCACCTGATTCCGCGCTCTCAGGGCGACCTCGAGCGGCGCAGGCACGCGATCGAGCTGACCGCGTCGCTCTCGGCCGGGATGATGGGCCGGACGCCCGACTATCTCAACGTCACGTTCGCCTGCTTCGCCGGTCGGGCCGACGTCTGGGCGCGCCGAGGCAACGAGCAGGGCGCCGAGAACATGGTCGCCTACCAGAAGCTCATGCGCGACGGCGACCTCTCGACGACACACGCGCTCATGAACCCGCAGGTCGACCGCACGAAGCCCGAAGCCGAGCAGGCCGCCGGGGAGATCGCGCTGCACAAGATCGGCGAATCGGACGATGCGATCGTCGTTCGCGGTGCTCGGATGCTCGCGACGCTCGCGCCGTTCGCCGACGAGCTCCTCATCTACCCGGGCTCCGACATTCGTCCGCAGGACGGGCGCTACGCGCTCTCGTTCGCCATTCCGATCGCCACCCCGGGCCTCAAGCTCATCTGCCGGGACAGCTACTCGAAGCAGCGGCCCGCCTTCGATTACCCGCTCTCCTCGCGCTTCGACGAGATGGACTGCGTCGTCATCTTCGACGACGTCGAGGTGCCGAACGAGCGAGTCTTCCTCGACGGCGACACGGTCGGCTACTCCGAGGTCATCACAGACACTGGCTGGCGCGGCCACATCATGCACCAGGCGTTCACGCGCGCCTACGTCAAGCTCTGCTTCGCATTCGGGCTCGGACACCTGATCGCGAACACGATCGGCGTTGTTCGCTTCGACCACATTCAGGAGAAGCTCGGCCAGATCTGGAACATGTGCGAGCTGACTCGCTCGGCGATCGTGTCCGGGGAGGCGGGCTCCCACCTGGACGAAGGCGGCGTCTGGTACCCGGACGACCGACCGTTCCTCGCGCTCCGCGGCGAGATGCCGAAGTGGCTTCCGCGGGCGAACGAGCTCCTGCAGCTGGTCGGCGGCGGTGGCTACATGGCCACGCCGTCGCAGGCGGACCTGGACGGCCCGTTGCGCCCGTTGATCGATCGCTTCTACCAGGCCGCCGGAGCCGACGCGGAGCGGCGAATCCGGCTCTTCCGCCTCGCCTGGGACTATCTGGGCTCCGACCTCGGCGGGCGCGGCGAGCTCTACGAGCGCTTCTACCTGTCCGACTCCTGGCGCATGACGGCGCTCGCTTACTCGATCGCCGACAAGTCGTTCGCCGAGTCCCTCGTCGAGCAGTTCCTCCACGACTGATGCTGCGCGGGTACTCCCTTCCCCGCTCGCCCCAGGGCCGCTCCGCGCTCGTGCCCGCGCCGCCGTGGCACTACGTCGGCGACTTCCTCGTCATCGAGTACTGGGCGGAGCCCGCAGCGGTCGAGGCCGTCCTGCCTCCCAGCCTCGAGCCGCATCCCGATCCGGGACGCTGCGCGGCTCTCTTCATCGACTGGCAGTCGTGCTCCGACTCGCGCGAAGAGCTCGACGATCCCGTCCGGAGCCAGTATCGCGAGTTCTTCGTCGTCGTGAACGCGCTCCTGGAAGGCGAACCCGTGACGACGTGCCCGTATATCTGGGTCGACCGCGACTTCGCGCTGGCGCGCGGCTGGGTGCAGGGATTTCCGAAGAAGCTCGGCTCGATCCACATGACGCGGCATTTCCCCCTCCGCTCGAACGCTGCGCCAGAGCTGGCTGCCGGCGCCCGTTTCGCCGGCACGCTCGCGGGCGGCGATCGCCGTCTCGCGTTCGGGGCCGTGACCCTCGAGGGCGAGAGCGCCGAGGGGCCGACGCACAACGACCCGCCTCTCGTCAACGTGCGCCACTTCCCCCGCCTCGCCGCCGGGCGGCACGACGAGCCAGCCGTCCACGAGCTCGTGCGCGCGCGAAGCCGCGATCGCTCAATCTCCCCAATCTGGGAAGGAACAAGCGAGCTCGAGCTCTATCCGGCGCCGAACGAGGAGCTTGCCGCCCTCGCGCCGGTCCGGACCGGCAAGGGGTTCCGCTTTTCCTTCGCGTACACGGTCGACGATCTCGAGACCGTGCGTGACTACACGCGCACCGAGGTCGCAGCAGCCACGGAGCCATGACCCGCGGAGCCATCGTCACCGGCGGCGGGACCGGTATCGGGGCCGCGATCGCGCGCCGTCTCGCCGCGGACGGGTTCGCCGTCGCCGTCACGGGCCGGCGCCGGGAACCCCTCGACGAGGTAGCCGCCGAGACCGGTGCGCTCCCCTTCGTGGCGGACACGGGTAACCCGACTGACGCCCAGAAGGCTGTCGAGGCCGCGAAGAGCGCCTTCGGCCGGCTCGACCTCCTCGTCTGCAACGCTGGCATTGGCCTGGGCGGGACCGTCGAAGAGCAGACTCCGGAGGGTTGGGACGAGGTGCTGCGCACCAACGTCACCGGGGCGTTTCTGGCCTGCCGGGCGGCACTGCCCGAGCTCGTGCAGACGAAGGGGTCGATCGTGACTATCTCCTCAGACGCCGGCCTGCGGGCAGGATCCCGCTCGGCCGCTTACTGCACCGCCAAGGCGGGGCTCATCATGTTGACCCAGTGCATCGCGCTCGACTATGGGCCGCAAGGGGTGCGCGCGAACTGCATCTGCCCCGGATGGGTTCGGACCCCGATGGCGGACGGAGAGATGGACGAGCTGGGCGAGCTCCGGGGCGCGGACCGCGAGGCCGCCTACGAGCTCGTTTCTTCCCGGGTGCCGCTTCGCCGTCCCGGCAGTCCAGAGGAGATCGCCGCGGCCGTCGCGTGGCTTGCGTCCGACGGGGCGGGTTTCACGACCGGCGCCGTGATTGCGATCGACGGGGGCAACAGCGTCGTCGACTCGAGCTCGATGGAGTTCGCGGTATGAGCGTCGCCGGCGTGGCCGTTTCGCCGGACCATTTCATCGGCGGCAGGCGCGTGGCGAGCGACGCCCGCTTCGAGGATCGCTCGCCGATCGACGAGCAGGTACTCGCCGAGGTCGCGCGGGGAGGCGCCCGTGAGGTGGAGCTTGCCGTCGAGGCAGCGTGTGCGGCGTTCCCGGACTGGGCGGCCCTCGGAGTCGCCGTTCGCGCCGAGCACCTCCGCCGCCTCGCCGATTTGATCGACGCCAACGTCGACCGGATCGCGGCGGTCGAGTGCCTCGACATGGCCATGCTCGAGCGCTCGCTCCGCGCCCGCGTCATCCCGCGGGGAGCCCGGAACTTCCGAGCCTATGCCGAGCTCGCCGAGAGCCACACGGAGCGGGTCTGGGACTCGAACGGGACCTCGAATCGGGTTGTGCGCATGCCGGCGGGCGCGGTCGGTGTGATCACCCCGTGGAACGCGCCCTTCATGCTCTCGACGTGGAAGACCGCACCGGCCCTCGCCGCAGGGTGCACCGTCGTCCTCAAGCCGCCTGAATGGGCGCCCCTTTCGTGCTCGCTCCTGGCCGACCTGACCGAGGAGGCGGGCATCCCACCCGGTGTCTTCAACGTCGTCCAGGGCATCGGCGAGGAGGCCGGCGCGGATCTGGTCGCGGACGGGCGCCTGCGACGTGTGAGCTTCACGGGCTCTTCACAGACGGGTCAGCTCGTGGCAACCTCGGCTGCGCGGAACCTCGTCCCCTTCACGGCAGAGCTGGGCGGCAAGGGCCCACTTGTCGTCTTCGCCGACGCCGACCTTGACGCGGCCGCCCAGAAGGCGGCCCTCCAGTACGACGACTCCGGCCAGAACTGCATGGCGGGGACGCGTCTGCTCGTCGAGGAGGCCTCGGCGGGGGAGTTCCTCGAGCGCTTTCACCGCTCCGTCGACGCCCACGTGCTCGGTGATCCCAGGGAGGAGGCGACGACGATCTCGCCGCTCATCCATCGCGACCATCTCGCGCGCGTGGGGGGGTTCGTCGAGCGCGCACGTGCGAACGGCGATCGCATCGTGCGCGGGGGCCGCTTGGCCGAGATCGGCGGGCTCTGGTACGAGCCGACGCTCGTCGAACCGCGCTCGAACGACTCCGAGATCGTCCAACAGGAAGTGTTCGGACCGGTCCTGACCTTCCAGACTTTCGCGACCGAGGAGGAGGCCGTGCGGCTCGCCAACTCGACGCGGTATGGCCTCGCGGCGACCGTTTACACGTCGGCGGCCGAGCGGGCCGAGCGGGTAGGACGGTCGATTCGGGCCGGGACGGTGTGGGTCAACTGCTTTCTCGTGCGCGACCTGACGGCCCCGTTCGGCGGGATCGGCATCTCGGGAATCGGGCGCGAAGGCGGGGACTACGCGCTCGACTTCTACTCCGACCTGAAGACACTTCAGATCCGGGAGGGCTCGACTCGATGACGGTGCTCGACCGCGGCCCGCGACTCGAGGACGTCAGCCTCGAGAATGACGATTTCGCCGAGCGCGTACCCCACGAGACGTTCGCGCTCCTGCGCAGGGAGGCGCCCGTCTGGTGGTACGACTGGCCGCTCGGCCGGGGCTACTGGTGCGTGACGAAGCACGCTGACGTGGTCGCCGTCTCCCGCGACACGAAGACGTTCACCTCCGAACAGGGGGCGAACCTCGAGGACCTCGACGAAGAGCAGCGAGCGGCGCGGCAGTCCATGCTGGAGACCGACCCGCCGCGCCACACGCGGCTGCGCGGGCTCGTCGGCCCACCCTTCACGCCGCGGGCGATCAAGGCCTACGAACTCGTCCTCCGCGAGCTGACGGCTGCCGTGCTCGACCGTGCATTGCCCCTCCGCGAGTTCGACTTCATCGAAGAGGTCGCCAAGCAGCTCCCGATCCGTGTGCTCGCCCGTCTACTGGGAGCGCCCGACGAGGACAACGACCGGCTGATCGACTGGGGCGACCGCATGATCGGCAACACCGACCCGGAGCTCGCCGACGTGCTCTCCGACACCCCCGAGAGCGATCAGTACCGGATGCTTCCGTTCCGGAGCCCAGCCTCGCTCGAGCTCTTCGAGTACGCCCACAGGATCGCCGACGAGCGGCGCGCCGCGCCGACCGACGACCTCGTCAGCAAGCTGGTCAACGCCGAGATCGACGGTGAGCGTCTCACCGAGCGCGAGTTCGACACGATGTTCCTGCTCCTCGTCGTGGCCGGGAACGAGACGACGCGCCAGGCGATCGCCCACGGCATGCTGGCGCTGGCGGAGAACCGCGACCAGTGGCGGCGCCTCGCCGATGATTCGGAGCTCGTCTGGACAGCGGGAGCGGACGAGATCCTGCGTTGGTCGTCCCCGGTCCTCCATTTCCGGCGTACGGCGACCCGTGACGTCGAGGTCGGCGGACAGACGATCAGGGCAGGCGACAAGGTGGTCGTCTGGTACGTGTCAGCGAACTTCGACGAGGAGGTGTTCGCCGATCCCCTGCGCTTCGACGTCGGCCGGCGGCCGAACCCCCATGTGACCTTCGGAGGCGGCGGCCCGCATTTCTGCCTCGGCGCCCATCTCGCGAAGCTCGAGGTGCAGGTGATGTTCGACGCGCTTCTGCCGCGGCTCGCCGACATGGAACTCGTCGGGCCCGTGGAGAGGATGCGAACAAACTTCACCAACGCGCTCAAGCGGATGCCGGTGCGCGTAACGGAGGGATAGGAGAGCGCGTCGATGTCGGAGGCGCTCGTCAGCGCGTTCCGTGGCTGCGTCGGCGAGTTCGCCACGGGGGTCACCGTCGTCACGGCCGAGCACGAGGAGCTCCCGGCCGGTATGACCCTAAACTCGTTCACGTCGATCTCGCTCGAGCCACTGCTCGTCCTCGTTTCCCTCGGAAGCGGCTCTCGCACCCTCCACGCGACGAGCGCGAGCGGACGATTCGCGGTCAGCATCCTCAGCCGCGGGCAGCGGGACGTCGCTCTCGACTTTTCGGAGGCCGGCGCGCCCTTCCCCGCCATGCACGTGGCTCGCGACCATGAAGGGTTCCTGCCCGTTTCCGGCGCCGCCGCGGTCCTGCGCTGCCACGTCGAGCGGATCGAGCGCGCGGGCGACCACGCTCTCGTGATCGGCGAGGTCGTCTCGATCGCGCACGGAGGCGGCGAGCCCTTGATCTTCCATCGGGGCCGGTTCGGAGGCATCGAGCTCGACGCCGTCGTGCCGGCGGGGCACCCGATCGCGATCGACGAGGGAGCGGGGTGGTGAGCTTCGAGAGCGATGTCCGCCCGTTGTTTCGGCCGGACGACGCCGAATCGATGTCGTGGGCCTTCGACCTCGCGTCCTACCAAGACGTCAAGGAGAACGCCGAGGCCATCTACCAGCGTCTCGCCGACGGCTCGATGCCCTGCGACGAGCCGTGGCCGGACGAGCACGTGCAGGTCTTCCGGGACTGGATCGACGCCGGAATGCCGCCCTAGGATTAGCCGCTCGCGGCGGCGAATGCATCCAGAGCCGCCAGCGTGGCCTCGACCTGCTCGGGTATGAGAGGAATCTGTCTCACGAGCGGCGGGAAGAGGACCCACACCACCGAGCCGCCCATGTGGCGAATGACGGCCCGTCCGTCCGGGTCGACCCGAATGCGCTCGAAGTGGACGAGGCCAAGCCGCTCGGCGAGGCGAGTGTCCGAGCCGAGACGTTCGGCGAGCTGTCTGCCCGCCGCATCCTGGCGCTTCGCCCGAAAACGCACGCCCCGCATTCGGACGAGGCCCTTCCCGCGTGCGGAAAGCCCTCGAGTCCGGGGAAGCACCGGATCGTCGGTCGAGATCTCGAGCGCGTAGTTTCCGCCCAGGATCTTCCCTTCCTGCGACATTCGGAGGCGTACGGGCGACCGGCCGGTCGCCGAGCGAAGCCGGGCCTGGAGCGGGCTCAGACGCTCGGCTTCTGAGTACCCGGCTCTGCCGAACCGATCGATTGCGTCATCGAGTACGGAGACCGCGCGCTGGCGCGCCGGTCCCTGGAACTGCGTCCACGGGCTACTCATCAGACGATGGTCTAGTGCCCCTCAAGGCAATACAAGCCGCACCCCTGGCGGCTGCAAAGCAGCGCCATGCTGCGTCCTCGGTCGCCCACGTATTGGCAAATACGCGGGCTCCCTGCGTCCTTGCCTGGCTTGCTTTTCGCGCGCCAGTAGCGGGGCGGCATTACCTGAAGGAGCACTAGAGAGCGTCGGCGTACTCGCGCAGCTCCCAGTCGGTCACGGCGAGTCGGAAACGCCGCCATTCGTTGCGCTTGATCGTCACGAAGGCCTGGACGAACTGCTCACCGAGCGCCGCGCGCGTGAACGAATCGGCCTCGAGTGCATCCAGGGCCTCGCCCAGCGAAAGCGGCACTGTCTCCCGCTCGACCGGCGGCTCGTACACGAGCTCGGTGGGGGGGCCCGGATCGAGCCGCCTCTCGACTCCGTCGACGCCCGCGAAGATGTGGACGGCCGACGCGAGGTACGCGCTCGCGCTGCCGTCGGCGAGTCGCGACTCCAGCCGCGCCGCCTCGCCTCGCTCGGCAGGAATGCGCACGCAGACCGAGCGGTTGTCCGTGCCCCAGTCCACGAAATAGGGCCCGAGCTCCTGCGCCACGAAGCGCTTGTACGCGTTCACGGTGGGAGCGCAGACGGCCGTCATGCCACCCGCGTGCGCGAGGAGGCCGCCGAGGAACGCATGAGCGTCGTCGGAGAGGCCCAGCTTGCCTTGCGGATCGTCGAAGACGTTCCTGCCTTCGTCCCAGGCGGAGAGGTGGAGATGGTAGCCCGAGGTCCCACCTCCCTCCGTCGGGCGGCCGATGAAGGTCGCGACGAGGCCGTGGATCGCAGCGGTCTCCTTGATTGCCAGCTTCAGCAGGTGAGCCTCGTCCGCAGCTGTGAGCGCATCCGCAAAACGGGTGTTGATCTCCCATTGGGAGGGGTCGTACTCATGGTTCACGCAGACGAACGGGAGCCCGAGCCCGCGGACGTTGTCCTCCATCTGACGGACGACACCGCCGGGATCGGTCCGCGCGTCCATCCGATAGACGAGCCCGGGCGTCGGCTGGTAGGGCTCCAGCCGGCCTTCCGGAGTCCAGCGCAGCAGGAAGAACTCGAGCTCGTGGCCGACGGAGATGCGGAGGCCCGTGTCCTCGGCTGCGGCGATCGCCCTGCGCAGGATGTTCCGGGGGTCGGCTTCGAGGGGCTCCCCGTCGAGGCGGCAATCGGCGAGGCAGATGGCCGTCTCTCGCTCCCATGGGACAGTCCGGAGAGTCTCCAGGTCGGGAATGACCTGCATGTCGCGAAAGTTGACCTCGTCCCGAATTCCGGTCCCCTCGGGCATGACCCCCGCATGGTCGATGGCGAAGACCGACACGCAGAAGTTGAGCCCTTCCTCACACGCTCGCTCTAGCACGTCCAGCGGAATGACCTTGGCCCGCGTCGTGCCGATCAGATCGGCGTAGTGAACGCGGACGCGAGTGACGCCCGCCTTCGCGAGTTCGCGAAGCCGGTCGTCGGCCATCAGCGCAGGTCGTCGGGTAGGTGCGGCCCGCCAGGCTCGACCGGCGGCGGGAGCTCCTCCTCGATCATGTCCGTCTCACGCTGGATCTCGGCGAGCGGCACCGGCCGGAAGATCGCGCCGAGACTCTTGTATGCGAACAGGTTGTAGACCAGCGAGAACGCCGCGGCTACTACCAGGAAGATCAGCCACCGGTAGTAGATCGAGTTGGACTCGACGCCGGGCGGAGCGATCTTGTACGCCGCCAGAGCGAGCAGGCCGGCACCCAGCAGTTGCGGTATCGGCACGAACGGGGAGCGGTAAGGCCGATGCGCATTCGGCTCGCGCCAGCGGAGCATCACCACCGAGACGTGGATCAGGAAGTACGCCGTCACCCAGCCGAGCACGCCGGCGAGGATGAGCTTGAGGAACCCGGCTCCTTCGGCGGCGCCGAACGCGTTCATCAGGATCGGGATCAGCGAGATGACGACGATCCCCACCCAGGGGGCGCGGGTCGCCGGGATCAGCCAGGCGAAGGGCGAAGGGAGCTGCCTCGTCAGAGCCATGCCGTAGAGGATCCGGGGAACGCCTGCGACCACGGCGTTGAGCGTGCCGATCGACGCTCCGATCACGACCAGGCCGAGCCACCATTTGCCGGCCTCTCCGAAGATGGCGACGCCGACGTCGACCGGGATGGTCGGGGCAAGCGTCCCGAGCACATCTCCCGGCACGTAGCGCGCCGCGCCGAGGCCGTAGAGCACGACGGGGACTGCGATCAGCCCCAGGCCGATGAAAATGCCGAACGGGATGTCCCGAGCCGGGTTTTTCAGCTCCTCGGCCAGCGGGCAGGTGTACTCGACGCCGACGAACGTGAAGATCGCAATGCCGAGCAAAGCCGAGAGGAGGCTCCACGTGAGGTCGAAGTCGGGCAGCGCGCTCCCGATCGGGTCGGTTGTGCCGGCCCCGGCGAGCCCGACGACGCCGACCACTAGGAGCGAAGCTGCCACGGCGAAGGTGAGAAAGATCTCGACCGCTGCGAACGGCCTGATCCCCAGCAGGTTGATGCCCGCGATGAAGACCATGTAGATCGCCGCCCAGAGCTTGTAATCCCCGGGCGCCCCCAAAATGTCTGCGGTTACGAGGGCGGAGACGAAGTTCTCTGCGGTTCCGGGAAAGAGCTGGACCGCGATGTACCCGACTCCGACTGTGATCGTGGCGAAGAACGGTCCGAGCCCGGCCCGCACGTACTCGTTCATCGAGCCCGCCTTCGGGATCATGGTCGCGAGCTCCGAGAAGCTCATGCTCGCGAAGATCATCGTGATGAAGCCGATCGCGAGCGCGATCAGCCAGACCCAACTCGCGAAGAAGCCACCGGCAACCGTCGCCAGCACGCTCGACGCGACAATGAGGCTGAACGTCGTCCCAATCGCGGTCGGTAGACCGACAGCCCGACGTTCCAGCGTGATCTCAGGTGCCCGCGCTGCCATGTGCCCTCCAGTGTCCGTTGGACCGACCCACCGTTTCTGCTGACCCCTGCCGCCTCATTTCGGGTACGAGGTGGAGAATCCGCACGTCCAAGCGCAGATCGTCGCCATTTGCGCCACAGGCCTTCTTGTATTCAAAATGCAGATCGCCAGTATGAGGCCACGGACCCGGAGATTTCAAGCGACGTGCAACCACGGTCGCGAGTGACAAGCCACGGCCTCCACCGCTAAGGCACAGGTGGACGCGCGACTTCCACTCGCCGGCCAGACGGCTCTCGTGACCGGCGCCGCACAGGGTCTCGGCTATGCAGCCGCCGCCCGTCTCGCCGCCGATGGGGCGAGCGTCGCTCTTCTCGACCGTGACGGGCAGAGGCTCGGGGCCGCCGCCGACGCGCTCAGCGCCCAGGGTTTGATCGTTCTTCCGCATACAGTCGACCTCACGGACGAGGAGGGGGTCCGGGCGGCGGTCGCGGCCGTCCTCTCCGCCGAGGGCCGGATCGACGTGCTCGTGAACAACGCCGGCATCTATCCGCACCGCCCCTTCGAGGAGCTGACGTACGCCGAATGGCGCCACGTCTTCGCAGTTAACCTGGACAGCGTCTTCCTCTGTACGCACGCCGCCTATCCGGCCATGCGCGAGCGCGGCTACGGACGCATCGTCAACGTCTCCTCGTCAACGTTTTTCATCGGCTATCCCGGGCTGGCGGCCTACATCGCGAGCAAGGGCGGCATCATCGGCTTCACGCGTGCTCTCGCGAGCGAGGCAGGGCCCCACGGCATTACGGTCAACGCTGTGACTCCGGGCCTGATCGCAACCGAGGGCGTCCTCGGCGGAGAGGAAGCCGGCCTCTTCGACGAGATCGTTCCCCAGCAGGCGCTCCCGCGCCGGGGCGAGCCCGAGGACATCGCCGAATGCATTGCCTACCTCGCCAGCCCGGCGGGAGGCTTCATCACAGGACAGACGATCAACGTCGACGGCGGACACCGCTTTCACTAGAGATGATTGATCGAAAATTGACCGGAAACCGTGGTGGCGGCGGCTGACGCCCCTGACACGTCGCCTGAGACCACGCTCGTTCCTCGCCCGTACCCGTCAGGTACGGGCTGCGGATGATCGCGGCCTCAGTCTCGGTCAGGAGCGCCCCCGCCGGCACCACACTTTCCGATCAACCATCAGACGAGGAGAGACGTGAACGAGAACGAGAAACCAGTCGCCCCCTATATCGCGGTCGGGCTCTCGACCGTCGTCCACGGGGTCGGCGAGCGTAAGCACATCAAGCGCAACCTGGCCGTGATCGAGGACGGGATCCACGCGGCGATGTCCGTGATCGGGATCAACATGCCGGTGCGCGTGATCGCGCTCGCCGAGGGAGCCCTGACGGGCTTCACGGACGAGGCCTTCGACATCCCTCACGTCACGGCCGCGCGAGACCTCTTCATCGACATTCCCGGAGAGGAGACGGAGGTGCTCGCCGGGCTCGCCCGCCGCTACGACGTCTATCTCCTCGTCCAGTGCAAGGCACGCTGGCCCGAGGTGATGGCGGACCGCTATTTCAACATGCTCTTCGTCATCTCGCCTCAAGGCGAGGTCGTGCACCGCGCCGCCAAGAACCATCTCTGGTGCCGCGAGCGCTCCTGCACGCCCCACGACGTCTACGACCGCTGGGTCGAGCTCTTCGGCGACGGGATCGACGCCTTCTACCCGGTCCTGCGAACCGACGACATCGGCAACCTCGGGACGATCTGCTGCTCGGATGGCGAGTACCCCGAAGCCGTGCGCGCGCTCGCCATGAACGGAGCCGAAATCGTCTACCGCCCGAGCGAGGCGGTGCCCATGACCGGCGTCGGCTATCCGGGCGGCGGGACCTGGATGCTCCAGAACCGCGCCCACGCCCACTTCAACAGCGTCTACATGCTCTGTCCCAACGTTGGCCCCGTCTATCTCCACCCGCGCATGGAGCACCCGTACGACATCGGCGGCGGCAACTCGCACATCGTCGACTACCTGGGCAACGTCGTCGCCTACAGCGCCTCCGGCTACAACACCTTCGTCTCGGCGATCGTCGACATCGAGGCGCTGCGCCAGTTCCGCGTCATGAACCTGAACTCGAACTGGCTCAAGGATCTGCGCACCGAGGTCTTC
>Ga0307302_10000489_pt1 | contig 17646 bp, 24 predicted proteins | sample ER_DNA_183_FD_194490 | JGI IMG/M metagenome (GOLD analysis project Ga0307302, IMG submission 194490) | Bulk soil microbial communities from the East River watershed near Crested Butte, Colorado, United States - ER_DNA_183 | ecosystem: Environmental > Terrestrial > Soil > Floodplain | place...
CGTGTGCCTGTCGGGCCGAGGCGACAAGGACCTGGCAGAGGTCCTCGCGCAATGAGCCGCTCCGATCAGGCAACCGGCCAGATCTCGACCTACCGGTTCCCGGACGAGGTCAGCATCGACGAGTTGTTGGTGCGGGCACCGCTCGATGCCGACATCGAGGAGATCGCGCCCGCGTTTCGCGACCCGGCGGTGGGAGGAGAGGCGGGCCTCCCTCCGGTCGACGCCGACGCGCTGCGCGTCATGTTGCACGAGCAGCTTCCCGGGATGCGCGCGCAGGGACTCCTTGCCGCCTACGTGATCGAGGACACGAAGGCGGGCGCATTACTCGGCGGTGCATCGCTTCATCATTTCGATCCGCTGCGCGACGTCGTCGAGCTCGGGTACTGGCTCTTCGTCGAGGCCAGGGGCCTGGGCGTTGCCACGCGGGTGGTGCGCAAGCTGACGGAGCACGCGTTCCACGGCGGGATCTGGCGCGTCGAAGCGCATGTTCGAATCGGCAACACGGCTTCCGAACGAGTCCTCGAGCGGCTCGAGTTCGTACGCGAAGGCGTCAAACGCAGGTACCTGCGCCATGAGGGCGGGCGTGCCGACGCGACGCTCTTCGCGCTGCTCGCAGACGACGCTTGAAGACGCTCGTCGTCTATCTCATGTCGGGCTCACGAACGCCGGAGCTCGCGGCGGCGGCCGTCGAGGGTGGTGCGGACATCGTCGAGCTCGGCTTTCCGTTCTCGGATCCGCTCGCAGACGGCCCGGTGATCCGGCGTGCGGCTGAACGCGCGCTGCGGGAGGGGATGCGAACGCGCGCCTGTCTCGAGTGCCTCGAGCGCACGCACGAGCTCGTCCCGGACGTTCCGCTCGTACCGATGACCTATGCGGCTCTACTGGAGGCCTACGGCTGGGAGCGTTTCGCAACGGACGCACGCCACGCGGGCGCGAGCTCGTTGATCGTGGCCGACCTGCCGGCGGGCGAACGTCCGGAGCTGAGGCGAATCCAGCTCGTCGCGCCGACGTCTACCGCCGCGCGGCTGCGGATCGCGGCGGACGAAACCGACGGCTGGCTGTATCTCGTCACCGTCACGGGGACGACTGGAGCGCGCGCCGACCTCTCCCCCGCCCTCGCCGGCCTCGTCACGCGCGCCCGTGCCGTCACCGACGCCCCGCTCTATGCAGGCTTCGGCATCTCGACGCCGGACCATGCGCGTGCGGCTGCCGAGCTTGCGGATGGAATCGTCGTCGGCTCGCGTGCCGTCGAGGTCGCCGAGGACGGGCCGGAGGCGCTCCGCGACTACGTCCGCACGTTGCGCGAAGGTGTCGACTCGGTGGTCGCCAACTGACCTGGCTCGTGCTGTTCGACGTCGACGGGACGCTCCTCCTGACGCACGACGAGGTGTACGTGGAGGCGAGCCGACTCGCGCTCGAGGCCGTCTTCGGAACGTACGCCGATGGCCCCGACATCCCGGGCGACACGGCACCTGCGCACATCCGGCGTGCGCTTCGAGCGGCGGACGTTGCGGAAACGGAGATCGACGCCGGCCTCCCACGTTGGTGCGAGACGTTCTCCGAGCAGTACCTTCGCCTGCTCGCGACCGCCGACACGAGCCACTGGGAGCTCGCGCCGCACGCGGCCGGGGCAGTGGCTGCCGTCGACCGACGCGCACTCCTCACCGGCAATCCACCCGCGGTGGCCCATGCGCGAATGGAACGACTCGGCCTCGGCGAGTTGTTTCCGCGTGGGCAGGGTGCCTTCGGCTGTGAGCGTGAGCGAAGGGTCGAGCTCTTCGAGCTGGCGCGCAAACGCGCGGGCGAATGGCCGGCGGAGCGTACGGTCGGCGTCGGAGACACACCTCTCGACGTCTCGAGCGCACACGCTGCAGGCTGCCGCTCCATCGGCGTGACGACGGGAAGCTATGGGCCAGACGCTCTCAGCGACGCCGACGCCGTGATCGCTGACCTCGGCGAGCTGGAGACCGCCCTAGCGACCCTGAACGAACGCGCCTAGACCGGAGCGACCACCTGTGGACACTCCGTCACACTTCCGTCACCATGTCCGACACCGGGACGTGGTTCTCGGGAACAGGTCCGCGTGCGGAGCGAACCCTCACCGCACCGTGACCCCGCCTCGTCCGAAACTACTCGACGGCTGATGTCCGACACCTGGACGCGGCGCTCAGAGACTCGCCGCGAACATCCAGCGGTGACCTTCGAGATCCTCGGCTCGGTATTGCCGCTGCCCGATTCCCGTGTTGTCCTCGAGCTCTGACAGGATCGTGGCACCTGCGGCTTGCGCCCTGGCGTAATGCGCGTCGATGTCATCGACAGCAACGTGCACGCCGTCGACGACGAACGGCGTCTCCCGCCACTTGCGAGCCTGCTCGCACACCTCGGCGTGATGCTTCGGGGCCTGATAGTCCGCGCTCGGGTAGCCGAGCATGATCATGCCGCCGTCAAGCTCCATGTTCACGTGCGTCACTCTGCCGTCGTCGTCCGACCAGCGCCCGGTCTCGGTGAAGCCGAACGCCTGCGCGATCCAGTCCGCCGCACGCCCGACGTCCTCGTAAGAGAACATCGGGATCACTCGCTGCTCAGGCACGCTCGCTCAGCTCCTTCGCCGCCTCGTCGAACACGGCGGAGTGTAGATCCACATCTGCCTCTGTCGTCGCGGGGGACATCAGCGCCATGTTGTGGAACGGGGTCAGCAGAATGCCGCGGTTGAGCGCATAGAGATGAATCAGGCGGTCGAGCTCGGCGTCGCCACCGGCCGCGGCCTCGCTTCCAGTGCGCGGGCGGTCGGGTCGGAAGAGATACTCGACACGACAGCCGAGGCGGGTGACATGCCATGGCAGGCCGTGCCGTTCGATCGCGTCTGCCACTCCCGCTTCAAAGCGCTTGCCCAGCTCGATCATGTGCTCGAAGGCGGCCTCGGTCAGCACCTGAGCAAGAGTCGCGCGCATGGCTGCGAGCGACAGGACGTTGGCAGCGACGGTCCCGCCGATGCCGCCGACGTCGGCACGTTCGTCCCGCGGCAGCATTTCCTCGAGGCGCTCGGCGACGTCCTCTGAAAACCCGTACGCGGCCGCCGGAATGCCGGCGGCGATCGCCTTGCCGACGGTGAGCATGTCCGGCTCGAGCCCGTGCGCGGCCGTGTAGCCGCCCGGCCCGGCACAGAGCGTGTGCGTCTCGTCGATGATCAACAACGTGCCGGCCTTCCGCGTGGCCTCGCGAAGCGCGTCGTGGAAGCCGGGCTCGGGATGCACGATCCCGATGTTCGTCAGCGCGGGCTCCGCGAGGACGCAGGCGACATCACCATGGGCGAGCTCGCGCTCGAGCGCAGCGACGTCGTTCCACTCGACGACACGGGTCGTCTCCGCAAGCGCGACCGGCGGCCCCACATTGGCCTCCCGCGAAACGACCGAGTCACCCTCGAGCGATGCGAACGTCTCGTCGACCGTGCCGTGATAGCACCGGTTGAAGACGAGGATCTTCGGCCGCCCCGTGAGCTCGCGCGCGAGCCTGATGGCGAAACGATTCGCGTCGGTTGCCGTCAGCGCAAACTGCCAGCGCGGGAGACCGAAGCGGCGTGCGAGCTCGTCACCGACCCAGAGGGCGTCCTCGCTCGGCAACATGAGTGTGATCCCTCTCGCTACTTGCTCGGCGACGGCTCTCACCGTCGGCGGGGGAGAGTGACCGGTCATTGCGGCGGTGTCCCCGAGACAGAAATCGACATACTCGTGACCGTCGACGTCACGGAAGCGCGCGCCGCTCGCCTCCGCCGCGTAGACGGCGAAGCCGCCCGCCCAGCGAATCATCCACGGCATCGGCACACCGGCGAGCAGCGAGCGCTCGGCCTGCCGGGCTAGGTCACGCGATCTGGGGTGATCTCGGTCGAAGCGCTCGAGCTCGCGCGCGAGCAGGTCATCGAGTGCCGGACGTGCGGGCGGGTTCCGAGTCCCACTGGTCACGTCGCTAGTCAATCAACCTCGCGTGTTCGCGTGCGGTGCGTTCAGTTCGGGCATCATGATGCCGCCTTGGTGATGAGCGGGAATCTGGTGGCGGACACAGTCGCGGCGGAGACGCTCGGGACAGCTCTGCGTCGCGGCGGCTACTCGGAGGATGCGGTCTATCGGCTGCTCGGCGACGAGGCGTACTCGAGTGAGCGAGACGACATCCCGGCTGACGAACGGCGCCTTCCCGACACGCCACTCGCGACGCTTGTGCGCCTCTTCTTCCTCCAGCTCCCGGTCACTACCGAAGAGGCCGAAGTCGCACTCGGGCGGAGCGGAATCGACGCGCTGGAGGCGACAGGGCTCGCCGAGGTCGGCGACGAGGTCATCCCGCGCGCACGACTCTTGCCGATCGGCAAGCTGCTGCTCGCCTCCGACGGCTTCTCACGGGACGCAGACGATCCGGCCGACTACGTCGCGACCTACACTCCGACCGCTCGGGTTCTCGATTCGCTGACCCCGCGCCCTCGCGTCGAACGAGCGCTCGACGTCGGCACCGGCAGCGGCATCCACGCGCTACTTGCTGCACAGCACGCGGGACAGGTCATCGCGACGGACGTCAATCCGCGGGCGCTCGCGTACACCACTCTCAACGCGGCCTTGAACGGGCTTCACAACATCGAGTGCCGCCAGGGAAGCCTGTTCGAGCCCGTGGAGGGCGAAACCTTCGGGCTCATCACCTGCAACGCGCCTTACGTCATCTCGCCCGAGACGCGCTGGGTCTATCGCGACAGCGAGTTCTCCGAGGACGGGGTGTCGGAGCGCGTGCTGCTCTCCGCGGCCGAGCATCTCGCCGACGATGGCTACGCGGCCATGCTGGTGAGCTGGCTCGCGTTCGACGAGAATGCACCCGACGAGCGCATCATCGGCTGGGTAGAGGCGAGCGGTTGCGACAGCTGGATCCTCTCGACTCTGAACTCCGACCCGCTCACGCACGCCGCGGAGTGGAACTCGCACCTGACAGGCGAGGCTCTCGGCGAAGCGCTTGATGACTGGGCGCGCTACTTCGACGACCTCGGGGTCGAGCTCGTGAGCGAAGGGGGAGTCATCCTCCACAAGCGTCCCGGCGGCGGACACAGCGCACGAGTCGACGAGCTCGACGAGGATGACCTCGACGATGCGGGGGATCAGATCCTGCGCGCCTTCGAAGGACGCACCCGACTTGCGGAGCTCCGGAGCGACGAAGCGGTGATGGAGGAGCGCATAGGAGTCGCTTCGAGCCTGCGTCTCGAGCGTGAGCTCGAGCCGGCGGGCAGCCGCGCCGTCGACGTCGAAGGCAGCGTCGAGATCGCCGAGGGAACGAAGCACGCGGTCGACGCCTCCGCCGACGCGCAGGAAGTGATCGCGTCCCTCGACAGCCGTTTGCGGCTCGCCGACGTCGTGGACACGACCGCCGACCGGCTGGGATTCGACGACGAGGAGACGGAAGCATTGCGCGAGGAGACAATCGAAGTCATCCGCGAGCTGCTCGAGCTCGGCGCGCTGCAGTTCCGCGGCAGCTGATGGATGTGACGCCGACCAGCTGAGAGCGTAGGGTTACGACGAACCGCGAACGACTGGAGGTCACGATGAAAGGCGCATCGAAGCCGAAGAAGCTCGCCAAGAAGGTGCCGCAGAAGTCGCTGAAGGAGAAGCGTCAGGACAAGCGCGCCGCCGGCAAGAAGGGTCTCAGCTCGACCTAGTCAGAACCTCAGGCCGACGAGGCCGGCGTCCCGTCGACCTGCGCGCGTTCCCACAGCCGCTCGCCGCACATCATGCAGCGCGGCAGCACCTGACGAACGATCACGGTGTTGCCGCACGCGGCGCACAGAAACCATCCGGTCGTGGAGACTCCCGCCGGCCAGAACTCGACGAACCCCAGCTCATGATCAGCCCGCCCTGCGGGCTTGGTTGCTTCCCCCGGCTCCACCGTTCGACCCCCTCGATCGAAGTTGCGAGCTCAGTCACCTTGTAGGCGGGACGAGAGGCGGTGTCAACAGCTACGCGGCCTCACTGAATGCCGGTTCATCGGCAGCGTGAGCAGTCGCACCGTGCGTGCGTATAAGCGCTCCGCCGATGACGGCCGCTGCGACGGCAAAGAACGCACCGACGAGGAACGCGGCGTGGTAGCCACCGTTCAGCGCTTCGAGGGCGCTGTCGCCCGAGGCACGCAGGCTGTCGGTCCGGGACGCCGCCAGACTGGCGAGCACGGAGAGACCAAGAGCTCCGCCCATCATGAAGGCGGTATTGACGACGCCCGAGGCGAGCCCGGACTCCTCCGGCGAGACGTCGCTCATCGCGGCAAGTAGCACGGGGTTGAAGGCCATGCCGGCGCCGAAGCCGAGGAGGATCATGCTCGGGAGCACGTCGGCAAGGAAGTGCCCGTCGACCGGAGCCCGCGCGAAGAGCACGAGGCCGAGCGCGGCCAGCGAAAGCCCGGCGGCCAGAGGCAGCCTCAGGCCGAAGCGCATCACGAGCTTCGCGGAGAGGCCGAGCGAGAACACGCCCATGATCAGGTTCGACGGCAGGAAGGCGAGACCGACCTGGAGCGGGCTGTACCCGAGCACGAGCTGCAGGTAGAGAGCCGACAGGAAGAACCAGGCGAACATCGCGGCGGCCCAGAAGATGCCAACCACGTTCGCGGTCGCGACGTTCCGCAGCTTGAAGAGGCGGAGCGGCACGAGCGGTGAGCTGACCCGCGCCTCGATCGCGACGAAGATCGCCAACAGGACTGCGGCAGCGGTGAGCAGGCCGATCGTGCGGCCGGTTGCCCAGCCGACGTCGTTGCCCTTGACGATGGCGTAGACCGCAAGCATGAGCGCGGCCGTCACGGTGACCGCACCGGCGATGTCGATCCGTCCGGTCGCCTTCGCTCCGCCCGCTTCCGGCACGAGCTTCAGGGAGAGCGCGTAGACGGCGACTCCGATCGGGACGTTGACGAGGAAGATCCAGTGCCAGCTGAGCGTGTCGGTCAAGACGCCGCCGAGCAGGACGCCAAGGCTTCCGCCGCCGGCCATAACGAAACCGAAGACGCCCATCGCCTTCGCGCGCTCCGCGGGCTCGGTGAACAGGTTCATCATCAGCGAGAGCGCCACGGCCGAGACGATCGCGCCGCCGAGGCCCTGCACCGCCCGCGCCGCGACCAGTAGCCCCTGCGTCGTGGACAGCCCGCAGGCGATCGACGCGACGGTGAAGAGCGAGATCCCGATGAGGAACAACCGCCGGTGGCCGAACAGATCGCCGAGCCGGCCACCTAGAAGGAGAAAGCCGCCGAAGGTGAGGAGATAGGCGTTCACGACCCAGGCCAGAGAGGTCTGGGAAAAGCCCAGATCCGCCCTGATCGAAGGCAGCGCCACGTTCACGATCGTGGTGTCGAGGACGATCATCAGATCGCCGAAGCAGAGAACGATCAGCGCGAGCCAGCGTGTACGTCTATCCAAGGTCATGGGCTTTCTTCCTTTCGGAGTGCTAACGGGTCTCGAGGGGTTAGACCGGCCTGCCCCCAGGAACTCATCGGTCACCGTACCGATGAGTTTTCCCTGGTTGCGGAGTCTTGGTCCAGATGGCCCCCTCAGAGGCGCAAACGATCGCTTTCGCCCTTTCCGCCCCTATCGCTCGCGCCGATTTGCAGCAGCTTTGTGAGTGTGTGTGCGGCCTGCTCGCGCGGACCGGTGCAGGTGTCGCACTCTGCGACGTTAGCCGTCTCGACCCCTCGGCCGTCACGGTCGAAGGTCTCGCGCGGCTCCAGCTCGCCGCCCGGCGGTGTGGCTGCGAGGTTCGCCTGCGGCGTCCTTCGAACGAGCTTCGAAAGCTCGTCGACTTCATGGGCCTCGCAGACGTCCTGCCGCAAATCCCGGACTGAGACTAGGAGTCGAGGCGGGCGGGCAGCCCGAAGAGCGGGAACAGTCGCTCGGTGTCGAGGAAGAACGTGAACTCGACGATACGGCCGTCGGAGATCTCGAGCACCTGCAGCGCCCAGGGGTCATAGCCGCTTCCCGACTCGCTCGGCTTGTACTGCCCGAACGCCGGCGCCCCGTTCGCGGCGACGGTCGGAATGACACGCGAGCCGCGACAGCCGGCACCCTGGCCGACCCACCAGGCGAGGATGTCGTCGCGGCCGCTCAGCCACAGCTCGTACGGCGGCATCGACTGCGTCGCGTCCTCCTGGATCAGCGAGGTGAGCGCCTCCATGTCGTACTGCTCGAACGCCTGGACGTAGCGGGCTAGGAGCTCCGCATCCGCCTCGTCAATGGAAGGGGACGTCTTCGCGGCACTGACGTTGCTTGCGTCCAGGGTCGCGCGCGCACGTTGCAGCGCGCTGTTCACCGATGCGACGCTCGTGTCGAGGAGCTCGGCGACCTCGGTTGCCTTCCACCGCAGCACTTCGCAGAGGATCAGCACGGCACGCTGGCGGGGCGGTAAGTGCTGTAGCGCAGCGACGAATGCGAGGCGAATGGTTTCCCGCGCGATCGTTACTTCGGCGGGGTCTCCGTCGGCCGAGACAGCGAGGCCGTCCGGGATCGGTTCGATCCAGGTGACCTCCGGGAGCGTGTCGCCGATCGGCCCGGCGGGATCGCGCGCGGGCCCGAGATCCATCGGACGCGCGCGGCGCTCGCGACTCTCCAGCATGTCGAGGCAGACGTTCGTCGCGATGCGGTAGAGCCAGGAGCGCAGAGCAGAGCGGCCCTCGAAGCTGTCGAGGTTCCGCCAGGCGCGCACCATTGTCTCCTGGACGGCGTCCTCCGCCTCGAACGCGGATCCGAGCATCCGGTAGCAGTGGGCAGTCAGCTCGACCCGGTGCTGCTCGAGCTGGGCTGTGGATACGGCTTCGACCTGGCTCATCGTCGGGAATCCTACGCGCGACCGTGCCAGGGACAGTCCCTCGGACCCGTCTCCTCCAGCCCAGTCCGGTGCCAGGCACGTGACAGGGCCACTACGGACGTGTGCCAGGGACTGTCCCTGGGACGTGTCTGCTTGGGCCCCGGGGTCGAGCTAGGGGCCGAGCCGGGTCTTGCGCCGGATCCCGAGGCGTCGCTGGACGGCCTTGTCCTCTTCGCCGTCCTTCTTCGCGCCCCACACGAACACGGCCAGGACGGCCACGATGGACACCAACATGACCAGGGCGAGGAGAACTTCTGCCGCGAGCTGCATGCCCCTTAGAGGCTCTCTCTCACCGCACGCACCTCGGTCATGAACCGGCTCGCGCGCTCCGGGTCGACCGGATTCCACGTGCCGCCGTCGACCTTGAGATCCGAGCCCACGATCGCCCCGTCCGCGACCGCCAGGAAATCCTTCACGTTGCTCGACTTGACACCGGTGTTCGCGAAGACCGGCGTCTCGTCCCCGCAGCCTCGCTTCGCCTCGCGGACTGCGTCGACCGATGGTTCGGCTCCGGCCATCGGCCCCGAGACGAGTATGGCGTCGGCGAGGCTCGAGACCCGGACGGACCGCGCCGTGGTTGCGATGTCGCGCGTTCCCACCGTCGAAGCGAATTCCGGGGTGATGTTCATGAACACCGCTACGTGCTCGGCGTCCAGCTCGCGCCGGTAACGCAAGAGCTTTCCCGCGTCAGGGGCCCAGAGACCCATGTCCGATTCATAGGCGCCGGTCGCGACCTCGCGAATGAACGAAGCTCCCGTGACGGCGGCGACCGCCAGAGCCGCCTGCGGATCCCAGAGGTAGTCGACTCCGAACGGCCGGTCGGAGGGGGCGACCTCGGCGACGACGCGAGCCATCATCGCGACCCCCTCCAAAGAAGCCTGCAGCTGATACGGACGGTCGCCCTCGTTGCAGAAGAGGATCGCATCGAAACCGGCCCCGACAAGGTGCTCGACATCGCGAGCCACCGACTCGACGATCGCCGCCGGACCGGCGGTCTCGTCGTACAGCGGTGTACCCGGCATCGGCGGCAGGTGCGCCATCGCGACGGCCGGCTTGTCGACTCCGAAGAGCTCCTTCAGGTCAAACGACACTTCCGCATCTAACCGCACCGGAGGCTCCCCTCGGAGCCTCCGGTGTCACGACGGATCGGACCCCGTCCTAGCCGTTGTCGTCGTTCGCGGCCGCCAGTGCAGCAGCTTGCTCCGGGCTGAGCCGGATGACCTGCTCACAGCCCCGGAGCGTGACCGGGTCGTGCTGGATTACGTAGGCCACGTCGAGCCCGGGCCCGCAGTCCATCACGTCGCGCGTGTTGTCGTTGGCGAGCGCGTGCAGGACGTCGCTCCCCTGTCCGCCGAACTGAACGTCCGCGCCTCCGCCGGCCCACGTCACGTCGTTGCCCTCTCCCCCGTAGATCACGTCGTTGCCGGGACCGCCACGGACGACGTCGTTGCCGTCGCCTCCGTAGATGACGTCGCCGCCGTCGTGCCCACGAACCGCGTCGTTACCGGCGCGCGCATAGATCAGGTCGCCACCGGCCGTGCCGTTGAGCGTGTCCGGGCCCCTCGTGCCGCGAATCACGTCGAGACTCGCCGCAGATACCGAAGCCGAAGCCACGAGTGCCAGCACGCCGATCAGAAGAAGCAGCCTGCCTCTCATCTGGAACCTCCGTGTGGAAGGAATCGACCCAGCTGTTATCCCGCCCACGTGTGTTCACGCGCTGAGCTCCCAGTAAGAAGACGTTGAAAGTTTTGTAAATCAGGGCCAGTTGGGCCCAGAAGAAAGATCGAGCGCGCCTCCGGGCCGGCACTCGCCGGAGCGGTAGGCCGGCGGCATGCCGGGGTAGCCGACCAGGTACACGATGACTGCCAACGCATGCGCGTCCGCAAAGCTCGTGCTGGCAAGCGCGCGCGCTACCCGGGGAACCGCCTGCATGGCGTAGCACTCCGCCGCCGCCTCGTTCTTGACTCCCCGGAGGTGGTAGGACTCGTGCGCGAGGATCTTCAGCGCCTCGGCGGACATCTCCGTTCGCTCATCACAGTGCCGAGCGGCCAAACAGGCTTCTGCGCCCACGGGCGTCTGCATGAAGTGCACCAGGTGCGAACAGACGTCCGGCCTGAGACGCGCCCAATCCGCCGGCTTCGCTCCGTTGAACTGGACGACTCCCCCTGGCTCCACGATCTCCCCGTCGGAGAAGTCCTCGCAACGAACCTGCACCGGACGACCGGCTACCAGCGAGGCGACCTCGCCCAGACGCCGCTCGAGCACGTTGGCCGCACGATGCGGCACTTTGACGTAGCTCCAGTGCTTAGTGTGATCGCGCTTCAGAGCAGCTGCGTCCGGACCGGGCACCATGAAGTGAAAGCCCACGAACAACGCAGCAGCCAATGCCCCACCTGCGACGAACTTCCACTCACTCGACCCCATTCCCCGGCAACTATCGGCACACGCACCGGGCTGCTGAACCCTTGGCGATGAGTTTTCCGACCCGATCCGGTCTTATGTGCGAGCTACCACAGACAGGAAGGACGTCCCACCCATGTCCAAAGTGATTGTCGACATCTCCATGTCGCTCGACGGCTTCGTCGCAGGGCCGAATCAGACTCTCGACGAGCCGCTCGGCGAGCACGGCAACGACCTACACGAGTGGGCTTTCGCAGCAGCGAGCTGGCGCGAGAGCCACGGTCACTCCGGCGGGGAGGACAACGCCGACTCCAGAGTCATCGAGGAATCGCTCGCGGGCACCGGAGCCGTCGTGATGGGGAGGCGCATGTTCAGCGGCGGTGAAGGGCCCTGGGAGAACGACCCCAATGCAACGGGCTGGTGGGGAGACGACCCTCCGTTCCATGTTCCCGTCTTCGTTCTCACACAACACGCTCGCGAGCCGTTGAACATGCAGGGAGGCACGACGTTCACGTTCGTCACCGAAGGCATCGAAGCAGCGCTCGAGCAGGCCCGTGCCGCTGCCGGCGACAGGAACGTCTCCCTCGCGGGCGGCGCCAGCATCGCGCAGCAGTACCTGAAGGCCGGACTGGTGGACGAGATGCAGATTCATGTCGCCCCGGTGTTCCTCGGTGGCGGCGTCCGGCTCTTCGAGACCTTCGGCGATGATCGTCCCGAGCTCGAGCTCACCAGGGTCATCGACTCACCGACCGTGACGCATCTGAAATATCGGGTTCTGAAAGGAACAAGAACATGAGAAGAATCGTCGTCTCCGAATTCGTGACCCTGGACGGAGTGATGGAAGACCCCGGCGGCGCGGAAGATTTCGACCGCGGTGGCTGGGCGTTTCAGTTCGAGCGTGGTCCCGAGGGCGACAAGTTCAAGCTCGACGAGGTGCTCGAGGCAGATGCGCTCCTGCTCGGACGCAAGACGTACGAGGGCTTCGCCAAGGCGTGGCCCACGGTGACCGACGAGGTCGGCTTCGCCGAAAAGATGAACTCAATGCCCAAGTACGTGGTGTCGAGCACGCTCGAGTCCGCCGATTGGAACAACTCGACCGTGATCAACGGCGATGTCGTCGACGAAGTAGCCAAGCTGAACGGCAACATCCTCGTCGCGGGGAGCGCGCAGCTCGTCCAGACGCTGATGGACCACGACCTCGTCGACGAGTACCGGCTCATGATCTACCCCGTGCTGCTCGGGAGCGGCAAACGTCTCTTCAGGGACGGTCTCGACACAACCGCCCTCCAGATCGTCGAGACGAACCAGACCGGGCAGGTCGCGACCGTGGTTCTCCAACGCGCGGCATGACGCTGCTGCTGAAACCGGTACCGCCCGCGCGGCACCTGCTGCGCGCGAAGGATCTGATCGACGCCCGGTACCGCGAACCGCTCGACGTACGTGCGCTCGCCCGCGCTGCACACCTCTCGCCCGCGCACTTCAGCCGCGAGTTCCGCCGCGCGTTCGGCGAGACGCCCCACCAGTACCTCCTGACGCGCCGGCTGGAGCGCGCCGCCGCGCTGCTGCGTAACACGGACTACTCCGTCGCGGAGATCTGCTTCGCCGTCGGCCTGCAAAGCGTCGGTTCGTTCACAACGAGCTTCGGGCGAACGTTGGGCATGTCCCCGACGGCGTACCGAGCCGCGCACCCGCCGGCCTCCAGTCGGGTCCGGATTCCGACCTGCATCCAGCTCGCGTGGGCCCGCCCACGAGGCAGCAGTTTTCGAGAAGACAGCCGCCCAGCCTCCGGCTACCGTCGGCCAAGTACCCACAACAACGGAGGATGATCGAGATGCTGAAGAACCTCACCACTGTTCAGGTCTGGGTCCAAGATCAGGACGAGGCCCTCGCCTTCTACACCGAGAAGCTCGGCATGGAGCTCCGCGACGACGTCACGGTCCCCGAGCTAGGCAACTTCCGCTGGCTCACAGTCGGTGTGCCCGGGCAACCTGACGTCGCAGTCACGCTCATGGCCATTCCCGGCCCACCCGTGTTCGACGAGGAGACTCGCCAGCAGATCATGGCCCTGGTGTCGAAAGGAGCCGCGACCGGTCTCTTCTTCTCGACCGACGACGTCCAGGCGACCTACGAAGAGCTCAAAGGCCGCGGCGTCGAGTTCCAGCAGGAGCCGACCGAGCAGCCCTACGGCGTCGACGCCGGCTTCCGCGACCCGTCCGGCAACCAGATGCGTATGGCCCAGCTGAGCTAGTGCCTGCTGAGATCGTCACGCCGTCGATCGGGCGGCGTGACGACCTCGGTCCTAGAATCCACGGGAGATGGAACAGGTCCGCATCGACAAGTGGCTTTGGGCAGCGCGGTTCTTCAAGACACGGAGCGCGGCGACCGAGGCCGTGCTCGGTGGACGCGTGCACGTCAACGGCTCACGCGTGAAGCCGTCCAAGGAAGTCGGGCTCGAGGACATGATCGAGGTGAGCGTCGAGACGCTGAAGCGCACCGTGCAGATCACCGGCCTGAGCGACAAGCGCGGGCCGGCCCGCGTCGCGGCAACCCTTTACGCCGAGACGCCGGAGTCGGTCGCCGCGCAGGAAGAGCACAGACTCGAGCGCCGACTCGCAAGACCGCTCGGTGCTGATCTCGGCGCGCGGCCGACGAAGCTCGATCGGCGCCGCCTCGACGCGCTACGCCGCTCGATGCGACGAGGGCGGCCCTGACGCGCTAGCGCGGCGGCCAACTCGAATCCGAGACGGCAAGACGGCCGCGATGACGAGCACTCCAAGGACCAGGAGAGTGGCGAGCAGCCACGGAAAACCAGAAGTGCCAGTCGAGGGCGGGCGCACCTGGAAACTGGCGAGATCGACGTTCAGCGCCGGGCGGGCTCCCCGGGTCACGGTCAAGAGACCGCGCCGGGTGTCCACGTTCAGCCCGAGGCGCGTCAGATCCGTTCCGGCCAGGGCATCGAGGTCGATGCAGCGAGCGGTGCGCTTGCGGGTGTCCAGAGCATGGACGAACGGCGCCTTACCTGCGCCGTCGTACAAGGTGTACGCCCAGCGGCCGTCGGAGCTCGTTGCGCGAGTCAGCGGTTGTCCCCGCATCTTCTCTCCCCGCTCATGGGGATCGACGATCGGGGCCTTGACCAACCGGCTCGAGTCGAGGTCGTAAACGCGGACGTTGTACTTCGTCGGGTCGACCGCGGAGGTGTACTGGATGAGGTAGAGCGAGGACCCGTCCGGCGAGACCGCATCGAAGCTGAAGTCTCCGGGCAGCGTGATGGTCGTTCGCCACAGGAGCGGTCGGGTGTCCAGCACGGCGAGCCTGGTCTCCGCACGCGGGAAACTCGCACGCGGCTCGATCAGGACGAGCGTGTGCCCATCACCCGAAAGCCCGCTCGCGGATCCGTCATAGGCAACCGCGGGAATCGTGAACGTCCCCGGTAAGAGCATCGAAGCGCCAATGCGGCCGCCCTGAGCATCTACGCGCGCGACAACGGTGTCAGCGCCCGCCGGAATTGTCACGTAGCGCGCCTGGCCGGACGGCGTGACGACGCCGGTCGCACCGACGTCCACACCGAGCACCGGCAGCCCGTCGGCCCGCGCAGCAGTTGCCCCGAGGCTCGAGCCAACGAGGAGTGCACCTGCAAGGACGATCCAGAGCCGAGCTGTCTTCATCTCACGCCTCCTATGGGACGTCGCGTATGAGTTACATACGCTCAGCTCCGCTTCCGGGGTCCCGCGAACGAGTCGACGCTCTTTGCAATCGCGTCGGGCGCGGCGAGCATCGACAGGTGCCCGGCGCCGGGTCGCTCGAAGGCACGCACGAGGTCGACCCAACCGCGCAGCGTGTAAGGCCCTTTGCGCTCTGTGTACCCGAACGGCGGCAGGTCGATCGCAAACACACGGTGGTCGCGTCCGAGCCGGCGGCCGACGCCCTCCCAGACCGAACTCGGGACGATGAAGCCACCCAGCAAGATGACCGGCGTCCCATGCGCTCCCCAACGTCGATAGGCCACGAGTTTGCCGTCCACGTGCACGAACGGTCCCCCGTAGAGCGCACGCGCCGCCTTGACGCGGCCCGTCGTCGCCACGTTGTAGACGACCGAGACGGCCGTCAACACCACGGCCAACTCCAGCAGCACAAGGGCGAGCTTCCTCGCCCAGCGACGCAACCGCGGCATCCCCCGACAGTAGCCGCGGAGGTGAGCTTCGCCCGGCTCCGTTCACAACCGCTCGCGGCGAAAAAAGCAGCGGCGGAAGCATGCGCGCAGCAAAGCAGCGGAGAATTTTTCTCGCGGGAAGTTGCTGGGCTGAGCGCCCCTGCGCGGACGGCTCCGATCCGCCCCTCCCATGGCGGGTCAGCCTGCAGAGCGCTCTAAGAAAACGGACGCATGGTGGATGAAGGTTGGCCCGGGGCAGTCAGGCGCCGGGCCAACCTTCGTGTCTCTGTTACGGGTTCCTCGGGTTACTCCCGCCGTGACATGCCACGCCAGGGATTCCAGGTGGTCCGCCATTCCTGACGTCCTGTCCGGGGGACTGCACGTGGAAATCGATCGGCCCCTGGCCCGGAATCATGTCGTTCAGGCCGGAGAAGGAGCAGATCGAGTTCGAGTGCGCCGGGGCACCGGTGGCTTTTGCGTCAACCTGCTCCTGCGTTCGCGGTCCAGTTCCGGGCGGGCCCTTGACCTCGCCGGCGATAGCGGAACTAACACCTGCACTAGCAAGAGCGGCTGCACAGAACGCAGCCGCGAGCAATCGCTTCTTGCCCATTCCTTACCTCCCCATGTAGATGGCCGCAGTTAATGCCTATTGGTGCCGGCTCGACGTTAGTGAACGGGACGCACATCGTCAACCGTTCGCGTGCTGGGTGATGGTTTCAGGGGCGAAAGTGAAACTTGTGAAACGCGTTTCCTGGTTGGGGGAACGCGCCACAAGTTTTCGCCATCTCGCCTGTCTTCTCTAAGTGAGGGCGGCCCCTCGAGGGGAGTTCCGTGCGTGAACTGCGGACACACACGGAGGGAGGAGCCGCCCGCTCCTCCCTTGCTGATCGGGTCGAAAGGGTAATATTCAACGCGGGGTGGGCTTGCGGCCTGTGCAGCGCGAGCGATTGCTCTCCCCGTCGCCGCGTTGCGACTGTGGCAAAGGACGACTGAGGGAGAGTCGCCAGAGAACTCTCCCCCGCCCGCCCCATTTGTGCGGCGGAGCCCAGTGTTACCGGAGCTCTTGACAGCCGCCTCAAGCGCGCCGCCGTAGGATTCGCGACCTGTCAAGGAGCTCGCTCACGACCGGGAACGCCGCCAAGCTGTACTGCCTACAGTTGGTCGATGGCGCGGCGGCAGAGGTCGAGGGGGAGTTCCGCATCGTCGATCTCGGCTGTGGGAACGGATCGAACTTTCGCGAGCTTTTACGCCGACGACCGAACATTCGTTACGTCGGCGTCGAGCCTCTCCGCGGCGCCGCGGAGGAGGCACGCCGGATGTTGCCCGACGCCGAGATCATCAACGCGCCTGCGTACGACGTTCGGGTCGAGCCCGCGCACGCCGTCGTCTCATTCAGCGTCCTGGAACACGTCGTCGACCGGCCGCGGTACTTCGAAGCTATACAGGCGAACCTGCGCCGAGACGGTCGTGTGTACCTGAACTACGACTCTGGGCACTTCGTCGCCGACGCGGACTTCCTCGAACGCGCGAAAGCCCTCGCCTCGCGCGCGCTTGCGCGAGTCGGCTCGGAGTCGCACTATCGCAGACGAGTGAGTGCGGACGAGCTCCGCGCGCTGGTCGAGCGCAACCGGCTGCTGGTCGTGGACGACAAGGTCTTCAATACGGACGTCAAGCGGCTCCTGCCGCTCGTGGGAGCAGAGAACCGTGAGAGCTTCATGGAGCGTTGGCTCGCTTTCGAGCTCGGGCTGAACGAGCTCGGGCTGGCTTACCGCGACGAGCTCGACGCGGTGTTCCGGACGCGCAACCTCGTTCTCGAATCCGATCCTCTACGATGATCTCTACGAGCAATTCGGCGAAGCGACCAGTGATTCGGGCGCAGGTGAGGGAGCTCACTCCTTCTCGCCGGTGAGCGCACCCGAGGAAGCAGAGCCGTCTAACCGCAGGCCTGATACCAACTCCGGTACCAGCTCCCCCACCAAAACAGGCCTCTAGATAGAAAGCCCGCATGAGCGGGGCTTTTCCGTAGCGGGGCAGGATTTGAACCTGCGACCTCCGGGTTATGAGCCGCCTCGACGACGTATACGCGTTCCGCCTATTCCGCATAAACGCAGCTTCCAAGCCAGAGTCGACCACGGCCCTTGCATCTAGGCGGCACACGGTGACATCGCCGCGGAAGGTCGATGCTTGCAGAACGCTTGCAGCTGTAGGCCGATGCAAACGGTGCCTGTGTGGAGC
>Ga0307302_10000491_pt1 | contig 17585 bp, 18 predicted proteins | sample ER_DNA_183_FD_194490 | JGI IMG/M metagenome (GOLD analysis project Ga0307302, IMG submission 194490) | Bulk soil microbial communities from the East River watershed near Crested Butte, Colorado, United States - ER_DNA_183 | ecosystem: Environmental > Terrestrial > Soil > Floodplain | place...
TCTGTGATCGGCGCCTGGCACGCGAACCGCTCGCAGACATAGACCGCGGGCTTCCCCTCGACGAGATCCTTGCCGGCCAGTAGCGGAACGCCCTCCGAGGGGCCGACGGCAACCACGGTGCTCGGCTGGAAGGGCTCGAGCGCGGCCCGTGCGACCGGCGAGTCGACCGCGCCGACGATCGCGATCTCCCTCGGGGGCGAGAAATGGAGATCGAGCGCGGCCAGGGCGTGGCCGAATGCAGCCGGTACGCGCGCAAGCGCTCCGTGGACGAGCCGGAAGACGCCGACCGCGCGACGCTCGAGCTCGTCGTCGCCGTAGATCCGCGCCAGCTTCAGCAGGACGTACGCGAGCATCGAGTTACCGGACGGCGTCGGCTGGTCTTCGAGGTCCTTTTTGCGGGCGACGAGCTGCTCGCCGTCGGCGGGCGAGAGGTAGAAGCCCCCATGCTCTTCGTCACCGAAGAGCTCGACTGCGAGCCTGGCGAGGCGGTCCGCCTCCTCGAGCCAGCGCAGCTCGCCAGTGGCAATGTGCAGCTCGAGCAGACCGTTTGCGACGTCTGCGTAGTCCTCGAGGTAGCCGGTGCCCTTCGCCTGGCCCGCGCGGAAGGTCCGGTGCAGCCGCCCGCCGTCGGCCGAGAGCGGGCCGAGCAGGAACCCGGCGAGCTCGCGGGCAGCGTCGAGGTAGTCGCGACGTGCGAGCCGTCGAGCGGCCTCCGCGAGCGCCGCGAGCGCGAGCCCGTTCCAGGCCGCGATCGCCTTGTCGTCGCGAAGCGGCTTCGGCCGCTGCTCGCGGAGCTCGAAGAGACGCCGCCGCTCGGCGTCCCCCAGCTCGCCGCGGATGACGAAGCGCCCCTCCTCGAACGGATGCAGGAGCTCCTCGCGCACGCCTTCCTCGGGCGTCCACGTGAACGTGAGGCCCTCGACGCCGTCGGTGTCCGCGTCCTGGGCGGATGCGAAACCGCCTTCCGGCAGCCGCAGCTCCCGGAGCATGTAGTCGAGTGTCTCTTCGACGACGTTCCGGTAGCGCTCCTCGCCCGTGACGACCCAGGCGTGAAGGTAGGTCGCGGCGAGCAGCGAGTTGTCGTAGAGCATCTTCTCGAAGTGCGGGACGAGCCAGGCCCTGTCGACTGAGTACCGGTGAAAGCCCCCGCCGACCAGGTCGTACATGCCGCCCGCCGCCATGCCGTCGAGGGTCGCGGTCACCATCGGCAGGGCGTCCTCGTCGCCGCGAAGGTGCATGCGGAGCAGGAACTCGAGCAGCGATCCCTGCGGGAACTTCGGTGCGTTGCCCCACCCACCCCAGTCGACGTCGAACTGAGAGCGGAGGGCGCTTGACGCCTGGCTCAGGATGCCCTCGGTGAGCGGGTCGTTGGACGGCGCGAGCTCACTCGACCGGCGAACAGCCTCGACGATCGCGTTCGCTTGCTCTGCTATGTCTCGACGGCGCTCCTTGTACGCGTCGGATACCGCAAGCAGCACCTGTTTGAAGCTGGGCAGCCCATGGCGGGGCTCGGGCGGATAGTAGGTGCCGCCGAGGAACGGCTCGCCCTCTGGTGTCAGGAACACCGTCATCGGCCAGCCACCGGACCCGGTGAGCGCGACGACCGCGTCCATGTAGAGCGAGTCGACGTCGGGACGCTCCTCCCGGTCGACCTTGATGCTCACGAAGCGTTCGTTCATGAGCGCCGCCGTCTCGTCGTCCTCGAACGACTCGTGCTCCATCACATGGCACCAGTGGCAGGCGGCGTAGCCCACGGAGAGGAGCACGGGCTTGTCCTCGTCGCGCGCCTTCGCGAAGGCCTCGTCGCTCCAGGGGTACCAGTCCACCGGGTTGTCGGCGTGCTGCAGGAGGTACGGGCTCGTTTCCTCAGCGAGGCGGTTCACGCCCATACTCTGCCCTGTGAAGCTCGCCCGAATCGCGGTGCTGGCTCTTGTGCTCGGTTCTACCGGAGCGGCTCACGCCAGAACGACGCGACAAGTGGTGCCGTCCTCGATTTCCTTCTGGACGCTGCGCCACGGATTGACGGCAGGGATCGTCTACGGGCCGAACGCACGCTTGGAAGGTCAGCTCGCGGTGACGAACGACGGCGGACGAACATGGAACATCCGCTGGCGCGGCACAGCGGTCTGGGAGGTCTCGGCCGTCCCTGGGACGAACGAGGCTTGGGCGACGATTTCCAGACCCGGCCCCTGCGCAGCTTGCCCACCGGATCTACTGCACACGCAAGACGGAGGACTCACTTGGCAGCCCGGGACGAAAGGTATCTCGGCGCCGTCGTTTCCGACACCTCGGGTCGGCTTCGCGCTCCGCCCTCGTCTAGCCAACGCCGGGCCTCTCATGCGCACACTCGACGGCGGTCGGACATGGCATCGCCTTGCCAGTCCCTGCCGACGAGGATGGGGAGGCTATGCGTGGGCCGGCTCCGTCGCATTCGTGTCCCCGCAACACGGCTGGCTCGTCTGCACAGGACAGCCAGGTGCCGGCAATCAGTCCAAGGCCGTCTACGAGACGGTGAACGGTGGGGCATGGTGGCGAAGGCTCCTAAACGTCTGGTTCGAGCCTGGTCGCGTGCATACCGGCGGGCTCTCCAGGTACGGCTACGCATCGGGAATCAGTTTCTCGGCAGGCGGTCGCGGCCTTCTCTGGGAGGGACGCGGCTCCTCGTATCTCACGAGCGATCGAGGTCGAAGCTGGAGGCCGATCTCAGTTACTTCGCCCGACGAGCGCGTGGGTCTATCGGGCTCGTTCGTGTCCGATCGGATCGCCTACTTGCTCGTACAGGACAGTGGCGCCAGGCTCGCTTTCCAGCTGGAGAGAACGACCGACGGCGGACGAACGTGGCACCTCGTTCGCTCCTGGTCCCGTCGCTAGGCGGGGCCGGGCCAGGTCCAGAGCTCGACGACGTTGCCGTCGGGGTCGGTCACGTACGCGGCGCGGCCGTTTTCCTCGAAGTCCTCCTCGTGAGGGTGGTAGCCCTGCTCGCGCAGGTGCGCGACTGCTCGGTCGTAGTCCTCGGTGGCGACGTGCATGGCGAAGTGGACGTGCGCGCCACCTTGCCCGCCGGCGATCCCCACTTGCGGCGTCCAGAGGCCGAGGCGCGCTCGGTCGCCAACCCTGAACCAGGCTCGCTCCTCAGAGCGGGAGGCGACCGGCAAGCCGAGGACCTCCGAGTAGAACTGAATCGCTGCGTCGAGGTCGGCGACCTCGAGCACGAGCTCGTTGATGCCGGTGACGGGGATTCCGGTCAGCTTTGCTCGGCGGTGAGCTCGACCGCCTCGGGATGCGCCACTTCCTCGCGACGAACAAGCACGAGCACCGCGACGAGCGCAGTCGCCCAGATACCAGCGGCGACCCAGAAGCCCCAGCGAAAGCCGTCGGTGAACGCCTGCGCCGGGGACATTCCTTGATGGACTAGCGTTTTCGCATGGGTGAAGGAGACCGTGGACAGGACCGCCGTTCCGATTGCGCCGCCGACCTGCTGTGACGTATTGATCAGCCCGGATGCGAGCCCGGCGTCTTCATCTTTCACTCCCGCCAGCGCCGCGATGGTGATCGGGATGAACGAGAAGGGGATCCCGATCCCGACGGCGAGGAAACCGGGCAGCAGGTCGACAGGATACGAGCCGTTCGCGTCGATCTGCGTGTACCACAGGGACCCGGCGACGAGCAGCGAGAAGCCGGTGACCATGACCGGCTTGGCACCGAGCCGCGTGGTGAGCGCCTGCGACGGGCCGGCCATGACCACGGCCGTGCCGGCAGTCGCCAGGAAGGCGACTCCCGTCTGCAGGACGGAAAGCTGGAGCACCTGCTGCATGTACAGCGTCAGAAGCAGGAACGTCCCGTACAGCGCTCCGGCCAGCAAGAGCCCGACGACGTTGGCAGCCGCCAAGAGCCTGATCCGGAAGATGCTGAGCGGCATCAGCGGAGCCTCCTCACGCCATTCCCAGACGAGGAAGAAGGCGAGCAGTACCCCCGACAGAACGATCAGGCCGATCGTCCGGAACGCCCCCCACCCGACGTCGGGCGCCTCGGAGATCGCGTAGACCAGCACGATGAGCCCGCTCGTGACGCTCAGGGCGCCGAGCGGGTCGTAGTCGTGGACGACGTCTTCCCGGCGACTCTCGCGCACGTAGAACGGGGTGAGGAGGAGCACCGTCAGCCCGACCGGCACGTTGACCCAGAAGATCCACTCCCAGCCGAGATACTTCGTGAGGACGCCGCCCATCAGGACACCGGCTGCCGCGCCGCTTCCACCGACCGCCCCCCACGCTCCGAGCGCCTTGTTGCGCTCGCTGCCTTCCGTGAACGTCGTCGAGATGATCGAGAGCGCCGCCGGCGTGACGATCGCCGCGCCGAGGCCCTGCACGCCCCTCGCGCCGATCAGCATTGCCGAGGAGCTCGCGAGGCCGCAGACGAGCGAGGCGATGGTGAACAACGCCATTCCGCCCATGAAGACGATGCGCCTACCGAGCAGGTCGGCGGCGCGACCGCCGAGCAGCAGGAACCCGCCGTATGTGAGCGCGTAGGCGGTGATCACCCACTGGAGGTTTTTCTCGGCGAAGTGGAGATCGCTACCGATCGACGGCAGCGCAACGTTGACGATCGCGATGTCGAGCACCACGACGAAGATCGCGGCACAAATCAGGATGAGCGCCTTCCAGCGCCGGGGGTCGGGTGCGACGGCGTTCACTCGAACTCGCAAACGAGCCTAACGGTTCGGGAATTTCTTGGCCATAAACTCACTGGATGGCCTCGTTACCGGGCGGGACGGTCACGTTTCTCTTCACGGACATCGAGGGCTCGACGCGCCTGCTCCAGGAGCTCGGGGATGCCTACGGCGACGTCGTCCGTGAGCACCGGCAGCTCTTGCGCGAGCATCTCGGTGGCCAGGGCGGCACCGAAGTCGATACCCAGGGCGACGCGTTCTTCTACTCGTTCCCGCGCGCGAAGGATGCGGCCGCCGGCGCAGTCGCGGCGCAGCGCGCACTGGCCGGGCACGCGTGGCCGAGCGGCTCCCAGGTGCGCGTGCGGATGGGCCTGCACACGGGCGAGCCGTCGGTCGGCGAAGAGGGCTATCTCGGGCTGGACGTCGTGCGCGCCGCCCGCATCTGCTCGGCAGGCTACGGCGGCCAGATCCTGCTCTCGGAGACGACCCGGGCGCTCCTCGGAAACGAGCTGCCGGAGGGCGTCTCGGTCGTCGACCTAGGGCAGCAGAACCTGAAGGACGTCCAGCACGAGCGGATCTACCAGCTCGCCCTCGAGGGCGACGAGCGCTTTCCGCCGCTCAAGACGGAGGCGCCGAAAAGCGCCTCCGATGCGCTCGGGGAGCGGATCGAGCGCCACGTGGAGGAGATGATCGAGCAGTCGTTCACGGGCGCGCTCAGCGGGAAGCCGCCGCCGACGACGAGGTGGACGCTGTTCGGTCTCCTGAACCTCGTCCTCCTCGTCGCTGCGATCGTGGCGATCGTCCTGCTGTGGAAGCTGGTCTTCTAGGCCGCGCTCCGGGCGCGCGCCGGAAGTTCGACCCCGCGCCCTTGTCATCTTCTGGCGGAACTGCGACAAGGGGAACGCAGACTCATAGTCACCACTCCGTACTCGCGGTACCGCTACGCTCCGAGGCCACAATGCCTGAGGTGCGGCTGGAGCTCGACACCGCTCTGAAGGAACGGCTTCGCAGGCTGCTGGACGATCCACAGCGCCCAGTCATCGAGGCGGAACTACGAAGGCTCTCGGAGGAAGGTCGAGCCTGCACGCTCATCCTGGGCGCGGAGCTCGAGCGCCTCGAGCGGCGGCTTGCCGAGTTCGACAGTGATTCCGCCAGCTCCCCGGGCGCGATCGCAAACGCCTTTCGTCGCGTCCACGACTTTCGCGCGCACCTCGAGGAGCTGGACGGGCTCCTGTCTGCGCTTGAGGGTCGAGCCCGGGAGGTCCGGACGTCCTGGCTGGCAGGCGAGCATTCACCGCGCGGCCAGTCCTCCTAGCGTTCGAATCAACCGTGAATTGCTTCTCCTTGACGGGGGCGCGAGGAAGATGCTCTTTCTGTATCGGTACCGACACACCGACATAGCGACAGTCTGCGGGCGTGAGCCCTTGCCGACGCTAGTGCGCCTTCTTTAAGGATCACCCGGACCGCACTTCTTATAGATCACCCTGTAGCCACTGAGCGGATTTTTCCCGTCGACTTGGAGGCACCAGTGCTTGCCGTTCCGCCCTGGCGGATTCGCCCAAGCTGCTTCGATTTCGCGCAGGAAAGCCTGGCAATCGGCTGGGGGCCAGAGTTTGAAGCCTGGAAGGAGAGGGTCTTGGTTGTCGGCCATTGCTTGCCTCCTTGGTCGGAGTCTCGCCAAGCCTAACCCGGCAGCCGCGGTGAACGCTCGCCCGCCGGGCTCCGATAAGAACGTCAGCTCAGCCGCAAGGACCGCGGGGCGCCCAGCAAAATAATTGGAGGCGCCTGGACTCTTGCGGCTTCACGCCTTCACGCGCGGGCCGGGCAAGAAATCCACCACTCGCCTTCATCGCCGACACGGACTCCAGGCTTAGTTCGCCTGGGATGGACGCGTGGGGCCCCAGAAGTTTCCGGGGCCCCCACTGCGTTCTCAGGCCGCCTGCTCGAAAGCAGGCTCGGCCTCCGGTACCTCCTGCTCCAAGTCGCGCCGGCTGACGACGAACAGCGCGACGAGGATTCCGACGAAGGCGACGATGCCGCCGGCGACAAACGCCTGCTGGAAGCCGTCGGTGAGGGCCAACGCGGGCACCGTCCCGGCCGAGACCTCGTTGCTCGTCGTCGAGGTCGCGATCGACGAGAGCGCGGCGATTCCGAGTGCGCCGCCGATCTGCTGCGAGGTGTTGATCAGCCCCGACGCGAGCCCGGCCTCGGACGAGCGCACTCCGGCAAGGGCCGCAATCGAGATCGGCACGAACGAGAAGCCGAGACCGACCCCGATCAGGAGGAAGCCGGGCAGCAGGTCACCGGCGTACGAGCCGCCGACGGAGACTTGCGTGAAGTAGACGAGCCCCGCCGTCAGCGTCACCATCCCGATTACGAGCACGCGCTTGACTCCGATCCGGGTAACGAGCTGCGCAGCGAGCGCCGACCAGAAGATCGCGGTACCGGCCACGGCCAGGTAGGCGACTCCGGTCCTCAGCGGCGAATAGCCGAGCACCTGCTGCATGTAGAGGGTCAGCATCAGGAACATGCCGAACAGCGCCGTGCCCAAGATCAGCCCGGCGACGTTCGCGCCGACGAGAGTCCGAAGGCGGAAGATCGAGAACGGCATGAGCGGGTCTTTCGAGCGCGCCTCCCAGCCGAGGAACCCTGCAATGAGGGCCGCCGAGGCGACGAAGAGGCCGATCGTCCTGAACGACCCCCAGCCGTGGTCGTTGGCCTGGGTAATGGCGTAGACGAGGGTGACGAGGCCGCTCGTGACGAGCACGGCGCCGGGGATGTCGTAGCTCTTCGCGGTGGCGTCGCGGCTCTCACCGATCAGGAACGGCGTGAGCGCGAAGCCGACGATGCCGACCGGGAGGTTCACGAAGAAGATCCATTCCCAGCTCAGGAGGTCGGTGAGCACGCCGCCGAGCAAGACGCCTGCAACAGCACCGAACGCGCCGACCGCGCCCCAGGCACCAAGTGCCTTGTTGCGCTCGCTGCCCTCCGCAAAAGTCGTGGAGATGATGGACAGGGCGGCAGGTGTCACGATCGCGGCGCCGAGGCCCTGCAGAGCGCGGGCGCCGATCAAAGCGCCTTCGCTCCAGGCGAGACCTGAGATCAGCGAAGCGACGGTGAAGATGACGATGCCGATGAGAAACAGGCGCCGGCGGCCGAGGAGGTCAGCCGCGCGGCCGCCCAGCAACAGGAACCCGCCGAAGAGCAGCGCGTACGCGCTGATCACCCATTGGAGATTTTCCTGGGAAAACCCCAGGTCGGTCTGGATCGAAGGCAGGGCGACGTTCACGATCGCGATGTCGAGCACGACCATGAACTGCACCAGCAGGAGCAGCGCGAGCCCGAGCCACTTGCGTCGTGCAGAAGCGATCACAATCAAATCCTTTCTTGCGTAGCGGTCACTAGCTTGCGAAACTACACGAACTGCTTTCCTTTCGCAAGTATTTCCTTCTCAATCGCAAGTCTTACGCTACAATCGTCACGGAATGGCAAAGCGCTACGACCAGTACTGCCCGGTCTGCCACGCGCTCGGCCTGGTCGGCGAGCGCTGGGCTCTGCTCGTCGTACGCGAGCTCCTGCGCGGCCCGAAGCGCTATACGGACCTCGCGGAAGGCCTGCCCGGCATCGGCACGAACATCCTTGCCTCGCGGCTGCGCGAGCTCGAGGAGGGCGGGATCGTGCGGAAGCGCAAGCTGCCGCCTCCGGCAGCCTCAACCGTCTACGAGCTCACAGAGTACGGGGCTGAGCTCGAGGAGCCGCTCTATGCGCTCGCCCGCTGGGGAGCCCGCACACTCGGTCCGCCGGGGAAGGGGGACGATCTCTACCCCGACTGGGGCCTGAACGCGTTCGCCGCCCTGCTCGATCCCGAGGCAGCGCGCGGAATCACCGAGACCTACGTGCTTCGGATTGGGAACGACGTTTTCACGGTCAAGCTTCTCGACGGGCTTCTCCACGTCGATGCCGGAGCCGCCGAGGGCCCGGACCTCGACGCGGCTCTGGGGACGGAGACGTTCTACGCGCTCGCGTCGGGCGACCTCTCCCCGCGAACCGCCCTTTCCGAAGGTCGCGTCGAGCTCGCGGCCGGCAAGCCCGCGACCCTCGATCGCTTCTTCACCGTGTTCAGCTTCGCCCCGCGCGCGCAGGTCACCGTCTAGCGCGTGCGGCTCGAGACCGAGCGACTCCTTCTGCGGAAGCCGGCCATGGAGGACCTCGACGGCTATGTGGCCATGTTGAGCGACCCCGAGGTCGTCCGCTTCATCGGCGGAGAGACCGGAGGGGAGAAGGAAGCGACGAGTTCGATCGAACGCATGCTGTCCCATTGGGAGCGTCACGGCATCGGGCTGTTCACGGTCGTGCGCAAGGACGACGAGCGGATGATCGGCCGGACGGGCTTCCTGCTCTGGGACCCCGAACGGTGGGTCAACGCATTGCGCGAGGACTTGGACGGCGCGTTGGAGACGGAGATCGGGTGGACGTTCGCGCGCGCCTTCTGGAACCACGGGTACGCAACCGAAGCCGCAACCGCATGTCGAGACGCCGCGCTGGGCGAACTTGGCAAGACCCGACTGGTTTCCCTCATCGCGCAAGGGAACACCCCATCCGTGCGGGTCGCCGAGAAGATCGGCGAGAGTCTCGAACGAGAGGACATCCCCGGGCCGTTCAAACGGCGGGTCGACCTCTACTCGCTCGGGAACCGGCCTGCGCGGTAGAGCTGCCCTTCGAGCGGCCGTCCCAGAACGCGCTCGAGCCATTCGGAGATCGAGATCAGCGCATCGAGGTCGACACCGGTCTCGACATCGTCACCCTCGAGCATGTAGACGAGGTCCTCGGTGGCGATGTTTCCCGTTGCGCGCGGGGCGAACGGGCAGCCACCGAGGCCTCCGATCGACGAATCGAGCGTCGTCGCGCCGCCTTCGAGCGCGGCGTACGCGTTGGCGAAGCCGGTGTTGCGCGTGTTGTGGAGATGGGCTCCGACCGGCTTCCCGACCCGCTCGACGAGCGCGCGCACCTGACCCGGGGTCGCGACGCCAATCGTGTCTGCGAGGACGACCTCGTTTGCCCCGCGCAGCCGCTCGGCGAGCGCGACCACCGTCTCCGGGTCGACCAGGCCCTCAAATGGGCAGCCGAAGGCAACGCTGATCGTCGCGGTCGAACGGACCCCGTCCTCGCGCGCCCTCGTGAGGACCTTCTCTGCGGCTGAAACCGCCTCTTCGACCGACGCATTCGCGTTCCGCATGCTGAAGCTCTCGGTCGCGGCGACTGCGAAGCGGACCTCTTCGAGCCCTGCCGCGCGCAGTCGGTCGTAGCCCTTCTCGTTCAGCGCGAGGCCGGCGTAGACCGTCCCGTCTCGCCGCTCGATCTCCTCGACGACCTCCTCGGCGCCTGCCATCTGAGGCACGCGCTCCGAGCTGACGAAGCTGGCCGCCTCGACAACCGGGAGCCCGGCCGCAGCGAGCTGGTTGACGAGCTCGGCGCGAGTTTTGGGCGCCAGGACTTCCTTCTCGTTCTGGAGCCCGTCGCGCGGACCCACCTCGCAGATCGAGATCAAGAGACGCGTTCGGGCATGACCCGCACGATGACACGGCGCTCGTTCGGCCGGTGGCTCTGGAACTTGGGGTTGCCCGTGTACTTCTCGGACAGCTTGTCGATGTGCCGGTTCGCCTCCTCGCTCTCCTCGAGCTCGGCGATGCCGGACACGGTCACGTATTGGTATGGGTCATCCTGCGCGTAGACCTCGATCGTGACCCGCGGGTCGCGGCGCATGTGCCGCCACTTCGCGCGGCCGGTCGCGGTGTTGAAGAGCACGTGCTCCCCGTCGTAGTCGACCCAGACCGGCGTCACGTGCGGCGTGCCGTCCTCGCGGATCGTCGCCACGGCCCCGAAGTTCTTGCCGAGAAAGAGCTGCGCCTGACCGTCGGTTAGCTTCGCCATGGACGTTAGGCTAGCGACCATGAGCCATGCCATCCTCGTCGGCACTCGCAAGGGGCTCTTCGTCCTCCGTGGCGACGAGGACCGGCGCAACTGGCAGGTCGACGACCCGCTCCTGGCGGGCTGGGACATCTTCCACGCGATCAGGCACGAGGACGATCTCTACGTAGCCGCGAACAACTTCGTCTACGGCGCGACCGTCCAGCGCTCGAGCGACCTGGGCAAGACCTGGGAACGGAGCGAGGCGCTTGCGCTGCCCGAGGGCAGCGAGCTCACGGTCGAGAAGGCCTGGCACGTCGAGCCCGGCGGCAACGGGACGTTCTGGCTCGGCGGCGCACCAGGTGTCCTCTTCCGATCGAACGACAAGGGCACCACGTGGGAGCCGGTGCGAAGCCTGATCGAGCACCCGACCCGGGAGCGCTGGAACCCGGGCGCGGGCGGAATGTGCACGCATTCGATCCAGATCGATCCGGAGAACGAGCAGACGATGTACGTCGCGATCTCGGCTGCGGGTGTTTTCCGCAGCGAGGACGGGGGCGAGTCGTGGGCGCCCAAGAACAAGGGGACGGCCGCAGACTTCATGCCGGACGATCCGTTCCCGGAAGTCGGCCAGTGCGTCCACAAGCTGCTTCTCCATCCCGCGAAGCCCGAGCGACTCTGGCAGCAGAACCACTGCGGCGTCTACCGCTCGGATGATCGCGGCGAGAACTGGGAGCGGCTGGAAGACAACGGTCTACCGAGCGGCTTCGGCTTCCCGATCGCGCTCCACCCGTCCGACCCCGACGTCGCGTACGTCGTCCCGAACGGCGACGGGGAGAATCGCGTCACCGCCGATGGACGGCTCGGGGTCTACAAGACCACAGACGGCGGCCAGAGCTGGGAGCTGGCCTCGAAGGGCCTGCCCGAGCGCGCGTGGGCGGTCGTGCTGCGCGAGAACATGGCGTACGACTCGCTCGAACCGTCCGGGGTGTATCTCGGCACTCAAAGCGGCTCCGTCTTCGTCTCGCCGAACGAGGGCGAGGAGTGGATCGAGGCGGCCTCGCAGTTGCCACCGATCCTGTCCATCGAAGTCGCGGAGTGGCACTGAGGCGCCGCTTGCGGCGCCGCCTTCAGGTCTAGCGGGCTCCGCCCGCTCGACCGTCTGAAATGACCGGTCGACCCACACCGAATCAATACCCATGGCTGTAACCGTTCTCTTGCCGTCGCTCCTCGCGGAGCAGGCCGGCGGACAGAAGAAGTTCGAGCTCGAGGCGCCGACGATTGGCGCCGCGCTGCGCGCGCTTCCGGTGCGTGATCTCCTCTTCGACGAGCGCGGCGGGCTGCGCCCCCTCGTCAACGTTTACGTCGAGGGCGTCGACGCCCGCGAGCGCGGAGGGTTGGAGACCGAGCTGGTCGACGGCGAGACGATTCGGGTGGTCGCGGCGGTCGCGGGGGGCCTGAGAACCACGTGAAGCGTCAAACAAGCCTCCGCTCGAGGTAGCGGGCGAGCAGCGTGAGCGGGAACGAGATGGCGAAGAAGACCACCAGCACGAACCCGAAGATCGTGAACGGATGCCCGTTTCCGGTCTGCGTCGTCAGGTTCTCGAACTGGCGGTTTCCCGACTGCAGAAACTCGTTCACACCGATCACGAAGGCGATCGTCGTGTTTTGGATGATGTTCACGAGCAAGCTGACCATCGGGGGCAGCAGCCGGCGAAGAGCCTGGGGCACGATCACGAAGGAGTGGCGCCCGACCCAGCCGAAGCCGAGCGCCGCGGCCGCCTCGTGCTGCTCCTTCGGGATCGACTGCACCGCCCCCCGCGTGGCCTCGGCCACCTGAGCGCTCCCCCACAGCGAAAGCGCGACAGCAGCCGACATGTACGCGTTGAGCTGAATATGGAACGGACCGACCCTGTAATCGGGGAGCCAGTAGATGAACAGGACCATCACGAGGATGGGAAGGCCGCGCCAGACCTCGATGTAGAGGCGGATCAGCCACTGGAGTGGCCGGAACTTGATCGTCATCAGGGTGCCGAGCAGGACGCCGATCACCGCGCTGGCCGTGACCGCGATCGCCGCGAGTCTGAGCGTCTCGGGCAGCCCTTCGCGGAGCATGTACTCCGCAACGGGGCGGAACCAGTCGGGCAATTCCGGCATCAGAGCCTCTCCGGGAGCGCCAGCCGCGCCTCGAGCAGGCGAATGAGGCCGGAGAGCGTCCAGACGATGACCAGATAGGCGATCGCGAGGATGGTGAACATCTCGAACGTGCGAAACGTGATCGCCTGGATGTTGCTGGCGACGCTCGTCAGCTCCGGGTAGCCGATGACGAGCATCAGCGACGTGTTCTTGAGGACCGAGATGTACGTGTTGATCGAGGAAGGCAGCGCAATCCGACCGCCGATCGGAAGCGTCACGTTGAGGAATGTCTTGAACGGGCTGAAGCCGAGCGCGTAGCCGGCCTCGCGCAAGCGCTTCGGCACCGCCTCGAACCCCGCGCGGAAGTTCTCGGTGTTGAAGGCGCCGCCCCAGATCGTGATCGCGAGCCACGCGACCGTGAACGTCTCGAAGTGAAAGCCGAGCTCGGGAGCTCCGTAGTAGAGGAGGAAGATCTGGACGAGGATCGGCGTGTTCCGGATCACCTCGACGTACACGACAGCGAGCTGACTGAGCACCGGGATCCGGTGGGCACGGACAGCGCCGAGGACGAGGCCGATTGCGAAGGACCCTGCGATCCCGATCGCGGCTGCCTTGATCGTGTTCTTGAAGCCCTCCCAGAGCTGTTCGCGGTTGTCCCAGATGAAGGACCACTCGAACGACGCCAGGATTCTCATGTGCTTATGAAACACGAGCGGCCGCCATGCAGGCGGCCGCTCGTGTCGACTACGTGCTTCTAGCTAGGACAGCTGTTCTCGGGCGGTGCTGCCCGCGGGTACTTCAGGCTGTTCGTCGGCCCCGGCGCGTTCTTCTTGAAGAGCGTGTAGAAGCGGCGTGGAATCGTCACCTTCAAGATCGCCCAGAACTTGTCGCGGGCTTTCATCCCTCGGATCGCCGTGTTGACCCAGGCCTTCATGCTTGCCTCGTCCTTACGAATCCCGATTCCCCACGGCACGTCGAGGAACTTGTTCTGCGCCATCTTGAGGTCGGGGTCGTTGGCCGCCACACCGACGAGGAACGAATCGTCGTACATGAGCGCGTCCGCTTGCCCGTTCTTGACTGCGAGCACGCCCGCACTCGGGCTCGAAACGACCTGGAAGGCCGTGTCCTTGAAGCAGTTCTTGATCCAGCGGTCGTAGATCGATCCCGACGTGGACACGATCTTCTTCCCCTTCATCCACGTGCTGAGCCTTCCGACCGTGACCGAGTTCTTGACGAGCAGCTTCCCGGCCGCACCGTAGTACGGGCTCGAGTAGTCGATCGTCTTCTCACGCTCGGCGGTCCACGTGAGCGTCGCGATGATGATGTCCACACGACCCGCCGTCAGCGTTCCGATGCGGCTCGCCGTCGTGACGCAGGTGAAGTCGACCTTGCTCCTCGATCCGAACGCCCATTTCGCGAACTGCCGCGCGACCTCGACGTCGTAGCCGCGGTTGCGGCCGCTCGTGTCTTGCCAGCCGAACGGCGGCGTGTCGCACTTGACGCCGATCAGCCACTTGCCACGGGCTTTGACCGCAGCGGGCAGAGCAGGAAGCTTCGGCCTGGGAGGCAGTACCCTCGTGCCGTCCGGGCTTGCCGTTCCCGACGGTGCGCCGAAGCTCAAAGTCGCGGCCGCCGCGGTCACCAGCCCAATCAGGGCGGTGAGAACTACGAGTCGTCTCATTCGATCTCTCCTTCGTCGGTGATTGTCAATTCTTCCAGGGAATGCGCCATCTGCAGCGAGCGGCGGAGGAATTTCTTCGTCCGCTCCTGCTTCGGCCTGTCGAGTACGTCCGCGGGAGCGCCTTCCTCGACGATATGGCCTTCGTCCATGAACACCAACCGGTCACCCACCTCCCGCGCGAATTGCATCTCATGGGTGACCACGACCATGGTCATGCCGGATTTCGCCAGGTCGCGCATGACGACCAGCACCTCTCCTACGAGCTCCGGGTCGAGAGCCGAAGTGACCTCGTCGAAGAGCATCACGCGGGGCTCCATGACGAGAGCCCGGGCGATTGCAACCCGCTGCTGTTGGCCGCCCGAGAGCTGGTGCGGGTACTCGCGGGCTTTCTCGGGCAGCCCGACCCGCCCAAGGAGGTCGAGCGCGCGGGCTTCGGCCTCTTTCCTTGGCATTTTCTTCACCCGGCGAGCGCCAAGGGTGAGGTTGTCGATCACGCGCAGGTGTGGAAAGAGGTTGAACTGCTGAAAGACGATCCCGATTCTCTGCCGTACCTGGGGAAGCTTGACGCCGCGGCGGGTGAGCTCCTCGCCCTCGAAGAAGACGTGGCCGCTGTCGACCGGTTCGAGCAAGTTGATGCAGCGGAGAAGCGTGCTCTTGCCACTCCCGCTCGGTCCGATGACGACCAGCGTCTCACTTGCTTCGACGCTCAGGTCGATCCCGTCGAGGACCACGTTGTCGCCAAAGCTCTTGTGGATTCCCTCGAGTCGGATGACCGGATCGCGCCCTGTTTCGACCGCGGGGGCTTCCTGTGCCAGCGTCGTGTTCCCCTGCACCTCCTCCTCCACGGGTGGGTTATAGCTGGTTTTCGCCTTGTTTTCGGATAGGGAAGCCGAACCGGGGCGCTCGCCGCAGGCTCTCAGGCGAACTTCTGGCCGCGGGTCTCGCGGCCGAACGCGGCGGCGACGAGAGCACCCCCGACCATCACCATCGCCACGAAGGTGAGCGACCACGTCGTGCTCCCGGTCGCGTCCTTCAGGTTCCCGAAGATGTACGGCCCGGCAATCGCAGCGGCCTTCCCGACGCCCTCCATCAGGCCGAAGGCGCTGGAGCGCAGGCGCGTAGGAAAGAGCTCGGCCGTGTACGGGTAGACAGCGCCCCACGCTCCGAGGTTGAAGAAGCCGACGAAGAAGAGCGCCGTGACGTAGACGCCGGGCGAATCTGCGACGGCAAAGGCATACGCTGAGAGCCCGCCGAGCAGCAGGAACGCCGCCAGTGTCGGCTTCCGACCGATTCGCTCGACGAGCCAGATCGCGGCCGCGTAGCCCGGGAACTGCGAGAGAGCGCTTAGGGTCAGCAGCAGATAGACGTCGATGTGGAAGCTCTTCTCCCCCTGGAGCACGAACGGGAGCCAGAGGAACAGACCGTAGTACGAGACGTTGAGCGCGATCCAGATCAGCGCGGTTGCGACCGCGCGGCCCCGGAGGGTCCCCGCGAAGAGATCTCGGATCGACGAGCGCGGCTCCGGCGGCGCCTCGAAATCGGCCTCCTCAACCCGCTCGCCCGCGATCTCGGTCAGCACCTCGGCCGCCTCGCGCGAGCGGCCGTGGCGCGCAAGGAAGTAGGGACTCTCGGGCAGTGTCCTACGCACGAGGAAGGCGAGAAACGCCGGGAACGCGGCCGCGAGGAACAGATAGCGCCAGCTCCAGTCGCCGAAGCGGTCGAAGGTCGGGCCCAGGAAGACGTAGGACAGCCCGGTCGCGAGCAGTAGGCCGATGGGCCACCAAAAATCGAGGAAGACCAGCAGGCGACCGCGCCGCTGGGGCGGCAGGTACTCGGCGAGCATCGACGGGTCGACGACAAGCATCCCGCCCAGGCCGATCCCGGCGAGGAAGCGGAAGGTCATCACCGACCATGGCCCCCAGCTGAGGGCAGTCATGGCTGTAAAGGCCGCGTACCAGAGAATCGAGTACTGGAAGATCGCACGGCGCCCGATGCGGTCGGCGAGCCGCCCCAGGGCGAGGCTCCCGACGAGCGAGCCGGCGAGCGCCGCGCTGTTGACAAGCCCTTGCATTCGGCCGTTCAGATGCCAGAGGCCTGCGAAGATGGGAGCGACGAACCCCACGAGCAGGATCTCCATCGCGACGAACGTCCATGCCGCGCCGGTTACGAGGACAGCCTTGCGGTGGAACCGCGTAAGGCCGTGCTGGCGGAGGACGTCCTCGACGTCCAGGCGGCCGGGCTGCGCGGCGATTTGGGCTGTCGACATCATTCACTCGCTGCTAGTTTTAGCCTCGTAGTCGAAAACTATGGCCGATCCTACCAGACCTGTTCATGCGACCCTCGCCGTGGTCTTCCAGGTGCGCGCGTGGAAGCTGCAGGTGCTGCTCTGGCAGCGTGCAAAGGAGCCGTTCGCCGGCGATTGGTCCCTCCCGGGCGGTTATCTCGAGGCCGGAGAGACCCTCGAGGACTCGATCCGCAGACATCTCGCCGCAAAGGTCGACGTCCGCGAGCTCTCACACCTCGAGCAGCTCGAAACGCGGAGCGACCCGGGACGGCATCCGACGGAGTGGCAGCTGGCGACGGCGTATCTCGGGCTCGTCCCGCGCGGAGTCGACCCCGCCCTTCCCGAGGACACGGACTGGCACTCGGTCGACCGGCTGCCGAAGCTGGCGTTCGACCACCGCGCGATCACGCTCGCCGGCCGGGAGCGGCTCCGAGCGAAGCTCTCATACACGAATATCGGCTTTGCCCTGGCGCCTGAGACGTTCGCGCTCAGCGAGCTGCGCGACATCTACGCGGCAGCGCTGGGTCACGACGTCTCGGCGACGAACCTGCAGCGCGTGCTCGTTCGACGTGGAGTGCTCGAGCCGACGGGGAACCGCCGGGAGCCGGGCCGTGCCGGCGGCAGGCCCGCCGCGCTCTTCCGCTTCAGCGCGCCGAAGCTGGAAGTGACCGACCAGTTCGCCGTGCTCAGACCACCGGGGGGCTAGGAGGGCTTGGCGGAATGGGAGGGCTTGGCGGAATGGCGCGGCCCGGGGGCCAGCGCTGCATTTCGTCAAGCCCTCCTAACTAACGCCGATTCCCGCCGCGAGCTCGCGCGAGATCGCGTGCTCGGACTTCCCTACCCGCACCGTGAGCGGGCCGCCGAACGGCTCGGCACTGCGCAGCTTCACCTTCCTGCCCGGAACGAGCGCG
>Ga0307302_10000492_pt1 | contig 17560 bp, 19 predicted proteins | sample ER_DNA_183_FD_194490 | JGI IMG/M metagenome (GOLD analysis project Ga0307302, IMG submission 194490) | Bulk soil microbial communities from the East River watershed near Crested Butte, Colorado, United States - ER_DNA_183 | ecosystem: Environmental > Terrestrial > Soil > Floodplain | place...
GGACCGGAACCGCACCACCACACAGGCCAGCGACGCCACCATGGTGGCCACCCAGAGCAGGTAGCCGACGCCGGCCAGCAGGCCGGCCACAGCCCCGGCTGGCCCGGCCAGCCCGAACGGGTTGGCGATCGGGAGGTCCTCCAGCTGTGCCGGGGCCAGGCCGCCGCCCACCACCACCAGCACAGCCGCGACCACGCTGGTCGCCGCCACCGGCCGCCAGCGGCGCGACCGCAGCCACCCATCGGGCACCAGCAGCGCCGGCAGGGTAACGCCCAGGACGGTCGCCGGCGCCCAATTGAACTCCCCGAACACGGCGGCGACCTGGGCGGCCAGCGGCAGCGGGCGGTGCTCGGCGACGAGCTGGTAGAGCCACGAATCCCCGGGAATAGCCAGGGACCACACCAGCCCGGCGGCGGCGTACAGCCAGCCGATCGGGTTGGCCGGCCGCCGCAAGCTCAAGACCAGCCCGACGGTGGCATAGCCGAGCGGGAAGGCCAGCGCATGGGCGGCCCCCTCGACCAGCACCGCGACCGTCAACGGCCGAGTCACGGCCAGGGTGACCGCCAGGCCGGCCGCGCAGCAGCCGAAGGTGGCCAGCCAGAACGCCCAGGCAAGCAGGGTCCTGGTCCTCGGCTGCATCCTCACGTCCGGTCCTCGGCGCGGTCGGGCTGGTGCGGCCAAGAATGGCGGTCCAGCGGTACGGGATCGTTACGGCCCAGACCGCGGTTACATCGTCCTCGCCCACGGCGCTGGCAACCCACACCCAAGGCCCTGTAGAGAAACCCCGACGGGGTCTGGATTAGGCCATCCTGGCCGCCATGGCCGAGCCCCGCCGATTACCCCGCAGGTGGAGCCGTCCTCCGGTGGCTGCGTGAATGATCATCCTGGGGACCTTAGTGCTGTGCGTGGCGAGATGGCAACAATTTTGCGTCTTGTCCGCGGCTCCGTCCCTCGTTAGAGTTGCCCGCTGTTGGTTGGTTTCGCAGGGCCGGAAGGTCGTGCGAGGGGGGCAAGAGGTGACAGGTCCTCGTCGAGTGTGGCGGGCGCGCCCGCCGCAAGCTGCTCGGCCGAGAGCACCGCCCCTTCGGTCTCCGGTGCCTTGCCGTGCGTTGGACACAGCAGCGCAAGTCCGTCCCACTGGTGCAGTGTTGGACGCTGTGGCACTTGCAACTCCTGGTGCCGAGGCTTTTGAGAGCGACGCCGTCTCCTCCCCAGTCGGAACCGTCGTGCAGCCGACGCGGTCAACGCCAGCTCTGTGAGCGGCGACTTCTACAACGACAAGGATGAGTGGACATCAGAAGGAGCGACCATGCGCAGACTTGTCTTGGTCCTGGCAGGCGCCCTAGCGCTCACGCTCACTCTTGCGAGTGGTGCGTTTGGCGCAGCACCGATCCTCAACGAGCACAACCGCTTTACCGAGACGTTCCCGGACGAGTTGTGCGGCATCTCGGGTACAACTACCTTCAGCGGGGTCGACAACTTCAAGCTCTACGCCGACGGTACCTACATGGACACCGGCAGATTCCGGTCGGTGTTCACGGCGGACGAGAGCGGGAAGTCGGTGGTCATCTTGGCGGCACAGCAGGTGAGCGGACGTGACGAGCCGATCCAGAACCCCGACGGAACGCTCACCTTCATCGACACCTACAAGGGGTTGCCGGAGAAGCTCTCGATCTCCGGTGGCCCGACCCTGTCGCGGGACGCTGGCGTGGTGACGGTCGTCAATACGGTTCGCCAAGTCGGTGAGGACGAGTTCGAACTCGTCTCGCAGACGTTCTTTGGTGAGCACGGCCCGCATCCAGATCTGGAGAGTGACTTCGAGCTGTTCTGCGAGGTGCTGGTTCCGGCACTGACGTAGCCGAGTCGAGAAGCCCAATCGGGGAGCGCGGTCAGAGTTAGCATCCGTGCTCCCCGGCCCTGGACACCTGCAATTTGGGAGCAGCCACCCTGCCGATGGTCTGCCACGGCCAACTGGCCACAGTAGGCAAGGCGACTCGGCGACGTCGACTGGTCGTGACCGGTGTTGTCCGCAAGTATCTCGTCGTTGGCGGCCCGGATGTGGCCCCAGAATCGCTAGCATGTAAGGCGCGTCCAGGCAGCCCGTTCACGCCCGATGCTACGCCAACGCCGCAGCTCAGGCGCTCCTGGTCAGCTGTGACCGAGGAGTGACAATTATCATGTCGTCGGCCCGGGGCACCTCCAGCTTGTCAGCCCGGGCTAGGCACGCGTGGGCGACAATGACGACCTGTGGTCACTCGTGTTGGTGAGTGGGCCGCCCGACCAGTCGCCGTCACGGCAGCTCCCCAGCACCTCGCTCAAAGTGTCGGACTCGTAGTTGCCGGCCGGGACGTGGAAGGCCAGCTGAGCGCCGCCACCGCGGACGCCATGGCAGATCGCGGCTGCCATCGACGCCCTCTTCCAGTTCAACCGATGCACCAACACCGTGGCGCCAGCTCATGATCGGGCGCGGTTGACCAGTGCGCCCGCATTGCCGCGGTCGGCCGGGTCCAGGCGGACTCGCTCCATCGCCGACCGGGGGATCGGCGGCGCCTTTCCGCTCCTCAACTCTTCTCCTGGGCGGCCTTCGCGAAGGTGCTGGCCAGCTCGGCCCGGGAGCGGAAGCCGCGTTTGCGGAACACGCTGGCCAGGTGGTGCTCGATGGTCTTGGGGCTGAGGAACAGGGCGGCCGCGACCTCGCGGTTGGACAGGCCGCGGGCGACCAGCAGGGCCACCCGGGTCTCCTGGGAGGTCAGGGGCTCGGAGGCCAGCAGCCGGCGAGGCCGGGCGGTCGCCCCGGTGGCGGCCAGCTCGTCAGCGGCGCGCTGGGCCCAGGCGGTCAGGTCCATGGCCACAAAGGCGTCGAGGGCGGCCCGGAGCTGCTCGCGGGCGGCGATCCGCCGCCCGGCCCGGCGCAGCCTGGCCCCGTAGAGCAGCCGGGTCCGGGCCGCCTCGAAGGCGTCCAAGGCCTGGGCGTGGGCGGCCAGAGCGACCTCGAAGGCCTCGGCAGCAGTGGCATCGTCGGCGACGGTGAGCGCCCGGCAGCGGGCGACCAGGGCCACAGTCGCCGCCGGGGGCGGCTGGGGGGTGACGGCGGCGTACCGCTCGGCCAGGGCGGCGGCGTCGGCCGACCGGCCTAACCCCAGGTAGGCCTCGACGAGGGTGGGGGCGACCCCGAGGGGCTCGCCGAGCGAGCCGACGCCGCCGTCGGCGTCGATGCGGGCCTCCAGCCGCGCCGCCGTCTCGGCCAGGTCGCCCCGGCACAGGGCGCAGAACGCGGCCGTGATGGCCTGGTGGGCGTGGACAGCCCAGGAAACCCGGGGATCGCGCCGCGCCGCCGCGGTCAGGGTCCGCGCGCTGATCCGGAACACGCTCGACGGCTCCACCGTCTGGACGCCGACGCTGGCTGGCCCCCCCACCAGGACCGCGATCCCCAGCACATCACCGGGCCGGGCATACCGGACCGTGACCTGCCGGCCCCCAGGCGAGCTCAGATACACCCGGATCAGGCCCCGGACCACCAGCGCCACCTGCGGGGCCGACCCGGCCCGGTACACCGTCGTACCCGCCGGGTAGTCGGCGCGCTCGCCTTCTGCCCGCAGCCTGCCAGCCAGCTCCGTCGGCAGCTCCGCAAGGAAGCTCCGCGCCAGGGCGTCATCAACCTCCCGGTCGACCACGTCCACGACGTTAGGCCGCGGATTGGGACAGCGCAACAGAACGGCCTGATCTGGGCAACCACCATGGATGGTCCGCTCGCGGCGGCCAAGTGGCCGGTGCGGCCGTTGGGTGTTGTAGGAGGCGGCGAAGGCGGCGGCCGTCTCGCCAGCGACGCCAACCGGACACCCGGGTACGGCACCCTCATCGGGTCAGAGCTGGCCGAGGGGTGGGATGCCCATCTCGTGGAGGACGCCGTCGCCGTCGTCGCCGACCCTGGAGTTGGCGCCCTCGCCCTCGCCGAGCCGGTTGGCATGGCCGGCCGGCACGACCGTGCCGCCGTCCGCTGGCCCGCCGACGGCGGCGGTCGGCGTGCCGAACCACACCCGGGTGTGGGGCACCAGCTCGCGGGAGGACATCCCGCCGGGGGCGTTGGCGGCGTAGAACTCCACCCACATCGCCGAGCCGCGGGCGGCCAGGTCCAGGCCGCCCCAGCTCGCCGGCACCTGGATGGCGCCGACGGTCGTCTCGACGCCGCCGGCGGGGTCGGCGACTGACGCGCGCCACCAGCCGGCACGGGCCCGGGTCACCCGCAGCCGGTAGGTGCGCCCTGGCTGCCACTGGTAGGCGAGCCGGCAGGTCCAGAACGGCGAGCCCTCCACGCCGGGGTGGCAGCCGGGGTTGTCGCCGCAGCCGATCGCCGACCACACCGAGAAGACCGCCAGCCTGCCCTGGCTGCCGTCGTCGCGGCGGTCGTGGGCCTGGAGCCCGAAGTAGCCGACGTCCCCTCCCTGGAAGCACCAGGAGTGCGCCCAGAAGTACGTGGTGGGCCCGGGGTCGCGCAGCAGGGTCAGGTCCCACGCCAGGCTGCTGGCACCGGCCGCGGCCGCCGGCCACCGCCACCAGGTGTACGTTCCCCGCGGCCTGACCATCGGCCGGTCAGGCTACCTCACCTCATGTCAAGTGTGCCGGGGTCTCAGGTCGACTCCGGCGCCTTGGCTCATGGGAGGCCGTCGTAGGTGACCTCGGCGGTCTGGTCCAGGACACTGCCAGGGGTCCCGTCCTTGCCGAGTGGGGACACGATCGGGTCGTCGATCCGGTGGCCCTTGAGGGTGTCCGACTCGGTCATGTCCGGGAGGTAGACCCGTCCATGGCGCCGCATCCATCCCTCCCAGATCCGGTCGACGTTGCAGTGATGCAGGAAGAAGACCGGGTCGTTGGGGGAGTGCGCCGGCGCCATGTCACCGTTCACCCAGCGGTGGACCTGATTGTGGAGACCTGTCCCCTTGAAGCCTTCCAGCCGGTTGCGGAAGCCGCCCGAGCTCTTGTCCCACGGTGGAACGTCGTAGGTGGCGAGGTCGGGGGTTGCCTGGGTATCGAAGGCGGCCCTCAGGTCGTCTCCGGATGGGAGGGTCGGCGAGCCGACCGGAGGTGGCTGCCCGAAGCTGCGGCGGAGACCTCGGTCGACCTGGCGGAGGGCAAGGCCCACGTCGGACTCGATCCGGACTCGAAAGCCGGCATCGAACGCGAATGGTCCGATGTTGACCGGGTCCCCTTGTCCTCCCATCCATTTCTTGTCCCAGATCAGTGAGGACGCTGGGGAAGGAGGCGAACCATCGGCGGCTGGGGACCCATCGACGGTCCAGTCCCAGTAGGGGAGGCCGAAGGTCGGATCCTCGAGGACCCTCTGGAGATTCAGCTCCATGAACCTGAGCATGAGCCGATGCCACGGTAAGAAGACCGGGCCACGGTGGGCGGCGTTCCTGGTTCCGCTGTCGCCGTCGGGAGGGACGGGCGTCCGCATGGTCTTGTGGTGCCAGATCACGAACAGGTCATAGGTCCGGACCGGCACCGCCGTGCCGGGGATGTTGTAGGCGGACGTCAGGAAGCTCGTCTCCTGCTGCTTCAGGAGCAGTACCCCACGGACATAGGCATCGCGGACCTCCGGGTTGGTCAGGATATTTCGGCGGATGACGGCCATCTCAGCCCCCCTCCACCCCAAGGCCTGTCCCGCCACGCCGGTCCCCGGTGCCGCCGGCCGGGCCGGGCACGGCCGGGAAATCATCGGGGTAGGTGTCGATCAGGACACGGACCATGTCCACGGCCGAGACGAACTCATACTCCGGCAGCGCATGGCAGTGAACATTCCCGTCGTTGCCAACCGTCAGATGGACGGGCACCGGCGTTCCGTCCACGGTGATCTCATAGTGGGTCTCGATGGCGATCCGATGGCCCTTGTACTGGTCGACCCGAGGTTGGTGCGTATGCGGGGCATCGGGCAGCTCCACCAGGAAGCGGCCGAGAACCTCTGGGTCGGCGGCCTCCGCCAGTCTCTTCGGATCCATGGATCATCTCCCCCCAGTCGCTGATCAGGATCATCTGGCCCGTCGGGGGCGCAGCGCCGGCCAAGGTCCGCTGACACCTCGAGCCCGGGGGTCGATCCTACGACTCCAGCTCGGACAGCCCAAGGGCCTCCCGACCGCCGGAGCGGTTCGGTGCGCGGCGGTGGCGGCGTGCGTGGTGTCGCCGGCTTTCGCCTTGGCCGGTTCTGTCGGATGCTGGCGCGCGATGGATGCCACGGACAGGAGGACCCAGGTGATCTTCATTGCCGCCAAGTTCCAGGTGCTGCCCGAACACGCCGATGCATGGCCGGAGATCGCCGGTGAGTTCACGGCCGCCACCCGCGGCGAGCCGGGATGCCTGTGGTTCGACTGGTCCCGTTCGGTCGAGGACCCGAACGAGTACGTGCTGGTCGAGGCCTTCCGCGACGATGCCGCGGGGGCCGCCCACGTGCAGTCCGAGCACTTCAGAAAGGCCCAGCAGACCCTGCCGCCCCACCTGGCCGAGACGCCGCGGATCGTCAATTTCACCATTCCCCAGGACGACTGGTCGGCGCTTGGCGAGCTCGCGGTACCGGAACGCACCTGATCGCCGAGGACCAGGCCCGGCTACCGTAGGTCGGCCGGACCGCCGGGGCCGTCGATCCTCGCGACCAGCCCGGGGGTGGGCCTCCGAACGACGGCGGCCTGCACCGCGAGCGCGTCCAGGACCCTGGTCAGGACCTCGGGCTGTGGATGCTCGAGGTGGAACGACACCAGGGTCAGCCCGGTCGGCGCCGAGCTGGATGGATGGACGGCGTCGCCCCAGTCGATGAGGAACGGGATCGGGCCGCCGGCGAGTGCCTTGGGGGTGAGGCGCCACCGCAGCGGCGTGCCTTGGGCGGTGGTCCGCTGGAGCTCGAGCGGGTCGCCGGGGTCGTAGCCCTGGGTGCGGGCGTGGGCGACGCGGGCGTCGAGGTCGTCGGCGCGGACCGCCCACGCCACCAGGCGCGGCTGGTCGAGGGCGTCCAGGCCGAACGGCCGCGGCCTGGGTGGGGGCGGCTGGTCGGGGTCGGGGGCGATCAGCTCCAGGTAGGCGCCGTGGCCGAGGCCGAGGAGGGCGTTGTGGGTGCCCAGCCCCTGATGGTGGCCGCCGGGCTGGGCCCGCACGCCCCAGCGGGTCTCGAGCTGGCGCACGCCGTCCTCCAGCACGGGGACGCCGAAGATCAGGTGGTCCGGCATCACAGCTGGCCGTGGTGGCGGGCCAGGTAGGCGGCGGCTTCGGCCCGGCGGGCGACCTCGAGCTTGGCCAGGATGCTGGAGGCGAACAGGGCCTCGTCGTCGGCGAAGCTGGTCAGCGTCAGGACGCTGGTCTGGGGCGGGCGGCCACGGCCACGGCCTCCCTTGCCGAGCTGGCCTCGGCGCAGACGACCACGTCTTCGGTGTCGGCCAGCAGCAGCTTGATGCCGTCGCGGACGACCTGGTGGTCGTCGACCAGCATGACCCGGAGCGGTGGGTGCTCATGACGGCATCGTCGCAGCCCCGGCGGCCTGGCTCAAGGTGATCGCCCGGGCGGTCGCCTATCCTCCAGGGTGATGGGCCGTCATCCGGAGGACCGAACCGCGCCCGGCGCCCGATCCCGGGAGCCGACCGATACCGGGTGGCGCCGACCGGCGGCCCCGAGGACCGGGCGGGCGCGCCGGCATCTGCTGGTGGCCGGGTTCGTGCTGGGCTACCTGGCCGCGGGTGGGGTGACCCTGCTCCTCGGCGACCGGGTGGCCGGCGGGGGCTGGCTGGCCCTGCACCTGGTGCTGCTGGGCGCGGCCACCAACGCCATCGTGGTCTGGAGCGAGCACTTCGCGGCCGCGCTGCTGCGGGCGCGGCCGGCGTCCGAGCGGGCGGCCACCGTCAGGGTGCTGGCGCTGAATCTCGGCATCCTGGGGGTGCTCTGGGGGGTGCACACCGGGCGCCCGGCCCTGGCCGCAGGCGGGGCCTGCCTGGCCGGGGTGGTGGTGCTGGCGCATGCCCTGGGGCTGGCGACCCGGATCGGGCGGGCCCTGCCGGGCCGCCTGGCCGGGACGGTCTGGTTCTACGTGGCCGCGGCCGCGGCCCTGCTGGCCGGGATGGGCCTGGGGCTGTGGCTGGCCGGCGGGGTGGCCGGGACGGCGGACGCCTACCTGGCCCTGCGGCTGGCCCACGTGCACCTGAACGTGCTCGGCTGGGTCGGGCTGGCGGTGGTCGGCACCGAGTTCACCCTGTGGCCGACGGTGCTGCGCACCCGCATGGTGCCGGGGCTGGAGCGGGCGGTCCGCTGGTCGCTGCCGGCCCTGGGCGGGGGGCTGGCCGTTGCCGCGGCCGGGCTGGCCGGCCAGCGGCGGGTGGTGGCCCTGGTCGGGCTGGCCGGCTACGCGGCCGGGCTGGGCGTCGCCCTGGTCCCGTTCGTCCGCACGGCCCGGCGGCGGCCGCCGCATACGGCGGCGTCGTGGATGCTCGGGGCCGGGATGGCCTGGCTGGTGGTGGCCGTCGTGGGCGACCTGGGCGCGCTGGCCGCCAGCCCCCAGGTCGTCGACCTGGACGGGCGGGTGGCCAGGCTGGTCCCGGTGGTGGTCGCCGGGTTCGCCCTGCAGACCCTGACCGGGGCCCTCACCTACCTGCTGCCGGTGGTGCTCGGGCGGGGCGCCTGGGGCAACCGGAGGCTGACCGGCATCCTCGAGCTGGGCTGGCCGCTGCGGGTGGCCGCCGTCAACCTCGGGGTGCTGGTGCTGGTCGCCGGCGTCCTGCCGGTGGCGGGCTGGTGGCTGGCCGGCCTCGGGCTGGGCAGCTTCGTGCCGCTGGCCGTGGTCGCGCTGGCGGTCGGGGCCCGCCGCCCGTGACCCGCCGGCTCAGCCGGTGCGGCGGGCGGCGCGGGCCTCGGCACCGGCGCCCAGGCGCCAGGCGGTGAAGACCAGGCCGGCCAGGGCGACGTCACTGAGCAGCATCAGGCCGATCGCGTAGTCGCCGGTGGCCTGGTAGACCAGGCCCATGACGATCGGGGGCAGGAAGCCGCCCAGGCCGCCGGCCGCCCCGACCAGGCCGGTGACGCTGCCCACGCTGGCCGCGGGCACCCCGGTGCCGACCAGGGCGAACACGGCGCCGTTGCCGAGCCCGAGGGCGGCCGCCATGGCCAGGAAGGCGACCGTGGCCAGGACGATGTGGGGCTGGAAGGCGGTGACCACGGCGCCGGCCGCGACCACGCCCAGGGCCCACTTGAGCACCGGGACGCCGGTGACCACTCCGACGTCATGGCCGCCCGCCCCACCGGCTGGGCCATGCTGGCCGCCGGCTCGGTTCAGGAGGCCCACGACCTGGCCCTGAGCCGGTCCCACATGCCCGACCCGGCCGGCTTCGAGCGGGGCCAACTACGTGCGGACCCTGATGTCCTGGTCCAGCCGGGCCACGGTCAGTCCCGGCCAGGCCACCAGCGACGACTCGGTCGGCTGACTGACAGGAGGTGCAGCATGCGCGTGCTCGTGACCTACGGATCGAAGATGGGCGGGACCGCAGGCATCGCCGAGCTGGTCGGCGGCGCCCTGGGCGACGCCGGCCTCCAGGCCGACGTGCGGCCGGCCCCGGAGGTGTCGGGCCTCGACCCCTACGGCGCCGTGGTCGTCGGCGGGGCGCTGTACACGGGCCGCTGGCACCGGGACGCCCGGCGGTTCGTCAAGCGCCACACCGCCGCCCTCCGGGAGCGGCCGGTGTGGCTGTTCAGCAGCGGGCCGCTGGAGGACTCGGCGGCCGGGCAGATCCCGCCGGTGGCCCAGGTGCGGGCCCTGGCCAGGCAGATCGGGGCCCGCGGCCATGTGACCTTCGGCGGCCGGCTGCCGGCCGACGCCAAGGGGTTCCCGGCCCGGGCCATGGCCAGGACCCACGCCGGCGACTGGCGCGACCCCGAACGGATCCGGGCCTGGGCGGCCGAGGTGGCCGCGGCCCTGCAGGCCGCCGGCGGCGGCCCTGGTCCGGGTCAGGGTTCGAGGCGGCCCGCCCGGCCTTCCAGGTAGCGCTGCTCGGGCAGGCTGGTGGTGCGGCGGGCGGCCGCCCGGTAGTGCTCGCGGGCGGCGGGGGGGTCACCGGCCAGCTCCAGCAGGTGGGCGCGGACCGCGTCCAGGCGGTGGTGGCCGGCCAGCCGGCCGTCGTCGTCCAGGGTGGCGACCAGGTCGAGGCCGGCCCGGGGGCCGCGAACCATGGCCAGGGCCACGGCGTGGTTGAGGGTCACGACCGGGCTGGGGGCGAGCCGTTCGAGCAGCTCGTAGAGGACCAGGATCTGCGGCCAGTCGGTGTCCTCGGCCCGGGCCGCCTCGTCGTGCACGGCGGCGATGGCCGCCTGGAGCTGGTAGGGGCCGATCGGCGCCCTGGCCAGGGTGGCGGTGACCAGGGCCACGCCCTCGGCGATGGCGGCGGCGTCCCAGCGGGACCGGTCCTGGGAGGCCAGCGGGACCAGGCTGCCGTCGGGGTGGGTCCGGGCCGGGCGGCGGGCGTCGGTGAGGAGCATGAGGGCCAGCAGCCCGGCCACCTCGCCGTCGTCGGGCAGCAGCCGGTGCAGCTCCCGGGCCAGGCGGATGGCCTCGGCGGTCAGCTCGGCGCGCTGGAGGTCGGGCCCGGAGCTGGCCGCGTAGCCCTCGTTGAAGACGAGGTACAGCACCTGGAGCACGACCAGCAGCCGGTTGGCCCGCTCCTCGGGCGGCGGCGGCGCGAACCGCGCCCCGGCCGCCTTGATGGTCTGCTTGGCCCGGCTGATGCGCTGGGCCATGGTCGCCTCCGGGACCAGGAAGGCCGCGGCCACCTGGGCGGTGGTGAGGCCGCCGACGGCCCGCAGGGTCAGGGCGACCTGCGAGGCCGGCGACAGCGCCGGGTGGCAGCACAGGAACAGCAGGGTCAGGGTGTCGTCGGCGGCCGAGGGAAGGTCGGCGTCGGGGCCGGGGGCGACCAGCGCGCCCGCCGGCGTGCGGGCCGCCACCGTCTCCTCCCGGCGCCGGCGGGCGCTCTCGGCCCGGACCTGGTCGGTCATCCGCCGCGTGGCCACGGTGACCAGCCAGCCGCGCGGGTGCTCGGGGACGCCGGCCCGCGGCCAGCGGACGGCCGCGGCCAGCAGCGCCTCCTGGACCGCGTCCTCGCACAGGTCGAACTGGCCGTAGCGGCGGACCAGGGCGCCCAGGACCTGCGGGGCCAGCTCCCGCAGCAGGTCCTCGACCCGGCCGGCCCCGCTCACATCTCCATGCCGGCCGCGTCCATCAGCGGCCGCACCTCCACCGTGGCGTACGGGATGAGGATGCCGGCGATCTCGAGCGCCCGGTCGAGGCCCTCGACGTCGATCTCCCACAGGCTGGCCAGCACCTCCTTGGACTCCCCGAACGGGCCGTCGGTGACGGTCGGCACCCCGTCGCGCAGGGCCACCGTCCTGGCGTTGCCGGCGTGCGCCAGCCGGTAGATGTTGAGGAACTCACCGGACCCGGTGAGCTCGTCGATCAGGTCGTTGTGGACCCTGATCACCCGGTCGGCCTCGCCCGCCGGCAGCGCGCCCCAGGTGGCCGGGTTGCTGTAGATCAGCACCACATACTTCATCGTCCGCGCCCCTTGCGTCCTCGGCCCTCTTCCCATCGGGCCGTAGCGGTCTATAGGCTCGCAGAAAGGACGACGACGGGGCGCGCCCCGTGGGGGGAGGAAGCGATGGGGACGCCGCCGGGCAACCGGACCGTGCGCCGGGCGGTCACGCTGCGGGACGTCGCCGCGGCGGCCAGGGTGCACGTGGCCACGGCGTCGCGGGCCCTGGACGCCGAGACCGCCCACCCGGTCTCCCGGGAGACACGGGCCCGGGTCCAGCGGGTGGCCCAGGAGCTCGGCTACCGGCACCACATGATGGCCAGGGGCCTGCGCCGCGGGTTCAGCTCGACCGTCGGGGTGGTGGTCGCCGACCTCGGCAACGCCTACACCCCGCCGGTCCTGCGCGGGCTGGAGCGCAGCCTGGAGCGGGCCGACTACATGGCCCTGGTCACCGAGTCGCGGGACGACTCCCAGGCGCTGGACCGGGCCGTCGGCCATCTCCTGGCCCGCCAGGTCGACGGGCTGGTGCTGCTGGCCGTGCGCGCCGGCGACCTGGGCCGGGTCGTCGGGTGGACGGCGCGGGTCCCGGTGGTGCTGGCCGTGCGCAGCCTGCCCGGCTCCGGCGTCCCGGCCGTGACCCACGACGACCTCGGCGGAGGCCGGCTGGCGGCCGCGCACCTGGCCGAGCTGGGCCACCGTCGGGTCGTCCAGCTCCCGGGGCCGCTGGACGTGCAGCCGTTCCGGGACCGCCACGACAGCTTCGCCGAGACCGCGGCCGGCCTCGGGCTCGACGTCTGGGCGGTATCGGCGGCCGGCGTGCCCACCGTCGAGGAGGGCCAGCGGCTGATGGAGCTGGCCCTGGCCGACCGGCGCCGGGCCACCGGCGTGTTCGCCCACAACGACGCCATGGCCATGGGGGCGGTCCGGGCCCTCCGCGGCGCCGGCCTCGACTGCCCCCGCGACCTGTCGATCGTCGGCTACAACGACGTCCCCATGGCCGACTGCCTCGACCCGCCCCTCACCACCGTCCGCCTGGACGGCTACGAGGTGGGTCGCCGGGCCGGCGACGCCGTGCTGGCCGCCATCCGTGGCCTGCCCGTGCCCCAGGGCGACCCACCGGTCCCGGCCGAGCTGGTGGTCCGGTCCAGCGCGACCCCTGTGGATCGCCAGCGGCCCCCCTCCCGCTTGTCGGCTACCCTCCCGTAAGGGACCCCAACAGCCGGGGTCGGGGCTCGCGGCCGACCGGCTACCCGACCGACGGTTCGGCGCCCTCCTCGGCGGGGGGGCGGGGGCGCGTGGCCTGGTCGTCGAGGAAGCGGGCGACCAGGCCGCGCAGGACCACGGCCATGGTGAAGCCGTTGGCCTGGCACCACTGCTTGAGGCGTTCGTGCTGGTCGGTGGAGAGGCGCACGGGGACGCTCTGCCAGGGGCCGCCGGTCTCGGGGCCGAGCGGCGGCAGGGTGACCTCCCAGCGGGGATCCTGGCCGTAGACCCGGTGCACCGAGGTCTGGCCGGTCAGCACGTCGGGCGAGGGCAGGCCGGGGCCGCCCGGGCCGGGCCAGGGGGCCAGCTTGGGCTCCAGCATGGCCTCCAGGAGCTTGTCCTGCTCCTCGGCCGGAAGCGAACGGGCGGCCTTGAGCATCAGCCGCGACAGCTCTGACATCGTTGCACCCTCTCGATTGATACCCGAACTGATATCGAGTGATATCAGAGCATGCGCCGTTCCCGCCGCAGTTGTCGAGTCGCGGCGTGGCCCACCTCGTGCCGGCCCCGGTAGGGGGCCGCGCCCAGGCGGTCCCGGCCAGCCAGGGCGACCAGCAGGCCGGCGGCGGTGCAGGCGCAGGCCACGGCCAGGGTGGCCGGCACCCCGGCCCGGTCGACCAGCGCCCCGGCCGCGGCCAGGCCGGCCGCGCTGGTGACGTTGATGGCGGTGTTCAGCCAGGTGCCCGACTCGGTCAGGGTCCCCGGCGGCGCCAGCTCGGCGGCCAGCACGTAGGCCGAGCTCTCCAGCGGCGCCAGCACCAGCCCGACCAGCGCCACCACCGTCCCCAGGGCCAGGGGCGAGCCGGCGGCGGCCATCGGGGCGCAGGCCAGGACGAGCACGCCCAGCAGGCCAAGGTAGCGCTGGCCGGCCGTCCGGTTCCAGGTCCTGCTCCCGTACCAGAGACCGCCGACGGCGCTGGCCGCGGCCCAGGCGGCCAGCAGGAGCCCGGCGGCCTCGGCCGCGCCGGCCGCCCTGGCCGCCCCGACCAGGCCGATCTCCCAGATGCCGATGGCGGCGCCGACCCCGGCGAGCGACAGCACCAGCGTCCGCAGGCCCGGCGCGGCCAGCGCCCCGGCCCAGCCGGCCCGGCCGGCGCCCTCGGCCCGGCTGCCGGCCTGCGCCCTCGACACCGGCGAGGCCACGAACCCCAGGGTCCCGGCGGCGGCCAGGGCGGCCGTGGCCAGCACCCCGACCGCCGGCCGGTACAGCGTGGCCAGTCCCCCGGCCAGCAGCGGCCCGACCACGAACAGCAGCTCGTCGAGCACCGCGTCCAGGGAGTAGGCGGTCTGCAGCCGTGGGCCCTGGCCGACCAGCGAGACCCACAGCACCCGCATGGAGGCGCCGAGCGGCGGGGCCACCGCCCCGGTGGCCACGGCCAGGCCGACCGTGGCCGTGGCCGCGGCCGGTCCCGGACCGGCCACGACGACCAGCCCGGTCAGGCCGGCCGCGAAGGCCAGGGCCATCGGGGCCAGGCAGCGGCGCTGGCCGTAGCGGTCGACCAGCCGGCCCCGGACCGGGGCCAGCAGCCCGCTGGCCAGGGCGATGGCCCCCGAGGCGGCCCCGGCCAGGGCGAACGAGCCGGTCTGCTCCTGCACGAGCAGGACCACGCTGAGCGGCCCGGTGGCGTTGGCCAGGCGCCCGACCAGGGAGGCGAGCAGCAGCGGTCGGGCGTGGGGGAGCCGCAGGACGGCCAGGTACGAGGAGCCCACGGCGCGATCCTACGGCTTCCACCCGGTCGAGTGGTATGCCCTTCATGTGCCGAACGCACGCCTCTGCGCGGAGGTCCCATGCCGATTAGTGGTTCGTGAGCGGCGGGAGATACAAGAGGCGGGAAGGGGTCAGAGCCCCGTTGCCCGCAAACCGAGGAAGCCGAAGCACGACCACGGAAGGAGTGGAGCCGCTTGCGGTCGCACCGGCACTCGAGGTGGTGCTAGTTCAAAAGCGTCAATAAGTACGTACCCCGGGCGGATCAGCTCGGGGTACGCTAGTCAGAAGAAACGGTCGTCACCTCGCCGGGGAGGGGCAGGGGGATGTCGACCAGGCTGCGCTGGTACGTCGGCACCTTGTGTGTGGCCGGCGGCCTCGTGCTGGCCTTCCTCCTGACCCGGCTCGACCTCGACCGGGCCCGTGAGGTCGCCGGGGCGATCGCCGTGTTCGCCGCCTTCGTGGTCGTGGGCGAGCTGGTCACCCTCCGGGTCGACGACCAGAACCGGCTCAAGGAAATCTCGATCACCTCGACCTTCGCCTACGGGCTGGTCCCCCTGGCCGGCACCACCGTGGCCGTGCTGGTGTTCATCCTCGGCTCGGTCGTGGCCGACCTGACCCGGCACCGGGGCGCGGTCAAGACGCTGTTCAACGCCGCCCAGTACGTGCTCGCCCTGGCCGCCGGCGGGGCCGTCTACCACGCCCTCGGCGGCGGCTACGAGGTGACCACGGCCACCCTGCCGGCCCTGGCCGCCGGCGGGCTCGCCTTCATGGCGGTCAACTTCCTGCTCGTCAGCATCGTGGTCAGCCTGGCCAACGACGTCCCCGTCCTCCAGGGGCTGCGGCGCGACCCCCTGCGGGTGGAGCTGGGCAGCTCGGCCATGGTGCTGGCCCTGGCCCCGGTGGCGGTGGTGGTGGCCGAGCGCAGCCTGCTGCTGCTCCCGGCCCTGGTGGTGCCGCTCGGGGCCGTGTTCATGGCCTCCAAGGGGGAGATCCAGGCCAAGGCCCAGCAGGCGGTGGCCGAGGAGGCGACCGAGCTCCAGCGCCGCCTGACCAGGCAGGAGCACGAGATCGTGAGCCGCCTCCAGGAGGCCGACCGGCTGAAGGCCGACCTGATCGCGGCCGTCTCCCACGAGCTGCGCAACCCCCTGACCACGATCGTCGGCGTGTTCGGCATCCTGCGGGTCCGGCGCGAGCGGCTCAGCCAGGCCGAGCGCGACGAGCTGGTGATGATGGGCATCGACCAGAGCGAGCGGCTGCACCGCATGATCGAGCAGCTGCTCATGGCCGCCCGCTTCGAGCAGCCGGAGGGGGTCGCCTCCCTGGGAGCCTCCCGGACCGAGCTGGACGCCACCGAGCTGCTCCGCCAGGCCGGGGCCGAGGCCAGGGCCCGCCACCACGACCGGCGGATCGCCATCGAGACCAACGGCGCCCTGCCCGTCCGGGTCGCCCAGGACGCGGTCGTGCAGGTCCTCGGCAACCTGCTCGACAACGCCTGCAAGTACTCGCCCGACGGCGAGCCGGTGCGGCTGTCCGGGAACCGCGAGGGCGCCGAGGCCGTGCTGGCCGTCGAGGACGCCGGCCCCGGCATTCCCGAGGTCGAGCGCCAGCGCATCTTCGACCGCTTCACCCAGCTGGAGCGCCACAGCCAGCGCCGCGCCGGCGGCGTCGGCCTCGGCCTGTACATCGCCCGCCAGCTGGCCCGCAGCCAGGACGGCGACCTGCTGGTCGTCGACCCCGCCGACGGGCGCGGAGCCCGCTTCGAGCTCCACCTCCCCCTGGTGCCGGACGCCGCCGGCCCCTGACCCCGGCCGGACCGAGGCGTCGCGAGATCGGGAGTTTTGGCGCCCGTTCCCGGGCTACACAGGCGTCTGCCGCCAGCTGATGGAGCGTTCAAGCCAGCAGGAAGGAGACGCCATGAGCCAGTACCGCACCGAGGGCTCGACCGTCGAGGTCGGGTCGACCGGCGACGGCGGTGGCACCGCCGACCAGGTCAAGGACCAGGTGCGCGAGAAGGCCCAGGTGGCCCAGGACAAGGCGCAGGGGGCGCTCGGCCAGGCCAGGGGCCGGCTCAGCGACCAGGTCGACCAGCGCTCGACCCAGGCCGGCGAGCGCATCGCCGGGACCGCCGGCGACGTGCGCTCGATCGCCGAGGAGCTGCGCAACCAGGGCAAGGACGGCCCGGCCAACCTGGCCGAGCAGGTCGCCGGCCAGGCCGACCGGGTGGGCGACTACCTCAGGGACGCCAGCGGCGACCGGATCCTGCGCGACGTCGAGGACCTCGCCCGCCGCCAGCCGATGCTGGTCGCGGCCGCCGGCCTGGCCCTCGGCTTCGCCGCCTCCCGGTTCCTCAAGGCGTCCAGCAGCCGCCGCTACCAGTCCACCTACCAGGGCATCGGCGACGGCGGCTACCGCCGGACCTCCACCAGCCCCTACGACACCAGGACGGCCTATGACGCCGAGGCCCGCTACGAGACCGAGCTGCCGCTGCGCGACGCCGACGACGAGCGGAGGTCGTGATGTCCTCCCAGGTTCCCGGGGACACCGAGGATCTGCGTGACCGGTCCCTGGGCGAGCTGCTCAAGCAGCTCTCGGAGCAGACCACCCGGCTGGTCCACCAGGAGCTGGAGCTGGCCAAGGCCGAGCTGCAGCAGAAGGGCAGGCAGGCCGGCATGGGCGCCGGGATGTTCGGCGGCGCGGGCGCGCTCGGGCTGGCCGCCCTGGGCGCCCTGACCGCCTGCTTCATCCTCGCCCTGGACGCCGTCGTGCCGGCCTGGCTGGCCGCCCTGATCGTGGCCGTCGTCTACGCGATCATCGCGTTCGTCCTGGTCAAGCAGGGCCAGGCCAGGGTCAGGCGGGCGACCCCGCCGGTGCCCACCCAGACCATCGAGACGGTGAAGGAGGACGTGGAATGGGCCAGGAGCCAGATGCGATCCGACAGGACATAGAGCAGACCAGGGCCGAGATGAGCGAGACGGTGGAGGCCGTGGGCTACAAGGCCGACGTGCCCTCCAGAGCCAAGGATGCGGTGAGCGAGAAGGTGGAG
>Ga0307302_10000493_pt1 | contig 17534 bp, 20 predicted proteins | sample ER_DNA_183_FD_194490 | JGI IMG/M metagenome (GOLD analysis project Ga0307302, IMG submission 194490) | Bulk soil microbial communities from the East River watershed near Crested Butte, Colorado, United States - ER_DNA_183 | ecosystem: Environmental > Terrestrial > Soil > Floodplain | place...
TGTGCATACAAGTTGATCGTCATCGCGACGGTGGCGTGTCCAAGACGCTCGCTGATGACCTTCCACGGAACGCCCTTCGAGGCCATGATCGTCGCGTTCGTGTGGCGCAGCTGGTGCAGGGTGAGCACCGGCACTTCGACCTTTTCGGCGATTCGCCTGAGCGTGAACAGCGGCGCATACGGCCGCAGCGGCGCCCCGTCCTCGGTACAGAAGACGAGGCCCCACTCGGCGCCCCGCCAGGCTGGGCCGGCGCGCAGCTGCTCCTCCTTCTGCTCGCGACGGTGACGCCGAAGGTGCCGCGACCCACCGCTCCCGCGTGTCTCCCTGACGTCGAGCCCACGCGCGTCGCCACGGCCCCGCCCACCCGCGGCCGTCGACCCACACCCAGACCCGCGGCGCGTGCTTCAGGTCCCAGGACGCCTCCAGCACCCGGCGCGCCAGCGCGACCCCCTCCCACCCGAACGCCAGCGCCTCGGCCTCACGGCGCAGCCGCTCCTCCGCCTGGCGGCCGAGCTCCTCGGACCGGCGACGCCACTCGTCGCACTCGGCGCAGTCGCACCCGCGGAGCACGCGGGCGAGGTGCTCACCCTCCGGTGGGATCCCAACCGCCTTCCTCCTACCTGGTGCCGTGCTCATCTCAACTCCCCACTCCTGTGCTCATCTCAGTTAGCACCCTGAGAACCCCCCAGGGACCTCAGGCACGAGCTGATTCTGCGCCCACCCGCCACCCTTTAGGGTGGCGCTACCGCTCGCCTCAGGTGGGGCCTTCTCGGGGATTGTGGTGAGCACGCTTAACGCCTTCCAAAGATCTCATTGCTTGTCCGCCGTTCGAGGTGATCACTCCCCGGTGGCGTCCTCACCACGGCCCCCCGAGGTACTCGTCGAGCGCCTGGCCGGCGCCCGCCGTGATCTCGTACCGAAGTGCGGCGTCCTCGAGGAGGGCCTCCCGCGGCAGCCCCGTGAACGAGTCGTCCGCTCCGGTCGCCTGTGAGCACGCCGGGCAGTCAGCGTGGGGCCGACCCGCGTGGTCGCCGTCGTCGTGATCGTCCTCCAGCCGGTCCTCGAAGTCCTCGTCGTCCTCGTAGTCGTCATCGTCGTAGTCGTAGGCGCTCACGGGAACCTCCTCCCGGTGTGACCCTGTTTGTCAACTTCACTACCTTGGGTAACACTAGACCGAAATGGGCGAACGGTCGATTTTGACGAACCTGCGACTGCCCCCGTCGCTGGACGACCGAGCGCGTGAGGCCGCCGCGAGGCTGGGGGTTCCCCGCAACACCTTCATCAAGGTCGTCCTCGCCGCCGCGCTGGCCTCCGAGGAGATCGCGCACGCGCCCCTCACCCCCGAGCAGCAGGCCGTCGTGGAGCGCGCGGTCGAGCTGGTCCGCGGTCAGTCCGGTCCCAAGGAGGCCCGCCAGTGACCACCACCACCACCCTGCCGCCGGGCCGCATCCGGCGCGGCCAGCTCCTCCTCACCGGGAAGCTGGACCCGCGGGACGCCCACCCCCTCGAACTTGCGTACGCCACGGCCCACATCCTCCGGCACCCGAACCTCGACGCGGACGCCTTCCGGCGCTCTCACGAGGACGCCGCCCTGGCCGAGCTGCGCGCGTCCCTGGGGGAGCTTCCGCGGCTGCTCTTCGGCCAGGCCACGCTCAAGGCCGTGCACGCGAGGCTGCCGGCGACCGAGTGTCGGAGGTGCAGGGCGCTGATGCTCGCGAAGGTGTACAAGCTGCGCCCGCCGGGGTTCGACGCCGCGACCAACTTCCTCATCGGCGAGGGGTGCGACCTCTGCCGGTCGAAGTCCCAGCCCGCACGACTCCGGGCGGGCGGCGCCCCCCACACCTCCGGTCCTCGTGGCCCAGCGCCGTTCGCCCGGCCCTCCGTCGCGCGGCTCAAGCTGTGGATCGAGCAAGCCGCGGCACCCGACCCCATCCTCTCGAACGCCGTGAGGCGACTTCTCGGCGACCAGCCACTCCCCGGGAGTACGGGTCTCCCACCTGTCTCCGATGCGCCGGTGCACTCCGCCTACCGATGACGAACCCCGGAAGTCGGGTGCGTGCCTTGGACCGGTCACACCCGATTAGGCGACGGCCCCCTGGGGCACCTAGCGGAGAAGGTTCCCTCTCCGCGGGGGACCGCCGCCGCCCTCTCTCCTGTGAGGTGACGTGATGAGCGGCCACGGCCGGCGACTGACGCGCCAGCGGAAGATCGCCGACGCGCAGAGCGACGTGGGCCGGCAGCGAAAGTTGGACAAGCTGCGCCGCGAGCTGCGCGTCCCGGAGGATCACGACGTCGAGCAGCTCCCGGCGGCGCCGGCAGGTGCGCCTCGACCCGCCTGGCGAGCGCGCCGACGGGTCGCCAAGTCCGAGGAGACCGATGGCCGGTCCTGATGACGCCGTCGATCGAGAGTACGAGGAACTCCTCATCGCCAAGGACGTCGCCGATCGCCTGGGTGACCTCCTCTCCTACGAGGTGTTCGCTCCCGCTCATCGGCTCTTCGGTGAACGCGCTCCCGCCTGGGTTGCGAGCGTCCTGCGGGCGACGGCGTCGATGATCGAGCATCTGCCCGCCGACCTCCTCGAGTACCCGCCGGACGATCGACCCTAGGCACCCGGGGTTCCCCGGACCGGCCCCCCGGTTTGACGGGTCGAGGGCGGGTCACCGGGGGCGAACCGGTCCTCGGGCTAGAACCGGCCCGAATGGCACGACCAGCCTCCGGGCGCCTCGCCAGCTAGCCCTCTGGCGGTCGACCCGCGGGAGGCCCTGCGATGGCCAGGGGCCGCTCAATGCCCGACAAGAGGCTATTGCCCCATTCATCCGTGGTGGGATAAATTGAGCAGGTCGGGCGAACCGGTCGCCCGCGACGAAGGAGGAACCGTCATGGCCGCAGCCGTCATCCAGGAGCCCGAGGCTCCGGAGGCCGCCCGCATTACCCAGGTCGAGGACCTACCCGACCCCGTCCGCGCCGACATCGTCGCCCGCCGCCAGAACGGCTAGACCCTGGCCGAGCTGAAGACCCGGTTCGCCCACGTCGACCCGGCCGTCATCCGCGAGGTGCTCCCGCCCGCCAACGCGAGGGAGCGCCAGCAACGCACCACCCGCTCCAAGCCCAAGACCGCGGGCGAGGCCGCCAAGGCCGCTAAGCCCGTGGGCGGGAAATCGAAGGCCGAGAAGGCTGAGCCCGAGCCGGCGCCTAAGCCCCGCTGGATCGAGGACGCCGACCTGTCCGCCCGCGTGCTGGCCGCGCGCCAGGTCGTGGGTCGTGACAAGTTGGCCGAACTGCTGGGCATCAGCGCAAGCGCGACCTGGAGGGCCGAGCGCGACCGCGTGACCGCCGACGAGGCCGGGCCGCTGCGCCAGGCGCCTAGACCCGCCGGTCTTCCTCGCCCCGCGACGAGGCCGGCGGCCTCTCTCGTTCCTGTCAGACTAGGACAGCAGACCCGATGCCACGAAGGAGGACCGTCGTGACCGAGCAGCAGCAGCAGCAGGTCGTGTTCGACCAGCAGAAGCAGCTAGACCTAATCCGCGAGGGCCTGCAACAAGGTGAGCAGGTTATCGCCGTGTACGACGCGATCGGCGGCGGCACCGGCTTCATCGGCCTCACCGACCGACGCGCGGTCATCCAGGACAACTCCTTCATGGGCAAGAAGCTCGCCCTGACCTCGGTCCCCTTCAGCCAGATCACGAGCGTCTCCTTCGTCTCCAACAAGTCGATGTTCGGTCGGCTCGCGTCCCACTCCGCGATCGCCATCCACACGGCGTCCAAGACCTACGAGGTCGAGTTCAGAGGCGAGAACAAGGGCAAGCACGTCCACGACATCATCCTCTGGAAGATCTTGCAGTGATCGCGGGTAACACGAGACCGCGTCTCCAGGGAGGGAGCCGATGGCCCCCGAGTCGATCTACCCGAAGGCCCCCGCCGAAGTTGGCGGGGGCCTTCTCGTGTCTTCGAGGGGATCGCCGATCGCGGTACCTTGTGCTCTCTGCGGAACGGTGAAGAGGGAGGACCGGGTGCTGGCGTCTGAGGTCGAGATCGGTGACCACGTGACCACTCACGGCGAGGAGTGGGAGGTCACCAACGTCACCGACCGCCGCGGCGGCGAGGAGATCCATCTTGAACTCACCCGCTGGACAGCCGGCAACCAAGAAGTCACCGAGTGGTTCGTGTTCGACGCCGACGACGAGATCGAGGAGTAGGGGGAGCAGGCACCCGACACTACGCTCGGGCGCCACCAGGGCCAGGTGGGCAGGTCCCGCAGCGCCCGAGGTCACCCCAGCGGGACCGGCGGCCTCGTGCCACCTCGTCGCTACAATGCCGCGCTATGGACACTGACCGTGCCGTAGCGCTGCTCAGAGAGCGGCTCGCTGAGCTGGAGCCGCTTCGGGAGCCCGACGCCACGTTCGAGGCGTGGAAACGCAAGTCCGAGCGGACCCTGCGCCGGACGCTCGGTGACGACCACGAGCTAGTGAAGAACTTCGAGGCCACTACGTGGCAGGTGTCTTTACTACCTGGGATTTACGGCAAGGACGAGGGCGCCGGGGTCCTGGAGGCGGCCATCTACGAGATCGAGGAGCTTAGCGAGCCGCCCGACTTCGCCTCGTCAGCATCCATCGACTCCGAGCTGTGGGAGCACGTGCGGCGGCTAGTCGAGTCCGAGCAGTGGGCGCAGGTGGCCAGCCAGACAACGATCTTCGTGGAGTCCAAGATCCGTGAGTGGGCCGGGCTGCCGGACTCCAAGTACGGCAAGGACCTGATGGTCGCGGTGCTGAAGCCGGGCGTGGGTCTTTTCCCGCTCGGCAGAACCTCCGGCGAGCATGAGGGATGGCTCGCGCTTGGCATCGGGATCACGATGGCCGTCGGAAACGCCGACCGTCACCGCATCCAGCAGCGCGACGACGCCAAGCGCTACGCGATGGGGGTGCTCGGCGCGGGGAGCCTTCTGCTAACCCAACTACGCCACCAGCACACCAACAGCTTCCAGTCATGACCTTCCAAAGGTCTACTGCTGAGCCAGCCTGCGAGTTCGACTACGTCGAGACCCCCTGCGAGGCCGTCGCGGGCGGTCTCGTGACGTTGAAGGCGGCGCGATCCGCTTAGCCCAGCGCGCCCCTAGCGCCCGCAGCACCGGAACCACGATGTGCTTCCGTGCGTCGAGCGCCAGCAGACCCAGCAGACCGACGATGAACGGAGCGGGTGAGTTGTCCAAGAGCGCCGCCAGCAGCCGCGCTGCTGAGTCGGGCACGCCGACTTCGTTCCACAGTCCGACGCCGACCACCGGCAAGATCAGCGTGACCGGACCGGCGGCGCGCCGCGCCGCCTCCAGCAACTTCACCTACGCCCGCCTCCAGAGAGGACGTGACTGGCCGACAGCGCTACAACGCGCTGCCGACGTCCACACTCACGTGTCCCCCCGTCGGCACCGGAATTACATTACTGTGATTGTCAAGTCGGGAATCTTACGTATCCGTGACGACTAGGAGCACTTCGGACAAAGACCTAGACCGGTCGTCCTTCCGCCTGGCCCCGGTCGCCCTGGAGGCCAGCGGGGCGCCCGGACAAGGAATTAGCCGTCGGCTGGCCCTCGACCCCCGAGACCGGGCCCCCGGCCGGCTAGAACGGAGCGCCTGAGCCCTGGCCCCGAGCCGGCCGGCGGCGACCCCGCCCTGGATGGTGCGAGACCGGCCTTGCGGCCTCGACCGACCCGACCCCGGGCAACCTCCCGCGGACCTGACCGACGATGGCGACGGGTGCCGTCTCGTGCCATAGAAGAAGCCCACCGCCCGGGGGGTAGTGGACGGTGGGCTCCTTGGGTCGAAGGCTACGCCTCCGGGTCCTCGTCTTCGTCCAGTCTGGTTAGGACGTAGACCGGCCGCTCCTGCGCGGCCACGTAGGCGGCCGCGGCGGCGACGGCACACTCCCGGTGCATCCAGCCGACCGGCGTCCCCCCGGCCCCAGGTGCCCTGGAGCTGGCGCTCGCAGAGCCGGCAGGTCTGCGGGAGCTGGAGGAACCTCTCGGTCACCGGCCAGTCCGGCGGCCAGCCGGCCCAGTTATCGCTCACTTCGGACCTCGTCCACGCCCAGGCCCATAACGGTGGTGCCGTCGTCGAGGACGGCGTGCCCGCGACGGGCCTCAGCGTTGAACCGCTCTGTCGCCTCGCGCAGCAGGCGCCGGAGCAGCTCCAGCGACTCCTCGACGTAGACGCCGTGGGCGAACCGCAGCATGAACGTCCCGTCGACGTAGGTGATGCCGCGCTTCAGGTCGTCGTCCCGACCGGTCACCTTCACCTCGACGTCGGTCTCTTCGGCCATGTCTGTGCTCTCCTCTCGGCGCACCTTGCGCCTCGGATCTAGGAAAGCACGGCGGATCGGCCGTATTGTGCGACTGTTCCAACGAGGCTGTGACCAGCACGTTTGCGGACGGCTAGTTGACCAGCAACCGACCATCCCTGAGATCGACGAACGGGACGGTCGGTCCAAGGCGAACCTGTTTCCGCAGGTCAGGACCGGTGTAGGCGCCTGGGCGACCCCGAGGGATCCTTGAGGACTCCAACATTACATTTCGTCCTCGAACCCCCGACGGTGCTTGTCGAACGGGCACGTATCCGGTAGGAAGGAACGCGCTCGGTGGCCGGCTCGCTCCAGTCCCGAGGATGACGAGCCGAGGGTTGTGTCCGAGTCTGTCGGTTTAGGTCGTCCCGTCGCCCGGGCAAGGTCACTGTGCGACGGCGATGGCGCTCGGGGGAGGAACGAGCTAGATGAAGCTACCGGAGGTTCGGCTACCAGGCTGGAAGCGCCCCAACGGGCTGTCCGGCTGGCAGCGGATCGCCGTGGTCGTCGGCCTGACCGTGCTGCTGCTGGCCACCATGAGCGTCGCCGCCACCGCCCGGGTCAGCGCCTCGTCGGGCCGGATCCTCGCCGGCGTGACCGTGGCCGGGGTCGACGTCGGGGGCATGACCCGCGACCAGGCCGTGGCCGCCGTCAAGGCCACCACCGAGCCGAAGCTCCGCCGCAGCGTGCTGGTCGTGGGCGGGGACAAGCGCTGGCGGGTCACCCCGGCCCGCCTGGGGCGCGGCGCCGCGGTCGAGCAGGCCGTCGACCAGGCCCTCACCGGGCCGGAGCTGTCCTGGTACTCCGACTTCTGGCACCGGCTCACCAACGAGCCGGTGAGCCACCCGGTCGACGTCGCCCTGGCCGAGAACAACGCCAAGGTGGCCAGGTTCGTGCGCGGCCTCGCCCCCAAGCTGGCCGTGGCCCCCACCGACGCCTCCATCAAGCTGGTCGACGGCCGGGTCGTCCGCCAGAAGGCCAAGGAGGGCCGGGTCCTGGACGTCAAGGCCAGCAGCCGCCGCCTGGCCAAGGCGCTGCGCGGCGACGCCGGCAAGGTCAAGCTCGTCACCAGGCCGGTCGCGCCCAAGGTGACCGCCGACAAGCTGGGCAAGACCATCGAGATCAACCTTTCGACCAACCGGCTGACCTTCTACGACGGCCTCAAGGTGCGCAAGGTCTACCCGGTGGCCACCGGCCAGCCGAGCTTCCCGACCCCCCAGGGGACCTGGGAGGTCGTCAACAAGCGGATGAACCCGACCTGGACCAACCCGGCGCCCGACGGCTGGGGCGCCGACATGCCGGCGTCGATCCCGCCCGGCCCAGGCAACCCGCTCGGCACCAGGGCGATGGCGCTCAACGCCTCCGGGATCCTGATCCACGGCACCTACGCCAGCTACTCGGTCGGCACCTACGCCTCCCACGGCTGCATCCGCATGCTGCTGTCGGACGTCGAGGCCCTCTACCCGCAGGTACCGCCGGGCACCCCGGTGCTGATCCACCGGTAGAGCAGCGTTCAGGGCCGGGTCAGGTAGCGGGCCGGCACCGCGATGACCGCGCGGAAATCGGTCCAGCCGCCCTCCAGGTCGAACAGGTAGGCGGGGAGCAGGTACGCGACCTCGGCGGGACGGTTGCCCCTGGGGATGGCCGGGGCGGCCTGGAGGCCGAGCCGGACCCCGGTCACGGTCGCGACCCGCGGCGCCACCGGCTGGGTGCCGCAGGGGACGGGGCCGGCCCCGGCCGGGCGGCAGGGGCGGCGTTCGCTGGCCGGCACGTCCACCCTGGCCATGGGCACCAGCGGCCGGAACTTCTTGAGCTGCTCGAAGCCGGCCTGGACGCCGATCAGCGGGTAGGTGCCGGCCGGCTCGGGGGTGGCCAGCCAGCCGGAGGCCTGCTGGACCGCGCCCTTGGGGCCGACGGCGACCGTCCAGGCCATCCCGGAGGTCGGGGTCCCGTCCACCGCCGGGTCGATCTGGACGGTGCGGCTGGCCCAGGAGTCGACGACCCGCACCTGGGCCCCGTCCAGGTCGAGCCCGGCCCTGGCGGCCAGGTCGCGGGCCACCCGCTCGGCCTCGGCCGGGCTGGGCAGGCCGGCCGGCCTGGACGGGCTGGTCACGGCGTCGTCGGGGTCGAGGCACTGGATGCCGGGGCCGGGACGGTAGGGGCCGCCGCCCGCCCTGGTCCCGCAGCCCCCGATGATGCCGGTGCCGTAGGTCCAGGGCACCCCGGCCATCTGGCTCACCACCAGGCCACGGCGGCCGTCGCGGACCGTCCAACCGCTCGGATCCTGCCTGGGCTGGCCGGCCAGCCCCAGGGCCGTGGCCAGGGCGGCGACCCGGGCGGGGTCGGTGGTGTCGCCGAGCTTCCAGGCCTGGGCCCGGTCGGGCAGGGACGGCAGGGGGCCCTTGAGCCGGTAGGCCACCGGCGGCCAGGGCCGGAGCAGCCGGTCGGTGGTGTCCTTCTGCCGGGCCGGGGCGTCGGGTGCCGGGGCCGGCTCGGCGGCCGCGCCGGCGCCGTCCGTGCCGGCGGCCGCCTGCCCGGCCGCCTCCAGGTCGAGGGCCGGGAGGACGGCCGGCGCCGGTTCGGTCCGGTCCCGGGCGAGCAGCACCCCGCCGGCCACCAGCCCGACCGTGACCACCGCCGCCACCACCCATGCCACGACCCGCCTGCCCACGATGCACCACCACCGCTCCGTCGTTTTCGGACGTCATTGTCTTCGACGCCGGCGCCACCCGACCGGTTCCCGGTCAAGCCAGGCGGCGGGCTCCGTCGGAGGGGGTGACGGACCGGACCTCGGGGGGGCCGAACCCGGCGGCGGCGAAGGCGTCCCCGACCCGGTCCTCCACCGGCCCGGCGAGGTCGCGCGGGACCAGGGCGATGGCACTGCCGCCGAAGCCGGCCCCGGTCATGCGGGCCCCGACCGCCCCCGCGGCCACGGCCGCCTCGACCGCGGTGTCGAGCTCGGGCGAGGACACCTCGTAGTCGTCGCGCAGGGAGGCGTGGGAGGCGGCCAGCAGCGGGCCCAGCCGGTCCAGCCGGCCGGCCCGGAGCAGCGCGACCGCGGCCAGCACCCTGGCGTTCTCGGTGACCACGTGGCGGGCCCGGCGCAGCCCGGGGTCGCCGAGCGCCGCCGCGGCCGCCTCGACCTGCTCGGGGGTGGCGTCGCGCAGGGCCGGCACGCCCAGGACGGCCGCGGCCGCCTCGCAGGCCGCCCGGCGGTCGGCGTAGGCGCCGTCGACCAGCCGGTGGCCGGCCCGGGTGTCGATCACCAGCAGGGAAAGGGCGGCCGCCTGCAGCGGCAGCGGGACCTGCTCGGTGGCCAGCGACCGGGTGTCGAGGAACAGGGCGTGCCCGGCCCGGCCCAGCATCGACACCACCTGGTCCATGACCCCCGACGGCACCCCCACGACCTCGTTCTCGGCCCGGCGGGCCAGGGCGGCCAGGGCCGGCCGGTCCAGGTCTGCCCCGTGCAGGTCGGCCAGGGCGGTGGCGGTGGCGCACTCCAGGGCGGCGCTGGACGACAGGCCGGACCCGGCGGGCACGTCCCCGTCGACCACCAGGTCGGCCCCGCCGACCTCGACCCCGGCCTGGCCGAGCGCCCAGGCCACCCCGGCCGGGTAGGCGGCCCAGCCCTCGACCCGCCCCGGCCCGACCTCGGCCAGCGCCAGCTCGGCCGGCGGACCCGTCTGCAGCGACCACAGCCGCAGCCGGCCCCCGTCCCGCCGCCCGGCCGCGACCAGCACCAGCCGGTCGATCGCGGCCGGCAGCACGAACCCGTCGTTGTAGTCGGTGTGCTCCCCGATCAGGTTGACCCGCCCCGGGGCGGCCCAGACGCCGTCCGGGTCGCGCCCGGTGCGCTCCCGGAACGCGTCCGCCACCCGCCCGACCTGCCCGCTCACCGCCCCGTCCGGCCCGTCCGGGAGGTCGCCGCGCGCAGCAGCTCGGCCGCCCGCTCGGGGGCGATGTCGTTGATGAACACCCCCGCCCCCGACTCGCTGGAGGCCAGGTACTTGAGCTTGGTCGCCGTCCGGCGGATCGAGAACGCCTCCAGGTGGGCGTGGGCCAGGTCGCGGTCGCGCCGCACCGGCGCCTGGTGGCAGATGAGCATGTAGGGCAGCGGCTGGTCGAACAGCCCGTCGAAGCGGCCGAGGACGTCCTTGAGCAGCACCGCCAGGCCGTCGCGCTCGCCGTCGTCCAGCGCCGGCAGATCGGGCAGGTGGCGGGTCGGGTACAGGTGGACCTCGAACGGCCAGCGGGCCGCGAAGGGCACGACGGCCAGCCAGCCCGGGACGGTCGCCACCACCCGCTCCCCCTCGGCCTCGGCGGCCACGATCGAGCAGGTGCGGCACCCGCCGGTGGCCTCCCGGTGGGCCCGGGCCACGTCCAGCTGGCGGGCGGTGCGCGGGGCCACGAACGGGTAGGCGTAGATCTGGCCGTGGGGGTGGTGCAGGGTGACCCCGATCTCCTCGCCCCGGTTCTCGAACGGGAACACCTGCTCCACCCCGTCCATCGCCCCCAGCTCCAGGGTCCGGTCGGCCCAGACCTCGACCACGGTGCGGATGCGGCCGACCGGCAGGCGGGCCAGGGCCCCGCCGTGGTCGGAGGTGAAGCAGACGACCTCGCAGCGGCCGACCCCCGGACGGCGGGCGAACGGCCCGGCGTCGGCCACCCGGCCGGGGTCGGAGGCCAGGGACGGGAAGCGGTTCTCGAACACGACCACGTCGTAGTCGGCGGCCGGGATCTCGGTCGCCCGGCCGTCCCTGGACGGGCAGAGCGGGCACTGGTCGGCCGGGGGCAGGTGGGTCCGGCCCTGGCGGTGGGAGGCGACGATCACCCACTCCTCCGACAGCGGGTCGCAGCGGATCTGGCTGGAGGTGACGGCCGGGGCCAGGTCGCGGGTGTCTCGGGCCCGGCGGTCGATCCCCTCGCGCTCGTCGAAGTAGAGCAGCTCGCGCCCGTCGGCCAGCCGGATCGAGGTCTTGACCAGCTTCATCACGGCGGCAGCATACCGGGGGCGCTGGCGGGAACCGGCGCCGGAGCGGGAAGATACCGGCGTCCCGCCCATCCCCGGAGGAGGCGCCATCCACGGCACGCGGCACGGGCGCCTGCTGGCGGCGCTGGCCCTGGCCGGGGCGGCGCTGGCCGGGTGCTCGGGCGGCGGGGAACCACGGGGCACGGTCAACGTGCCCATGTACGACAACTTCTTCGCCCGCGAGGTCACCCGGGTGCCGGCCGGGACCAGGGTCCGGTTCCCCAACCGGGGCCGGACGGCCCACAACGCGGTGGCCACCGACGGCAGCTGGCGCACGCCCGACCGGGTCCCGGCCGACGGGGTGGCCGCCGTGGTCCTGGACCGGCCGGGCGTGTACCGCTTCTCCTGCACCTTCCACGCCACCGCCGGCGGCCGCCACGGCATGGCCGCCACCATGGTGGTCGGCGACGTCCCCTACTACCCCGGCCAGGAGACCGCCGGGCCGGCGCTCCGGCCGGTGAAGCGGGCCAGCGGGACCGTCCGGCGGGTGCCCGAGGACCACGACACCATCCAGGCCGCCGTCGACGCCGCCCGGCCCGGCGACCTGATCCTGGTCGGCCCCGGCGTCTACCGGGAGGAGGTCAAGGTGACCGTGCCGTCGCTGGTCATCCGGGGCCGCGACCGCAACCGGGTGGTGATCGACGGCGAGTTCCAGCGGCCCAACGGCATCAGCGTCACCGCCGACGGGGTGGCGGTGGAGAACCTGACCGTCCGCAACGCCCGCACCAACGGGGTGTTCTGGACCGGCGTGCGCGGCTACCGGGCCTCGTATGTGACCGCCTACGACAACGAGGACTACGGCATCTACGCCTTCGACTCGGTCGACGGCCTATTCGAGCACTCCTACGCCTCGGGGTCGCCCGACTCCGGCTTCTACATCGGCCAGTGCCATCCCTGCGACGCCGTCATCGACGGGGTCACCGCCGAGCACAACGCCCTCGGCTACTCGGGCACCAACGCCGGCGGCAACCTCCAGATCGTCCGATCCATGTGGCGGTTCAACTGGGCCGGGATCGTCCCCAACACCCTCGACACCGAGCTGCTGCCGCCGTTCCGCCAGGTCGACATCGTCGGCAACCAGGTCGAGGGCAACGACAACCGGCTCGCGGCCGGGCTGCCGCTGGAGTGGGGCGCGTTCGGCAACGGCATCATCCTGGGCGGCGGCAACGACTCCCGGGTCGAGCGCAACCGGGTGCTGGACCACGTCAACCACGGCATCCTGGTCAGCCCCAACCTGGACGAGCACCTCTGGACCGCCTCGGGCAACCGGGTGGTGGGCAACGTGGTCGAGGGGTCGGGCCGGGCCGACCTGGCCCTGGCCGCCCCGGCCGGGGACGGCAACTGCTTCCAGGGCAACCAGGTCCGGACCTCGATCCCGGTGGGCCTCCAGGTCTTCCAGCGCTGCTCGGGCCTGCGCCTGCCGGTGCGCATGGACCTGTCCACCACCCTGGCCAGCCTGGGCCAGGTCGCCGAGGCCAACACCGGCGCCTACCCGGTCAACCGGACCGAGGACCAGCCGGTCCCCCAGCCCCAGGCGCAGCTCCCCGGCGGGGCCGGGGCGCCGGTGCGGCCGGCCGTGGACGTGTTCCAGGCCGCCCGCGTCGACCTGGCCCAGGTCCCCCTGCCCGGCGCCTCCGACCAGCCACCGACCACCCGCAAGGAGCCAACCGTGTTCGGCGTCCCGATCCTCGCCGCCTCTCCCTGGCAGCTGCTGTTCGCCCTCTACGGCTACCTGCTGCCGTTCGTGCTCTACGCCGCCTGGACCTCGCTCGCTCTGTGGGACCTGGCCCGCCGCGACGACCTGGGCCGGGGCGCGGCCATCGCCTGGATCGCGGTCATCCTGCTGGTGCCGTTCCTGGGCGTGATCGCCTACCACGTCCTCGGCCGGCCCCGCCTCCCGGCCTGGCTGCGGGCGGCCGTGATCGGCGGCGGCGTGGCCGCCTACCTGGTCATCCTCGGGGTCGGGGCCCTGCTGGGCGGCATCGCCTGAGCGACGCCGCCGCGGACGGCAAGGGTTTGCCGCCCCGCCGGTGGTGGAAGTTGCCAGGTCCCACCGGCCGCCCTGGCGGGTGCACCTGTCCATCGGGCAGGCGTACGCGACCAGCGTCTACAAGACCGCCCTGGTGAAGCACTTCGACGCCAGCCTGACCGCCATCGGGATCATCTTCTCGATCGCGATCGTGACGCTGGGCCTGTCGGCCGCGGTCGGCGGCACCTGGGTCGACCGCAACGGCCCGCGCAAGGCGATGGTCGTGGCCGCCTGCTGCTGGGCCGCCGGCTTCCTGGTCGCCGCCTTCGGCGTCACCACCACCCAGCTGTGGCTCGTCTACCTCGGCTACGGGGTCATCGGCGGGATCGGGCTGGGCATCGGCTACATCTCGCCGGTGTCCACGCTCATCAAGTGGTTCCCGGACCGGCCCGGCCTGGCCACCGGCATGGCCATCATGGGCTTCGGCGGCGGGGCGCTGATCGCCAGCCCGGTCTCCACCCAGCTGCTGGCCTGGTACGACTCGGGCTACGACCCGTCCAACCCCAAGTCGGTGGCCACCGGGTCGGCGGTGGCGATGCTGTTCGTCACCCTGAGCATCTTCTACTTCGCGATCATGATGTACGGCGCCTTCACCATCCGGGTGCCACCGGAGGGCTGGAAGCCGGAGGGCTTCGACCCGGCCACCCTCAAGACCAAGCCGCTGGTGACCACGGCCAACGTCTCGGCCGCCAACGCGATCCGCACGCCGTCGTTCTGGCTGCTCTGGACGGTCCTGCTCTGCAACGTCACCGCCGGCATCGGCATCCTGGAGCAGGCCTCGCCGATGATCCAGGACTTCTTCCGCGACGACAGCGGCTCGTCCTCGGTGACGGTGGCCGTGGCCGGCGGCTTCGTGGGCATCCTGTCCATGGCCAACATGGCCGGCCGGTTCGCCTGGTCGTCCACCTCCGACGTGGTCGGGCGCAAGCCCATCTACATGCTGTACCTGGGCGGCGGGATGATCTGCTACACGCTCCTGGCCCTGATCGGGGCGACCAGCACGGCCGTGTTCGTGCTCCTGGCCGTGGTCATCCTGTCCTTCTACGGCGGCGGCTTCGCCACCGTGCCGGCCTACCTGCGGGACCTGTTCGGCCCCTTCCAGGTGGGGGCGATCCACGGCAGGCTGCTCACCGCCTGGTCGGTCGCGGGCGTGGCCGGTCCGCTGATCGTCAACCGGTTCCTGGACGCCCAGGGCAAGCCCGGGTCGCTGACGGCCGCGGCCTACCGGCCGGCCCTGCTGACCATGGTCGGGGTGCTGGCCGTGGGGTTCCTGGCCAACCTGGCCATCCGTCCGGTTCCCGAGCGCTACCACGAACCGGCGGCCGAGGAGGTCCAGGTGGCCACCGCCGGGACGGAAAGGACCTCGTGATGTCCACCACCACCAAGGCGAGACTCGTGTTCAGCTGGGCGCTGGTCGGGATCCCGCTGGCCTACGGGGTGTACGAGACCCTGGTCAAGACGGCGTCGCTGTTCACCGGCTGAGTCAGCCGGGGACCGGGGCCGGGTCGGTGCGGGTGCGGCCGTAGAGGGTGGTGCGCTGCTCCAGGCGGCGGCCCAGCGGCTCGACGATGGCGCGGAACTCGGCCTCCTCCATGAGCTGGCCGTGGGCGGCCCCGGCGGCCCGGCTGATGTTCTCGTCCATCAGGGTGCCGCCGAGGTCGTTGACCCCGGCCAGCAGGGCCTGGCGGACCCCGTCGGCGCCCATCTTGACCCACGACACCTGGATGTTGTCGATCAGGCCCCGGTAGGCGATCCGGCCCACGGCGTGGATCAGCACCGCCTCGCGGAAGGTCGGCCCGGGGCGGGACTGGCGCTTGCGGTACATGGGCGCGGCCATGTGCACGAACGGCAGGGGCACGAACTCGGTGAACCCGCCCGTCTCGGCCTGCAGGGCCCGGGTCCGCAGCAGGTGCCTGGCCCAGTGCCGGGGCGACTCGACGTGGCCGAACATGATGGTGATGTTGGAGCGCAGCCCCACCGAGTGGGCGACCCGGTGGACCTCGAGCCACTCGTCGGTGGTCACCTTGTCGGGGCAGATGACCGCCCGGACCTCGTCGTCCAGGATCTCGGCGGCGGTGCCGGGCAGGCTGGCCAGCCCGGCCGACTTGAGCCGCAGCAGGTAGTCGCGGAGCGGCTCGCCGAGCCGGCGGGCGCCCTCGTGGACCTCCAGGGCGGTGAAGCCGTGGATGTGCATGCCCGGGACGGCCTCGTGCACGGCCTCGGCGACGTGCAGGTAGTAGTCGCCGTCGAAGCTGGGGTGGATGCCGCCCTGGAGGGTGACCTCGGTGGCGCCGCGCTCGTCGGCCTCGACCACCCGCCGGGCCACCTCGTCCAGGCCGAGCAGATAGGGCGCGCCGCGGAGGTTCAGGCTGGCCGGGCCCTTGGAGAAGGCGCAGAAGCGGCAGCGGAAGGTGCAGACGTTGGTGTAGTTGATGTTGCGGTTGCGGACGAAGGTGACCACGTCCCCGACGGCCTGGCGGCGCAGCTCGTCGGCGACCTCGGCCACCGCCCGCACCTCCCGTCCCCTGGCCGCGAACAGGGCGACCAGCTCGTCCTCGCCCGGCTGCTGCCCGGCCACCACCCCGGCCAGCACCTCCCCCACCCGTCCCCCGGCCCCGGCGCTCGGGAAGCGGGCGGGGTCGATCAGGATGGGCGGCGGCTCGTGGTCGCCGGCCGCCCAGCGGTCGTCGCGGCCCAGGGCCTCGGCGTCGGAGCGGTCCAGCACCGGGAACCGGAGCTCGGGGTCGAGCCAGCGCTCGGGGTCGGCGGCGAACTCGGGGTAGATGGTGAGCCTCGGGGCCAGGGTCATGCCGGCCGCCTCGGTCACCGCGCGCAGGCGCTCGAGGGCCGGCCAGGGCGCCTCGGGGTTGACGTGGTCGGCGGTGACCGGGGAGACCCCGCCCCAGTCGTCGATCCCCGCCTCCAGCAGGGCCCCGAAGTCCTCGGTGAGGTTGGGCGGGGCCTGGAGGTGGATGCCGGGGTCGAGCAGGACCCGGGCGGCCGCGATCGTCCACAGGTAGTCCTCGAGGGACGGCGGCGCGGCGGCGGCCATGGCCGTGCCCGGCTTGGGGCGGAAGTTCTGGACGATCACCTCCTGGACGTGGCCGTGGCGGCGGTGGGCGGCGCCGATGGCGGCCAGCGCCTCCAGCCGCTCGGCCCGGGTCTCGCCGATCCCGACCAGGATCCCGGTGGTGAACGGGATGGCCAGCTCCCCGGCCGCCTCCAGGGTGGCCAGCCGGCGGGCCGGCAGCTTGGTCTGGCAGCGGGCGTGCGCGCCGCCGGGCTCACCCAGCCGCTCCGACAGCGACTCCAGCATCATCCCCTGGCTGGCCGAGACCCGGCGCAGCGCGGCCAGCTCGCCACCGAACAGGGCCCCGGCGTTGGCGTGGGGCAGCAGGCCGGTCTCGGCCAGGACCAGCCGGCAGCTCTCGGCCAGGTAGTCGACGGTCGAGCCCTGCCCGAGCCCGGCCAGCGCCTCGCGGGCCACCGGGTAGCGCTCCTCGGGCCGCTCTCCCAGGGTGAACAGCGCCTCGTGGCAGCCGGCGGCCGCCCCGGCCCTGGCGATCTCCAGCACCTGCTCGGGCCCCAGGTAGGGCGAGGCCCCGAGCCGGGCCGGCGGCTTGGCGAAGGTGCAGTAGCCGCAGTGGTCGCGGCAGAGCATGGTCAGGGGGACGAACACCTTGGGCGAGTAGGTGACCCTGGTCCCGTGGCGGTGGTCGCGGATGCGGCGGGCCTCGCCCAGCAGCTCGTCCAGCGGGGTGCCCGGGGAAATCTCCATGCAGGGCAGGTTCGACCGGGCACTTCAAAAAGTCAAGTAAAACCTTCTCATGGGTGGTACGGTCGAGCCGTGCCGAAGCTCTACCCGTTGCCTGGGCCGGTGGCCCGCTCGCTCGAGGTCGTCGGCGACCGGTGGACCCTGCTGGTGGTCCGCGAGCTGCTGCTCGGGGGCCGGCGCTGGGCCGAGCTGGAGCGGGCCCTGCCCGGGATCCCGTCCAACCTGCTGGCCGAGCGCCTGCGCCTGCTCGAGGAGGAGGGCGTGGTCGAGCGGGCCACCGAGGGCCGCGTCTACCACCTCACCGACAAGGGCCGCGACCTGGCCCCCGTCCTGGCCAGCCTGGCCGCATGGGGCACCCGCCACTGCGGCGAGC
>Ga0307302_10000494_pt1 | contig 17509 bp, 17 predicted proteins | sample ER_DNA_183_FD_194490 | JGI IMG/M metagenome (GOLD analysis project Ga0307302, IMG submission 194490) | Bulk soil microbial communities from the East River watershed near Crested Butte, Colorado, United States - ER_DNA_183 | ecosystem: Environmental > Terrestrial > Soil > Floodplain | place...
GCTCCCGACGTCCAGCGTGCGCGACGCGGGACGGCGGCGGTGTTCGCGGTGCACGGATGCGTCACCGGCAGCTTCGCGGCCCGCATTCCGTGGATCGCGTCACACGTCGGCGTCGGCGTCGGCCATCTCGGGATTGCGCTCCTCATGCCGGGGATAGGCGCCCTGCTCGCCATGCCCTTCTCGGGCCGTCTCGCTCACCGCTTCGCGCTCCGCCCGTTCGTCACAGCCACGGTCGTCGCGTGGTGCGCGTGCCTCGTCCTGCCGACGCTGCCGACGTCGCTCGCGACACTCTGCGCCGTCCTGCTCGTCTTCGGCGCGGGCGCGGGGCTCGCGGACATGGCGATGAATGCGGAGGGCGTCCTGGTGGAGAAGCTGTTCGGCCGGTCGGTCATGTCGAGCCTGCACGGCTTCTGGAGCGTGGGCGTCCTGGTCGGGTCGGCCGTCTCGGCCCTCGCGTCCCACGCCGGCATCGACACGCGGGTCCAGTTCGCGGTCGAGGCGCTCGTCCTCGCCACGGTCGGCGCGGCCGTCGCGCAGCTTCTGATCGAGGACCCGACGACGACCAACGCGCCTGCGCCGCCGCACTTCGCGCTCCCGACCCGGCCCGTCCTCCTGATCGGGCTCGTCGGCCTCTGCGCCGTCTTCGGCGAGCAGGCCGGAACCGACTGGTCGGCGTTCTACATCCGCAACGAGCTCGGCGGGTCGGCGAGCGTCGCAGCGCTGGCTGTCTCGGCGTTCGCTGTCGCGATGGCGACGGTCAGGCTCATGGGCGACCGCGTGATCCGCAGGCTGGGGCCGGTCCGTACCGTCCGCATCTCAGGGGCGTGCGCCTTCGTCGGCGCCGTCGCGGTCGTACTGGCGCCCGGCCTGGCGGTCGGCCTCCTGGGCTTCGCGCTGCTCGGGATCGGACTCGCAGTCGTCGTCCCGCTCGTGTTCGCCGCGGCCGGGCGCGTAGGCGCCCATCCCGCGCGCAGCATCGCCGGCGTCGCCGTCGTCGCCTACGCGAGCGGCCTCGTCGCCCCGGGAGTGATCGGCGGCATCGCCTCGGCGTCGTCGCTTACGACGTCGTTCTGCCTCGTCGCCGCCCTGGTGGGAATCATCGCGTTGGCCGCGGGCGTGCTTCGCCGAGGCGACTAGCCGTCGAGACGAGCTCCGCCACGACCGCGTCGATCGGCTGCGGTCAGGCGTCATTCCTGAACGCTGGCACATGACAGCGAGCCTTCGCCTAGTGCGGGATACTTGACCGGTGCCGGGTGGGCCACCGTGCCTGTTTGATCATGTGAGGCTGCCAGTACGCGACATCGCACGGAGTCGCGCGTTCTACGAGCGGGCGCTGCAACCCTTCGGTGTCAGGGTCGTCGAAAGCTCGCAGGGGCCCGGCTTCGCGATCAACGATCAAGACTTCTGGATCATGGAACAGGAAATGGCGGCCTGTTCGGTGCACATTGCGTTCGCCGCGACAGACCGCGAAACGGTTGATGCGTTCCACGCCGCAGCCGTCGAGGCGGGAGGGGTCGACAACGGACGGCCCGGGCTGCGACCTCACTATCACTCCGGGTACTACGCCGCATTCGTCCTCGACCCCGATGGGAACAACGTAGAAGCTGTCTTTCACGGCGATCACTGACGTTCGATGCCGGACGTCACTTAGCAACGCTGGCCCAACCGAGCGCTGACGCCTTGACGCCACGAGCGTTACGGGCGCGAGGGCCGGCCCGCGCTCGTGCTCTCGGCGTCCCGCTTCCGGACGCTGATGCGCAACGTCCCGTCGATCCAGGACAAGGTGCTCGCCGCGCTCACGGCACGGCTTTCGGACGACTAGACGCTACGACCGCGCGTGCGGGACACGCACCTCCGCGACATGCGCGAGGTAGGTCGGCGCCGCGAGTTCGAGGACGAGCTGCCGGCCCGGCGTATCCCCGCGTTCGAGCTCCTCGAACGAGTCGCCGACGTCGCCACCGAGGACGACCGGGCCTTCGTCGGTCTCCACGACGACGATCTGATGTCCGGCCGTGTGTCCCGGCGCCGCCAGGAGCCTGACGCCCGGCAGGATCTCCGCCTCGCCGTCGTGCTCGACGTACGTCGCGCCCGGAAAGTCGACCCACTCCCGCACCGTGTAGTCGTCCTCCGTCCGCGCGTCCGCGAGCTCGCGTCGCTGCACGTGGATCGGGATGCCCGGGAAGAGCCGGTTCCTGCCGCAGTGGTCGAAGTGGAGGTGCGTGTTGACGACGACCGCGACGCGACTCACGAGCTTGTACGGGAGCGGGTTCGGGTGCCACTCCTCGCCGTCGTCTTCGATCGCCGGCGTCGTGTCGATCATCCCCGTGTCGACGAGGACGAGCCCGTCGGGATGCTCGATCGTGTCGGAGAACCCGGGCAAGCGGTCACCGGAGAAGAACATTTCGCTCGTCAGGTGCCGACCGATATCGTCACGGCTGAGCACGGCCGAAGCATATGGCGACGACGACCGACGCGCACAAGCTGCTCCTCGACGGAGCGTGGATCGAGACCAGGGACTCGATTCGAGGTCCGCTCGCCGTACTCCGGTGACGTCGTCGGCCGGGTCGCGAAGGCCGGCGAGGCCCGGCGGGCGGTCGACGCGGCCGCGCGAGCACGCCGATCTCACGAGCCTGCTCAGGGGTCATTCCGGAACACTGGCCCGGGCGAGCTCGCTGCCGAGATCAGGTCAGCCCGTAGACACGCCGGCCGCGGTTCGTCTGCGCGACGAAAGCCGAGATCGGCGGGATGGAGCACATTGGAGTCAGGCGTCATGAAACAACACGCCTAGGAGAGTTGAGCGCGGTTCTACGCCCGCAGAGTCTTACGGCCCGCCTGGATGGCGGACAGGACCTCGTCTCTCGAGGACTAGGCTTGGACGCGCTCGGAGAGATAGGCGTCGAGCTCTTCGCGGGAGGGCGGCGCCGCGCCGGTTCGCGTCGACGTGAGCGCGGCCACGCTGACGGCGAGAGAAAGCGCCTTCTCGAGTACCGCGTCGTCGAGCGGCCGGGTGGAGTCGAGCGCGAGCGCATCTTGCTCGTATAGCGATGCGATAAGCGCGGCACCGAAGCTGTCGCCCGACCCGACCGTATCGACAACGTCGACGTGATCAGCGGGCAGCTGCGTGCGCCCTACCGCCGATGCGGCCATAGCACCTTCGGCGCCCAGCGTGACCGCGATCATGCGCGGCCCAAAGGTGAGGACGCGCTCAATGACCTCCGTCGGCTCGTAGCCGGGATAAATCCACGCTGCGTCGTCACGGCTCATCTTGACGAGGGTCGAGAGTCGGCAGAGTTCCTCGAAACGCAGACGATAGGCCTCGGCGTCGCCGAAGACAGCCGGCCTGATGTTCGGGTCGAAGACGATCGTGCGCTTGTCGGCTTCGCGTTCAAAAAGCAGTCGATATGTCGTGGCGGGCGGGTCGACCGCCAGCGCGAGCGTTCCGACGTGAAGCGCCACAGCTTGATTGGGAAGAGCCGGCACCGACGCTCGTGGGAAGTCGGCGAAAGCTGTCCCGGCGAGATAGAAGGTGTAGCTGTTACCGCCATCACCCCCGTGCTTGTTCACGACGGCTACCGGCGTCGGGGCATCGGTCGCTCGCACCAGCGACAGGTCGACGCTCGCGTCTGCCAGTAATCCAGCGAGAACGCCTCCGTAGTCGTCGCGGGAAAGCGTTCCGAGGTAGGCGACTGGAAGCCCGAGCCGGCCGAGCGCGATCGCCGTGTTGAACGGCCCACCGCCCGGCACTGCGCGCAGCATTTCCCCCTCCTCGACGAGATCGACGAGTGCCTCGCCGGCGACGACAATCACGGGGCGCGGCCGTTTGGGCGGATTTCGCCTGAGCCGCGAGCGATCAAGGTGACCGGCAAGACATCGTGCACCGACTGCGAACCGTCACCATCGAGCCGGCGGAACAAGAGCTCCGCGGCCGTGCGCCCGAGCGCCTGCGGGTCCTGGGCGATCACGGAGATGGCGGGATCAAGAACGTCGGCGAGAACCACGTCGTCGAATCCAAGCAGCGCCACCTGACGCTCGAGCCCCATGCTTCGCAAAGCACGGATGCCGCCGATCGTCGAAAAGTTCTGGCTGGTGAACAGTGCAGTCGGCGGATTCGGGAGCGAAAGCAGCTCCTTGACCGCCTGCGCGGCGAGCTGCGGGTCGCGAAGACCCGTCCGGATCAGGTCCTCGTCCACGGCAACGCCTGCGCTCGCGAGTGCCTCCTTGTAGCCCCGCAGTCGCTCACGGGCAGTGAAGATGGTCGGAAGATCACCGAGGAACGCAATGCGTCGGTGGCCGTGGCCGAGCAGGTGTCGGACGGCGACAACGGCGCCGCCGACGTTGTCTGAGCCGACAGTGTCCGCGTCGAGATGCCCGGCAGGCCGATCGACGAAGACGAGCGCTGTTCCGGCGCGCTGCTCGCCATACAGATAGGTGTGGTCTTCGCTCGCCGGCACGACGATGATTCCGTCGACACGCCGGTCGCGAAAGGAACCGATCAGCTCGCGTTCGCGAAGTGGGTTTTCGTCACAGCTCCCCGCAAAGACGAGAACGCCTCGAGCGCGGGCTGTGTCCTCGATCGCTCGATGGAGCGCCGAGGAGAATGGGTTCGCAACGTCCTCCAGGACGAGCCCGATCGTCTGCGTCTTGCCGCCAAGCCGTCGCAGCATCGACGCGTTGGCGTCGCGGCGATAGTTGAGCTGCGCGATCGCCCGCCTAACCTTCGCTTCCAAAGCCGGGCTGACCCCCGGCTCGTCGTTGACGACCCGCGAAACGGTCTTGAGGCCGACACCAGCGAGCGCGGCCACGTCCAGCATTGTCGGACGACGAGGGACAGCGGCGGGAGGGTTCTTTGACAACGAGATCTCGCCTTTCAGCGACGATAAATCGCAAGGATGCTACAGCGCGCGAGTGGCGCTTGACAAGACCTTCTTGACAACGTTATCGTCGCTCATCAGCTGTTCCATGCCTATCCGGAGGACCGCTGTTCAGCCGCAGCCGCACATCGCTCGGACCGCGGTGGCGCCGTCGCGTGCCGGCTGCGCGGTTTTGCCCCATGGAAAGCAGACGGCGTCACCAAGACCTCGGCAGGGCCGGTGCGACGGAGGTCGCCGGGATCGCTGCCATCACCCGCGAGAGGAGGGGATCACCCTTGTCTGAACCACTAAGGGGGAGCGAACATCGCTCCGTGAAAGTGCTCGTCGGAATCCTCGTCATGGGGCTCATCGCAGTGGCCTCACTGGCGGCGACGGCGATCGGAAGCACCAAGGCCAAGACGATCAGCGTCGCGGTCGTCGCGAACGGGCAGATGCAGGACATCGCGAGATTGACGCCCTCGCTCTTTACTAAGAAGAGCGGGATCAAGGTGAAGTACACGATCCTCGACGAGGGCAAGCTGCGCCAAATCACGACGCGTGACGTCGGCTCCGGCGGCAAGTCGTTCGACGTCGTCATGATCGGCCCGTACGAGGCGCCACAGTTCGGCGTCGCCGGCCTGCTGAAGGACTTGACGCCAATGGCGAAAGGCGATCAGGCCTACAGCTACAACGACCTCATCCCAGCCGTGCGTAATGCGCTGTCGGCCAAGGGTCACCTCTACGCGGCGCCGTTCTACGGCGAGTCGTCGTTCCTCATGTACCGCAAGGACATCCTCGCGAAGAAGGGCGTCAAGATGCCGTTGCATCCGACCTGGAAGCAGGTTGCAGCCGCCGCGCGGAAAATCAAGACTTCGTCGATGGCGGGTATCTGCCTGCGTGGCAAGCCGGGCTGGGGTGACCTTGGCGCCGCGTTCACGACAGTCCTGAACACGTTCGGCGGGACCTGGTGGTCGGCGAAGCCCAACGGGGATCCCGATAAAGCGCAGATCAATCAGCCGGCTTTCAAGGCCGCACTCGACTTCTACGCGAAGCTCGTGCAGGACGCCGGGGAGAAGGACGCGGCGAACTCGAGTTACAACGAGTGCCTCACGCAGTACCAGGCCGGCAAGGTGGCAATGTGGTACGACGCGACCGTCGCCGCCGGTTTCCTCGAGGCGAGCGACAGCCCGGTGAAGGGCAAGAACGGCTACGCCTTCGCGCCCGTGAACAAGACGAAGTCGTCGGGTTGGCTGTGGAGCTGGGCACTTGCGATCCCGAAGAGCTCACCTGACCCGAGCGACGCGTGGAAGTACATCGCGTTCGCTACCGGAAAGCAGTACCTCCGGGCTGCCGGGCCGCTTGTGAAGGGCGGCTGGGCGGCGATCCCGCCGGGAACGCGCCTGTCCACGTACCAGATCCCTCAGTACAAGAAGGCGGCCAAGGCCTTCGCACCGACCACGCTGGCGGCGATGAAGGCCGCCCCGATCACCAACCCCGGCACCACCAAGCGTCCGGGCCTACCGGGTGTGCAATACGTCGGCATCCCACAGTTCCAGGATGTCGGCAATCGCTGCACCCAGCTCTTCTCGCGCGTGATCGCCGGCGCTGAGAAGGACACCGACGCATTGAGCCAGTGTCAGAGCATCGCGTCGAAGGCGATCAAGTAACCGGTTCATGAACGCAGCCGCCGACGCCACGGTCCGCCCTACGGCCAAAGGCCGGGTCGGAGATCCCTTCTCCTCCCCGTGGCGTCGGCGGCTTCCTCTGCTTCCCGCGCTGCTTTTCATGATCCTCGTCACGCAGCTGCCCTTCCTCGTCAGCATTTACTACAGCCTCACCGACCTCAAAGACAAGACACAGTCGCTGATACCCGAGCCGACCAAGTTCGTCGGCATCGACAACTACAAGGCGATCTTCAGTGACCCGTTCTTCCGCCAGGCGATGTGGACGAGCGTCCAGATGACCGTGTTCGCCGTCGTTCTATCGGTGCTCTTCGGAACGCTGTTCGCGATCTTGCTCGACCGCCGTTTCTTTGGGCAGGGTCTGATCCGGACGCTGCTGATCACGCCGTTCCTTCTGATGCCCGTCGTCGCAGCCCTGATCTGGAAGCAGCAGATGTTCTCGTCGCTGTTCGGGATCCTCGACAAGGTGCTGAACTTCCTCGGTTTCAGCTCCGTCGCCTTCATCTCCGACCATCCGCTCGCGTCGATCGTCACCGTCCTCGTCTGGCAGTGGACGCCGTTCATGATGTTGATCATGCTCGCCGGCCTGCAGAGCCAGCCTTCGGACATCCTCGAGGCGGCCGGCGTCGATGGCGCTACCCCGTTCGGCATCTTCCGGCAGCTGACCCTGCCCCATCTGCGCCGCTACCTGGAGCTCGGCGCGCTGCTCGGCTCGATCTACATCGTCCAGGCGTTCGACGCGATCGACGTCATGACCGGCGGCGGGCCTGGCTCGACGAACGTCCCTTACTTCGTCTATCAGGAGTCGATCGGCGGAGGCTTCCGCTATGGCTCGGCCTCGGCCTACGCGATCGTCGTCGTGATCTTCGCGATCATCATCGCAACGCTCGCGCTGCGGCTCCTTTCTGGCCTGCTGAAGGATGAGGAGAGGGCATGACCGGTCGGGCGCGTCGGGGTTCGAGGCTGGGCGTCGGCGAGAGTCGCTCCGCAATTATCGGCATCGGTGTCGCCGCCTGGGTCGTAGGCATGCTCTGGATCTTCCCGGTTGCCTGGACACTCCTGACGAGCTTCAAGACCGAGCAGGACGCCTCGGCGCAGACGCTGCACAACGGCCTGACGTTCGGGCGCTACAGCGACGTCAGCCACTCGACGACCGGGACCCTATCCCTGTCCGCAGCGTTCACGAACTCGCTCGTGGTCGTCGGCGTCTCGACAGTGATCGTCATGCTGCTCGCTTTACCGGCCGCATACGCACTCGCGATCCGCCCCGTCCCGAAGTGGCGCGATGTGCTCTTCTTCTTCATCTCCACCAAGTTCCTGCCGATCGTCGCGTCGATCTTCCCGATCTACGTCTACGCCCAGAAGTGGAACCTCATTGGCACACGAACGATCCTGATCGTCCTCTACATCGCCATAAACCTGCCGCTGGCGATCTGGATGTTGCGCTCCTTCTTCGTCGAGGTGCCTCGAGAGCTGATCGAGGCTTCCGAGATCGACGGCACCAGCCTCTTCAACCAGCTGCGCTCGGTAATCCTGCCGATCGCCGCACCCGGTATCGCCGCCACGGCACTGCTCTGCGTGATCTTCGCCTGGAACGAGTACTTCTACGCCATCCAGTTGAACTTCGCCGGCGCATCGACGATGCCGCAGTGGGTGATCGGAAACGTCTCGACGCGCGGGAACTTCCTCGCGAAGCTGTCGGCCGCTTCGATAATCGCCTGCCTGCCAGTTGTGCTTGCCGGTTGGGCGGCACAGAAGCGAATGATCCGTGGTCTTTCAATGGGTGCGATCAAATGAGAAAGGACTGATCTTTGGCCGCAGTGCAATACGACCAGGCGACGCGTCTCTATCCGGGCACCCCGACGCCCGCGGTAAACGAGCTCGACCTGACGATCGACGATGGCGAGCTACTCGTGCTCGTTGGCCCGTCGGGATCCGGCAAGTCGACGGCGCTACGCATGCTCGCCGGCCTCGAGCCCCTCGATGAGGGGCGGATCTTGATCGGCGGCAAGGACGTCTCGTCGATTCGCCCACGTGACCGCGACATCGCCATGGTCTTCCAGAACTACGCGCTCTACCCGAACCTCGACGTCGCCGCCAACATGGGCTTCGCCCTGAAGCAGCAAGGGGTCCCGAAGCACGAGCGCCTGGATCGTGTGCGCGAAACGGCGAAGCTGCTCGACCTCGAGCCCTATCTTGACCGCAAGCCGCGCAACCTCTCCGGCGGCCAGCGCCAGCGCGTGGCCATGGGCCGCGCGATCGTGCGCCATCCGCAGGTCTATCTGATGGATGAGCCGCTCTCGAACCTAGACGCGAAACTACGCGTGCAGACCCGGACAGAGCTCGTCGAGCTTCAGCAACGCCTGGCCGTAACGACTGTCTATGTCACCCACGACCAGGTCGAGGCGATGACGATGGGCGACCGCGTCGCGGTCTTGCGCGACGGGCTCCTGCAGCAGTGTGACTCGCCGGCCAAGCTTTACCACGAGCCGGCGAACCTCTTCGTCGCGGGCTTTATCGGTTCGCCGGCGATGAACATGCTGCCGGTCGCCTCAACTACGCCTCTCGAGATCGGCGGAACACAGATCGAGGTGAGCGACGACCTCGGCGGCGAGCGGACAACAGTCGGCTTTCGGCCGGAGGCAGTGATCGTCGGCGACGGGCCGATTCCCGCCCGGATCCGCATCGTCGAGGATCTCGGCTCCGAGCTGTTCGTGCATCTACTCATCGATCACGACGGAGAGGAGCGCCGAATCGTCGCCAAGGTCGATGCCCCCTTCGTCGGCTCCTCCGGCGACAACGTACGAGTCAGGCTGCACGGAACGCTTCATCTCTTCGATGCTGCGGAGGTGAGACGGCAGAGCGTCGAGCTGTGACCAGCATCCTCGTCACCGGGGCGGCCGGGGATCTCGGCGCCGCGACGGCGAGAACACTTGCGGAGCGAGGATCACGCCTCGTCCTCGCCGACCATCCGCAGGCATACGAGCGGCTACAAGAGGTCGTTGAGGACTGCCTGTCGCTAGGCGCCGAGGCGGTCGGCGCCACCTTCTCGGTCACCGATGAAGCTGCAGTTGCCTCGGCGATCGAGCGCCATCAGCCGTTCTCAGGTGTCGTCAACAGCGCGGGCTTGCAGGGCGAGTTCGTCTCGGTTGAGCGCTATCCCCTCGAGGACGCGCGCCGGCTACTCGAGGTCAACGTGCTCGGTCTCATGTGTGTGCTGGCCGCTTCGGCAAGAGCGATGATCCGCGCTGGCATCGGCGGCTCGATCGTGAACATCGCTTCGATGGCCGGCGTCTCCGGCGCGCCGAACATGCCCGCCTACTCGGCCTCGAAGGCGGCGGTCGTCGGGCTCAGCAAAGCCGCCGCCAAAGACCTCGCACCACACGGCATTCGCGTCAACGCCGTCTCGCCGGGGTTCATAGGCCCGGGACGGATGTGGGAGACGCAGGTGGCGCGCCAGGCCGGAGCCAGAAGCCAGTACTTCGCCGGCGATCCCGAGACCGTCGCATCGCAGATGATCGCCATGGTGCCGCTCCGCCGCTACGGGGCGCCAACGGAGGTCGCAGCGGTTGTCGCCTTCCTTCTCTCAGAAGCCGCCTCGTATGTCACCGGCGTCAATCTCGAGGTCTCGGGCGGAAGCGGCTGATGACGATCAGAGTCGCGCAGTCGAACCTGGACGCCATCGGCGCGCAGGGCATCGCGGTACCCCGTTACGACCGGTCAGCCCTCGCCCCACGCATTCTTCATCTCGGCGTCGGTGGCTTTCATCGTTCGCACATGGCCCTCTACACCGACGAGCTCGCCGCCGGCGGCAGCGGCTGGGCCATCCGCGGCGTCGGTCTGCTGGAGGCCGACCGGCACATGGCCGAGAGCCTCAGCAGCCAGGACCACCTCTACACGCTGATCGAGCGCGACAGTGACGGAGCAGAAGTACGGGTCATTGGCAGCATCGTCGACTACGTCTTGGCGATTGGCGACGCCGAAAAGTTCGCTCGGCTGCTGGCGGATCCCGAACTTGCGATCTTTTCGCTGACTATCACCGAAGGCGGCTACTCCCTGGCACGGGAGAACCCGACGCTTGACGCGATCGCCACCGGCCTCGAGGCCCGGCGTCTTGCCGGCGAAGCGCCGCTCACGATCCTCAGCTGCGACAACCTGCCGGGCAACGGAAAGGTCGCGGGCGCGGCCATCACGACGGTGTGCCAGTCGCGGAGCGCGGAACTGATGCGCTATGTCGAGGAGTACTGCACGTTCCCGAACTCGATGGTCGACAGGATCACGCCGCAGACCGCCGCGACCGATCGGGCCTGGCTCTCCCAAGTAGTCGGGCTCGACGATGCCTGGCCTGTCGTCGCCGAGCCCTTTCGCCAATGGGTGATCGAGGACCGATTCGCCGCCGGGCGGCCGCAGTACGAAGAGGTCGGCGCGCTGTTCACCGACCGTGTGCGCGACTGGGAGCTTTACAAGCTACGGATGTTGAACGCGAGCCACTCCTGCATGGCCTACCTCGCCGCGCTCGCCGGAGTCACTTACGTCGACGAGGCGATCGCTGTTGCCGCTCTGCGCAGATACCTCGAGCGCTTCCTCGGGGAAGAGGCGATCCCGACGCTCGATGAGATTCCAGGGCACCCGGCCGCCGACTACGCGAGCACGGTGCTCTCGCGCTTTGCCAACAGCGGCGTTCGCGATCAGATCGCGCGCCTTTGCATCGACGGGACGGCGAAATTTCCGAGCTTCCTGATTCCCACGATCGAACGCGAGCTCGAGCTCGGCGGCCCGATCGAGTGTGCAGCTCTGGCCCTTGCCGGCTGGGCGCGCTATCTAGCGGTGACGCCCGCCGCCGAGCGCGCGCCCGATCCTCATGGAGAACGCGCCGTCGCCCTTGCAGTCGGGTCGCTCGACGCACCGCTGACCTTCCTCGAGCTCGACGAAGTGTTCTCGCCCCCTCTTCGCGAGAGCGAACGCTTCCGTCAGGCGTTCTCGGAAGCGAGCCGCAGCCTCGCCGCGGACGGCTCGTTTGGGGCGGTCGAGCGTTTGCTCGCTTAGCGACCGCGAAGAGGCCCAAGCCCGCGGACGGCGGCGGAGATGTCGCCGTAGCTTTGTTCCGAGAGTGTGGTCGATTGAGGCCTGTTGGCAGTCTGAGCTCGTAGCAGACAAGGGCCGCATTAGTAAGGCATTTTGTGTGATGGAGCTAGCCGGGCTCGAACCGGCGACCTCCTGGGTGCGATCCAGGCGCTCTCCCAGCTGAGCTATAGCCCCGCGGTCGGCCAAGTGTAGCCGCCGCCCCTGCGGCCGGAAAGGTGAGCCTGTTCTGTAGCTTTCGTCAGTGGAGACCGGACGGGTCGAAGCCTTCAGCGACGGCGTCTTCGCCATCGCGGTCACGCTGCTGATCCTGGCGGTCGGGATCGACAGGGCGCCGCACGGCGATCTCGGAACGTATCTCGTCGACCTGTGGCCGGCCTATCTCGCCTACGCAGTGAGCTTCCTGACGATCGGAATCATGTGGGTAAACCACCATCTGCTCTTCGACAACTTCGCCCGTGTCGACCGGCCGATGCTGCTGCTCAACATCCTCCTGCTGATGCTGATCGCCTTCGTGCCGTTTCCAACCCGGATCGCCGCGGAGTTCGCGCGCTCCGAGGTCGACCGCCGAAATGCGGCGCTCCTTTACGGGCTCACGATGACGACGACCGCGATTCTCTTCTTCGCTCTGTGGATGTACGGGTCGCGCAGGCTCCTCCGCGCGGACGCGGACCCGCGCGTCGTGAGCGGCATCACGCGCAGCTATCTGCCCGGAACGCCCCTCTATGCAACCGCAACGCTTCTGGCCTTCGCCAGCTCGATCGCCAGCCTGGTCATGTTCGCCGCGATCGCGCTCTTCTACGCTCTCTCTGCGGCGCTGTTCGGCCGCACGGACGCGACCGTCGCCCGGACCGCATCTTCTGCCGACACGTCGTAGGCCGCGGAGCCGAGCAGGACCATCAGCGCCGAGCTCACGCCGGCGGCTTCGACCTGCGCCCGAGCGTTCCGGGGCCCGACGCCTCCGCCGATGACGGCTACCGACCGATGCAGCGACCCGAGCGGGCGATGGCAAGCGTCGATCTGCATGCGCACCTCGTCTGGCGTGTCGTACACGCTGCCGCTGAACGAGCCGACCTGCACGAAGTCCGCGCCACACAGGCGTGTGATCTCGGCAATGACCGCGGGTGCGACACCGAAGCGGCGCTCTCGCACCCAGAGCGCCGCGCCGACGCGGTGCGCGAAGATCGGCACCCCGAGCTCGGCGTCACGGAGCGCCCGCAGCGAGTCGAGGCCCTGCGCGAACGCGTTCACCATCACCGCGCTCGCACCCAGCTCGACGACGCGACGCGCCCGCAAGAGAAGCGAGCCCACCGGGCCGGTGACGTTGGCGGCGTAGCGAACGCCCTCCGGGAGGACGGCTGCGACCGAGCGCACGCGTTCCTCCAGCGGACACCACCCGGGATCGCCGAGGAGCTCGTCGTCTTTGACCAGATCAGCGCCGCCCGCGGCCAGAGCTGCGGCAGTCGACGCAACCTCCTGCGGGGAGAGCCCGAGCGAGGGCTTGACGATCGCGCCGACGAGCACCTCGTCAGGCGCGGCGAATGCCGGGCCGGGTAAAAGACCGGCTGGTAGTTCGAGCCCAACGAGCCGGCAGCGGGCGAAAGCGGCGCTGTCGGCCCATTCGCCCGCGAGCAAGGAGGAGACGAGCAGCGTGACATCGCCGCCCCAGTTCTGTTCGGGAAACTCGAGGACGGCACGACCATCCGCCTGCGCCACGACCTTGCCGCGCACGTGTTCGGGACCGTCGGCGCGGCCGACCGACTCGATCAGCGCCAGCGTCTCCCCGGCTTCAGGCGGGTCGAGCTCGTAGATGGCCCGGATCACCAAAGCGAACGCTAAAGGCGAGCGTGTCCTCACGCTCCGCGAGCTGAACCGCGCGCTGCTCGAGCGCCAGCTGCTCCTGGTGCCGCAGCGGCTGCCGGTCCCCAGAGCGATCGAACGGCTCTGCGCTCTCCAGGCGCAGTACGCACCGTCGCCTTACATCGCCCTCTGGTCGAGGGTGACGGGATTCCGCAAGGAGCAGCTGACCCGGGCACTGGAGGACAGAAAGGCCGTCAAGTCCACTCTGTTCCGGATCACCCTGCACATCACGAGCGCCCGCGACTACCCGTACTACGCCGCGGCCTGGCTACCGGCCGCGCGCGAGATGACGCCGCGCGTCACCGTCGAGCGGATGGCGGAGCTGTCGCGCAAGGTGCACGAAGCAGCGCAGAAGCAGATCACTCACGAACAGCTGGAGGCAATCGCCGCCGAGGAGATGGGCGGACGTTGGAGGACCCGAACGCTCGCGCCGTTGCTCCACGTGCCGCCGGCCGGAACCTGGGGTTTCCACGGCCGTCCCGAACTGCTCGTGCTGGAGGCGTGGCTCGGCATCGACCTCCCTCCTCGGGAGGAGGGTGCGAAGCACCTCGTGCGGAGCTACCTCGCTTCCTTCGGACCGGCGACGCAGCAGGATCTCCTCCGGTTCGCAGGTGTCCGCGTCGGCGACCTCCGCCCCGGACTGGAGCAGCTCGAGTTGCGGACTTTTCGAGACGAGCGGGGACGCGAGCTGCTCGATCTAGCGCGCGCTCCCTTGCCGGACGGCGAAACGCCCGCGCCGGTCCGCTTCCTGCCGAAATGGGATTCGTCGCTGCTCGCGTACGCACCGCCCGAGCGGACGCGCATCCTCCCGGAGAAATTCCGTAGCACCGTGATCAGGAAGAACGGCGATGTCCTTCCCACGGTGCTGGTCGACGGCTTCGTCGCGGCGACGTGGAACGTCGACAGGAAGCGCGGCCTCGAGATCGAGCCGCTGCGCCGGCTGACGAAGGCAGAGCGCACGGAGATCAACGAGGAAGGCGAACGGCTGGTCGAGTTCGTGCGGAGCTAGAAAGCTAAGACCGGCGACTTCAGTCCGCGAAGAGCGTGAGCTCCGGCTCGCGCTCGCCGCGCAGCACGGCAAGGTCGACCTCGACGCAGTGGATGCCCCGTGCTTCCGCGAGCGTGCGTGCCTGCGGCTTGATCGACTGCGCCGCGAGCACGCCGCGACAGCCTTTGATCTCGATCCGCTCCAGGTAGCGCGTGAGCTGCTCGACTGCGTCGATCGTCCCGACTCGCTTGATCTCGACGGCGACCCAGTCGCCGCTTTCGTCGCGGCACATGAGGTCGACGGGGCCGATATCGGTCGGCCATTCTCGCCGCACGAGCTGGAGGTCCTGGCCAAGTGCGTTCGGCTGCGCGGCGAGCTCTTCTTGCAGATGTCGCTCGACGCCGTCCTTCTGGAGCGCGGCCGACTCCCCCATGTCATGGGTCACGTCGCTAAGGATCTCGGCGAAACGGATTTCGAGGCGATCCTCGGTCTTCCCCGCGCGTTTCCGCACGACGATCGAGTCCTCCGACTCCTCGATCACGCACGGCGCGGTCATCCAATTCAACGGCTTGTACGCGCCGGCATCGTCGTGGACGAGGACGGAGCCGTCTGCCTTGAACACGAGTAATCGAGTCGCCTCCGGCAGCGTGGCGGTCAGGCGACCGGTGTAGACGACTTCGCAGCGTGCGACGACGAGGCGCATGGCCGGGCGGACCGTACTGGCCGCTTCGGACATGGCTGGCATCAAGCCCAGGGCAAGCGGTCCCAGTACGACGGCCGCCCGATCCGCGACGGCTCGAACCCGACGTACGCCTCGTCGGGATCGGGCGTCTCCTTCGCCGCGCTCGCGCCGTAGCGCGCCGCCAGCTCGGAGACCGGGTAGACAACCTTCCACTCCTCCGACCGCCCACCGACCATCAAGATCACGCACGGCCCGTCACCCGCGCCCACGAAGATGTGCTCGGTCCCGGCCGGGCTGTGGAAGAAGTCCCACTCCCGCAGGAGCCGCTCCTCTCCCTCGACGAGCAGGCGACACTCGCCGGAAAGGACGAGGAAATCCTCCTGCTCCGACTCTCGGTGGTAGAGGCCGTTCGACTCACCCGGCTCGAGCACGTGCAGCCTGACGCCGACTTGCGGAAACGACACGTGCCGGGTTTCGAACGAGCATTCGGCGCCTGACGGTTGCTTCGGCCCCGACGTTTCCGACGTCAACCACTCGGCGTCGGCCACGTTGATGACGAACCACCCCTCGCTCAGACGCGCGAGACCGGCGCCGCGATCCTCGAACTTCGCCTGCTCCATCGTGCGAATCTACAGCGTAGATCGCCGAAGGACGCCGTTGGCACGCGGGCAGTGCGTGCCGAGGATGCCAGCCTCTATTTGAAGTTGGCTGGCGTGGCGGGCCGCCCCACAAGGCCAGAGTCCGCGCCTTCGGCCTCGTTCGTCTTGGGCGGAACTCCCTCCGAATCCTGTTCAGCGGCTTGTAGCCGCCGGCATCGTCGTGGACGAGGACGGAGCCGTGTGCCTTGAACACGTTGAGTTAGTGGCTCTGAGCCACTAATTCCGCTCGACGCGAGAGCCGCCAACGATTGCGTTGCGGCCGTCGTCGAACCGCACCCAGGCCTTGCCGCCCCCGTCGTAGTCCGGCGACCACACGATCAGGGTCGCCTCCTCGCCGGCGACGCGCACCCGTTCCGTTCCTTCCGGCTCGGCGCCGCGCCACACGCGGATGAACGGGTTCTTTTCCCATTCACGCGCGATCGTGGTCTCGTCGGTGTGTCCGGGAAGGACTCGCGTCTCCGGCGGCAGCTTCATCAGGACGTCCATGACCGACTGACGCACTTGGTCGAAGTTCCCGCCGCCGACCGAATCCTTGAAGAGCGTGTCGCCCGTGAACACCGCCTCGCCGTTGACGACGAACGCGATCATGTCGTCGGAGTGGCCGGGCGTGGCGAGCGCCTCGACGTGCAGGCCGCCGACCTCGGCGGCGCCGGTCTCGACCGGGAGGCCGAGCTCGCCCTCGTGCTCCACATGGTCGGAGTGCGAGTGCGTCCGGAGGACGAGCTCCGGCTTCACCCGCCACTGCTCCGCTGCCGCCCGGAGCGGCTCGAGCGGCGCCCCGGAATCCACGTATAGAGCCGCCCCGCCCTCCTCGTCGGCCACGAGGTAGGCGTTCGAGAGATAGCGCGGATGCAGGCTCCGTTCGACGAGCACGGCGGTACGCTACCGGCCACACCTGCGATGAGGAGGAATTGAGATGGGGCTGCTGTCACGTACCGGGGAGATCATCAAGGCGAAGTTCAACGCGCTGCTCAACCGGGCCGAGAACCCGAACGAGACGCTCGACTACTCCTACGAGAAGCAGCTCGAGTCGCTGCAGAACGTCAAGCGCGGTGTTGCCGACGTCGTCACGGCCAAGAAACGCCTCGAGCTCCAGACTTCCCAGCTCGAGCAGAACGTCGTCACGCTCGACACACAGGCGCGCCAAGCGCTCGCCGCGGGCCGCGAGGATCTCGCCCGGCAGGCGCTCGAGCGGAAGTCCGGGATCCAGCAGCAGCTCCAGGATCTCGACACGCAGGTGAAGCAGCTGCAGGACCAACAGGAGAAGCTCGTCGCGAGCGAGAAGCAGCTGTCCGCCAGGATCGAGCAGTTCCGCTCGCAGAAGGAAGTGATCAAGGCGCAGTACTCCGCGGCCGAGGCGCAGGTGCGGATCGGTGAAGCCGCGACCGGAATCGGGCGCGAGATGGACAACACCGGCCTCGCAATCCAGCGCGCGAAGGACAAGACCGAGCAGATGCAGGCGCGCGCGTCCGCGATCGACGAGCTCGTGTCCTCGGGAGACCTCGAAGAGCTCGGCTCGACCAAGACTCCGCTCGACCGCGAGCTCTCGCAGCTCGCATCGCAGCAGCAGGTCGACCGGGAGCTGGACCAGCTCAAGGCCGAGGTCGGCTCCGGCGGCGAGAAGAAGGAGCTCGAGAGCAGCTAGGCGGGTGCGGGCTCTTCGGCTGCGATCGGTTCCGGCCCGCGGGTGAGCAGATATAGGCCGC
>Ga0307302_10000496_pt1 | contig 17477 bp, 18 predicted proteins | sample ER_DNA_183_FD_194490 | JGI IMG/M metagenome (GOLD analysis project Ga0307302, IMG submission 194490) | Bulk soil microbial communities from the East River watershed near Crested Butte, Colorado, United States - ER_DNA_183 | ecosystem: Environmental > Terrestrial > Soil > Floodplain | place...
ACCGGGCGGAGTCCCACGACCGTGTTGCCGGACTGATGATCGGGGCCGACGACTACGTCGCGAAGCCGTACGCCGCCGACGAGCTGCTGGCGCGCGTCCGGGCGCTCCTGCGACACAACGAGCGTCCCGTGGTGCCCTTGAGTGGGCTGACTGCGCGTGAACAGGAGGTCCTGACGCTGCTCGCGGAAGGCCTCGCGCCCGATGAGATCGCCGGCCGTCTCTACATCAGCGCCCGGACCGTGGGGACGCACATCGAGCACGTTTTCCGGAAGCTCGGCGTCAGAACGCGTGCGCAGGCCGTTGCGGTCGCATTTCGGGAAGGTCTTGTCGAGCTACCGCCCTGACCCGGCAGGCAGGCGCAGCTGCCGCTAACGCAGAAGCCGTAGCGCGAGATCGGCCGATAGCCCTTGGTGCAGGAGCTGGAGCGCCGCATCTTCGGCGACCTCGACCTGGGCGGCGAGAAGTAGCGCCTCGCAGGGCGCTGCGCCGGCATCGAGGAAGGACCTCAGGCGAGCGCGCAGCAGACATTCAGCTTCGGGCGCCGTCAATTGTTCGAATTCCGCCGCAGTCACCGCCGCTCCTTGTTTCACGTCCGCCGGGCTGCGGTATCGGCCGAAATCGTGGCGCACACGCTCCCCCGTTTGGGTGGGAGGAGGGAGGCCTGTAGAGTCAAATGGTGGACTCCCGCGAGGATCGAGTGGCGAAGAACGAGGCCATGCATCGCGCGGTGAATCGAGAGATCGAGCAGGTCGCGGAGGACCTTGGCGAGCGCGGTGCCGACACGATCGAGGTGCTGTGCGAGTGCGGCCAGCCCGGATGCACGTCGCTGCTTTCGCTCACCATTGGTGACTACGACCGCGTCCACGGTCAACGCGATCGCTTCATCGTCGCCCAAGGGCACGTGGACCCCGAGCTCGAGCGGGTCGTTGAAGAGGCTGACGAGTATTTCGTCGTGGACAAGTTCGGCGAAGCGGAAGCGACGGCCGAAGAGGAAGAGCAGCGGGAAGGTACGAGCTAGCTCCCAGCCCGACGAACAAAAAACTTTGCGAATACGGGGCGTTTTCGATGGGCCGGGCAGGTCTCGAACCTGCGACCTTGGGATTAAAAGTCCGAGCGGAACGATCGCGGTGAGCAGCCAACGGGCGAAAGTAGCTGCAACGACTACGAACTGATGCTGCGGCGAACCGCAACCATTGGCAGACCACAGAGGCCACCCCGTACTCTCACCCGTACTCGCGCCGCCTTGCCCTGCGAGCGCACCTGGTCGTTCCCGTACTCCTGTTACCGGGGATCGCCTCAGGCCGCGATGACCTCTTCAGTTCGCACTCGCCGGTCGAAGATCGCGTCGGCGCAGTCGTCGCAGACGCCGGGGAGCAGCCTCGGCGGGGTGTCGAGCTCGTAGGAGCGAAGCTCCGTGATGAGGGCTTCGGGCTCGACCCACGCCGAACCGCGGCGCACACGCAGGCAGAGGGAGCACGTGACCAGGTCGGTGCGGCTCCGTCGCCGTATGACCTTCCATTCCATGACTACTCCTTCGGGGCGGGGACGATGTGCAGACGAGGATCGATGCTGCGCGCGCTCGTGCCTTCTCGGCCAGCGCCTATCCGAAGCGCCTGCTGACCCCAAATCGCAGCTACCTGCTGGCGGGTAGTCCCTTTTCAGGCTGGCCTCGAAGACAAGGGCTCACGGCGGCGCGATCGTGAATGCATGCAGCCGGACCCAGTGCAGCGAAAGGCGTTTCGCGATTTCAGGGAGGCTGTACTCGCACTTTCGGACGACTCGGGACCGTCGAACCTCGAGCGTTACCTGGCCGCGAGCCGCGCGCTCGAGGAGTCATATGGCCGGCCGATCGTGAGACGGACCCGTCGAGCTCCGGCGCTCCGGTGAGCCCGGTCTTGCTCGTCGGCCTCGTGCTCGCCGGCCTGATGGCCCAGAAGCTCGTCGACATCTATCGCGGCGGGCACTACGTGTGCCCGGTCTGCGGCGCGAGAGACAGGGCCTCCACTCTCCCGACCAGCCCCTGGAGCAGGTCGCGGTAGACCGACGGTACGGCCGCTGCGAAGCGCAGCGGCCGGACCGTCGAGCTCGAGACGGCTAGCGAACCGTGAACGTGCCCTTCATGCCGGCCTCGGCATGCCCGGGCACGGTGCAGAGGTACGGGTACTTGCCCTTCTTCTTGAAAGTCACGACGAGCTTGACCGTCTTGCCTGGCTGGATCAGCGGGGTCTGCTTCCCGGCGATCCTGAGGTCGTGCTGCACGTGGCCGATGTTCTTGAAGACAAAGATCACCGTGCCGGGCTTCGCGGCCAACTTGGTCGAGAGCCTGAAGAAGAACTCCCCGCCCTTGACCTGGACGGTGGTGCCCTTCGTGGTCGCCGCGTTCCCTGCACTGCCGCTCCCACTTGTGCCAGGGCTCGCGGAAGGCGCGGCCGTTGTCGTCGCGCCGCCCGCGGGAGCGTTCAGCGAGTAGGCGACGATCTCGTCCTTCGGGTTCTTGATCGCGCCTGAAGCGCCGGCGCCGATGATCAGCATGTCCTTCGTGACGGCCGGGAAGGAGTTGATGCCGGCCGGGGCCGTCGTCGTCCACAGCGCCTTGCCGGTCTTCGTGTCGAAGGCGTAGATCTTCCCGGACAGCGTGCTGGTGAAGACGACGTCGTTGGCGACCGTGGCGGCACCGTAGGCGGGGCTCGGCAGGTGGTTCTGCCACACGATCTTGCCTGTTGCTGAATCGATTGCGGCCAGGCCGCCGGTTCCGCCGTTGAGGTTTGCGCTCTTGATCCCGGTGGCCGTTGCGTTGAAGCAGAGGTCGACCCAGGGGACGAAGACCAGGTTTCCGCTCGCGGCCATCGGTGTCTCGACGCCGCCGAGGAAGCCGGGCTCGTAGCAAACCGCCTTCTTGAGCGGGAACGGCCCACTGTCGAACTTGTGAACGCCGACGTTGCGCGTCCAGAGCCGCTTGCCGTTGTCGGCGCGGAAAGCGACGACCTTGCCGGACTTGCCGGCTCCGATCACGGTCTCGGTCTGCGTGCCGTCGATCGTCTGAGACCGGACGATCGGCGCGACCTGGAAGTCGTAGTCGCGGAAGTCATGCGGCGTGACCTGCTGGAACCAGTCGATCTTGCCGGTGGCTCCGTCGAGGGCGACGAGCGAGTCGGTGTAGAGATCCGCTCCCGGATGGCTCGAGCCGTTGGGGAACTTGGGCGTGCCGGGATAGGGCGCCGGGTTTGCGACACCCATGAAGACCCGTCCGCTGCTATCGACCGACGGTGGGTACCACAGGCCGCCGCCGCTGTTCACCTCGGGATGGCCGAATAGCTTGTAGCCGCTCTTGATGGTGTTGAACTTCCAGATCGTCTTCCCGGTGTTGGCGTTCAGGGAGTAGACGATGCCCAGGGCGCCGGGGTGGTAGAAGTTCGTCGCGCTGCCCGGGATGGTCGAGACGAGCACCTTGTTGTCGTACAACTGGGGCGCCATGTCGATGCCCTCGTTCTTGTTGTTGGTCAGCTTGTGCATCCAGATCTGCTTGCCGGTCTTCGAATCGAGAGCGAAGGCCGACCCCTCCGTCGCGCCGAAGAGCATCCCGTAGCCGAGTGCCAGGCCGTTCGGGCCCCCGCTCGGGGTCGGCGACTTGTATAGGTGCTTCCACATCACCGCGCCGGTCTGCTGGTTCAGCGCGTAGACGTCCGAGTCCGGGTCCTGGATGTAGACGACGCCATTCAGGACGATCGGGTTCGAGGCGTACGCCCCGAATTGGCCGACGTACGGGAGCTTGAACCTCCAGGCAGGCTTCAGCTTCGCCACGTTGGTCGCGTTGAGGTCGGTGTTCGTGGTGGCGCGCGTGTTCGAGAGGTCATAGTTGTGAGCGGGCCAGGCATCGGTGTTGGCGGACCACTCAGGCGGTGCGTTGCCCACCATGGCCGTGTGGCTCGGCGTGGCCGTTGTAGTGCCGCCGCTGCTGCTCGAAGAGCTTCCGCCGCAGCCCGCGAGGGCGACGGTCAGCGAGAGGAGGGCAGCGGCGATCGCGGCCCTTCCCACCCAGCCGGCTCGGATCCTGGTCGGGTTAGTAGCCACTTCCGCCTCCTGAGCTCGAGGGTTGGCTGGTGACCTGGTCGCCGGCGGGCGAGAGCGCGTACCAGCTGCCGCCGAACGCGTTCAGACCATGGCCGTTGGTGTTGCCGGGGTTGCTGTCGCCCTTGAAGAGGTAGAGCGGGTGCCCGTTGTAGGTCACCTGCTTCGCCCCGCCTGAGCGGCTGGTCGTCGAGATCAGCGAAGCGTTTGCCCCGCTGCCGATCGTGGGCTTGCCGGTCGCTCGCAACGGCGGCCAGTTGACGGCGCAGGCGCCGCTGCACTCGCTCATCGTCCCCGAGTCCCGGGTGAACAGGTAGACCGTGCGGCCCTTCGAGTTGACGAGGATGTTGCCGAGGCTCTCGTTGGACACGCCGATCGTCGCGGTCGCTCCGCTCGCGGTCTTCGGCGGGCCGGACGACGCGTTCGAGTTGCCCCCGCCACCGCAGCCGGCGACCGCCAGCGCGGCCAGAAGGAGCAAAGCCCCGCCGGCGAGTGTGATGGATCGCTTGTTCCTCATTGTGATGCGGCTCCTTTCGAATCCGTCCGTGATTGACGGAGTCAGCGTCGTCGCCGAGCCGGCACGAGGCATCGCCGGTACCGGCCGTCGCGTCTTGCCGCTGACCGCCGTCCTCGAATTCCTGCTGGCGGGTAGTCGAGTTGGGCGCTGACCGCGAAGGCCCGAGCGTGCCCAGGCGCGAAGGTGGGCGGGCATCTGCAGCGACGAGGAAAGGAAGAACCGTGATCGAGAAGACGAACGTCCTCTACACCGCCGAGGCGACAGCCACGGGTGGCCGCGAAGGCCATGCACGCACCAGCGACGGCCGACTCGACGTCGATCTCGACGTTCCCGAGGAGATGGGCGGCACCGGTGGGCCCGGCACGAATCCCGAACAGCTCTTCGCGGTCGGGTATGCAGCCTGCTTCCAGTCGGCACTGCTGCGGTTCGCCGCGGGCCGCGGGCTCGACCTCGGTGACGCTCGCCTCACGGCGCGCGTGGGCATCGGGCTGGTTCCGAGCGGCGGCTTCGGTCTCATCGCGGCCCTCGACCTCCATGCGCCTCGGCTGAGCCGCGCAATGGCGGTCGACCTGATGAGCCGGGCGCACGAGGCCTGCCCCTACTCACGGGCCACACGCGGCAATATCGAGGTCACGCTGACCGCCGGGGGGGCGACCGTCGAGCAACGGGCCGCGTGACGGCTAGCGGGTGCTGCTGTCGAGAGGTAGCTCGGCGATCAGGCTCGTGCCGACGTCGCGACCGCTCTCGAGGCTGAGCGTGCCGCCGATTGCCTCGGCGCGGTCCTTGAGGCCGAGCAAACCGGAACCTTGGTCGGGCTCCGCTCCGCCGGCCCCGTCGTCGCGGACGGCGACGCGAAGGGTGCGCTCGTGCACCTCCACCTCGACCTCCACCTTCGTCGCGCCCGAATGCTTGGCCGCGTTCGTCAACGCCTCCGAGACGACGTAGTAGGCCGCGACCTCGACCGATTCCGCCAGCCTCCTGTCGACCCGCACGCCGAGCTCGACGGGAATCGGACAGCGGTGGGCGAGCGTCTTCAACGCGGGTCCGAGCCCGCCCTCGGCGAGGATCGCCGGATGGATTCCGAGCGCGATCTCCCGCAGCTCGTCGAGGACGGTCGTCAGCCCTTCCGCGATCTGGGACAGGTCGTCACGATGCTTGCTCAGCTTCTTCGGCGCGTTCGCCTGCGCCGCTCGCACCTGGAGCGCCAGCGATACGAGCTGTTGCTGGGCGCCGTCGTGCAGGTCACGCTCGATCCGGCGCCGGGTCGCGTCCGCCGTCGCGACGATCCGCGCGCGGGAGGCGTCGAGCTCGGCGCGGCTGTCGGCGTTCGCGATCGCAGTCGCGACGATCTGGGTAAATTCGCCCAGGCGCCGTTCGGAGTCCGGCGGTAGCGGCTCGTCGCCCTTCGAGTAGACGACCAGAACGCCCCAGAGGCGGCCTTCCACCCGGATCGGCGCGCCCATCGCGGAGCGCCATCCCATCTCGAGGATGGCCGCGGCTGCCTCGCCCGGCAGGCCTTCGAAGTTGTCGATCCGGGAAGGGCGGCGCGTCGCGAAGACCAGTCCGGAAACGCTGCCTTCGAGTGCGAAGCGCCGCCCGGTGACCGGGTAGTCGCGATTCCTGGCCCAGCCTCCCAGCGACGTGAACGTGCCGTCCGCTTCGAACCGTGTGACCCCCGCAGCGTCTCCGCCGACCAGCGGAGCGACCTCCGCGCTCACGGCTTCGAAGACCTCGCCGGGCGGAGCCCCTTGCGCGACCAGCGTCGCCACCCGCCGAAGGGCTGCTTGCTCGTCTGCGAGCCGAGCCAGCTCCTGATGGGCCTCGCTGTTTGCGATGGCCGTCGCGACGAGCTCGGTGAACTCGGCCAGCCGCCGCTCGGTGGTGTCGGGGGGCAGGGGGGTCTCGCTCTTGGAGATGACTGCCAGGGTGCCCCAGAGGCGGCCGTCGACGGTGATGGGCGCTCCCACGGACGAGCGCCAGCCCATCTCGCGCGCGGCGTCGGCCGCGTCGCCCGGAGCGTGGGCGGAGTACTCGACCCGACCGGGTCGGCCCGTCTTGAAGATCAGACCCGACACGGTGTCTCCGACCTCGTAGCGCCTCCCGACGTACCGGTATCCGCCCTCGGTCGTCCAGCCGCTGAGCGCCGTCACGGTGCCGTCTTCCTCGTACCGCGTGAGCGCCGAGGCGTCCGCCGGAAGCAAGGCGGCGACCTCTGCGCTCACCGCTGCGAACACTTCTGTCGGGGGCGCACCGGCCGCGACCAGGGTCGCCACGCGACGCAATGCCGCCTGCTCCTCGGCGAGCCGGGTGAGCTCGTCGTGGGCCTCGCTGTTGGAGATCGCCGTTGCCACCAGCCCGGTGAACTCCGCGAGGCGCTCCTCGAGGCCGTCCGGCAACGGTGCATCCGGCGACGATGTCGCGATCACTCCCCAGACCCGGCCGTCGACGATGATCGGGGCGCCTGCAACCCGGTTGAAGCCTCCTTTGCGCGCTTCGGCCGCCAGTGTCCCTGGAAGCTCGGCGTAATCCTCGACTCTCTGCGGCCGGCCTGTGCGGAGGATCTCGCGGACCATCGAAGGGCCGTCGAGCGGCCAGCGGGAGCCCGGTTGAAACGTATCCGGATGGGAGCCGACGACCGCGACCACGGTCATCACCGTGCCGTCGTCGTCATAGCGGCAGACCGCGGCATTCGGGAGCTGGATGACCTGGGCGACCTCCTCGGCTACCGCTTCGAATACGTCTGAAGAGGACGCACCGCCTGCGACGAGCGTCGCCACTCGCCGCAGCGCCGCCTGTTCCTCCGCCAGCCGTCCTGGTTCGCCACGACGCTTCGCGTGAGCTTCCGCGAGTCGGGCGGACGTGCCCATCGTGTCAAGGTACCCCATAATCGACGCTATGAGCACAAGCCGGGGGCGGGTGGTATTGGCCGACGACGACGTCCTCCTCCGCGAAGGTCTGGCCGGCCTGCTCGACCGCTCTGGCTTCGAGATCGCCGGCCAGTGCGGCACTCCGTTGGAGCTGCTCGACCTCGTCCGGGAGCTCCGTCCCGATCTCGCGATCATCGACATCCGAATGCCGCCGACCCACACGAGCGAAGGGCTCGATGCCGCCGCGTCCATCCGGGAGGAGTTTCCGGAGACCGCGATCGTCGTTCTCACCGCGCACGTTCAGGTGGAGCGGGCGACCGACCTCCTATCCAGCGGCGAGCGCAGTGGCTATCTTCTGAAGAGCCGCGTCACGGATGTGGACGAGTTCATCGAGACGCTGGAGCGGATCGTGAAGGGAGGATCGGTCGTCGATCCCGCGCTCGTCCAGGAGCTCGTCGCCGCTCAGCGTGTGGACGACCCGCTGGACGTCCTTTCGCCGCGCGAGCTCGAGGTGCTCAGCCTCATGGCCGAGGGCCGCTCCAACGCCGGGATTGCCCATCAGCTTTGGATCACGGAGGGGACGGTCGAGAAGCACGTCCGCAGCATCCTCATGAAGCTTCGCCTGCCGGCGACGGAAGACGACCAGCGGCGAGTGCTCGCCGTGATCACCTACCTGGACGCTCGCTAGCGCCGACGATCCGGCGAATCGCTCTCGCCGAGAGCTCCGTCTTCGGCAGGAACCCGGCCGCCGGGCTTGCGGCGACCAAGTCCGCGAGGTCGGCCTCTGCGTGAGTCGAGATCAGGATCACCGTCGACCGATTGCCCTGCCCGTCTTCGACCAGGCGCCGAGCGAGCTTCAAGCCGCTCTGCTCGCCGAGGAAGATGTCCACGAGGACGACCTCGGGACGCAAGGTCTCGAAGAGAGCGAGAGCGTCGGCGCACGTCGATGCGACCCCGACGACGCTCAGACCCTCTTGCTCCAGAAGGCCGCGCACGATCTCGAGGAACGATTCGTTGTCGTCGACGATCAGGCAGCGCATCAGCACTGAGGAGCCTGGCAGCGATAAGGCGGGAACGCATGCCGGGTAGCCGGAATCCCAAGAGGCGAGTTAACGGGGGAGGCAGATCGCGGTTGGCCCCGATGCCGCCGCCTTCGAGGCGCGCGATGGTGCGAGGGAACCACAGTCAACCCAAAGGACAGAGTGATGGAATCGATCGCGACGCACACCGAGGGCCCCGATCGAAGGGATAGAGAAGCGCTCGCAGTTCGCGCCTGGCGCACAGAACAGCTTCGGCACCTCGGCCTGCCCTACATTCTCGCGGAGACGTTCGCCGATCTCGTGGACTGGCACGCCGTCGCGGACCTCGTCGAGCGCGGGTGCTCGCTGAGCCTCGCGCTCGACATCGTGCGCTAAGGCTCAGCACGGTTTGGGCCTACGAAACTTCGGTGACGTGGAGTCGCTGCACGGGCGTCGGCAGCGATCCCTCTGTCCGGTGCTAACAGGAAGCGGAATAGGGTCGCCAAGTTCCTTCTTCCTACCACGCTCTCACTTGCAGGCGACGCCGACGCGACCAGGTGAGTAATCGACGTGCAAAGCGAGCACACAGGGCTCGCGAACCGCGTCCGCACTTAGAAGGCTCGGGGATACTCAAAACCCCTGGATTTGCAGCGCTTCGCTGAGTGGGCCGGGCAGGTCTCGAACCTGCGACCTTGGGATTAAAAGTCCGGGTGGAACCTACGCCGCAAGTAGCGGGAGAACGAAAGTAGCTGCAACGACCGAGAAGCGGCGTTGGGGCGAACTGCGACCGACTGCAGGTCGCGGAGACAACCCCGTACTCTCATTCGTACTCCTCTGTGGGACGAGCGACGAGGTGCCCGTCGCGAGGTTGTACTCCCGCCGCCGTCTCCCCTAGAGCGCGGCCGCGGTCTCAGGCGGCTTCATGAAGGCACCGACAATCCAGAGCAACGGGAAGAAGATTCCGAAAAAGAACATCCACCCATGCCCATTTCTGAGCGTCATGAGCCCCAGCGTGAAGGCCACGACGAAGTACAAGATGCCGGCGCCGATTCCAATTCCCCACCACATGATTCCTCCTTGGATGTGCGTAGATGTCTTTGCGCCCTGAATATGCCGCCCGGGAAGAACGGTGCACATCACCCATCCCGTATGACATTCAGTCGTCGGCCCGCTCGAGTGCGGACTCGACGTCGTAGCCGAGCGCCAGCGCGACTTTAGGTGCGCACTGGACGACTCGTGCGGCGCCTGTCACCGGCGTCACGGCCTCGAGGCTGGCAACGACCTCGTCCCTGGTCGCCCCGGCTGCAAGCGCGTGCACTACTGCGTGCTGAAAGGAAGAAAGCGAAGCATCGACTGCGACGGTGGCGGCGACGCGAACGAGTGCCTTGGTCTTCTCGTCGATGACCGACTTCCTCTTCCCGGACCGCTGCTCCACCACGATCGTCTCGAGAAGCGCATCGTCGTGGACGGCGAGCCGGCGGAGGCGCTCCTTGTAGTCATCCATTTCGCCACACGTATCACACCTCGTGCGAGCTGCTCGCGCGTCATCCCTCCTGGGTGAGATTCGCCGGCGATGGATAGATCGAACTGTCGAGGAGCCCCACCTCCACGGCTCGCTCGATTGCCTCACTGCGTGAGGAGGAACCGAGCTTGCGGTAGATGGCGACCGCTTCGGTCTTGACCGTGTTGCGAGAGATGAACAGCCGGTTCCCGATCTCCGGAAACGTGAGATGGGTAGCGAGATACGGAAGCAGCCGGAGCTCCGCACCCGTCAGGCTCATTGCCCAGGCACCGGCCGACCCGGCGGCTGCCGCCACATGGTCGTGAAGATCTCGCGCGTCCTCCGCGAGGGAGCCCATCTTCGGCCGGAGCTCGAGCACCCCTTCGGTCTCTGTGAGGATCGTTCGGGCAGCCCCCGCGTCGCCGAGCGCGAGGTGGGCGCGAGTGAGCTCGAGCCCGACTTGGACGGTCAGCCAGGGAATGCCGTGGTCGAGCATCGGCCGCAGGCGGTGGGCACGCGCCAGCGCCTTTCGGGCATCGTCGTGTCGCCCCTCGTGGACCGCAACGCGCGCCGTCGCCACGTGCGCGATCGCGCTCGTCGAGTAGTCGCCGAGGCCTATCTCTTCGACGAGCGCTTGTGCGGCCCGGGCGCGTTCATCTGCTTCCGACCACGCTCCCTCCTTGGCCGCGAGGAGCGCGAGCTGTGCGTGTGCCACGAAGACGTCCTCGGCAGCGCCGGCGGCCAGCCCTTTCTCGACGGTCGCGGCGAGCTCATCCTTCGCTCGATCGGTTGCGCCGAGCAGCGCGTGCGCAACGCCTCGGCTGAGAAGCGCGACGGGGATCCACGGACTCTCCGACGGGAGCTGATCGAGCGCCCGATTGGCGTCGGCGAGCGCTTGCTCAACGCCGTCTCGCATCATGTGGGCGCTCAGAACGGCGATCCAGGGCTCGATCGTGGCGCTGCCGTCTGAAAGGGGAATGTCCGACGTCGCGTCCTCGGCAAGAGCGAGCGACCGCTCGGCCTCTTCGGGCTCCCCGCTCAGCACTCGAAACCACGCCTGGTAGACGGCGAGCGCGGGGTACCGCGCGAGTTGGTCGTCGTCGAACCATCCGAGCCACTCGTCCACGGTCTCCCTGCGGCCGTCGTAGTAGAGCGGCAACACGAGGGCGTCCAACAAGCTGGCGACCCTACTCGTCTCGCCCGCGGCGTGCCCGTAGACGATTGCCTCCTCGGGCAGGTCGTTGGCGATGCACCAGGCCATCGCGCGACCGTTGAGCGCATGTACGACGTCCGGCTCACTCAGCTCTAGCTCTTTCCGCAGCAACTGGCCGAACAGGTGGTGGTAGCGGTACCACTCGCCCCGCCGGTCCAGCGGCACCAAGAAGAAGTTCGCATGCTCGAGCTCCGTGAGCCGCTGCGCCGACAACGTCGTTTCGAGCACGGCGTCGCAAAGGCCGCCGTACATGCGTTCCAGCACCGAGGTGTACTTCAGGAACTTCGCCTCGGCCGCCGGCAGCCGGTCGAGGAGCTCGAAGCGAAGGTACTCGGAAACGAAGCGATCGCCGCCGCCGAAGGCCTCGACCCCTCCCGGGCTTGCCGCCCCGGCCCGCATCGACAGTGCCGCGAGATAGAGGCCGGCAGGCCAGCCCTCTGTTTGCCGAGTCAGCTCGGACAGCTCGCTTGCCTCGAGCTCGACTCCTGCGACTCCCAGCAGCAACTCCGCCTCCAGCTCGTCCAGCCGGAGATCGGCCACGCCGACTTCGACCAGCCAGCCACGCGCCCGCCAGCGTGCAAGCGGCAGCGCGGGCTCCTCTCTGCTTGCGATCGCGATCTGCGAGCCGGCGGGCACGTACTCGAACAGCGCCGCGAGTACGTCCAGACAGCCGGGATTGGTGACGGCATGCAGATCGTCGAGCACCAGCACCAGCGGGCGCTCGAGTGCCGCCAATGCGCGCCCGACGCGCGGGACGCGGTTCGCCCAGGTCGATCCCCCGGGGCCGGACAGCGCGTCGAGCACGTCGGGCGGAAGCGGCTCTACTTGGTGAACCGCTGCGGCGATGTCTCGCAGGAATACGACGGCGTCGTCGTCTCGACCGTCGAGCGCAACCCATGCGAACGGACGAGGATCAGCCTCGGCCCAGTGCGCGAGCAGGGTCGTCTTGCCGTACCCCGCGGGTGCGACCACGATCGCAAGGGGCACTTTCGCCGCGCAGAGCCGCAGGATCACGTCCGCCTTCGCCACGGTGCCGGGCCGCGCGGCCGGCGCTGCGAGCTTGACCTCCATGAGGTCGAAAGGAACTTCGGCGGCGGTCATTGGAGCCCATGGTGCCACCCCTCTGGGCCCCATTTTTCATGCCGTTGGTATGACGAAGACGAGGACGACGCCCTCGCATACTCCCCTCTGCAAATCGAATCAGAGATCGCGCTCGGCTTCGGGGCCGTGGCGCCTAGGTAACGGAGGTCAACATGACCATCTCCAGCGACATGCTTCGCTCCATTTCGGCCGCCGACCAGCTCGAGACGCGGCTTGGGACGCTCGAGTTCGTCGACGGTGTTCCAAGCCCCGAGACGAGCGAGCTCGTGCAGGACAATCTCGCCTTCGTGCACGCGCTGAACGCGTATCTCAACGGCTTTCCCGGAGCGTCGACGCAGGCGCTGCTCAAGGGCTTCCACGAGGCGGGAGTGGAAAACAACGCGATCCTGATCTTCTCGGAGTTGATGGACTCGAACTCGCTGTTCCTGACCGCGAACGCCGACACGGTCTACTTCGTCGGCATCGTCGATCTCACCTCGGGACCGATGGTGGTCGACACGCCTCCGCAGGCGCTCGCGCTGTTCGACGACATGTGGTTCCAGTGGATCGTCGACTTCGGCCTTCCGGGCCCGGATCGCGGCGAGGGTGGCCGTTTCCTGCTCGTCCCGCCCGGCTACGAGGGCTCCCTGCCCGACAGCGGCTTCCACGTCCGACACTCGCGCACGACGCGGGCGCTCTTGCTCGGCCGGTCGTTCATCAACGAGAACCCTGGCATGGACCCCGCACCGACTGTTGAGCTGATCAAGAGCACGCTCAAGCTATACCCCTATGCGCAAGGGGGCTTCGGGACGAGCATCGGGACGCTGCTCGAGGGCCACGTGCGCCCCGAACCGCCGGTGGACATTCCCGAGACGACGTTCGTCGAGGGCACCGGGCTCGCGTTCAACACGATTCCGCCGAGCGACTTCGGCTTCTTCGAACTGCTGAACGAGCTGGTCCAGGCCGAGCCCGCGGACAGCAACACCAACATCGAGCTGATGGGAGATCTGGCCGCGATCGGGATCGTCAAGGGCAAGCCGTTCAATCCGGACAAGCGGATGCGGGCGATCCTCGAGGATGCGGCCGCGGTCGGCAGCGCAACATCACGCGCGCTGGTCTTCGATCCGCGAGAGTCGGAAGGGTTCGCGTACTACGACGGGTCGGCGTGGGGATTGCCGCTCTGGGTCGGCGGATACAGCTTCGAGACTCCGCCTCCGCTCGTCACGAAGGAGGGGATCAAGCCGCTTCCTCCGACTGGGGCTCGGACGCAGAACGCGCGAACATCGTTCTTCTACGCGTATACGGGGATCACGCCCGCGATGTGCATGCGGCTCACCGGCGTGGGGTCGCAGTACATCGTCGCCTTCAAGGACGCCGACGGCAACCGGCTGGACGGCGCCAAGATCTACCGGGTGACGCTGCCGCCCGACATCCCGGCAGCCCGGTTCTGGTCGCTCACGCTTTACGACAACGAGACGCGCTCGATGCTGCAGACGCCGCAGCGTTACCCACGCGCCGGCAGTCAGTCCTACCCGACACCCGCCGCGACCGCGGACGGGGACGGCTCGACGACCATCACGTTCGCTGCTGAGCAGCCCTCGGACAGCCCGGACGGCAACTGGATCCAGACCGACGAGGACAAGGGCTTCTTCGTGATCCTGCGCTGCTACAGCCCGCTCGAGTCGTACTTCGACAAGAGCTGGCGGCCGAGCGAGATCGAAGCCGTGTGAGGACAAAACCCCATCGAGGTCGCAACGAAAGGAAGGGAAATGGCCACCCGTGAGGCTTCGTGCAACTGCGGAAAGCTCAGCGTCACGTACGAAGGGCCCGACCCAGACCGCATCTCCCTGTGCCAGTGCTACGAGTGCCAGAAGCGGACGGGCAGCGTGCTCAGCGTCCAAGCCCGAATTCCAAGGGAGCAGGTGACGATTGAGGGCCAATCGTCGACGTGGACCTTTCCCAGCGAGGACGGGGAGCCGGTCACCTTTCGCTCCTGCGACAGCGGGGGGGCCACGTATCACTTCTGCCCCGAGTGCGGTTCGACCGTCTACTGGGACATCTCCGCCGCGCCGGACGTGATCGGGGTCGCGGTCGGCTCCTTCACCGACTCGACGTTTCCGCCGCCGATGATTTCCGGCTTCGAAGCGTACGGGCACCCGTGGGCGATGAACCCCTCGCAACTTCAGATTCCGCATTACGACTACGATGGAACCTCACACGGCGGGCCACGAGCGTGAAGAGATGGCAGCGGCTCGTCGCCGTGGCGATCCAGTAACGGAGCTCACCCTGCTCGCATCGGACACTGGTTCGGTCGAGACGGACATCGCGAGCCGTGAGGTCGTCCTTCCGGCGCTGATCGGGTCGCCCCGATGCTAGGCGCACCGCGTGCGTACCTCGAGCGCAGGTTCACGCGCGTTCTCCACGACCCCCCGTCCGTTGGCCTGGCCACGGGAGTCATCGTCACGGCAACTGCGATTGTCGTCGCCGGTAGCGGAGTCCTGATGTGGTTGCTGGACCGCAACGAGTACCCGAACGTCGGTGTTGCCATGTGGTGGGCCGCGCAGACGGTCACGACTGTTGGGTATGGCGACGTGACGCCGAGCAAGCCGGCCGGGCGAATCATTGGTCTCTTCGTGATGCTGTACGGCATCGCCTTCGTGACGATCTTCGTCGCCGCGATCACCTCAATCTTCGTCGCGCGCGCGGCCGAGGAGCGAGGGATCGTCGAAGACGAGGCCGAGCAGCGAATCGAAGCGAAGGTGGACGCCCTCAGCCAGCGCCTCGATCAGCTCGAAGAGCTCCTTCGCAGGTAGCCCAACTTCAGCCGGCGGGCGCGGGCGCCGGCTCGGCCACCGCCGCGTCCGAACCTTCGTGGGCCTTACGACGCCGGTCCAATACCGCGATCACGATCCACGCCGTAGCCGCCGCCACCACGGCATCCGGGACGGCGTCCACGCCGGCGGGTCCTACGAGCAGGGCGGCGAAGAGTATGGGCGTCAGGAGCATGCGGGTGGCAGCCGCCATGCCGGCGGCCGTTCCGACCGCAACCGCCGCCGTGGGCGACACGTCGAGCCAGATCACGGCGAACGTCGCCAGCGCTACGCCGAGAAAGATGGCAGGGAAGACGGGACCTCCCCGGAAGCCGCACCCAAGGCACACTGCGTAGGCGAGGGCTTTGGCCACGAGCACGATCAGCACGATCTTGGCCGAGTCCTCGGCAACAACAGCCGGTACGCCCGCTTGTCCGGAGAACAGCACTTCCTCGGCGTCGGCTCCGAGCCAGCTGGCTGTTTGAGCCAACAGGCCCACTGCGAGCCCGCCCAGGATGAGCAGGACAGGCATGCCGATGCGCTTTTCGCCGTCCGAGACGGAGACCGCGAATCGGCGAACCAGCACGACCACGCAGGCAGTGAGCACTCCGACGACGATTGCGAGACTCGTGTCGCCGATGTGCACCCCCGTGTACGGCGGCAGGCCCGTGAAGGAGATCGCCTGCGCGTGGAGCCCGCCCCAGTCGCCGAAGCCGACGAAGACGATGTAACCAACGCCGGCCGCGACGAAGCCAGGCAGCAGGATGGCGATCGTGGAAGCGCCGAAGCCAATCGCTCCCTCCATCATCAGAACGCCACCGACGATCGGTCCGCCGAAGAGCGCGGAGATGGCCGCGAACGAGCCGGCACTACCGAGCACAGCGCTTTCCCGTGCTCCGAGCCGTGCGAGGCGCGTGACCACGATTCCGACCACCGCTCCGAGCGCGATCAGCGGCCCCTCTGGACCGAGCACGGCACCGAAGGAGAGCGTGCCGATCGCGGCGAGCGCGATGCCGGGCGCGTACGAGATGAGCGGCGGCTTCCCCGCGAAACCGTGAAGTGGGCTGTGGCCGCCGTCGCCCGGCAGGAAGCGGCGGGCGATCGCGACAAGGCATGCCCCGGCCACGGGCAGGCCGATGACCAGGTACCACGGCGGAGACGACTCGTGCAGGTGATGTGGCAGGTCGTGCCAGAGCCAGTGCTCGAGGTCGTGCACGAAGGCCAGGAAGACACTTGCGAGCAGCGCCGCCGGGATCCCGATCACAGCTCCCAGAAGCACGAGGCGCAGATAGCCCCACGCGCTCATCTCGGGCTGCTGGGCGGGCTCGCTCACCGGTTGCCTCCTACCGCCTCAGTCGAGGAGGTGGATCGTGAATGCGGTCGCGAATCCGAGCGTCACCATGATTCCGACCCACTTGCCCCCGTGTTCGAACGCCTCGGGCATCATCGTGTTGGCGAGCATGGTGAGGATCGCCCCTGCCGCGAATGTGAGCACGAAGGCGACCACCTCCGGCGAGGAGTCTTGGAAGAGGCCGTAGCCGGCCATCGACGCCAGGGCCGAGACCAACGCGATCCCGATCCACATCCAGAGGATTCGCGACTTGACCCAACCGCTGCTCAGCAGGCCGGACGTCGACGAGATCGACTCGGGCAGGTTGGACAGGAAGACGGCGGCCAGATAGGCGGCGCCGACGGCCCCGCCTTCGAAGATGGTCAAGCCGATCACCATCGATTCGGGGATCCCGTCAAGGACGGTTCCGAGCACGATCGAGAGCGGGGAGCCGCCCTCCTCCTTGGTCCCCTCCTCGGCTCCGGTCGCCTTCTTGCGATTGCCGCCGCCGAGGTGGTCGATCAGGCGGTCGCCGGCGAAAAACACCAGGCAGCCGCTGAACAACCCCGCAATCAACGCTCCGTGACCGGTCGACTTCGCGGCCGCCTCGTTGACGAGATCGAACGCGACTGCGCTGACCAGCACTCCCGCGCCGAAGCCCATGATCAGGCCAACCACGCGCAAGGGGATGCGGATCAGGAACGCGAGGACGGCGCCGATTACGAGCGACGACGCCGACAGCAGCCCCCAACCGAAAGCCGCGCCCATCTAGTGCCTCGACTCCGGAATCTGTAACGCGATGATCGAGCGTCGTGCCATCGGGCGATCCTGAAAGGACGGTGGGTGCCCTGCGTCATACAATCGGTATGAAGTTTTCGCCGTGCGGGGCCATCAGGCGGGACGTCTAACTAGGGACGTCATCCGAGCCGCCGCGCCGGGCCGTTGATCGGTCGATCCGTCGCTTGGCCATCCGGTCGAAGGCGAAGCGACAGCTTGACGACCCGAACCGACGAGCTCGCGGTCACGTGCAGGACGGCGCCGATTGCAAGCAGCGCGCCGCCCATGATTCCGA
>Ga0307302_10000498_pt1 | contig 17438 bp, 18 predicted proteins | sample ER_DNA_183_FD_194490 | JGI IMG/M metagenome (GOLD analysis project Ga0307302, IMG submission 194490) | Bulk soil microbial communities from the East River watershed near Crested Butte, Colorado, United States - ER_DNA_183 | ecosystem: Environmental > Terrestrial > Soil > Floodplain | place...
AGACGTCATGGAGGAAGCGCTCTTGCCGCTTGAGCATCGACGCCCGCTCCTCCGCTTGAAGCTCGACGGCGAGCAGGGCGTCCTGACGCCGGCGCGCATGCCACACCATGGCGAGGAACATCGCCGACATCAGCGGCACCTCGAAGAGCTCTCCCCAGAGCTGCTCGCCGTTGAAGGCGTCTGCGGAGATCAGCAAGCCCGTGACGGCCATGACAGTCGCGAGTACGAGATAGGTGACGCTGGGCCGCCAGATGCGGAATCCGTAGAGGAGCGTCAGGCTGACCCAGATGAAGTGGAACGGAATCGTCTCCCAGCTCGGCCAGAGGGCCATGGCGGCGACGTTCGCGGCTGCGAACGCAAACCAACCGACTTCGACCTTGCTAGGCCGCGTGAAGCCGATAGCCCGCATGACGGACGGTCTCGATCGGGGACCCGGTGCCGAGCTTCTTGCGCAGGCGACGCACGCAGACGTCGACGACGTTTGAGCCCGGGTCGAAGTGGTAGCCCCAGACCTCGGAGAGAAGGCGCTCGCGACTGACGACCTCGCCTGCGTGCTCCACGAGGTTATGGAGCAGGCGGAACTCACGGTCTGAGAGATCGGCGACGACCCCGCCGAGCTTCGCCTGCCGCCGCGCGAGGTCGAGTGTGAGCGTCCCGATCTTCACAACGCTCTCGTCGGGTTTGGGCCGGCGCGCGCGCAGCTGGACGCGCAGACGCGCAACGAGCTCGTCGAAGGCAAACGGCTTCGCGAGATAGTCGCTTGCTCCGAGCCCGAACCCACGCAGTTTCGTGGACAGGTCCGAGCGGGCCGAGACGATGACGACGGGAAGCTCAGGACGCTGCTCGTGGAGCTCGTGGAGGACCGAGAGCCCGTCGAGGCCCGGCAGGAGCAGGTCGAGAACGACCGCGTCGTAGGTCCGGGCCAAAGCGTGCCTCAGGCCGTCCGACCCGTTTTCGGCGCCGTCGACGCGAAAACCCTCCGCTTCCAGACCGCGAGCGAGAAACGCTCGGATTCGGGGCTCGTCCTCGATGACCAGGATCTGCATTGGCCGCCGGTGCGACCCTAACGCGGATGACCTGCAAATGACAGGTTAATGACAGTTTCGTCATTTCCCGAGACATCGGTCGGGGAACGTCGTACGGTGGCCGCGCAAATGGCCGAGCGCGAAGGCGCCGCTATCGGGGAGGCGCCCGCCCCGCAGACAGAGCGGGCGGCGCGGCGCTCGCCGTTCCCGGATCAGGCCGCGAGGCACTGGTTCCTCTCTTCGATCATCTGGCTGACCGTCGTCGACCTCTTCGGGCTCGTCCTCGCGACCGAGTTCGTCACCCCGGAGGCGTTCGGCGGCATCTCCTGGCTCTCGTTCAGTCGCGTACGACCGTCGCACGTGAACGGCGTGATCCTGGCGTGGCTGACGATGATGTACTTCGGCGCGGTCTTCTACATGCTGCCGCGGCTCCTCGGCACGCGCGGCATGTGGAGCGAGCGGCTCGGCGTCTGGTGCGCCTGGGCCTGGAACGTCATGTACACGCTCGGCGTGATCGGGCTCCTGACCGGCCACAGCCAGGGGCGCGAGTACGGCGAGCTCATCTGGCCCATCGACATCCTCCTGCTCGTCATCTGGTGCCTGAACATCTTCAACATCCTGGCAACCGTCCAGATCCGGACGATCCGGCCGATCTACGTCTCGGTCTGGTTCTTCATCGCGAGCCCGATCTGGCTCGCCGTCGACTACGCGATCGGCAACGTGATCTGGAACCCCGGGAAGATCTGGAGCGCGCCGTCGGGGGCGCTGACGAACAGCCTCTCGGACGCGATCCTGAACTGGTGGTACGCGCACAACCTCTTCGGCTTATGGCTGACGCCGATGCTGCTCGCGCTTACGTACTACATGGTCCCGCGGATCACGAACACGCCGCTCTACAGCTACACGCTCTCGCTCGTCAGCTTCTGGGGCTTAGCGTTCTTCTATACCGGCGTGGGCGACCACCACATCCTCCAGTCGCCGACGCCCGCGTGGCTGAAGACGATCGCCACGGTGTCGTCCTGGATGCTCCTCCTCGGAGTCTTCGCCTTCACGATCAACATCCTCGGGACGATGAAAGGCAACTGGGACAAGTTCTTCACGAACTTACCCCTGCGCTTCACCATGACCGCGTTCTTCTTCTTCTTCCTGGTCAACATCCAGGGCGCGTTCGAGGCGCTCCAGCCGTTCAACAAGCTCACGCACTTCACGAACTTCGTCGTCGCCCACGCGCACCTGGCGCTGCTCGGCTCGTTCACGATCCTCGGCATGGGGGTGATCGACTACATGGTCGCCCAGGTGTACGGGCGGCCTCTGTGGAGCCGCAGCCTCACCGAGTGGCAGTACTGGCTGGTCACCGTCGGCTTCACGGGCTTCTTCAGCGTGCTGACGCTGGCCGGGTTCCAGCAGGGCTTCAGCTGGGCGGCCGGGATCCCGGAGGTGAACGTGCTGCCCCAGCTGCATGCGTACTACATCGCGCGCGGAATCTTCGGCGCGATGATCGTCGTCTCGGGAATCGTGCAGGCCGTGAACATCGGGCTGACGATGTTCAGCAACACGGCGGAGCGGCGGCGCCGTGAGACGCTCGGAGTCATCGAGGCGGTTGCGCCGCCGGTGGGCGGATGACGGACGATCCACAGAGGACCGACGAAGGCCCCCGCCTCCCTCGCGGTTGGGCGCGGCATCCTCCCGAGCGGATGCTGATCACTCCGCTCGTGGCCGGGCTCGGCGGCCTGATCGCATTCTTCATCGTCGTCTTCATCGTCGTGTGGCTGCCGATCCACACGTTCGACCCGCCGGCCTCGGCCGACTGGACGCCGCTCTCGAAGGATGCGGTCAAGGGCCGGAACCTGTTCGCCTCGAACGGCTGTTACGTCTGCCATTCCGGGTACTCGCGGCCGCAGGACGTCCGCTACGCACTCTACTTCCTGTACCCGAAGGTCTCGCAGCCAGGGGACTTCTACGGGAGCGACCAGACGCCGAATCTGCTCGGGACCGAGCGCACCGGGCCCGACCTCTCGCAGGAATCGGGCTGGCACCCAGGCGACTGGCAGCGCGCCCACTTCTACGACCCGCGCTTCATGGATCCGCTCTCCCTCATGCCCTCGATGAAGTCGCTCTTCTCGGACAAGCAGGTCGACCAGCTCGTCACCTACGTCGAGACGCGCAGCGGCAAGTCCGGGATACTCAGATACGCGGGCCAGCTCTACGCCAAGCACATCGTGCTCGTGAACCAGGGCTTTCCGCAGCCGTACCGCGGCTTCGAGGGCGCGCACAAGCCCGCGCTCGAGGGCAACGACAAGATCCTCCACCCGCCGAAGGGGCAGCTCGAGGAGGCGCCGAATCTCGCTCAGATCGACCGCAGCTACTGGCTCTCGGGCGATCCGCTGCCCGTGACCGAGGCGAACCTGCTGCGCGGGAAGGAGGTCTTCCTCGAGCGCTGCGTCGGGTGTCACGGAACAGACGGCGACGGCAAGGGTCCCGGCGCCCGGTTCCTGTCGCCGACCCCGGCCGACTTCACCGACAAGGACGACGCCTGCTGTGGCGGCGATACCGGGCCCGGCGACTTCTACTACCGGATCCTCCGCGGCTGGCCGGGCACTGCGATGGAGAACTTCGGCGACCGCCTGACCGTGAACGACATCTGGCGCGTCGTCCTGTTCGTCAAGACGATTCCGAACAAGACGCTGCGCAAGAACGTCGTGCCCGAGCCCGAGGACTACATCGCCTGGCAGCCGTCAAAGGAGCTCCTCGCGTGGGTGAAGAGCCGCCAGCGTCTGCAGGACAACGTGCTCTTCTCGAAGAAGGAGAGCTCCGACCCGTTCATGCAGGAGGCCATGCGCGTGATGCCCGGTCTCGCGCCGGCGGACAGCTTCCTGATCAACGACGGCAAGACGCGTCTCTCCTTGCGTGACGCTGCAGCCGGCATCAAAGCGATCTACGAAGACCTGCTGAACCGCGCCTGGAACGATGCGCGCGAGCGGAGCGACAAGCTGCCGCCGGAAGCACAGAAGGCCATCCCGCCGACCGTGCCGGGGCAGCAGTGAGACGCCGGCTGGCAGTTCTCGCGCTCCTCCTCGCGGTCGCGCTCGCTGCGCCGGCCGCGGCTTTCGCACACGACCAGCCGGAGACAGACAAGTCGCGGTGGGTGATGGCCGACTGGATGCTGGACACCTTCTTCGTCTTCGCGGGGCTGGCGCTCGTCGCCTTCGTCGCGGCCTGGAAGTCCGGGGCCTTCCACGAGCTGGACAGCCATGCGTCGATCCCGCTACTGGTCGAGGAGGAGGACTACTACACGCCCGACTGGGCGCTCGACGAGGAGGAATGGGCCTGATGGACATGCCGAGCGGCAGCTCGCCGGAGAAGGCCGAGCGGTACTACCTCTATCTCCAGGGCCACCACGAGGCGGACGGCCGCGTGGCCACGTGGCACGTCGACTGGTTCGCGCTCGCTTGGCTCTGGGGCTTCGTCGTCGTCATGACCCTGGCGCTGCTCTGGTGGATCTGGCAGTACCGGTCGACGCGGCAGCGCATCTATCCCGTCGACCACTGGGGCGGCTACACGAGCGAGCTCGCGAGGCCGGCGACGCGCTACTTCCTGTTGCTGGGCGGCTTCCTCGCCGCCTTCGCGGTAGCGATCATCGTCGGGCACTTGGTCTGGGGGCAGAAGTTCTGATGATCTCGGTTCTTCCCTTCGTCACCTATTCGTCGTTTACCGAGGCGCTGATCCCCGCAGCCGAGTGGGAGAACCTCTATGCGTCGCTCCAAACGCTCAAGGCACACGTCCAGGAGTACCCGGGCTGCGAGCGGTTCGAGGTCTTCGTCCGCGCTCAGGACGACGGCGACATCCGTGTCCACTGCTACACGACCTGGGACACGCCCTGGCAGCTGGAGGCGTTTCTCGAGCGCGGCTACACGTTCGAGCGGCTGCTCGCGGACTTCGGTGGGCTGTCCGCAGAGCGCAGCCTCGTCATGGAGAAGGTCTTCTGATGGCGCGGCCCAGGCGCCCGGCGAGGCCGCTCTTCGGCTATCGCGACGTCGGCGAGGACGTTCGCCATTCTCCGCGGGCCGTCCGGAAGGCGTGGGTGATCCTCGCCTTGCTCGCAGCGTTCTACCTCGCATGGACGCTGACCGTCTACTTCCTCGAGCCCGGCCTCCGCTAGCCGGACGCCGCCGTGTACCTCAAGCATCTCTCCTCGCTCCAGTTCCTGAGCTACGCCGCGTTCCTCGCGGTCGTGGTCGCCGCGGTGTTCAGGCTCATGCCCGGCCGCGCGCCACCGCTCCGGACCGAGCCCTACGACCCGGAGGAGCTCGGACGGCACGATCGGAAGCTCGCGAAGTACTTCGTGGCCGGGGGCGCCTTCCTCGTCCTCGGCAGCGTGCACATGGTCGTCAAGAACGTCCCCTGGGCGGCCGAGTGGCTGGCCGGCGCGGGCTACGCGGGGCACCTCGTGCGGGACCTCTCGAACACACACGTGATGATCGTCGGCGGGGGCACGCTGATCGCCACGGGCCTCTGCTGGTACGTGCTGCCGCGGATCGTCGGACGACCGCTGGCCAGCGAAGGGCTTGCGCAGGGCGCCTTCTGGTTCACGGCCGGAGGCCTGCTCGTCTTCTACGTCGCCTTCGTCGCCAACGGGATCGCGATCGGGCTGCGCGTCTCGGACGGCTGGGACTACGAGGCGGCGAAGGCGAGCATGGGCAACTGGTATCGAGCGCCGATCGGCATGGGCGCCGGGGTCATGGGAATCGGCTACTGGTGTTTCGCGGCGACCGTCTTCTTGACCGTCTTCCAGGCCCGGCTCGTGCGGGTGCCGAAACCGGCAGGGCACCTCTGGAAGTTCCTTGCCACCGGCGCCGCCGGGCTCACAATCGGGACGGTTCAGGGCGTGATCCAGGTACAGCCGGCGAACGCGGACTGGCTGTATCGCGCGGGCCACGCCGGCGAGTGGATCGACCCGATCGCACATGCCCACGTCAACCTCGTCACGGGACTGACGATGCTCGTCGCGGGGGCGCTCTTCTACCTGGCTCCCCTCTTCGGGGGAAAGGCGCCGTCGCGCCGGGCGGCAGACGCATGCTTCTACGCGCTTCTGGTCGGCTCGCTTGCCTTTTACGCGGCGACGCTCTATCTCGGTTTCCACGAGGGCGCGCTCGTCGTCGGCCATGGGCTCTCACCCGAGCAGGCGGAGCACGCGACAGCCTTGCATCCGTACCTACTGATGGGCACGGGCACGGTGATGCTGGAGGCCTTCTGGTGCCTGCTCTGGCTTGTCGCTCGCTCTTTCTGGAGGGCGCGGATGCCGGCTCGCGGATTCGTCCTCGCCGGATGCGCGGCGCTTGCGATTGGGACGCTGCAGGGGCCTGTGCAGGCGTTTCCGGTCGTCCACGACCTCCTCGAGCAAGGTGGAGACGCGGGCGAGGTCATCGTCAATCTGCACGCGCAGCTGAACATGCTCGGCGGGCTGCTCGTGATGCTCGTCGGGGTGACGCTGGCGTTGCTCGCGCACCTCGGCGGGGCCCGGTTGCCGGGCGCTGAACGGCTCGCGCTCGCGGGCGTCGCGATCGGAGTCGCCACGTACTACGCGGCGGGCGTCGGGATCTCGGCCGCCGAGGCCCACGACGTATCCGGGGGAGTCACGTTCAAGGAGTCCGTCGCACGGCTCGAGCCCTGGGCCGCCCTGCTCCTCATCCCGGCCGCGTTGGCCGTGCTGGCCGGCTTCGGTGCCTACGCAGTGAGCGCCTGGCGCATGAGCGCCCGCCAGCGGCAGGAGAACATCCGGGTCCTCGCGTCCGTCCCCGCCGTCTACACGGGGCGGATTCCGAGGCGCGTGCGCAGGCGCAGCCCTGCGGCGCTCGCCGGGTATGAGCTGCCGATGGCGCTGCTCGGCTTCCCGGGGGTGGGGTGGCTCTTCGCCGGCTTCCCGCTCACCGCGTCGGTGCTGCTCCTGGCCGGGCCTTCCATCACCTGGGCGGTGGTTCCGCTCGCTTTCTCGCCGTACGGCCAAGGGCCGCTCAGCCCAATCGGCTGGAAGTTCGAGTTGGCATGGCTGCCGATCAGCGCCCTGGTCTCGACGGCAATGCTCTATCGCGCTCATCGCCGCCGTCGTCTCGGCCTAACGGGCCGACCACCGCGCCGCCGTCGCCGGAGCGGATACCGCACCCGCGTCAGCATCGCCGTCGGCGCGATCGCTCTGCTGCTCGTGTCGCTGCCCTTCGTGCCCGCAGTGGCGGGCGTTGGCGGAAGCTCGATTCGGTACGCCTACCAGACGCGTGTCACACCCGACGTCGTCGGCCAGTTCCTGAGCACCCGCCGTGGGACGATCAAGCTGTTCGCGTGGCGTGATCCGCAGACGCCGTATCCGGCCGACGCGCTCCGGGTGCATGCCGCAGAGGTGACGGCGCTCGTCGCGCGCGCTGCGGTCGTCGACCGGCCCTCGGCCTACGGCCTTTATGACCTCGACCGGGGTGCCCGGATCCCCCTCAGGGTGCGTTTGGTCTCGGCTCGACAGCTTCGGCTCGCTCCCGCCCGGCGTCTGCGCACGGGGAGATACCTGTTCGTCGCCACCCATCAGGGTATGTTCGGCGGCCGGGACTTCGCCTACTTGACCGTCGTGGGGCCCGGAGCGCCGGTGACGCCGATCAGCTCGGGCTCGCGGAAGTCCGTTCCCGCCGTGGCCGACGCGCTCCTCCCGGTTGCCGCAGCCTTGCTCGCAGCGCTGTTCGCGATCCTGCTCCTGCATTCGTTTCGACGCCGGCCGGCAGGGCAGAAGGCGCTCTGGGCGGCAGGGTTCGCGTTCTTCGCAGTCGCGACAACGTGTGAGGCCATCGCTCAGCGAGCCGGCTGGAGTCCCGCGCTCTTCCGTTCGTACTACCTCGCCGGCGGCGTACTTACCGTCGGCTACCTCGGGGCCGGTTCGGCCTGGCTCCTCCTCCCCCGGCGCGGCCGCGATCTACTGCTCGGCGGACTGGCAGTCGCCACGCTTGCGGCGGTGATCGCGGTCGCGCTCGCATCAGTCGACGCTCACCTGCTCGCGGTCACGCGCAGTGGCCGCCCGCCTGAGAACGGGGCCCTGGGCGGTCACGCGTTCCTCTGGGCCGTTGCCTTCAACTCGCTGGGGACGCTCACCCTGGTCGGCGGCTCGCTGTACTCGATCGTGCGCCGGCGGCGGGTGAGCGCGAACGTCTGGATCGCCTCGGGAGCGGTCGTGATCGCGGTGGCGACGGGAATGTCCCGAGCCGGCGACTACTCGCTCGTCTACCTCGGTCAGCTCATCGGTATCGGTCTCATGTTCAGCGGCTTCACCTTCGTCGGCCGCAAGCCGCAGCCGGCACCGGCCCCTCGTCCGGAACCGGTCATCGAGCGGCCCGTTCTCGCCCGATGACGATCGACGCGCGGGGACTCCGTCAGCATGCGGATCGCGTCACGGAGGAGAGCCTCGTCCGACGGAGCGGGAAGTTGAGAGCGCTCAGCCCGGCGGAGCGGCTCGTCGTGGAAAGGACGGCCAGGGCCGTCGGGCGGGGAGTGGCCGCCTGCCTGCTCGAAGGGGCGGCCGCAGACGCCCATCTCGAAGCAGTTCTGGCGACGCTTTACCCCTTGGTTCGGACCACAGCCGCACGGGGCTAGACTTTTCTCCGTGGCCCGCTCAGGAAGCCCCGTCCGGCTGGTCGTTGCGCTCTCGGTCGCGGCTGCTCTGGCCGTCTTTCTGCTCTATGTCTCGGTCGCCGGCGGCACGCCGTCGATTCAGCCGAGCCAGCTCAAGGGACGCAGCGGCGAGGTCGCTCTCGTCGGCAAGGTGACCGGGCGGCCGAGCGGAGATCCACACACAGCCCAGGGCTACCGCTTCCGCCTCCGCGACGTCGAGGGAAGCACGAGCGTCCCCGTCGTCTACCGCGGCTCCGTGCCGGACCTCTTCAAGGTCGGCCGCGAGGTGCGGGTCGAGGGCCGGCTGCGGAGCGGCGTCTTCGTCGCCAAGCGCGACACCCTGCGGACGAAGTGCCCGTCCAAGTACACGCCGGCGAAGCGAGCGTAGATGCCTGAGCTCGGGCGCGCGGCGCTCGTCCTCTGCCTCGGCCTCGCCCTCTACGCGCTCACAGCGGGGGCCTACGCGGCGAAGACCCGGCGACGGCGGTTGGCGCGCTCGGCGCAGAACGCGCTTCTCGCCGCCTTCGGCGCTGCGATGGTCGCCGCCGTCGTCCTGCTAGCCGCGCTGCTCCGCCACGACTTCTCCTTCGTCTACGTCGCCGAGCACACCAGCCTCGAGCTCCCCACTCCGTACAAGATCTCGGCCTTCTGGGGCGGTCAGGAGGGCTCGCTACTGCTCTGGCTCATGATCCTGACGGGGTTCTCCGCTGCGGCGGTCGCGTTCGGCCGCCGCTCGGGCGCCGACCTGCTCGCCTGGGTCGTGCCGGTCCTCGGTCTCGTGACGACGTTCTTCGCCTTCATGCTCGTGGCCGTCTCGAGCCCGTTCGACACACAGGTCGCCCCGGCGGACGGCGCCGGACTGAACCCGAGCCTCCAGAACCCGTACATGATGATCCACCCGCCTTTTCTCTACCTCGGCTTCGTCGGCCTGACGATCCCGTTCGCCTTCGCCATGGGCGCGCTGCTCGCAAGGCGCGCCGACGAGCTCTGGATCGTCACCACAAGGCGCTGGACGCTCTTCGCCTGGACGGCGCTCGGTATCGGCCAGCTCCTCGGCGCCCACTGGGCCTACGTCGAGGTCGGCTGGGGCGGCTACTACGCCTGGGACCCGGTCGAGAACGCCGCGCTCATGCCCTGGCTCGCGGCAACCGCCTTCCTGCACTCGGTGATGATCCAGGAGAAGCGCGGCATGCTCAAGGTCTGGAACATGCTGCTCGTCATCCTCGCGTTCTGTCTCGCGCTCTTCGGGACGTTCCTCACTCGCTCGGGCATCGTCAGCTCGATCCACTCGTTCACGCAGAGCCCGCTCGGCCCCTGGTTCCTCGGCTTCATCTGCCTCGTCACCGCCGGCTCGCTCGCGCTTGTGTTCTCGCGGCTGACGCTCCTGCGCGCGCGGACGCGCATGGAGTCGCTTGTCTCACGCGAAGCGACGTTTCTCTACAACAACCTGCTCCTCGTCGCGCTGTGCCTGACCATCCTCTGGGGAGTCGTCTTTCCGATCTTGTCTGACGCCGTGCGGGGCGAGCAGATCACCGTCAGCGCGCCCTACTACAACTTCTTCCTCCGCATCTTCGGGCTGCCGCTCCTCCTTCTGATGGGGATCGGCCCGCTCGTCGCCTGGCGGCGCGCCTCGCTCCGGTCGCTCGGGCGAAGCTTCGCCTGGCCGGCGGCGATCGGCCTGCTCACCGGCGGCGTCCTGCTCGCCCTCGGCGCGGGCTCTTCCAGGGCCGGCCTCGTCGCGTACACCTTCTCCGCGTTCGTCCTGGGCTCAATCGGGTACGAGTTCGTGCGCGGTGCACGCGCCCGCCGCGCGCTCGCCGGTGGCTCCTGGCTCAACGCGCTGTCGGAGCTGATCGCCAGGAACCGGCGGCGCTACGGCGGCTACATCGTGCACGCGTCGATCGTTCTGCTTGCGATCGGCGTCGTCGGCTCGAGCGTCTACCAGACGGTCCGGGAGGCGCGCCTCGAGCCGGGTCAGTCGATGACCGTAGCCGGAAACCGCCTCGTTTTCCGCGGCTACGAGTCGCGCCGCGGGCCCAACCACCTCGCGATCCGGGCGAACGTCGACGTTTATCGGGGAGGCGACTATCTCGGGCGCTACCGGCCGGGGAAGAATCGATACTTCGCCGAGGACCAGGTTTCGAACGAGGTCTCGATCCGCCGCGATTGGCTCACCGGCGGCGATCTCTTCCTGATCGCCGACGGGATCAACGACCGCAGCTTGGATCTCAAGGCGCTCGTGAAGCCGCTCGTGAACTTGATCTGGATCTCGGGCTTCATCTTCCTGGCCGGCGCGCTCGTCACGCTCTGGCCGAGCGCGGCGGAGCAGCGCCGGCTCGCTGCGCGCTACCGCGAGTTGCGCCCGCTCGTGCGCGCATGACGACCGTCGCGCTCGTGGTCGGCGGGCTCCTCGCCGTCGCCTCCGTGCTCTACGTCGCGTTGCCGTTCCTGCGCGAGCCGGCGCCGAGCGAGGACCGCCTCGACGAGCCGGGGACGCTCGAGCGGCGCGCGCTCGAGCTGGCCGAGGAGCGGGACCGCGCGCTCGGGGCGCTCAAGGAGCTCGAGTTCGACCACCGGACGGGGAAGATCTCGGATGACGACTATCGCGAGCTCGTCGGGCCCCTCCGCCGGCGAGTCGCTGAGGCCCTTCGCGCACTCGAACCCCGGGCCGAATCGAATGAGGAGCGCGTTCGTGCCTGATAAGGCGCCGCTTGCGGAGCCGCTATCAGGCCGCGCGGCTCAGGCATCGCTTGCGATGCCGTTTGAGGCCATGCCGGCTTTGCCGGCGTGGCCGTCTGCCTCCCGCGGGGCCGTCTGAAATGACCGGTCGATCCGATGGAACAAACACCGATCCCGCTCTAGGGTGCGACAGTTGTGGCAGCAAGGTCCCGGCGGAGAGCCGCTTCTGTCCCCAGTGCGGGGCGAGCGTGGCAGTCCCGAGCGGAGAGACGGCCGTCCAGGAGCTGCCGGCGAACGAGACGGGGCCGGTGCCCGTCGATCCGTTCGTCGCCGAGCGGCGGCTCTTCGGCGTTCCGCCGTCCACGATCCTCTTCGGGATCGGAGTGGCCGCGATCACGCTCGCCGTCCTGCTTCTGGCGATCGGGCACTTCGTCTGGGGGCTCATCCTGTTCGTCCTGGCGGCTCTTGTGCTGGCGACCTTCGTCTCGCAGACGCGTCGCCTGCCGGCGGAGACATCTGGCGTGGCGAAGGCTTCTCTCGCCGCTCTGGACACGGTGCGGGCCCGCGCGGGCGCCGCGGTCGAAACGGTCGCGGCCCAGGGAACTGCGAGAATCGAGCGTGCCGGACTGCGCCGCGAGCTCTCCGGTCTCGCCGCCGTTCGCACCGACCGCCTCCGCGAGCTCGGGGAGGCGGTTTACGAGGGAAACAGAACGGCGACGAGAGAGCTGAAGAAGCAGATTCAGGAGCTCGACGACGAGATCAAAGCCAAGGAGGAGCAGATGACCAAGGTAGTGCAGGAAGCCAACGAGCGAATCGGCCGGGCGCAGCTCCAGGTTCAGCCGACCCAAATCCTGCCGCGCGACGAAGAGGCCCCTGAGCCCGGCGAGTCGCCCGAGCCGGCGCGCGTGCCCGAGCCGTTTCCGCCGCCCGGCGAGGGCGAGCCGCCGCAGCCGGTGCAAGTTCCGGAGCCGTTTCCGCCGCCGGACGAGGGCGATCGGCCGCAGCAGCCGAATATCCCAGAGCCGGGGCCGCAGTAGGCTTCGTCCGCAGGAATCGCTAATATGCAGCAACTTTTCGGCCGGGCAGGGACGCTGGTCCCGGTCCCGAACCATCCCCCTGATGCCCCAACGGGTCGTCCTGATCCTCAGTCTCGCGCTCATGGCCGCCGTGTCGGCGTCCATCGGGGGGGATGCACGTGCCGACCGACTCTCGGATCTGCGCGCAAAGATCGCGGCCGCGCAGGCGCAGGAAGCTCAGCTCTCATCGGAGATCGGATCGATCGAGGCGCGGATCCGTGAGCTCGAAAGCCAGGTCGGCGATGTCTCGGCCCGGCTCGAGACGCTCGAGCGCGATCTTGCCCTCCAGCAGGAGAAGCTCGAGCGAATCACGAGGCTCTTTGTGTTTCAAACCGAGCAGCTGAACTTCCTCAAGCGGGAGTACGCGATCTCCGTCGGTCGGCTCAATCGCCGTTTGATCGACCTCTACGAGTCCGACGACCCGACGACGCTCGACGTGCTGCTCTCGTCGGGCAACCTCAGCGATTTTCTCGACCAGGTCGACTACGTGAGAGACCTCGGCGCGCAGGACAACCACATCACCGGCCAGGTCGACGGCGCGAAGATTCGCATGCACGCCGCCCGCGAGAAGACGAAGGCGACGCGCGCCAAAGTGGCCAGCGTGACGCGCACGATCGCCGTGCGCACCACCCAGGTGCGTGAGGTTCGCGAGCGCCTGCTGATCAGCAAGAAGGGCCTCTCCTCGTCGAAAGCCCATAAGCGGGAGCAGCTCGCATCGGTCGAGCAGAGCAAGCGTGAATACCTGCACGAGGCAGCCGGACTCGAGGCGTCCTACGCGCGGGTGACCGCGCAGATCCAGGCGTCCGGTTCGTCGAGCTACGACTCGTCGCCCTCCTCGAGCGGGCTGATCTGGCCGGTGAGCGGGCCCGTCGTGAGCCCGTTCGGGATGCGCTGGGGCCGTCTGCACGCAGGCATCGACATCGGCGCGGGGTATGGAACTCCCATCCATGCCTCCGCAAGTGGGACGGTCATCTTCGCCGGCTGGATGGGCGGCTACGGGAACTTCGTGATCATCGACCACGGCGGCGGCATCTCGACCGGCTACGCGCACCAGTCGAGCATCGCGGTCGGCGGGGGGAGCGTCTCGCAGGGTCAGGTGATCGGCTACGTCGGCTGCACGGGCCACTGCTTCGGTCCGCACCTGCATTTCGAGGTCCGCATCAACGGCACCCCGGTCGATCCGCTCGGTTACCTCTAGTAGCGCGGGGGAACCCCTGGTTCCCCCGCGAGCCCCCTCCTTCAGGGCGGAGGCGCGGTCCGCGCGTTTCAGGAGCCGGCGAAGGGCTCCATGGTTCGCACGTCTCCTCCCGTTTTGTGAGCCTCCCGCCGGGCGGAGCCGGGCTCCGGCGGCGGGTTCGCAGCGGCTCTCGGAAGGTTGCTAGCGCTTCAGGAGGCGTAGATCCGGCAGGTGCCGGTAGCGCTCGTCGAGGTCGAAGCCGTAACCGACGAAGAACTCGTCGGGGACCGTGAAGCCCACGTAACGCACGGGGAGATCGTCAACGAGACGCCGGTAGGGCCGGTCGAGGAAGGTGACGGCGTTCAGCGACGCCGGTGCGCGCAGGGACAGCGTCTTGCAGACGTAGTTGAGCGTCAGGCCCGTGTCGACCACGTCCTCGACGAGCAGGACGTCGCGGCCCTCGATCGACGTGTCCAGGTCCTTGATCAGCCGGACACCTGAGGCTCCGCCTCCCCGGCCGTCGTAGCCGGCAAGCGCAATGAAGTCCAACGCGTGCGCGATCGGGATCGCCCGCGAGAGGTCGGTCAGGAAGAAGACGCTTGTCTTCAGTGTCGCGACAAGGAGCGGTTCGCGACCTTCGTAGTCACGGGCGATCGCCGCCCCGAGCTCGCTGACACGTGCGCGGATCTCAGCTGCGGAGAGGTAGAGCTCCCCGATGCCATTGGAGTTTACGATGCGAGATCGAGTCTGTATCGCTCGGCCAGGCGCTGGATGTCGCGCTTGTAGAAGAGCTTGATCCGGATGTCGGGGTACAGCTCGCGCAGCTTCCGCAGCTTGCGGTTCTTCCTCGTCACGAGCGACTGCTTCATCACCGTCAGCTCGAGGTAGAGATCCTGCTCCGGAAGGTAGAAATCGGGCTTAAACGCCTCGATGACCGTTCCGTCGGCGGCCTGCTCGAGCACGAAGGTCGTCGGCTCGTACTGCCAGGGCACGCGGTAGTAGTCGAGCAGCTTTGCGCACTCGAGCTCCACGTCGTTTGCGAAGCGCGGCTCCCCCCGCCCGCAATATGCCTGGAAATCAGGCACTTCTGAGACCATCTGGAATCAGGATAGCAACGACCTCGGATAGGCCCGATCTCCGCGCTTCGGACGTACACTTCGAGCATGCCCGCGGCTGATCGCGTCTTCCAGATTGCGCACATCTCGGACATCCATTGCGGTGGCCCGCATTTCATGCCGAGCCTGATGGAGCGCGCGATCGGCGAGATCAACGATCTCGGCCCGGACATCGTCATCTGCACCGGCGACCTGACGACATTCGGGTTCAAGCAGGAGTTCGCTCAGGCGAAGTCCTACCTTGACCGGCTGCAGTGCGAATCGCTGGTCGTCGTCCCGGGCAACCACGATTCGCGCAACGTCGGGTACGTGCATTTCGAGCAGCTCTTCGGCGACCGCAACTCCGTGCTGCACGTGGACGGAGTGAGCGTGGTTGCCGTCGACTCGACCGAGCCCGACCTCGACCACGGCCAGATCGGTCGCAGCCAGTACCGTTGGATCGAGCAGCAGTTCTCGCGGCCCGCCGACCTGCGCATCTTCGTGCTGCACCACCATCTGCTGCCGGTCCCCGGAACCGGGCGCGAGCGAAATGTCGTCCACGACGCCGGGGACGCGATCGAGTGCCTGCAGCGCTCCGGAGTCGACCTCGTGCTCTCGGGCCACAAGCACGTGCCGTACGCGTGGCGGCTCGAGGATCTCTTTGTCGTCAACACCGGGACGGTCTCCTCTCTGCGGCTGCGAGGCAATACGCGCCCCTGTTACAACGTCGTCGAGATCTCCGGCACGCACGTGGACGTCTGGCGCAAGTACCCGTTCCACGGACAGGAGAAGATCATCCAGTTCTCGACCGAGACTCTCGCCTTCGAGAAGTACACGGCGCGCATCGAGCAGGAGGTGACCACGCATTCGTGAAGGCGATCGCCCTCATCGATGGGGAACACCACGTGGACGTCGTGCGTGACGCGCTCGGCGAGCTCCCTTTCGAGTTCGTCGGTGCGCTCCTCATCGGCGGTACCGAGAAGCTTCGTGGGGGGGAAGAATACGGCGTTCCGCTCCTCGATTCGCTCGACGACACCGGCGCCGAGGCTGTGGTCGATCTCTCGGACGAGCCGGTTCTCGGGCCGCGCGAGCGGATGTTGTGGGCAAGCCAGGCGCTCGCGCGCGGGCTTCGCTACATCGGCGCGGATTTTCGGTTCGAGCCGCCCCGCTATCTGCCCTTCTCGAGGGTTCCGTCCCTGGCGGTCATCGGAACCGGAAAACGCGTGGGGAAGACAGCCGTGACGGGACATCTCGCCCGCCTGCTCGCGAAGCGCTGTCAGGTCGTCGTCGTCTCGATGGGCCGGGGTGGCCCTCCAGAGCCGGAGGTCGTCGAAGGCCCGCCGAGCCTCGAGCGTCTCCTCGATATCTCCCGCGCGGGCGGTCACGCGGCTTCGGACTACCTGGAAACGGCGGCGCTTGCCGGTGTGCCAACAATCGGGTGTCGGCGAGCAGGTGGGGGGCTCGCCGGTCAAGTCTTCACGTCGAACGTCTCGCGCGGGGCCGAGCTCGTCGAGGAGATGCGGCCGGACATCGCCATCTTCGATGGCAGCGGAGCGGCGGTCCCTCCGGTCTGGGTCAACGGACGGATCCTCGTCGTCGGGCCGGGCCAGGACGCGACCGCGTACCTGAACGCATATCGCGTGCTCGTGTCGGACCTCGTCGTGCTCCTGGGCGACGGGGACCCGGCGCCGATCCGCGAGCTGAAGGACGTGCCCGTGGTCGGGATCGAGCTGCGGCTACGGCCGCTCTCGCCGCTCGCCGGCCGGCGCGTCGCCGTGTTCACGGCCGGGCCGGCCCCGGTCGATCATCTCGACGCGGATGTCGTCCACGTGTCGCGGAACCTGGCCGATCGCGCCGCCCTGCGCGAGGAGTTGAAGCAGATCGAAGCCGACGTGTACCTCGTCGAGATCAAGGCGGCGGCGATCGACATCGTCGCGGAGGCGGCGGCCGCTCGGGAGGTCGAGTGTGTGTTCGCCGACAACGAAGTGAGGCGCCTCCCAGGCGAGCCCGACCTGGACGCGGAACTGTTGGCCCTGGCCGAGGCGGCTGCCGCGCAGCCGGTGGCCGGATGACGGAACGGCGGCGCACCGATCCGCTGCCCCTGGGCGGCGACGAGCCGTATTCGAAGGGGCTCATGGCGCGAGCGCTCATGCGCGTCGGGGTGTCGGCAGTTCGGGCCTATGAGCTGGCGCGCCGTGTCGAGAGGGAACTGCTGGACGGCAAGAAGGACAGCATCGAGCTCGATCGCGTGCAGGACCTCGCGATCGAGGTCCTCGGAGACGGGGAGGGCGAGAAGGCGGCTGGACGCCTACGCCGCTACCGCGACCTCGAGGAGCTCGACCTGCCGATCATCGTGCTCATCGGCGGCGCGACCGGGACCGGGAAGTCGACGGTGGCCACGGAGGTCGCCTACCGCCTGGGCATCACGCGGGTCACATCAACCGACTTCGTCCGCCAGACCTTGCGAGCGTTCTTCAGTCCTGAGTTCATGCCCTCGATTCATTACTCCAGCTTCGAGGCCGGAAGCGCGCTGCGCAGTGCTGAGGAGGAGCAGGTCGACCCGCTACTGCACGGGTTTCTCGATCAGACGCGGAACGTGCTCGTCGGCGTCAACGCGGCGATTGAGCGCTCGCTCGCCGAGGGCTGGTCGACGGTCCTCGAAGGCGTCCATCTCGTGCCCGGGATGCTGCCGGCCGAGATCGAGAACGCGCTCACCGTCCACTGCGTCCTGGCGATCGAGAGCGAG
>Ga0307302_10000501_pt1 | contig 17407 bp, 19 predicted proteins | sample ER_DNA_183_FD_194490 | JGI IMG/M metagenome (GOLD analysis project Ga0307302, IMG submission 194490) | Bulk soil microbial communities from the East River watershed near Crested Butte, Colorado, United States - ER_DNA_183 | ecosystem: Environmental > Terrestrial > Soil > Floodplain | place...
TGCCACTCGCCGGCGAACTGGATCTCGATGCCGTCGTGCACCAGCCCTTCCCGGCCGAGCCTCTCCCCGACACAGATCTCGTGCAGCAGGTCGACGGTGCCTTGCTCGAGGACGCCCGCGCGGATTCGCTGCTCGACGTACTCGCGGCTCCGGTCCTCGAGGACAACCGAGTCGATACCCTCGAGATGCAGGAGCTGCGCCAAGACAAGCCCGGCGGGACCGGCGCCGACGATCCCGACCTGCGTGCGCTCTTCCCTCAGCCCCAGATCTCCTCGGCCGTTTCCACGATCAGCCGAAGCTTCGCCGCCTGCTGATCCTGCGTGACGAGGTTGCCCTCGACCGTGGAGGAGAAACCGCATTGCGGCGACAGGCAGAGCTGGTCGAGTGGAACGTAGCGCGAAGCCTCGTCGACGCGCCGCTTTAGGTCGTCCTTCGCTTCGAGTTCGCCGCGCTTGGTAGTGACGAGGCCAAGCACGACCATCTTCCCCGCGGGGACGAACCGCAGCGGCTCGAAGCCGCCCGATCGTGCATCGTCGTACTCGAGGAAGAAACCGTCGACCTGGAGGTCGTTGAAGAGCGCCTCGGCGACGAATTCGTATCCGCCTTCCGCGGCCCACGAGGAACGGAAGTTGCCCCGGCACATGTGGGTAGTCACGCTCATCCCCTCAGGCCGGTCGGCGAGCGCCTCGTTGATGTGACGGATGTACTCGACGTGCTGGTGCTCGCGGTCGCCGCCGATGGTGGCGATGTACTCGCGTTGCTTCGGGTCGTTCAGGTAGGCGAGGCTCGTATCGTCGAACTGGAGGTACGTGCAGCCGAGCTCGCCCAATCGGCGTACCTCCTCGCGGTACGCGGAGACAAGGTCGGCCCAGAACCCTTCGATGTCCGGGTAGACGTCGTTGCTGATCGCCGCCTGACCACCGCGGTAGTGGACCATGCTCGGCGAGGGGATCGTCAGCTTCGGCCTCGCCTTCTCGGTCATCGACCTGAGCGCTTCGAACGCGTCGCCGAAGATCGTCTTCGAGAGACCGACGCGCTCGTGGACGCTCAGCGCCGCGGTCGTGAACTCGACGTCGCCCTGCTCGTTGTGAAACTCGACCTTGATCTGCTCGTCTGCCGGATCGATGCCGTCGAGCTGGTAGATGAAGTCCATGTGCCAGGACGTGCGGCGGAACTCGCCGTCCGTCGCCGACCGAAGCCCGATTTCCTCCTGCATCTGGACGGCATCCCTGATCGCGTCGTTCTCGATCTCCTGCAGGTCGTTGGCTGAGATCCGTTCTTCGGCGAAGTCTTCCCGCGCCCGAAGCAGCTCGGGCGGCCGGAGCAGGCTTCCGACGTGGTCGGCGCGGAACGGAGGCGTCGTGCGCATCGTCATGTTCGTCCCTCCTCTTCGGCCATGACGTCCCGGAAGATCGCGAACGCCTCGTTCGCGGCGGGTACGCCACAGTAGATCGCGCTTTGGAGCAGCACCTCACCAATCTCCTCTCGCGTGAGGCCGTTCCGCAGTGCCGCCGTGACGTGCATGGCCAGCTCATGCTCGCGGTTCAGCGCCACGAGCGCCATCAGGGTGATCGCGCTTCGCGTCCGCCGATCGAGTCCGGGCCGGGCCCAGATCTCGCCCCAGGCATAGCGGGTGATCAGATCCTGGAAGTCGGCAGTGTCCCTGGTCGTCGCCTGAACGGCCGCGTCGACGTGCTCGTCGCCGAGCACTTCGCGGCGGATTCGCATTCCCTCGTCGCTCATGCAACCTCCACAGCGGCAAGATGCTCCGTTACGAGCTTCGAGAACGCCTCAGCTCGCTCGACGTTTGCCAGGTGGGCGGCATCGGGCAGGACGACCAGTCTCGCATTCGGAATCCCCCGCGCGATGAGCTCGCCGTGGTCGGGCGGCGTCGTCCGATCCTCCGTGGCAGCGATCACGAGCGTGGGCGCCTGGATCGAGCTGAGGCGGTCGCCGAAATCCCAACGCGCGACGGCCTCGCAGCCCGCGGCGTAAGTCTCATTCGGTGTTTCGACGAGCTGACGCCGGAAGCGTGCGACGACCTCGGGAGCCGCGCCATTCGTGAACCAACGCGCGACGATGCCGTCGGCGATCGACTCGAGGCCGTTCTGACGCACGACCGCCGCCCGCTCGAGCCACGGCTCGGGATCGCCGAAACGAGCAGACGTACACGCGAGGACGAGGCGGTCAACGCGCTCGGGCGCAGTCGCCGCGACCCGCATCGCCGTGGCACCGCCGAGCGAGACCCCGCAAATCGAAACGCGCTCGAGCCCGCGCTCGTCGAGCAGCTGCATGAGGTCCTCGCCCAGCGCGTCGACCGATCGGCGGCCGGTGAGGTTGTAGCGGAGAAGTGGCACCGTGTCGGACCAGTAGCCGACGTTCCCATCCCACAGCTTGGTGGTCGTCCCGAGCGAGGAGGGCAGCACGAGCACGGCCGTCATCCCAGCTCCGCCCGGTAAGCCGCGAGCGCCCGGTCGACGAATGCTTCGGCCGACCCGAGATACGACGTAGGCTCGAGGTCGAGGTCGAGCTCCTCTGCGAGCGGCCGGCCGCTTCCAGCCGCCCGCGCGACGAGCTCGTAGGCTTCGCGCCGCCCAACCCTCTCCGCAAGCAGGAACGAGGCTTGCTCGGCTATGACGGCATCGCCCGAAAGCTCCATGTTCGCGCGCATTCGCTCCGCGTCGACCTCGAGGCCGTCGAGAGCGCGGAGCGTAGCCTCGGCGGCACCGCCGGTAAAGGCGAGCGCCCCGGTGAGCGCCGGCCACTCCGAATGCCAGGCGCCGACAGCACGCTCGTGCTCCTGGGGCAGCGCCGCGATCAACGTCGAAGCGTGGGCGTTCACGTGCCGCGCGCAGGCGATCGCGAGCGCGCTGCCGACGGGATTCCGCTTGTGCGGCATCGTCGAGGACGCGCCGCCTTCAGCCTCCGCAACCTCACCGACCTCGGCCTGGCTCATCAGCGCCAGGTCGAGGCCGATCTTCGCAACAACGCCGGCTGCGACGGCGAGCCCAGCACCGAGCTCTGCGACGCGTACGCGGTTCGTGTGCCACGGGGCGACGGGCTCTTGCAGGGCAAGCTCTTCGGCGAAGAAGCCCGCGACCTCGAGGCCGTGCTCGCCGAGCGGCGCGAGTGTTCCTGCGGCGCCCCCAAGCTGGACCGCAAGGGTCTCGCGCGCCCGAACGAGCGCGCGCCGGGCGTCGAGGACTCCAATGAGCCAACCGGCTGCCTTCAGTCCGAAGGTGGTGGGCACGGCCTGCTGCAGGAGCGTCCGGCCGGCCATGGGAGTCGAGCGATGAGCATCGGCGAGCCGCGCGCACTGCGTCGCAACCCCGACCAAGCGCTCGAGGATCAGGTCGAGGGCAACGCGGGAGACCAGCATCGCCGCGGTGTCGAGAATGTCCTGGCTCGTCGCCCCCCAGTGGACGTAGCGCGCCGCATCGTCCTCCACGGCCTCGGTGAGCGCGTGGACGAGCGGTTCGACCGGGTTTCCAGCGCGTCGTGCCCGTTCGGCCAGCTCTGCCGGATCGAAGCGGTCCGCGTGGCACGCCGCCGCGATCGCATCGGCCGCATCGGCCGGGATCACCCCGGCGCGCGCCTCCGCGGCGGCAAGTGCGCGCTCCGCGTCCAGCAGTGCCTGGAGCCACGCGCGGTCGGACACCGCCTCAAGGAGCTCCTCGGAGACGAAGATCCGGTCGAACACGTCAGACGGCAAAGAAGACGGTCTCGTCCTCGCCCTGAAGGCGGATGTCGAACTCGAAACCCTCATCACTGGCGCGCGCGATGAGCGTTGAGGGATCGCCGACGGCAGCGAGGACGGGGTCTTCGGCATTCGCCCTCTCCTCATCGGGGAAGTACATTCGCGTCAGGACCGGCTTCAGCAGGCCCCGCGCGAACGCCATCACCATCACGTGCGGCGACTGGCCGGCCACTCTCCCGGGCTTCCGCGTCACGAAGGAGAACCGGCCGTCGTGGTCGCACCCCGAGCGGCCCCAACCGAAATCCGGCCGGTAGCGGCCGTCTTCGTCGGCCTGCCAGATCTCGACCATCGCGTCGGGCACCGGCTCGCCCGCGCCGTCGAGTACCCGCCCCGCGATGCGAATGCCGCCGGGCACGAGCTCGCTCGCGTTGCGGCCCAGCAGTCCGATGGAGAAGTAGGGCCCAACCGTCTGCGAAGGCGTTGTCACGTCACGTCTCCAGCGGCGTCTCAGCCGGCCCGCCGAGGACGATGTCGAAGCGGTAGCCGAGCGCCCACTCCGGCTCCGTGATCTCGAGCTCGAGCTCGCAAATCAGCCGCGAGCAGGCCTTGGGATCGCGAACCGAGCGGAAGATCGGATCGAACTCGAAGAGCGGATCGCCGGGAAAGTACATCTGCGTCACCAGGCGGTTAGTGAAGGCGCGGCCGAAGAGCGAAAGATGGATGTGTGCGGGACGCCACGCGTTCGGATGATTGCGCCACGGATACGCACCCGGCTTGACCGTGACGAAGCGGTAGCAACCGTCATCGTCGGTCAGGCAGCGTCCCGTGCCCGTGAAGTTGGGATCGATCGGAGCAGGATGCCTGTCGACCTCGTGGCGATAGCGGCCGGCCGCATTCGCCTGCCAGATCTCGATCAGAGCCGAAGGAACAGGCTTTCCTGCCGAGTCGATGACCCGGCCCGTGACGATGATCCGCTCTCCCAGCGGCTCGCTCTCGTGCTGGCGGGTGAGGTCGTGGTCGAGCTCGCCGACCGAGTCGTGGCCAAAGACCGGCCCGGTCAGCTCGGAGGGCGTGTGCGGCAGCAGGAGCAGCGGGCGTTTCGGCCCGCGGAGCTGCGTCGAGCGATAGTCCGGGTAGAGGTAGGGCGGGTGCGGTCCCTGGCCGTCGCGAACGGACTCGAGGAGGGACGCGGCGCGGCTCATCAGGAGACAGTGTCCCCGTTCGCGGGCTTCAATGTGCGGAGCGCCTCCAGCTCCTCCGCGCTCGGCGGGTCTCCCCCTTGCGGCTCCGGGGCGAAACGGAGATCCCAGCCGGTGGCCCCGAGTGCGTCATCGATGGTGACGCCGGGATAGAGCTCGGTCAGCGTCAACTCACCGTCGTCGCCCGGCTCCAGTACCCCGAGGTCGGTGACGACGCACGTGACGCCCGTGCCGCTCGTCGTGAGGAAATCGAGCTGCTCGACGAAGGCGCGCGGCTCCTGTCTGACCATCACGAACGTCTCATGGCACATGGCTGCGATCTCAGGAGCGCCACCCGCGCCCGGAAGCCGGACCTGCGGCCGTTCATAGTCGCCGATCACGGTGCTGTTCAGGTTCCCGTAACGATCGATCTGGGCCGCGCCGAGGAAGCCGACGTCGATCCACCCACCCTGAAGCCAGTAGGCGAAGATCTCGGGAACCGAAACGACCGCGTCTGCCGTCTCCGCGAGCTCGCCGTCGCCGATCGAGAGCGGTAGGTGCTCGGGCTTCGCGCCAATCGTCCCACTTTCGTAGATCAGCACGCAGCCTGGCGCATGGGTGGATCGCGCGAGGTTCGCGGCGCGGCTGGGAAGCCCGATGCCGACAAAACAGACCGTTCCGTCGCGGAGCCGCCGTGCGGCGGCGACCGCCATCATCTCGTCGGCGGTATACGCGAGCGCCTCGACCTGGGTCATGCGACTGTCGCCTCATGCTCGAGGACGTGCCGTTGCATCCACTCGCGAAAGTTGTCGCGGTCGCGGCTGATCTCGTCCCAACGGACGTAGAAGGCGTTGTCCCGCTTGTAGTAACCATGCGCATACGACGGGCGCGCCCCGCCCGGCACGACCGAGACCGCGGTCACGACCCAGGCAGGAAGAAAGACGGCGTTTGGCCGCGGCTCCAACCTCGAGACGACCTCCTCGACGGTGACGATCGACCGGCTCGACGCGAGGACGACCTCCTTCTGAACGCCGCTGATGCCCCAGAGCAAGACGTTCCCCTCTTCGTCCGCCTGCTGGGCGTGGACGATCCCGACGTCTGGGCGGATCGAGGGCACTGCCGCGAGCCGCTCGCCCGTGAACGGGCACGTGATCCACGCGACTCTCGTGCGCTCCGCGAGGTCGGTTCCCTCGTAGCCGCGTACGACGCCGAAGGGAAGCTTCGCCGCGCCGGCGGCGTAGGCCGCCGCCATCCCGGCATGCGAATGCTCCTCGAGCTCGAGCGGTTCCGGCCAGCCGTGCTCGACCGCGTCCCGCAGCCGATGGAGCGAGCCGACGCCGGGGTTACCGCCCCACGAGAACACGAGCTTGCGCGCGCAACCCATGCCGATCATCTGGTCGTAGACCACGTCCGGGGTCATGCGGACGAGCGTGAGGTCGCGGCGTTGCTGCCGGATCAGCTCATGGCCGGCGGCATGCGGAATCAGGTGCGTGAAGCCCTCGAGCGCGACGACGTCGCCGTCTTGGACGAGGTCTTCGACCGCCTCGGCGAGGGAAACCATCTCCGCCATACGCCGCGCTAGAAGGGGAACGGGTGCGTGTCGCTGCGGACGGTCACCCAGTGGAGCTCCGTGAACTCGTTGATCGCGGCAGCGCCCCCGAATCGCCCGAAGCCGCTTCCCTTGACGCCGCCGAAGGGCATCTGCGGCTCGTCAGCTACCGGCTGGTCGTTGACGTGCACGATCCCGGACTGGATCTGCTGCGCGAGGGCAAGGCCACGGTCGGGATCGGACGTAATGATTCCGGCGGAGAGCCCGTACGTCGTCTCGTTCGCGCGTGCCACCGCTTCGTCGGCGTCACCGACCACCTCGATTGCGGCCACCGGGCCAAAGGTCTCGACACTGATGAAGTCCTCCGGAGCTTCGGTGAGGAGCGTTGCCTGGTAGACCGAGCCGTCCGCCTCGCCGCCGGCGAGCACCTTGGCGCCCTTCGCGACCGCGTCGTCGACATGGCTCTTGACCGTCGCCACCGCGTCCTCCGTGATCAACGGGCCGATGATCGTGTCTTGCTCCTTCGGATCGCCGGCCTTGAGCGTCCGCGTCTTCTCGACGAGGCGTTCCACGAACGTCTCTGCGATCGGCTTCTCGACGATGATGCGGCGGGCGGACATGCAAATCTGGCCCTGGTGCAGGAAGGCGCCGAAGGCGGCCGCGTCGACCGCGGAGTCGAGATCGGCGTCCGCGAGCACGATCAGCGGGTTCGACCCGCCGAGCTCGAGCAGGACACGCTTCAGGTTCCGCCCGGCCGCCTCCGCAAGCCGGCGTCCCGTTTCGGTCGAGCCGGTGAAGTTGATCACGCGGACATGCGGGTTCTCGACGAGCTCGTCTCCGATCGGGCCCGCCTCGCCCGGCGCATGCGTCACGATATTGAGGACGCCTTCCGGAAGGCCTGCTTCCGAGAAGATCTCCCCCCAGACGAGCCCGCCTACGTACGGCGAGAGGTCCGACGGCTTGAGGACGACGGTATTGCCGAGCGCGATCGGCGCGGCGAACGAGCGCGCTGAGAGGATAAGCGCGGCGTTCCAGGGCGCGATCGCGCCGACGACGCCGACGGGCCGGCGGATGCCCATCGCGAACGCACCGGTGTCCGAGGGGATGATCTCGCCCACCGGTTGATAGCCGAGAGCGGCCGCTTGTCGAAACAGCCCGGGCACGAACTGGAGCTGGAACATGGCGAAGCCGAACGTCGAGCCGGTCTCGCGCGTCAGCCAAGAGGCGACCTCTTCCGTTCTGGATTCGAGGACGTCCGCGGCCTTCAAGAAGATGCGCTGGCGCTCTGCCGGCGCCGCCTGCGACCAGGTGGGGAAGGCGTCAGCGGCAGCGTCGATCGCACGTCTGGCATCGTCGCGCGACCCGGCCGGGACGTTAGCGACGACGTCACCGGTGAACGGATCGTGGTCCTCGAAGGTCTCGCCTCCGGACGCTTGGGTCCACCGGCCCCCGATGTGCAAGCCGCGGACGGTTTCAGCTGCGCTGACGGTCATCTCAAGCTCCTCCTTTGCCGACCAATGTTCGGCATAAGAACAACCATCCGGCTATCGCACCGCCACTCTCCCATCAGCGTGCTCGCCCGTCAAGCCGCACCTCCGCCGCCTTTCACAGCGCCGCGGCACCGAGATCGACCTCGATCGCCTCGGCGGTGCGCAGGAGCCTGGGCACGACCTCGCGGCGGAGTGCCTGCATCGTCATTCGCGTGGCGTGCACTGAGACGTTCATCGCCGCCGCGATCCTTCCGGTTGCGTCCCGGATCGGGACGGCCACAGATCGAACGCCCTCCTCGAGCTCTTGGTCGACCGCCGCCCATCCCGCGTTGCGGACCCGCTCGATCCGGTCCCGCAACGCGTCCGGATCGGGCACCGTCATGGGCGTCAAAGGCTCGATCTCGACGCGTTCGAGGCACTCTTCGAGCGCTTCGGACGGGAGGCCGGCGAGTAGCACTCGCCCCATCGACGTCGCGTAGGCGGGGAGACGCGTCCCGACGGCGATCGTGATCGTCATGATCCTCTGCGTCGGCACGCGAGCCACGTAGACGATGTCGAGATCGTCGAGAACAGCGATCGACGACGACTCGTTGACCTCACCGACGAGGGCTTCCATGTGCGGTTGCGCTACCTCGGGCAGGCTGAGTACCGAGAGGTAGGCGTACCCGAGCTCCAGCACGCGCGGCCGCAGCGAGAAGAAGTTCCCGTCCTGCCGCACATAACCAAGCTTGACGAGGGTGAGCAGGAAGCGGCGGGCCGCGGCGCGGGTCAGCCCCGTCGCGCGCGCGACGTCGCTCAGACGAAGCTCGGGGGATTCCGCACCGAAGGCCCGGATCACGGCCAGGCCCCGTTCGAGCGACTGCACGTAGTCCGGGTTGCGTCCGGCCACCGGATCCAGCATGTGAACGGATGTTCTCATACCGAACTTCGCGCTGCGCGATACTCCGCCGCCGTGGGCAAGACGGTCCGCGACGCCACGTTCGATGTGCTCCGCGAGCACGGACTGACGACGATCTTCGGGAATCCCGGATCGACCGAGGTGCCGTTTCTCGCCGGTCTTCCCGAAGACCTCCAATTCGTGCTTGCCTTGCACGAGAGCCCTGCGGTCGGCATGGCGACGGGCTGGGCGATCGGACGGAATGAGCCGGCCTTCGTGCTGCTGCACACGACGGCCGGCCTGGGCAATGCCGTCGGGGCGCTCGCGACGGCCCGCGTCAACCGGGCTCCTCTCGTGGTTCTCGTCGGCCAACAGGACCGCCGACACGTCGCGTTCGAGCCGTTTCTCGCCGGACGGCTGCTGGGCCTCGCGGGCGAGTACCCGGTTTGGGTCGACCAGCCGGTGGCGGCGCGCGACGTGCCCGGCTCGATCGCACGTGCGGGGCACGAAGCGGCGACTCATCGCGGGCCGGCGCTCGTGATCGTGCCCATGGACGACTGGTCGGCACCAGCTTCAGAGGAGCGCGAGAACGCAGCCGCGATGCGGGTCGTGCGAGACGCATCAGCCGGTCCGGCCGCGGTCGACGAACTGGCGGCGTTCCTCGCCGACGCGCGCTCCCCTGCCATCGTAGTTGGAGCGGGTGCGGACGACCCGAAAACCTGGTCTGCGCTCGTCACGCTCGCCGAACGTCTGGTCGCGCCGGTCTTCCAGGAGTCCTTCGGAGCCCGAGCCGGCTTTCCGCAGGATCACAGGCTCTACGCCGGCGTCCTTCCCGCCGACCGGCCGCGCATGCGCGAGAAGCTCGCGCCGTACGACGCGCTCCTCGTCGTCGGCGCGCCGGTTTTCAGGCAGTCTCCCTACGCGCCCGGGCGCCTCACGGAGCTCGGCACACGGATCGCCGTCGTCGGTGACAACCCCGACGAGGTTCACCGCAGCTCGGCAGAGCTCGCCGTGCTCGGCCCGCCGGGCCCGGTCTGCCGAGAGCTCGCCCAGCGCCTGCGCGCGCGTGAGAGCGAGCCTCCGGAGCCGTTTCGCCCGCCCTCCGCGCCCCCGCCTCCGGCCCCCGGAGACCCGCTACGTGCGGGCCATGTGCTGTCTGCGCTCGCCGAGCGGCTTCCGCGCCACGCCGTCGTGGTCGAGGAGACCCCCGTCGACCGCCCAGAGCTCCACGAGCGCCTCCTGGCGCGCGAGCCGCTCGGCTTCTTGAGCGCCGCGATGGGCGGGCTTGGCTTCGGCCTCGCCGGGGCTACGGGCGTTCGGATGGCTCTGCCCGAGCGACCCGTGGTCGCCGTCGTCGGCGACGGGTCGGCGATGTACGGGATCCAGGCGCTCTGGAGCGCTGCGTACTACGGCGTCGGCGTGCTGTTCGTGATCCTCTCGAACGGCGGCTACGCGATCATGGACCGACTCGCGGAACGGCACGGCTCCCCCGCCCCCTGGCCCGCGTTCGACGTCGACATCGCTGCGATTGCCCGGGCCCAGGGCTGTGCAGCCCGGAGCATCACGGGATACGTCGACCTCGTCGAGACACTCGACGAGGTCGTGCCGGAGCTCGCCACGCGCGAGAAGCCCTTGCTTCTCGACGTGGCGATCGCCCCGACCGAGACGTTCAGGCCCTAACCGACCTTGAAGCTCTTCTTCGTGCGTGGTTTCCCGTCGGACCAGTACCGGTAGGTCCCCCTGCGGAGGTTGAGCGTCCACGTCGCCCGACCCTGTCCCTTCAGCGGCGTGCTCCTATTCACGCCCGGACCCTTCAGCCTGAAGTTCTGCGTTTTCGAAGAGTCCGTGACGACGAACGTGTACGGACCGACGTTGAGCTTGGTAACCGCCTTGGCGCCCAGCGCCAGCAACAGGCGCCGGTTCGTCACGGTGCCCTGCAGGACGAGGCCGCTGGCGATGCTGTTCGGTACCAGCTGCTTCATGTTCGGAAGCTTCGTGATCACGCCGTACTTCTTCGCGTAGCCGGCGAGTTGCTGGAGCTTGCTGCGATCCACGAGCGGGCTCCAGATCGGCAAGCGCACGTTCTGCGTGCCCGGCGGCAGCAGCTCGCGGATCTCGGCTGGGTGGGCCTGCGCGTACGTCAGCGACTTGTTGATCGCCGTGCGGAACTTCTGCGCAAGCGCCGGATTCCCCGACTTCCATGCTGACCTCGCCGCATAGCCCCCGATCGGCCAGTACCGCGCGAGCACCGGTCCCGGTGCCATGACGATCCGGTCGCCGTCGAGGTTGAGCCCCTGAGAGAGGAACGGCTCCGGCACCCAGATCGCGTCGACCTGCCCGTTGTTGAGGGCGGAGCGCATCTGGGGGAAGGGCAGAGCGGTCAGGCGGAAGGCATCGGGCTTGATGCCCTTCTTCTCCATCGCCGCCTTGATCATCACCTCGCCGACGCCTTTCAGCGCGTTCACGGCAATCGTTTTGCCCCTTAGATCACCCGGGGTGCGGATAGAGCTCGAGCCCTTGACGAGGATGTTCTGCCAGTTGTCCCGCGCGGAGATTCCTTCGACCTCGCTCGCGGCGACGAGCGTCAGAGGAATACCACTCGTCACGGCGATGTACATCGGGACGAATCCGAGGTAGCCGATATCGCCGTTGTTGTTGGCGAGTGCGAGGACAACGTCGTTGCCGCTCTGGAGCGTCGTCTTCTTGACTTCGATCCCCTGCTGGGCGAAGAAGCCCTTCTTGATACCGAGGTCGAGGGGAAAGCCGTTCGCAATCGGCAGGGTGACAACCCTGACCTCGGTCGCACTGGCGCCGCCGGGCGCGCTGGCCGCGGACCCGCCGAACACGGCGAGCACGACGATCGCTCCCGTCGCGATCCCGACACCGAGACGCCGGAGCGCCCGGTGACCAATCTCCCGAATCATGGTCGATCTCCTTTCATCGCGGTTGTCATAGTCGCGGCGAGCTCCTCGCCCGACTCCACCAGCTCCCGTTTGATCAGCCCATAGACGTGCCCGCGTAGATGCGCGAACTCCGGGAGCTCCTTCGTCGCGATCTGGTCGCGCGGGAACGGAAGATCGACGTCGATGATTGCCTTCACCTCCGTCGGGCCGTGTGTCAGGACGACGACGCGGTCGGACAGATAGACCGACTCGTCGATGTCGTGCGTGACGAAGAGGATCGTGATCGCGAACTCCTCGCGGACACGGAGAATCAGATCCTCGAGATCGCCCCGAGTCTGCGCGTCGACCGAGGCGAAGGGCTCGTCCATGAGCAGGATCGAAGGCTGGTAGGCAAGCGCCCGCGCAATCGCAACACGCTGCTGCATTCCGCCCGAGAGCTGCCAGGGGTAATGGTCGATGAACGGGGTGAGCCCGACGGCGTCGAGCGCCTCCTCCACGAGCGCGTTTCGCTCTTTTCTCCCCAGGTTCTTGTGCCGGAGTGGCAGCACCACGTTGTTCCGCACCGACGACCAGGGCATCAGCGAGCGCCCGTACTCCTGGAAGACCAGCGCCATCTCCTCCGGCGGTGCAGTCACGCGCCTCCCGCGCAAGAGTACGTCGCCCCTGGTCTGGCGGAGCAGCCCGCCGACGCACTTCAGGAGTGTCGTCTTCCCGCACCCGGAAGGGCCGACGACGCAGACGAACTCGCGGTCGTCGACAGTGAACGAAACGTCGGCGATCGCATGGGTGACCTTGGCGCCGGAGCCGTACGTCTTCGCGAGCTTCCTGATCTCGAGCAGTCGCTCGCCGCTCGTGCTCATTGCGCCTCTGCCGCTCGCCAGCCGCGATGCCACGAGAGGACGCGACGCTCGAGCAGGATCAAGAGCAGGTTCAAGACGTAGCCCAGAACCCCGATCAGGACGATCGCCGCCCACATCGGCGCGAGTTGGAACGTGTTCTTCGAGATCAGCAGGACGTACCCGACGCCGCTCGTGCTCGAGAAGTACTCGGTCAGGACCATCATGATCACGGCCAGGGAGAGGCTCGTCCGCATGCCGGCGAAGATCTGAGGGAGTGCGGCCGGCAGCACGATGCGGCAGATCCGTTCCAATCTTCGAACTCCGTACGAACGGGCTGTCTCGATGAACGTCGGATCGATGCCACGCACGCCGTCGATCGTGTTCAGCAGGATCGGGAAGAGGCAGAAGAAGGCGATGAACGAGATCTTCTGTCGGTTGCCGATCGAGTGCAGAAGTGCCACCGAAATGGGGAGCAGGGCCGGCGGCGGCATTGCCCGCCACCATTCGACGTGCGGCATCGCAAGCAGCCGCCCCCAACGCGACAGGCCGAGCGGTACGCCGAGGAGGATCCCGAGGACGACGGCGATGGCGAAGCCGGCTCCGATTCGCGTCAGGCTCGGAACGACATGGAGCTCGAACTGCGAGAAGAGCCACATCTCGCGGAACTGGACGAGGATTGTGGACAGGCGGGGAAAGAGTGGGTCGTTCGCATGCACGGTCCAGACCTGCCAGGCGACGAGGATCGCCAGCGGAACCGCGATCTCCGCCGCGATGGCGGCCGAGCGATAGGCCCGGCCGCTCACGCGCCGGCCAGCCGTTGTGACGGATGCCAGCGAAGCGCGCGCCGTTCGAGCGCAGAGAACACGACGTAGATCCCGAGGCCGAGGAATCCCGTGGCGAGCGCGAGCGCGTAGACCTGAGCCGTCAGGCCGAACGACTCGGCGACGTTCATGGTCTGGCCGAGCCCGGGGATGCCCATGAAGAGCTCTGCCGTGAAGGCCAGGATCAGCGCTACGGCGGAGGAGATCCGGAGCCCGGTCGCGATGTAGGGGACCGCGCTAGGCAGCTTGACGCGGTAAAGGCGCTCGAGCCGCCCGACCCCGAACGACCGCGCAGTGTCGATCGCGATCGGGTCGACGTCGCGGACGCCGTAGATCGTCTGCACAAGGAGAGGCCAGAAGGCGCCGAAAGTGGCCAGGAAGATCTCGCTCTTGAGCGTCGTCCCCAGCGTGAGGAACAGGAGAGGGATCAAGGCAGCAGACGGGATCGGCCGCAGAAACTCGATCGGAACCCGGAACGCTCTGCCCGCGAACTCGCTCGACCCGAGCAGGATCCCGAGCGGGACAGCGAGAACGGTGGCCAGTCCGAGGCCGAACGCCCAACCTCGCACGGTCCGGGCGAACGCCGCCCAGAATTGATGCGTGTGCATCATCGACCAGAACTCACGAAACGTCGTGGTCATCGCGGGCAGGTCCTGGTCCGAGATCAGCCCCGCTTTCGAGACGGCCTCCCACAGCACCAGGAACGCAGCAATCGAAACGGCCGCCGCGACGCTCGGCGCTAGGCGCGTGACGATCCCTCCGCCCGCAGCGGACACGGTGTAGTCCTAACACGTTTTCGGACGTTATGTGCGCAAACCGAGCCGTTGTTCGCATTGAGAACAGCCTGGATGAGCGGCGAGCCCCGCTCGACGTCCACTCGCGCTGCGTAGCACGGAAGAGTCTTCCCGTTCTCGGTGAACAGCTCGGCTCCCGGAAGATGCAGTCGCCAGCGACGACTCATCAAATGGAGCTCGTCTGACTCGACTCCCGCGACCTCCTGGGTGCCGGTGCGATTAAGGCGCCGGCGGGAAGCAAGGCGACGAGTTCGAAGTTCCAGCTCGCGGAGAGACGCGGCTGCGCGGTGTATCGGCACTGGCGAATTCACTGGCGAACTGGACGCAACGTACCTGCAAATCCCCACTTTTAGTCCGGTCTCGAAAACCGTTTCGGGCCGTTAGGTCCGACGAGGGTTCAAATCCCTCCCCCTCCGCTCAACCGGACCGTTCATGGCCTCGATGCGTTGTCCACGGAGGCTACGAACGGTTTTCGTAACCGCCGCACTCACTCCGCCGAAGTCCATCGGGGTCCAGCGAAGCGCACTGGTTTAGGTGCTCACTGGCGAACAACTGGGCGAATAGTCCACCCGTCCGGGGTGCCTTGAACGGCGTTCCCGGAGCGAGCGGATCCACCCGCCTCGGCTTCGTGTGCGACCACGATGCGTGTCGAGCTGGTAACGCACGGCTGACAGATCCCTGGTCTCGCCGAGGGAGTCGGGCCAAGCGTTGTCTCGGCGCGGGAAGGATCCGTCGGCGCGGCTCGTCTAATCTGCGCCGTCATGCTCGCGAGAGGAGGTGACCTTGCCTTTTCGGAAGCCACGGCCCGAGGTCGCGCCTGGCATCGTGCAGATGCACCCGCGCTGGGAGCGGATCCTGCGCGGGGAGTCGTCGCTCGCACGCCTGCAGCGCCTCTACCGCGGGATGTTCGCGCTCATCCCCAGCCCCTGGCGCTGCAAGTTCTGCAACGCCCCGTTCAGCGGCCCGTCCTCAGGAGTCCTCAAGTGGATCGGCTACTCGCCCTCGGCGAAAAACCCGAACGTCTGCGCGCGCTGAATTGAGTGGGCACCCAAAGGCGGGGCCGTCGTCCCGCTCAGCGTGCTCTTCGCCGACGTGCGCGGCTACACCAAACTGACGGAGGGGCTCGCGCCGGCCGAGGTACCGGCGCTGGTCAATCGGTTCTACGAGACCGCTTCCAAAGCGCTGCTCACGCACCAAGGGCTGCTCGGCCAGATCGAGGGCGACAACGTCATGTCCCTTTTCGTCCCGGGTTTCGCGGGCAAGGCATTCAGGAGCAATGCCGTCGAGGGCGGCCGGGCTCTCCTGCAGGCGGTCGGGCCGGGAAGCGAGCTCTCGCTCGAGGTCGGAGTGGGGATCGCGAGCGGCGAGGAGTTCGTGGGCAACGTCGGCGGCGGGGGCTACAAGGACTTTGCTGCAGTCGGGGACGTGACCAACCTCGCGGCCCGACTCACCGCTAAAGCCCAGGCGGGCGAGGTGCTCATCGACGCGGATACGTTCGAGGCCGTCGCCGACCGGTATCCCGGCGCGGAGCGCTACGAGCTCGAGCTCAAGGGAAAGGACGCGTCCGTCGCGGCCTACGGCATCCCGGCCTGAGCTACTGGAAGCAGACGCGCAGGCCGAGCTTCTTCGACAGGGCGCCCGCCTCGGTGGCATGGACCTGCGCGCTCGCGTTCGCGCGGCTCATTCCCTTCGCGTCTCGGCGGGAGGCCGCGGCACGGAGCAACTCGTAGTCGCCACCGAAGGCCGTCATCGCGTGCATCCACTGCCGGGCAGTCGCCTGCTGGTTCGGTGGTGGTGCGAGCTCCCCCTGCGCGACGATCTTCCGCCAGAATTCGGGCAGCAGCCTGTCCATCTGCCGCTCGATGCCGGCCGGCGTCTTCGGATTCCCGAGCGTGCCGATGTATGCATAGAGCGCACTGCAGTTCCCGTCGGCTCTCTGGGCGAAGGCGGCGCCACTCGAGCCAGAGCCCATTGCCGAGGTGCCGCGCTTCTTGTCGGAAGAGTCCATCACGAACGGAGCGATGACCGCGATCGCAGTCGCCTCGAGTAGGGCGAGGGCAGAAACTCCCCGGATCGTCGCTCGGCGCGTCGTGAGGAAAGCAAGGGCCGCAACGAGCGCGACGCCGGCTGCGATCAGCATCGTGACCCACCACGGCCAGCCCAGATCGACCATGATCGCCACTAGAGGACCCAGCTTAGACGAGTGGCTGCCGCTACGACTACTTACCGAGTGCCGCTGCGAGCGCCGGGCCGCAGCATCCGATCATGGACTCGCGCCTATAAGGCGATTCCGAGCGCGATGCCGGCAATCGTGAAGCATCATGAGCCGCGCCCTGGCGAATCCACTGGCGAGTTGGACATAAAATCCCTGCAAACAGGCAGGTTGTCGGCGGTCTCGAAAGCCGTTTCGGGCCGTTAAGTCCGACGAGGGTTCAAGACCATAGGTGGCGTTCGCTAGGGACCCGGCTTGTAGGCCTTGACGGTGGTGCCGCGGGCGCCGAACTTCTGCGCCTTGCGCCGCGTGTCTTCGAACTTGGAGCGGGCGTAGGTATCGACGAGCTGGCCGGTCTCGATCCGCTCGAAGCCGTGACGCTCTAGGAGCTTGGCGTACGCTGCTTCCAGCAGCGCCCCGGCAATTCAGCCGGTCCAGAGGTCGATGTTGCGCCGGCCTTCGGCGCTGACCGGGTTCTGAATCGTGACGTCGGCGATCTGGATCCGCCCACCGGCTGTGAGCACGCGGAAGATCTCCGCGAAGACGGCGTCCTTGTCCGGGATCAGGTCGATCACGCCGTTCGAGATCACGACGTCGAAGCTCGCATCGGGGAACGGCAGATGTTCCGCTTCGCCCTCGGCGAACTCCACGTTCGCCGCGCCCATCTCGGCGGCGGCGGCGCGCGCCTTCGTCAGCATCTCAGGCGTCATGTCGATCCCGGTCACGTGCCCTTGCTGGCCGACCATCTGCGCGGCGACGAGCGAATCCGTGCCGGCACCGGAGCCGAGGTCGAGCACCCGCTCACCCGGCGTGAGCCGGCCCAGCTGCCACGGGTTTGCGACCCCGGCGAACGAGCCGACGGCGGTCTCGGGCACGTTCGCGAGCTCGGCCGGATAGCCGAGATCTTCGGCCCACGGCCGGCCGGTCGGAAAAATGAAGTCTTTCTCCGGCTCCTGCGAGACGGACGCGTACGTCTTCTTGATCTCGCTCTTCAGGACCTCGACATCGATCTCGACCTCGGCAGCCATCACTCCTCCTCGGATCAGT
>Ga0307302_10000502_pt1 | contig 17406 bp, 16 predicted proteins | sample ER_DNA_183_FD_194490 | JGI IMG/M metagenome (GOLD analysis project Ga0307302, IMG submission 194490) | Bulk soil microbial communities from the East River watershed near Crested Butte, Colorado, United States - ER_DNA_183 | ecosystem: Environmental > Terrestrial > Soil > Floodplain | place...
CGGGCTGCTCGGCTCGCTGCGGAACGTCGATTCCGTCTTCGACGCCTACCGAGTTACGCCCAGCTAACGCTGGGCTTTCGCGCAAAGTCTCAGGAGCGTAGTGGGATTACTCGACCCTGCGCCGCTCGGGCGGAACCGGCAGAAGGCGGTCCCGCGGCGCAAGTCGAGTGTCCCTCGTTGGAGGGGTTCTTTCTCTCGAACGAGGGACTGAACTGCTGCAAAACCCCAGCTAATCGTGGAAATCACCCTTCTGGGGGATGATCCCCCGATCGGGAGGGGTACCTCGAACGAGGCATAGACGCAAGGCCCGCCCGGACTACAACGAGTGCAGGGGGAGAGGGCAAAGCTGCGGCGCCCATTCGCATCGGTGGATGGGCGCGCGGCCCACAGATCTCTCGAGAGAGAGCCGCTGAGTCAGAGGGACGCCGCCTGAGAGTCGAGGGCGGCGCCCTCGAACTCCCGGATCCGCTCTCGATACCAGTCGGGGATCCTGCAGGCTTTGCGCTCGTCGAGGTCGACCAGGACGAGCGTCTGCTGGGCGGTAACCATCAGGACGTCGTCGTCGACGCGGTAGGCGGCGCACTCGTAGGTCACGCTCGTCCGGCCGATCTTGGACGCACGGATGAAGACTTCGATCAGGTCGTCGAACCGGGCCGGCGCGAGGTACTCGATCGTCGTTGCCCGCATGACGAACTCCTCCTCGTACGGCTCCTTCGGGAGCAGGTCGAGATGGCGGTGGTACTCGACCCGGGCGGTGTCGAAGTACGGCATGTACCGGCCGTAGTAGACGATCCCCTGGGCGTCGGTGTCGGAGAAACCGACCCGAGTCAGCGCCGAATATCCAAAGGGCGGTTTGCGGTCCGTGACCCGGCCGAGCTCGAGGACCTCCGTCATTCGCGGATCACGTCGAGCACCTCGTCCCGCTTCTGCTCCATCAGCTCCTCGGAGCGGGCCTCGAGGTTCAATCGCAGTAGGGGCTCCGTGTTCGAAGGCCGGACGTTGAAGTGCCAGTCCTTCCCGGTGACGGAGATCCCGTCGAGGTGCGAGACCTCTCCCTGGGGCCCGAAGCGCTCCTTCAGCTCCTGGAGCTTCAGCGCCACGTCCGGGACGGGTGTGTTCAGCTCGCCGGTGATGAAGTAGCGCTCCCGGAACGGGCGGAGGATCTCCGAGAGCTTCTGGCCCCGCCGTGACACGAGCTCGAGCATGAGCAGAAAGGGGACGACACCCGAGTCGGCCTGGCTGAAGTCTCGGAAGTAGTAGTGGCCGGAGACCTCGCCGCCGAAGACCGCGCCCTCCTCGCGCATCCGTTGCTTGATGAAGGCGTGGCCGACGCGGTTGATCAGCGGGACGCCGCCGGCGCGCTCGATCCTCTCCGGGACGGCCCAGCTGGCGCGGACGTCGTAGATGATCTTTGCGCCGGGGTTCTTCTCGAGGACCAACTCCGCGAACAGCGCCGTGACGAAGTCGCCGGGGACGAACTCGCCGGTGTCGTCGACGAAGAAGCAGCGGTCGGCGTCTCCGTCGAATGCGACGCCGAAGTCGGCGCCCTCGGCCTTTGTCCGCTCGATGATGAACTGGCGGTTTTCGGGGAGCAGCGGGTTCGGCTCGTGGTTCGGGAAGGTTCCGTCCGGCTCGAAGTAGTAGCGGACGGCCTCGATAGGGAGCCGCTCCAAGACGGGCGGCAGCATCACGCCGGCCATCCCGTTCGCCGCGTCGATCACGACGCGCAGCGGCTTGATCTCGGACAAGTCGATGAAGGACAGGACGCGATCGACGAACGCCGGCCAGATGTCGTACTCCTGGACCTGTCCCGGGGTCTGACCCCCGGACGTGTCGCCGAGCGACACGGCTCGGTCCCGGATCTCGAGCAGGCCCGACTCCCCGCCCACGGGAAGCGCGCCGCGCCGGACGATCTTCATGCCCGTGTAGTTCTTCGGGTTGTGGGAGGCGGTCACCATGACGCCGCCGTCGAGCTCCAGCTCGCCGACCGCGAAATAGACCATCTCGGTGCCGACCAGGCCGAGGTCGAGGACGTCGCAGCCCTCATCGGCCGCGCCCCGGATCACCGAGGCGGCCATCGACGGCGACGAGAGGCGCATGTCGCGCCCGACGGCAATTTGCTTGGGCTCGAACTGCTCGATGTACGCCCGTCCGATCGCGTAAGCGCCGTCCTCGTCGAGCTCAGTGGGGTAGATCCCCCGGACGTCGTACGCTTTGAACACCTTGGGGTCGAGCACGGCCCGATGCTACGCGGCCGGAACGTGCGCCGCCGGGCAACTCTTCCTCGTCCCGAACTGCGTAACCAGGCCTTTCTAAACGGGAGTTTCTGCGCGGTCCCGTTCGTTCTTACACTTGAGGCGTGGAGCGCAAGCTTGCGACAGTCCTGTTCGTCGACCTCGTCGGGTCGACAGAGCTCCTCTCGGGCACGGATCCGGAGGTGGCGCGCCGCCGCGTGCAGCAGTACTTCGACAAGGTCTCGCATTGCATCGTCACGCACGGCGGCATCGTCGAGAAGTTCGCCGGCGACGCGGTCATGGCAGCGTTCGGCATCCCGCAGGCGCACGAGGACGACGCCGAGCGCGGCGTCCGTGCCGCGCTCGGGATTCTCGACTCCGTCAAGGAACTGGGTCTCGACGTGCGGATCGGAATCGAATCCGGGGAGGTCGTCGTCGACTCCGGGCAGTCGACGTTCGCCACCGGCGAGGCCGTGAACATCGCCGCGCGCCTGCAGCAGGCCGCGCCGGTGAACTCGATCCTGATCGGCCCCGGAGCGCATCGCCTGACCCTCGGCCGCTTCGAGCTCGAGGACGAGGGGCCGGTGGAGATCAAGGGTCGCGCCGAGCCCGTCTGGGCCTGGCGAGTCATCTGCGTCAAAGGCGGACCGGCCAGGATGAGCGTACGGCGCGCACCGCTCGTCGGGCGGGATGCCGAGCTGGAGCTGCTCGAAAACACGTACGAACGCTCGGTCCGTGACCGCCGCGCCCACCTCTTCACGATCTACGGCGATCCCGGAGTCGGGAAAAGCCGGCTCGCGTCGGAGTTCGTGGGCGGGCTCGAATCAGCGACTGTTCTCTACGGCCGCGCGCTGCCATACGGAGAGGGGGTCACCTATTCGGCTCTCGCCGACATGGTCAAGACGGCCGCGGGCATTGCGGACGACGACCCGCTCGACGAGGCGCTCGAGAAGCTGCGTGACTGCTGTCCCGACGAGGCTGTCGCGGATCTGCTCGCACTCGCCTCGGGCGTTCTGGAGGCCGTCAAGGCCGAGCGGAACCAGCAGGAGATCTCCTGGGCCGCCCGTGAGTGGGCCGAGAAGCTCGCCGAGCCGCAGCCGCTCGTGCTCGTCTTCGAGGACATCCACTGGGCGGAGGACGCCCTACTCGAGTTGATCGAGCACATGGCGACCTGGGTGCGGAACGTCCCCATCCTTCTCGTCTGCCTCGCCCGCCCGGAACTCCTCGACCTGCGGCCGGGGTGGGGCGGCGGACGCGTGCGCGCAACGTCGATCGAGCTGGAGCCGCTCGGCCGGATCGAGAGCGAGGCGCTCATCGAGGCACTGCTGGACGGCGAGCTCGGCGTCGGCGCCCGGCAGGCGCTGCTCGACAAGACCGAGGGCAACCCGCTCTTCGTCGAGGAGACGATCCGGATGCTGTCCGAAGCTGACGGCATGAGCGGCGGGATCGAGCGAATCCCGGACACGCTGCAAGCGCTGATCGCCGCTCGGATCGACCACCTCCCCGAAGGGGAGAAGGAGCTGCTCCAGTGCGCCGCAGTCATCGGCCGGATCTTCTGGAAGGGCGCGCTCTCCGAGCTGGCGCTCGAGGGAACCGACCTCGACCCGTTGCTCGACGACCTGCAGTTGCGCGAGTTCGTGTTGCCTGAAGTGCGCTCCACCATCTCCGGCGAGGCCGCCTTCAAGTTCAAGCACGTGCTGATTCGCGAGGTCGCCTACGGAGGGCTGACGAAAGCAGCACGGGCCGGCTACCACCAGCGCTTCGCCGAGTGGCTGCGCAAGCACGCAGGCGAAGAGCTGCTCGAAATCCGCGCATACCACCTCGATCACGCGACCGCGCTGCTCGCCGAGCTGGACGGGTCGGCGCCTCAGGAGCTCGCTCAGGAGGCCGCGGTTGCGCTGGAGGAAGCCGGCCGCCGGGCGCTCGCGCGCGAGGCGAATGCGACTGCCCGCAAGCTGCTCATCCGCGCGGTGGAGCTCGAGCCGACTCTCGAGCGGCGGTTCCAGGCCGCGCGCGCGGCCTGGAGGATGAGCGAGTTCCCGGTCGTCTCTCCCGAGATGCAGGAAGTGCTCCGGCTCGCGCGTGAAGCGGGTGACAAGGATCTCCAGGCGCGCGCGCTCACCGCGCTCGCCGAAGTGACGCTCCTCCGTGAGGCCGACGTGGGTCGCGCCGAGGAGCTGGCGCGGGAGGCGCTCGGTGTTGCAGAACACGACGAGAGTCGCATCGACGCCCTGCGGATGCTCGAGACCGTCGCCTGGTGGCGCGGCCGACTGAGCGAATCGGAGGGCTATGCCAACGAGCAGCTCGAGATCGCCCGGCGCCTCGGACGCCAGGATCTCGAGAGTGAGGCGCTGCTCTCACTTGCGGGCATCTACACGTCAAGGCAGGAGGACGATCGAGCGGAACCGCTGATTGCGCGGGCTCAGGCGCTCGCCGAGGAGAGCGGATCGCTGAGCGCGAAAGCGCACGCGTTCATGCAGTCGGGAGAGCTGCATGCGTGGCGCGACCGCGACGAGGAGGCGCTGAGCGAGTACGCGAAGGCCAGAGAGCTTTTCGCCGAGGTCGGTGCGGCGACGCATCTCGCCCGCACGATGCTCCGCATCGCTGTGATCGTGCGAAAGCGCGGCGACCTCGACGAGGCGGAGAAGCTGGCCCGGGAGGCGATCCGGATCCTGAAGCCGCTCGAGGACCGCGGAACGCTCTGTGAGGTACAGCGATTCGTCGCCGAGGTGCTCCTCGAGCAGGGGAAGGTCGACGAGGCCGAGGTCTATGCGCTCCGCGCCGTCGAGACCGTGGGCCCTCAGGACGTCAGCTCACAGGCCTCCACGAAGAAGTCGCTGGCGCTCATCCGGGCGCATCAGGGCCGGGATGAAGAGGCCGAGGCGCTCCTCCGCGAGTCGATCGAGATCCTCGAGCGCAGCGAGTACACGAGGTTCCTGTCGGATCCCATCGAGGCGATCATTCAGTTCCTCGAGGAACGTGAGCGCTTTGACGAGGTTGTCGTCTTCGCGCGGCGACTGGAAGAGCTTCGCGCAGGCTCCATGCCGGAGGAGAGCGCCGCCCAAATCGCCTGATGTGAGTCTTCGTCGGGCGACTCACTGATCACCGTCGCCGGGCGGTCGAAGCGGCTCAGCGCCTCGCCGAGCGGCTCGGCTCGCAGCGTCCCTTCCCCGTAAGGCAGGTGCTTCGTCTCGTTGCGATTCGCGTAGGCGATGTCCGAGAAGTGGACGTGGAACGGAGCACCGGGCTCGAGGAGCTCGTCACCCGGGCCCAGGATCGCGGCAAAGTCGTCGGCGGCGACGAACGCGCCGTCCGTGACGGCATGCAGGTGCGCGAAGTCGAGCACGGGGCGGACCCAGCCGCCCATTCGCGCGCAGATCGCGAAGACGTCCTCGGCCGTGCCGAGCTCGCGAACTCGGCCCATGATCTCTACTCCGAACGGCACCGCGCGGCCCTTGCCTTCCAGCCGCTCGCGGAGCTCGGCCAGCTGGTCGCAGACCGAGTCGATCGCGTCCTCGCGAGCGCGGCCGAGGAGGAACCCCGGGTGGAAGACGACGAGCTCGGCGCCGCAGGCGACTGCGATGCCCGCCGAGTGGTCGAGCATCCCGACTGCCATCCGCTGTTTCTTGTCGCGCTCGACGTGGCCCATGAAGCCGGCGATGGGGGCGTGGACGGAAAGGACGATTCCGGCCTCGCGGGCCAGCCCGCCGAAGCGCTCGGCCCAGGGGTAGTCCATCCAGAACTTGCCTTCGAAGTCGATCTCGCAGGCCGTGTAGCCGCGCTCCTGGAGCAGCGCGATCGCCTCCTCCGGCGACTTGCGCGACGGAACGCGCGCCGGCCCGAATCGCAGCTCTCCCACATGCCGGACCGTAGCGAAGCGGGTGCCGTCCGATGCCGTTTCTACTCTGATTCACATGGCCAAGCGCCCCTCCAGGATCGACCTCCTCGAGCTCGACATCGACCTTCGCCTCACCGACCTCTGGCGTGAGGCCGGCGACGTCGCCGAGTGGAACCTCGAGATCGTCGCCGCCTTCATGCGCGCGGCCTACGGCAAGGGTTATTGCGACGCACTGACCGAGGACGCGCCCGGCAGTTTGTGCGAGGAGCACGGCTACCGGATTCCGGCCCGGCGGCGCCCAGCGCCTGCACGCGAAGGCTGAACTAGTCCAGGGCTACACTTGAGGCGTGGCCCGGCGTAGCAGTCCTGCCCGCCTCGTCATCGCGCTGTCCGTGGCGGCGATGCTGGCCGTCTTTCTGCTCTACACGTCAATCGCCGGGGGCACGCCGCAGCTGCGGCCGAGCCAGCTGAACGGGCGGACGAACGAGGTTTCCCTCGTCGGCAAAGTGGTCGCGCCGGTCCAGCGGAACGGGCGGACACTCCGCTTTCACGTCAAGGACGTCGAGGGCGGATCGGCGACGCGTCTCCCCGTGACCTATACGGGCTCCGTGCCGGACATGTTCAAGGCCGGTCGCGACATCTCACTCGACGGCCGGCTCCGGAACGGCACGTTCGTGGGCACCTCGGGAACGCTGGTCACGAAATGCCCTTCGAAGTACACGGCTAAGAAGAGCTAATGCCGGAACTCGGGCGCGCCGCGCTCATCGTCTGCCTCGGCCTGGCACTCTATGCCGCGGCCGCCGGGGCGTTTGCGGCCCGGAGGCGGAGACAGCGTCTCGCCGAATCGGCCGAGAACGCGATCCTCGCCTCGTTCGCCGCGGCCGCTGTCGCCGCCATCGTCCTGCTCGTGGCGCTCGTGCAGAACGACTTCTCGCTCGTCTACGTCGCCGACCACACGAGCCGCGAGCTGCCACTCGGCTACACCATCTCGGCCTTCTGGGGCGGCCAGGAGGGCTCGCTGCTTCTCTGGCTTCTCATCCTGACCGCGTTCTCCACGATCGCCGTGCTGCTCGGTCGCCGGTCGGCGCGGAGCCTGCTCGCCTGGACCGTGCCGGTCCTCGGCGCCGTCATCGTCTTCTTCTCGTTCGTGTTGGTGGCCGTCTCGAGCCCCTTCGCGACGCAGGTGGCTCCGCCGGACGGCGCGGGGCTCAACCCGAGCCTCCAGAACCCGTACATGCTGGCCCACCCGCCGATGCTCTACCTGGGCTTCGTCGGGCTGACGATCCCATTCGCATTCGCGATGGGCGCGTTGCTGGCGCGGCGGAGCGACGAGCTCTGGATCGTCCTGACCAGGCGCTGGACCCTCGTCGCCTGGACGTTTCTCGGCTTCGGCCAGCTTCTCGGCGCCCACTGGGCCTACGTCGAGGTCGGCTGGGGCGGCTACTTCGCCTGGGACCCCGTCGAGAACGCCGCGCTGATGCCCTGGCTGGCTGCGACGGCATTCCTCCACTCGGTGATGATCCAGGAGAAGCGAGGGATGCTGAGGATCTGGAACGTCCTGCTCGTGATCGGGGCGTTCGGGCTGGCCCTCTTCGGGACCTTCCTCACCCGGTCGGGGATCATCAGCTCGATCCACTCCTTCACCGAGAGCTCGATCGGGCCGTGGTTCCTCGGGTTCATCGGCGTGGTGCTGGCTGCGTCGACGGCCCTGGTGCTTTCGCGGCTCCCCCTGCTGCGGTCGAAGACGCGCCTCGAGTCGCCCGTCTCTCGTGAGGCGACGTTCCTCTACAACAACCTGCTCCTCGTCGCCTTCTGTCTGACGATCCTCTGGGGCGTTCTCTACCCGATCCTGACCGAGGCTGTGCGCGGGGAGCCGATCACGGTCGGGCCGCCCTACTACAACTTCTTCCTGAAGGCCTTCGGGCTCCCGCTTCTGCTGCTGATGGGGATCGGGCCGCTGATCGCCTGGCGCCGAGCGTCGCTGCGTGGGCTCGGGAGGACCTTCGCCTGGCCGGCCGCATTCGCGCTGGTCTGCGGCGCGCTGCTCCTCGTCGCCGGCGCTGGGTCGTCGATCCCGGGCCTCGTCGGCTACACGTTCTGTGCCTTCGTTCTCGCTTCGATCACTCTCGAGTTCGCGCGCGGTACGCGTGCGCGCCACGCGCTGTCGAGCGGCTCGTGGGGCGGCGCGTTCGCCTCGCTGATCGGACGGAATCGCCGCCGGTACGGCGGCTACATCGTCCACGCTTCGATCGTCCTGCTCGCGGTCGGCGTCGTCGGCTCGAGCGCCTACGACACGGTGGCGGAGAAGCGGCTGCGGCCGGGCGAGACGATGGCGATCGGCGACTACAGCCTTCGCTACAAGGAGGTCCGGCAGCGCCGCGGCCCGAATTCGCAGGAGGTGCGGGCCCTAGTCGACGTCTCGCGGGACGGGAAGCGCCTCGGGACGATGGAGCCCGGCAAGAACCGCTACTTCGCCGAGCAGCAGGTCTCGAACGAAGCGGCGATCCGGTCCGACCGGCTGAACGGGGAGGACCTCTTCCTGATCGCCGACCAGATCGACGACGACGGCACGCTGTTCCTGAAGGCGCTCGTCAAACCGCTCGTGAACGTGATCTGGATCGCCGGCTTCGTCTTCCTCGGTGGTGCGGCAATCGCGCTCTGGCCGGACGCCAGGGAACAGCGCCGGCTCGCGGTCCGGTACGGCGGTCGCGAGTCGCTCGTCAGGGTGTGAGTCCGGAGCTCGTGCTGGGGGCGGTCCTGGCGGCGGCCGCCGTGGTATTCGTGGCCGTCCCCTTCCTGCGGGTGAAGGATCCGCCTGCGCCTGTGACGCCGGCTGACGACGCCCTCGCAACGGCCGAGGAGCGAGATCGCGTCCTCGCCGAGCTCAAGGAGCTCGAGTTCGACCACCGCACGGGAAAGATCACCGACGAGGACTATCGGGCTCAAATCGGCCCCTTGAGACGCACAGCGGCGTCTCTGTTGCCAACCGGGACGGCAAAAGAGGCGTCCGAGCAGCAGTTTTCCGCGTCATCGGTTCCATCCAGCCGATCCGACCGGTAGCATTTCGGCCTCGCGGCCTCGGGAGGGAGGTCTTCCCGGCCCGCGAACACGGTCCCATGGCTCGACGACTCGTCTGCAGCCTCGTCTTCCTCCTGCTCGTCGCGGCTCCCGCCTCGGGCGGTCTCTACGACCGCAAGCAGCAGCTGGACCAGCAGGTGGAGAACCTGCAGTCGCAAGCCGCCGCCGCCCGAGCGCGCGAGGATTCGCTACGGAGCGAGATCGCCTCGGTCTCCCAGCGAATCCAGTCGCTCGAGGCTGAGGTCGGCGACGTCTCCTCGCGTCTCGCGGTCCTCGAGGAGGACCTTGCGCTCCACCAGCGCAAGCTCGACGCGGTCAAGGAGCTGTACAAGCTCCAGAGCGAGCGGCTTGCGTTCCTCCGCGCCCAGTACGACGTCGCTCTCGGAAACCTCGCCGACCGCCTAGTCGCGATCTACGAGGGAGAGGACCCGACGACGCTCGACGTCGTCCTCGAGGCTTCGAGCTTCAGCGCCGCGCTCGACCAGATCGATTACCTCGACTCGATCGCGGCTCAGGATCGCAGCGTCGTGAGTCACGTGACCGGCGCACGGGACCACATGAGGGACCTCAAGGGACGCACAGGGAAGACAAAGGCGCGCGTAGCCGCTATCACGCGTGTGGTCCAGATTCGGCGAGACCAGCAGCGTGTCGTCTACGACCGCCTCCTGATTTCTCGCCAGGGTCTCGGGCAAGCGCGCAGCGCCAAGCGCGAGAGCCTCGCCGAGGCCCACGAGGACGCGGAGCACTACGAGGGCAAGGCCGAGGAGCTCCTAAAGGTGAGCGCACAGCTCGCGGCCCGCATCAATTCCGCGCAGTCCGTCACCTACTCGTCGGGCGACTCGACTCCGTCGGCGAGCGGCCTCATCTGGCCCGTGAACGGGCCGGTCGTCAGCGGCTTCGGCTGGAGGTGGGGCCGGATGCACGAGGGCATCGACATTGCCGCCGGCTATGGGACGCCGATTCGTGCGTCGGCCGCCGGCAACGTCATCTACGCCGGCTGGATGGGCGGCTACGGGAATCTGATCATCATCGACCACGGCGGCGGGATCGCCACCGCTTACGGGCACCAGTCGAGCTTCGCGGTGGGCGGCGGGTCTGTCTCTCAGGGCCAGGTGATCGGCTATGTCGGCTGCACGGGTCACTGCTTCGGGCCGCATGTCCACTTCGAGGTCAGGGTCAACGGCGCGGCCGTAGATCCACTCGGATATCTCTAGAGATTCGTAAAAAGTCCCCACTTTTCAACGAGTGCCCTTATAGTTTCCGCGTCGCAAGCTTACGCGCGCTTTGCGCTTGCGGCACTGTCGTCTCCCGACGGCGCCGGCCGCCCTCAGGGCGGCCGGTCGTTTTTAGGTTTCAGGTGGCTTGACGAGCCGGAGGTCGGGGAGGTTGCGCCAGCGGCCGTCCAGGTCGAAGCCGTAGCCGACGAAGAACTCGTCCGGAACCGTGAAGCCCACATAGCGGACCGGCAGGTCCTCGACGAGCCGGCGGTAGGGCCGATCGAGCAGCGCCACGGCTGCCAGCGAGCGCGGCTCGCGCAGGCCGAGCGTCTTGACGAGAAAATTCAGCGTCATCCCCGTGTCGACGACGTCCTCGACTAGGAGAACGTCCCGGCCCTTGATGCTCGCGCCGAGATCCTTGAGCAGGCGCACCCGGCCGCCGCCTCCGCCGTTGCCCTCGTACGCCGCCAGCGCGAGGAAGTCGAGGTTGTGCACGATCGGCAAGGCGCGCGACAGGTCGGCGAGAAAGACGACCGCAGTCTTCAGGGATGCGACGAGGACCGGCTCACGCCCGTTGTAGTCCGCGGCGATGTCCGCGCCGAGCTCTCCGACCCGCACCCTGAGATCCTCGGCGGCGAGATAGACGTCGCCGATTCGCGGGTCGGGCTCTACGACGCCAGATCCATTCGGTATCGCTGGGCCAGGCGCTCGATGTCGCGCCGGTAGAAGAGCTTCACGTTCACGCCCGGATAACGCTCTCTGAGCTTCCGCAGCTTCCGGTTCTTGCGCGTGACGAGCGACTGCTTCATGACCGTCAGCTCGACATAGAGGTTCTGCTCGGGGAGGAAGAAGTCGGGGGCGAACGCCTCGATCACGCGGCCGTCCGGAGCCTGTTCCAGGACGAACGTGTGGGGCTCGTAAGCCCATGGGATGCCGTAATAGTCGAGGAGCTTCGCGCACTCGAGTTCAACGTCGTTCGCGAAGCGCGGCTGGCCCTCACCACGATATGCCTGGAAATGAGGGACTTTTTCTTCCACCTGAACCGAGAATAGCACCGGCCTCGGACGCGGCCCGTCTCGCCTCGACGGCCTACACTTCCGAGCATGCCGGGTCACGACGAATCGCTGACGATCGCCCACATCTCCGATATCCACTGCGGCGGCCCGGACTTCGTGCCCAGCCTGATCGAGCGCGCGATCGCCGAGATCAACGAGCTGGAGCCGGATCTAGTTATCTGCTCCGGCGACCTCACGACCTTCGGCTTCAAGCAGGAGTACCTGATGGCGCGCGAGTACCTCGACCGGCTGCACTGCGAGCGCATGGTCGTGATCCCGGGCAATCACGACTCACGCAACGTCGGCTACATCCACTTCGAGGAGTTCTTCGGCGAACGACACTCGGTTCTACGGATGGGTCCGCTGACGGTCGTGGCGGTCGACTCGAGCGAGCCCGATCTCGATCATGGGCAGATCGGCCGCGGCCGGTATGCCTGGATCGAGGAGCAGTTCGATCCGCCTGCCGAGTTCCGGATCTTCGTCCTGCACCACCATCTGCTGCCGGTGCCGGGTACCGGTCGGGAGCGAAACATCGTCTACGACGCCGGCGACGTGATCGAGTGCCTGCAGCGCTCCGGGGTCGACCTCGTCCTGTCGGGACACAAGCACGTTCCTTATGCCTGGCGCCTGGAGGACATGTTCGTCGTGAGCACCGGGACCGTGTCCTCGACCCGGCTCAGGGGCAATACGAGATCCTGTTACAACGTGATCGAGGTCGTCGGCAAGCACGTCGACGTATGGCGCAAGTACCCGTTCCACGGCCAGGAGCGGATCATCCAGTTCTCGCTCGAAACGCGGGCCTTCGAGAAGTACACGGCGCGGATCGAGGGCGAGGTGACGATCAGATGAGAGCTCTGGCGTTGATCGATGGCGAGCATTACGCGCCGGTCGTCCGGGACGCGCTGGCCGAGATCCCGCACGAGATCGTCGGTGCGCTCCTCGTCGGCGGTACCGAGAAGCTGAAGGGAGGCGACGAGTACGGCGTCCCGCTTGCAAGCGACTTCGACGAGGCGATCGAGCGGTTCGAGCCGGACGTGGCGGTCGACCTCTCGGATGAGCCGGTGCTGGGCCCCCGCGAGCGCTTCCGTCTCGCGAGCAGGTTCCTTGCGCGCGGCGTCGCGTACGAAGGTGCCGACTTCACGCTCCGCGTACCCGAGTACGAATCGTTCGACGTTCCGTCGATTGCGGTGATCGGAACCGGGAAACGGCTCGGCAAGACGGCGGTCACCGGCTATGTCGCCCGCCTGCTCTCGAACGATCACGAGCTGGTCGTGGTCTCGATGGGACGGGGAGGGCCGGCCGAGCCACAGGTGGCCGACGTTCGTCCGACAGTGGACGACCTGCTCGAGCTATCCCGCTCTGGCGCGCACGCTGCCTCGGACTACCTCGAGACCGCCGCGCTTGCCGGCGTCCCGACGATCGGCTGCCGACGCTGCGGCGGAGGCCTGGCCGGCGTCCCGTGGACGAGCAACGTGAGCGATGGGATGCAGGTGGCGCTCGGCCGGGAACCAGAACTCGTGATCTTCGACGGGAGTGGGGCGGCCATCCCACCTGTCGCGGCCAGGAAGCGCGTTCTCGTCGTGAGCGCGCAGCAGCCGGTCGAACTGGTCGTCGGCTATCTGAACGCCTACCGGATCCTCATCTCCGACCTCGTCGTCCTGACGATGGCCGAGGACGGAACCGACCACCTTGGCTTGGCGGACGCGATTCGCGAGGTCAAGGGGCTCCCGGTCGTCGCGACCGTGCTCCGGCCGCGGCCGCTCGAACCGATCGACGGCAAGCGCGTCGCGTTCTTCACAACGGCGGACCCATCGGCGGCCGACCGCCTCGAGCGCCACCTCATCGAGGAGCACGGTGCCGCCGAGGTGGTCGTCTCCTGCAACCTCTCCCGCCGAGACGAGCTGAGGCGGGATCTCGATCGCGCCGAGGCCGACGTCTACCTCGTGGAGATCAAGGCGGCCGCGATCGACGTCGTCTGCGAGGCGGCGCGGGACAGCGGCACCGAGCTCGTGTTCGCGGACAACGACGTCGTCCCGCTCGAAGGCCAGCCGAACCTCGACGACGCGCTGCGCGCGCTCGCCGATGTCGCGCGCGCCAAGCCCGAGGCGGAACCGGTGGCCTGATGCCAGAGCGGCGCCACATCGATCCGCTCCACCTCGGAACCGATGAACATCCGTATTCGAAGGGGCTGATGGCGCGGGCGCTGATGCGCGCCGGCGTCGGCGTCGAGCGCGCATACGAGCTGGCGCGGCGAATCGAGCAAGACCTCGGCGCGCGCGGCGAGCGCACCGCCAACATCGACCGGATCCAGGAGCTCGCAGCGGATGTGCTCGGCGAGCCGGAGGGCGGGCTTGCGATCGGTCGCCTACGGCGCTACCAGGACCTCGACGAGCTCGATCTCCCCCTGATCATCCTGATCGGCGGCGCAACGGGTACCGGGAAGTCCACGGTTGCCGCCGAGGTCGCCTATCGCCTCGGCATCACGCGCGTGACCTCCACCGACTTCGTCCGCCAGACCATGCGCGCGCTCTTCACGCCCGAGTTCCTCCCGGCGATCCACTACTCGAGCTTCGACGCCGGCCGGGCGCTGCCGACCATGCAGGAGGAGGAGGTCGACCCGCTGCTCCACGGGTTCCTCGAGCAGACGCGCCACGTCCTCATTGGCGTTCAGGCCGCGATCGACCGGTCGCTGGAGGAGGGTTGGTCGATCGTGATCGAGGGCGTGCATCTCGTCCCGGGGATGCTGCCTCGCCTGATCGAGGGCGCTGTCCTCGTGGAGTGCGTGATCACAATCAAAAACGAGGAGACGCACGCGGGCCACTTCTGGATCCGTGACGTCGCGTCCGAGGGAGTCCGGCCGCTCGACAAGTATCTCGAGCGCCTTGGGGACATCCGCTACCTCCAGGACTACATCGTTGAACGCGCACAGGTCGAGGGGATCCCCCGGATCGAGAACGCGGAACGGGAGAAGGCGATCGGCGCGGTCATGGAGCTCGTCCTGGCTGCGGCGGATCGGGTTGAGAAGGTACCCCGGTGACCGGCGTCGCGGACAAGACGGCCGAAACCACGGGCATCGGCCCGGAAGCCGCCCGTAATTGTCTCTGCGAGAGCTTTGCCCGAGGGACCGAGCGCGCCGCTCTCGCCAGCGCGCGCTGGCTCGGCCGCGCCGATGAGGCGGCGGCGCAAGAGGCGGCGTCGTCCGGAATGCTCGAGGCGCTCCAGCAGCTTCCCATCAACGGGACGGTCGTCATCGGCGGCGCCGGGGAAGGTGAGTCTCTCCAGGCCGGCGAGAAACTCGGCGCGGGAGGGGAGGAGGTCGCGCTCGCCGTCGATCCCCTCGAGGGCAGCGGCATCGTCGCTCGCGGCGGTAACGGCGCGATGTCGATGCTCGCTGTGGGCGAGCCCGGCTCTCTCCAGACGCTTCCCGACATGTACATGCGGAAGATGGCCGTCGGGCCGGTCGCCCGGGGAAGCATCGATCTCCTCCGTCCAGTCGGCGAGAACATCCAGGCGATCGCCGAGGCCTTCGGCCGCCGTGTCGGGGACATCACGACGATCGTCCTCGAGCGACCGCGGCACCACGACCTCATCGAGGAGATCCGCGCCGCCGGAGCCAGGATCAAGCTGATCCAGGACGGTGACGTCACGTCGTCGATCTCTGCGGCCATCCGAGGCACGAACGACCACCTCGCGATCGGGATCGGCGGCACGCGCCAAGCCGTCCTCGCCGCGGCGGCGCTGCGCTGCCTCGGCGGTGACCTGCAGGCGCAGCTGTGGCCGGTCTCGCGCAGGGAGATCGAAGAGGCGCACGAGCACGGGATCGAGGACGTCGAGCGCATCTTCTCGACCGACGACCTCGCCCCGAAAGAGGCGATCGTCTGCGCCACCGGCGTCTCGAACAGCGACCTCCTCCATGGGGTCCGGTTCCGGGCCGACAGCGCCTGGACGCACACGCTCGTCATGTGCACCAAGTGCAACTGGGTTCGCTTCACAGAGGGCATCCACTTCTTCCAGCGGGAGCGCCGCGAAGAGGTTCGGCTCCCGGGCTTTTAGCGTCGCGGCTGCGCGGCTCGCTTTCGGGGCGTTGTCGGTACCCTGCCCTTGTGGCTACGAGAGAAGAAGTGGTCGAGGCGCTGCGCCAGGTCGAGGATCCCGAGCTCGGGATGGACATCGTCGATCTCGGGCTGATGTACGACGTGGAGGTCGAAGGCCCGAAGGTGAAGGTCATCTACACATTGACCTCGATGGGCTGCCCGGTCGGGCCGATGATCGACGAGCAGATCGGCGAGGTCACCCGTGCCGTACCGGGCGTCGAGGAGGTCGTGACCGAGCTGACCTGGGATCCGCCCTGGTCGCCGGAGAAGATGTCCGACGACGCGAAGTTCATCCTCGGATTCGGCTAGAGGAACGAAAGAGCGGGGCCGAAGCCCCGCTCTTTCATGCCATCGTGAGGTACGAGCTACTTGGCAGGTGAGGCCGTGGCCGCACCCCGCGTCTCGTATTCCGCCTCGATCCGCTCGAGCTCTTCCTCGGAACCCTGCACGATTGGGCCCTTGAACCACTTGCGGGCCGAGAGCAGGTACCAGCCTCCGAAGAGGATGAATGCGCCTCCGACGAGCGGCCCCGTGTAGTTGAAGAAATCCCAGGTGAAACCTTCGTTCCCCGGGATGCCGGTGGACGCGAACGGGAGCACGAACGCGATCGCGATGAATCCGACCCAGATGATCGCCGCCCAGTCGACCAGCTTGTAGTAGCGGCCGAGGTTCCAGGCGCCTTGCCGGAAGGAGCTCCCGGCCTTCAAGCGCAGGATGACCGGCAGGATGAACGCGATGTACAGGCCGATCACCGAGATCTGCGTGCCGACGGCGTAGCCGACGAACGCGTTGGAGAGGGTGGGGATCATCAGTGCGAACGAGAGGACGCAAATCCCCCAGACCGCGTAGACCGGTACGCGATCGGCCTTGGAGACACGCCGCCAGAGCTTGTGTCCGGGGACCGCGCCGTCGCGCGAGAACGCGAACATCATCCGCGAGGCCGACGTCACCGAGGCGATCGTGCAGAACGTCTGCGCGACCACGACGATGAAGAGCATGAATTCCGCCCAGCGCGTACTCGTCGATTCCGTCCAGATCAGCGTGACGATCCCCTGTCCCGCGGCCACGAGATCGTCGTTGCTCAGGCTCGGGATCGCAAACGTCACGGCGACGAGGAGGATGAACCCGAAGATCACCGACACGACGACCGCCATCACCATGCCCCAGGCGGCGGCGAGCGACGCCTTCCGCGTCTCCTCGCTCATATGAGCGGAGGCGTCGAAGCCGGTGATCGTGTATTGCGCCATGATCAGGCCGGTGATGAAGACGTAGATGAACATGAAGCTGCTCCAGCTCTGCCCGGAGAAGCCGGTGTTGTTGATCGTCTCGCCGAAGACGTAACCGACCGACTTGTGGTTGTCGGGTACGACGATCAGGATCCCGACGATGATGAGCACGCCGATCATGTGCCACCAGGCCGAGAACGCGTTCAGTATCGCCGTGGCCGTGACTTTGAACATGTTCACGAGGCCGGCCCCGAGGAGGATCACGCCGTAGGTGAAGAGGACCCAGCTTGTTGAGTTTGGGTAGTCCCAAAGCAGGTTCAGCAGCGCCGTCGTGAAGACCGCACAGCCGTAACCGATCGCGGCCGTCACCGCGATCTGGCCAATGAGGTTGAACCAGCCGGTAAACCAGCCCCAGCCCGGGCTCCCGAGCTTGGATGCCCAGTAGTAGAGGCCTCCTGCCGTGGGGTAGACGGAGGCGATCTCGCCCATGGCCATCGCGACGATCGTGCTGAAAACGCCGACGAGCAGCCAGCCCCAAGTGATCGCGACCGGCCCGCCCTGGTTGTACGCGATGTAGTACGAGGTCAGGCATCCCGCCAGGATCGAGATGATCGTGAAGGAGATTGCAAAGTTCTGGAACCCGCCCATCGAGCGGAAGAGCTCC
>Ga0307302_10000503_pt1 | contig 17395 bp, 18 predicted proteins | sample ER_DNA_183_FD_194490 | JGI IMG/M metagenome (GOLD analysis project Ga0307302, IMG submission 194490) | Bulk soil microbial communities from the East River watershed near Crested Butte, Colorado, United States - ER_DNA_183 | ecosystem: Environmental > Terrestrial > Soil > Floodplain | place...
GAAGTTCGCCGCCCGCTTCGGTCGGGAGGCGCTGAGCTTCGTCAACTCGGCCGTGGGCCGCGCCCTGCGCCTACGCGGCGTGAACGCCAAGATCGTGGTCACCGGCACGGTCCGCCTCGGGGACCCGATCGGCAAGCTGCCCGCCGAGCATCCGAGGTCGACCCCTATCCCCGAAGCAGCTCCCGAGCCCGCAGGAACACCCCGTCCAGCATCGCCTCGGTGAGGCGACCGGTCGCCGTGTTCTGCTGGCTCACGTGGTAGGAGCCGAGCAGGACCCGGCCGCCGGGGAGGGGGGTCTCGGCGGCGTGGGTGAAGCGGGGCTTGGGGGTGACGGGGCCGAGGTGGCGGAGGGCCTGGTCCCAGGCGAAGGCGCCGAGGGCGACGACGACGCGCAGGTCGAGGAGGGCCAGCTCGGCGGTCAGCCAGGGGGCGCAGGCGTCGCGCTCGGCGGGGAGTGGCTTGTTGTCGGGCGGGGCGCACTTGACCGGGGCGGTGATGTAGCAGCCGGTGAGGGTGAGGCCGTCGTCGCGGGACACCGAGGTCGGCTGGTTGGCGAAGCCGGTGCGGTGGAGGCTGGCGAACAGCCAGTCGCCGGAGCGGTCGCCGGTGAAGATGCGGCCGGTGCGGTTGCCGCCGTGGGCGGCCGGGGCCAGGCCGAGGATGAGCAGGCCGGCCGCCGGGTCGCAGAAGCCGGGGACCGGGCGGCCCCAGTACTCCTGGTCGCGGAAGGCGGCCCGCTTCTCCCTGGCCACCTGCTCGCGCCAGGCGACCAGCCTGGGGCAGCGCCGGCACTGGACCACCTCGGCCCGGAGCCGGTCGAGACCGGTGGATGCGGTGCTGGCCATGCCGGCACCGTAGCATCGGGGGCATGGGCGACGGGGAGCGGCACGCGCGGTCGAGCGCCGAGCTGGTCGAGGAGGCGCTCGGGCGCATCGAGGCGCTCGACGGGCGGGTCGGCGCGTTCGTGGCCGTGCTGGCCGACGAGGCCAGGGCCGAGGCGGCGGCCAGGGACGCCGAGACGGCGGCCGGGCGGGTCAGGGGCCCGCTGCACGGGCGGCCGGTGGCGGTCAAGGACCTGATCGACGTCGCCGGCGCGGTCACCGCGGCCGGGTCGCCCAAGCTGGCCGGCAACCGGGCGGAGCGGGACGCGGACGTGGTCGGGCGGCTGCGCGACGCCGGCATGGTGATCCTCGGCAAGACCCGCACCCACGAGTTCGCCTACGGGGTGCTCACCCCGGGGACGGTCAACCCCTGGGACCCGGACCGGATCGCCGGCGGCTCCAGCGGCGGGTCGGCCGCCGCGGTGGCCGCCGGCATGGTGGGCTTCGCGGTCGGCAGCGACACGGCCGGGTCCATCCGCATCCCGGCCGCGTGCTGCGGCGTGGTCGGGGTCAAGCCGACCTACGGCGTCGTCCCGACCGGCGGGGTGGTGCCGCTGTCGTGGTCCTGTGACCATGTCGGCCCGATCGCCGGCAGCGTGGCCGAGGCCGGCGTGCTCCTCGAGGTCCTGTCCGGCGTGCCGGCGGGGGCGGGCGCGGCCGCGCCGGCCCCGCCGCGCCTGGGCCGCCTCGTCGGTGAGGACCTGGCCATGGTCGACCCGGCCGTGACCGAGGTGGTCGACCGGTTATGCGGGGAGCTGGAGCGCCGCGGGTCGCGGATCGACGAGGTCGAGCTGCCGCTGCGGACGGCCAGGTCGGCGGTGGCCACCATGGTCCTGCCCGAGCTGGCCGCGGCCCACGCGGCCCTGCTCGCCGAGACCGGTGAGCAGGGCTACGGCGAGCGCATCCTCAAGGCCATCCGGCGCGGCCAGCAGGCCCTGGCCGTGGAGTACCTGGCCGGGGTGCGCTACCGCGACCGCTTCGCCGCGCTGGTCGAGGATCTCCTGGCCGACCGGGACGCGCTGGTGCTGCCCACCATCCCGGTGGTCGCGCCCGAGACCGGCAGCCGGGTGATCGAGCTCGGTGACGGGCGGGAGATGGGCGTCCAGGAGGCGCTGACCGCCCTCCCCGGCGCCTTCAACTGCTCCGGCTCGCCGGTGGTGTCGGTGCCCGTCGGGCTGGTGGACGGGCTTCCGGTGGGGCTGTCGCTGGTGGGGCGCATCGGGGCCGACCAGGAGCTGCTGGCGGTGGCCGGGGTGGCCGAGGAGGCGACCCGGTTCTCCGGCCGGCCCGCCCTGTCGGCGCGCTGACCAGGTGCCGTCAGGGCCGAGCCGGCCCGCCCATCCGTTGGCGGACGGCCTCGTAGACGAGGATCGCCGCGGCGGTGGCCACGTTCAGCGAGTCGGCCCGGCCCAGCATGGGGATCCGCACCCTGGTCGCGGCCCGCTCCCGCCACCGGCCGGACAGGCCGTCCTTCTCCGAGCCCACGGCGACGGCCACGGGACCGGTGAGGTCGGCGTCGACCAGCAGGGTCTCGGCGTCGGGCGTGGCCGCCACGACCGGCACCGACCGGGAGGCCAGCCAGTCCAGCACCTCGGAGGAGCCGGCCGAGGCCACCGGGACGGAGAAGACGGTGCCCTTGCTGGCCCGCACCAGGTTGGGGTTGCCCCAGTCGGTGACCGGCCCGGCGGCGACCACCGCGGTCACCCCGGCGGCGTCGGCGGTGCGCAGGATGGCGCCGAGGTTGCCCGGCTTCTCGACCCCCTCGCAGACCAGCAGCAGCGGCCGCTCGCCGGTGACCAGCCGCTCCAGGTCGCTGGGGACCGCCGGCACCACGGCCAGCCAGCCGTCGGGGGACTGGCGGTAGGCGGCCCTGGCGAACGCCTGCCGGCCCAGCCGCACCACCTCGGCGCCCAGCCCGACCACCCGGTCCACGGTGCCCAGCTGGTCGGCGCCGACCAGCGCCGGGCACCAGAACAGGGTGTGCGGGCGCACGCCGGCGTCCAGGGCCATGACCAGCTCGGCATGGCCTTCGACGAGGGTCACGGCGCCGCCGTCCCGGGCCCGGCGCCGCCGCAGGGCGACCAGCTCCTTGACCCGCGGGTTGTTCGGGCTGGTGAGCTCGTTGGACACGCGGCATCCTAGCAAGCGGCCGCCGCCGCGGACGGTAACCGCCCCGTCCCGGGGTCGGTCTGGTTGAATGCATCGAGGAGTCGCCGGGGCAGGAGGCCACGTGAGCGAGCGGGAGCAGAGCCAGGCGGCTCAGGGTGGTCCCTCCCGCAGGCGTGGCCCCGTCCCGACCTGGTCCTGGGCCCGGACCCCACCGGCCCGCCTGGTCCGCAGCGGCATCCAGTACGGGGCGCTGGTCCCGCTGCTCAAGTTCATCGCGCCGTCCACCGTCATCGGCAAGCGCAACCTGGGCAAGCTGAAGGGCCCGGCGGTGTTCGTGGCCAACCACCAGAGCCACTTCGACGCCCCCGTGTGCCTGGCCGCCCTCGGCGGCCGCATCCGCCGGCGGCTGGTCGTGGCCGCGGCCGCCGACTACTTCTACAGCTCGGCCGTGAAGGGCGCGGCGGCGTCGCTGGCCCTGGGCACGGTCCCGTTCGTGCGCTCGGGCGGCTCCAGCCGCGAGTCCCTCCAGTTCCTCAAGGACCTGGTCGGCAAGGGCTGGTCGGTGCTGATCTTCCCCTCGGGGACCCGAGGCACCGGCGCCTCCGGCTTCAAGAAGGGCTTCGCCTACCTGGCCATCGACACCCAGGTCCCGGTCGTGCCCCTGTACCTGCACGGGCTGGACCAGGTGATGCCCAAGGGCTCCTTCATCCCGCTGCCCGGCGGGGTGGTGGTCGGGATCGGCCCGCCGATCGCGCCCGGGGACGACTACAACGACCTGGTCCGCCGGGCCGAGGCCGGGGTGGCCGAGGTGCGAACGGTGGTCAAGGGCTGGGAAGGGACGTAGGCCGGCCCGTGCCCCGCAACCCCCTCGCCAACCCGCTGTTCCTGCCGGTGTTCTGGCGGGTGATGCTGCTGATCGTGGTCGGCCTGGCCGCCGTCGTGCTGTCCCAGCGGCGCTCGCTCGAGGTGTGGCGGCGCTCGACCCTGTTCCTGCGCGCCCGCACCTGGTTCGTGATCGGCCCGCTGTTCGTGCTGGCCGTGTTCATCGGCGGGTTCGTGGCCTTCCTGCTGGCCACCTTCGTGGTCGTGCAGGGCTGCTCGGAGTTCGTCCGCATCGCCGGCATCGACCGCCGCTACGCCTACCTGCTGATCCTCGGGGGTGAGCTCGGCCTGCTGGTGGCCGCCCTGGCCAGGGACTTCTTCGGCTTCCTGCCGTTCGGGTTCTTCATCGCGCTCACCCTGGTGCCGGTCCTGTCCGGCCGGATCACCGACGCCCACCGGCAGGTCGCCGACACCCTGGTCGGGTACGTGTTCGTGGCCCTGCCGATGGCCTACATCGTCTTCGTCAAGTCGGCCGAGCCGTGGGGGCTGAACTTCCTGGTCATCGTGACCGTGTCGGTGGCCCTGTCCGACATCGCGGCCTATGCCACCGGGTCGGCCCTGCGCGGCCGCAAGCTCATGCCGCGGGTCGACCCGACCAAGACCTGGGGCGGGGTGCTGGGCAACCTGATCGGGGCGGCGGTCGGGGTCGGCTGGCTGTGGGTGGCCGTACCGCCCGAGTGGTCGATCGCCGCCGTGGTCGTGCTGGTGCTGGTGATCGCCTTCGGGAGCGTCTGGGCCGACCTCACCGGTGGGTTCATCCAACGGGCCTTCCGGACCGAGGTCCGCAGCACCGTCCTCCTCGGCTACGGCGGGGTGCTGAACCGGGTCGACTCGCTGCTGATCACCTTCCCGCTCTCCTACTACGCCCTGATCCTGGTGCTCAAGGTCACCGGGTGACGCGGCTGCTCACCCTGGGGCACGGCACGGCGACCGCGGAGGAGGTGGTGGGCCTGCTGGCCGGGGCCGAGGTGGAGCGGCTGGTCGACGTCCGCACCGCCCCGGGCAGCCGCCGCAACCCGCAGTTCCGCCGCGAGGCCATGGCCGGCTGGCTGGCCGGGGCCGGGGTCGCCTACCGCTGGGAGCCGGAGCTGGGTGGGTTCCGCAAGCCCGCGCCGGCGTCGGCCAACCCGGTCCTGCGCCACCCGGCCTTCCGGGGCTACGCCGACTACATGCGCACGCCGCCGTTCTGGGCCGCTCTGGACCGCCTGCTGGCCGAGGCGGCGACCGCCCCGACGGCGGCCATGTGCTCCGAGACGCTGTGGTGGCGCTGTCACCGCCGGCTGCTGGCCGACGCCGCCGTGCTGGTCCGAGGGGCCGAGGTCCTGCACCTCGACCACCGGGGCGGCCAGGAGCCGCACCGCCCGACCGAGGGCGTCCGCCGCGACGGCGACCTGCTCGCCTACGACCTGGGCGCCACCCCGCCGCTCCCCGGGTCCTGACCCGGGGGGGGCCGCGCCGGCCCGCCCGATGCATCCGGTCCCAGCGACCGGCGGTGCATGGCGAACAGCAGGCCGTAGGGCTCGCCGTCCGGGTCGGGGGGCCGGGTCACGAACTCGTCCAGGATCGCCAGCACCCGGGACTCGAGCTCCTCGCGCGACGCCTTGTTGAGGGTGAGGGCGAGGCGGTTGAAGCCGGCGGCGGCGCCGGGCCCCGCCTCGGCCAGCTCGGCCTGGAACACCTCCAGCATCGCCTGGGCGTCGAAGCCCTCGGGGAGCGGACTCTCCTCGAGGCTCAGGGCCCAGGACTTGCCGGTGGCGCGGTAGGGCTTCTCGAGCGCGCCCTTGGAGCCCTGGCGGACCTCGTCGGGGACCAGGAAGCCGTTGGCGACCAGGGTGCGGACGTGGTGCAGGACCGTGCCCGGGTCCTTGCCCAGCCACTCGGCCAGCTGCTTGTTGGTCAGCGACCGGTCGACGCAGAGCCGCAGGATGCGCATGCGCAGCGGGTGGGCCAGGGCCTTGGCCTCGGCCGCCGTCGCCGGCCGCCGGACCACCGGCCCCCCGATCCTCGGTTCCATGGGGAAGATTCTATCAATTGACTTTTCCAAATCAATGGACTACGGTCCATCCATGAAGCTGGGACCGAACTTCCACAAGGCGTTGGTCGCCTCCGGGTTCGCCAACCTGGCCGACGGGGTGTTCCAGGTCGCCCTGCCGTTGCTGGCCGTCCAGCTCACCCGGTCGCCGCTGCTGATCGCCGGGGTCAACATCGCCGCCCGCCTGCCCTGGCTGCTGGCCCTGGTGGCCGGGGCCCTGGCCGACCGGCTGGACCGGCGCCAGACGATGGTCCGGGTCAACCTGGTCAGGACCGTCGTGCTCGGGGGGCTGGCCCTGGCGGTGGCGACCGACCTGGCCAACCTGCCCGTGCTGTACGCCGTGGCCCTGCTGCTCGGCCTCGCCGAGACCCTGTTCGACACCTCGGCCCAGTCGCTGCTGCCCGCCATCGTGGCCCGTGAGGACCTCACCACGGCCAACAGCCGGCTGTTCGCGGTCGAGCTGGTGGCCAACACCTTTGTCGGCCCGCCCCTGGGCGGGCTCCTGGCGGCCGCCGGCCTGGCCGTCGCGATGGGCGTGCCCGCGGTCGCCTACCTGGCCGGGGCCGGTTGCCTGGCCCTGATCGCCGGCAGCTTCCGGGCCACCGGGGCCGGCCCGCGCGGGTCGACCCGGCTCCGGGACGAGATCGCCGAGGGCGCCCGGTTCGTCTGGCGCCACCCGGTCCTGCGACCGCTGGCCATCATGCTCGGGGCCCAGAACATGGCCTTCGCCGCCGTCTTCTCGGTGTTCGTGCTGTTCGCGGTCGAGCCGGGGCCGATGGGACTGTCCAAGGCCGGCTACGGGATCCTGCTGGCCACCCTGGGGGCCGGGTCGCTGCTCGGGACCTGGCTCGCCGTCCCCGCCGAGCGCCGCCTCGGCCGCGTCCGCACCCTGGTCCTCAGCGTCGTCCTGAACGCGGCCAGCCTGGTCGTGTTCGCCCTCACCACCGGCCCGGTCCTGGTCGCGACCTCGCTCGCCGTGAGCGGCCTGGCCATCGTGCTCTGGAACGTGGTCACGGTCTCGCTGCGCCAGCGGATCACCCCGGATCGCCTCCTGGGTCGGATGAACGCCGCCTACCGGCTGGTGGGCTGGGGGACCATGCCGATCGGCGCCCTGCTCGGCGGGGTCCTGGCCGAGGCGCTGGGGCTGCGGCCCACCTTCCTGGTCGCGGCCGGGATCACGCTGGCCACGCTGGTCGGGTTCCGGTGGGTCACCGCGGAGGCCGTGGCCCGTGCCGAGGCGGCCGAGGCGCCCACCGGATAGGCTGGCCGCGATGGACACCACCGAGCTGCGGATCGACACCGCCGGCAGGCACGTGCTCGACCTGACCGACCGGGCGGCCGCCTTCGCCGCCCGGGCCGGCGGGGACGGGCTGCTGTGTGTGTTCGTGCCCCACGCCACCGCCGGGCTGGCCGTGATGGAGACCGGGTCGGGGTCCGAGGAGGACCTGGAGGAGGTCATGGGCCGCCTGCTGCCCCGCGACGACCGCTGGGCCCACCGCCACGGCAGCCGCGGCCACGGCGCCGACCACCTCCTGCCGGTGTTCGCCAGCCCCTCCCTCACCGTCCCGGTGCAGGCCGGCCGCCTCCTGCTCGGCACCTGGCAGCGGATCTGCCTGGTCGACCTCAACGACGACAACCCCCAGCGGCGGGTCCGCCTGAGCTTCCTGAGCGGACGCTAGACTCCCGCCACGTTCCAGGACATGGAGGTGGAGGTGGCGTGCCCGCGTTAGCCGATGCCGCCGTGCTGGTCACCCGCGGGATGCCCGAGCGGGTCCACCGGCACCTGGCCGAGCGCTGCCGGCTCGAGGTCTGGGAGGGCGAGGGGGTGATGCCCCGGGCCGAGCTGCTGGACCGGGTCGCCGGCAAGGCCGGGCTGATGGCCATGCTGACCGACCGGGTCGACGCCGAGCTGCTGGACCGGGCCGGCCCCGGGCTGCGGGTGGTGGCCAACTTCGCCGTCGGCCACGACAACCTCGACCTGGAGGCCTGCACCGCCAGGGGGGTGCAGGCCACCAACACCCCCGACGTGGTCACCGAGGCCACCGCCGACCTGGCCTGGGCGCTGCTGCTGGCCGCGGCCAGGCGGGTCGCCGAGGGGGACCGGTTCCTGCGGGCCCGCCGGCCCTGGGTCTGGGGGCCGGAGTTCTTCCTCGGGTTCGAGGTCCACGGCAAGACCCTGGGCGTGATCGGCCTCGGCCGCATCGGGCGGGCGGTGGCCAGGCGGGCGGCCGGGTTCGGCATGCCGGTGCTCTACACCGCCCGGCACCGGCTCCCGCCCGAGGACGAGGCCGCCCTCGGCGCGGCCTGGCGCGAGCTGGACGAGCTGCTGGCCGAGGCCGACTTCGTCAGCATCCACACCGGGCTCTCGCCGGCGACCCGGCACCTCATCGGGGCCGAGCGGCTGGCCCGCATGAAGCCGACGGCGGTGCTGGTCAACACCGCCCGCGGCCCCATCGTGGACGAGGCCGCCCTGGCCGCGGCCCTGCGCACCGGCCGGCCGGGAGCGGCCGGCCTGGACGTGTTCGAACGGGAGCCGGAGGTCCACCCGGATCTGCTGGAGCTGGACAACGCCACCATCGTCCCCCACCTGGGCACCTCCACCCTGGAGACCCGGGTCGCCATGGGCATGTCCGCGGCCGACAACCTGCTGGCCGCCCTGGAGGGCCGCCGGCCCCCGAACCTGCTCAACCCCGACACCCTCGGCCGGGCGCCCGGCTAGGGCGCCAGGTGGCGCTGCTCGCCGACCCGGTAGGCCTCGGCCAGCCAGGCGGCGACCTCGGCGTCCACCTCGTCGAGGTGCTCGAGCCGGAACTGGTGCAGATGGTTGCGGGGCGAGAACGTCTCCACCCGCCGGAACCGGGGGTGCTCGAGCCGCCGGGCCAGGACCACGTGGCCGTCCACCCAGTGCCGGCGCAGGGTGAAGGCGGCGAAGCTCATCCGTACCTGGAAGGCGATGCGGGTCTTCTCGGGCAGGACGGTGACCGGGCCGTTGCGCTCGGCCAGCTCGACCAGCCGCTCGAAGATGGCCACCACCTCGGGGTCCCGGCCGGCCAGGTGCCGGTCCAGGTCCAGCGGCCCGCAGGCGTGCGGCTGGTTGCGGTTGGCGAACGACCGGCCGCAGCGCGGGCAGGTCCACATCGGTACCCGGTCCATGAGTGGGTAGCATCTTGGTGACGACCAGGGAGGACCGCAATGACCCAGCTGTGGCAGGGCGAGACCGAGAAGGCGATCGAGCACTTCCCCATCTCGAGGGAGCGGGTGCCGGTCGAGGTGGTGCGGATGCTGGCCCGGATCAAGGCCGAGGCGGCCCGGGTCAACGCCGAGCTGGGGCTGCTGGACGCCGGCCGGGCCGAGCGGATCGCGGCCGCGGCCGAGGCCGTGGTCGCCGGGGAGCACGACGACCAGTTCCCGATCGACGTGTTCCAGACCGGGTCGGGCACCAACACCAACACCAACGTCAACGAGGTCCTGTCCAGCCTGGCCGGCGAGGACGTCCACCCCAACGACCACGTCAACCTGGGCCAGTCCTCCAACGACACCTTCCCGACCGCGGTCCACCTGGCCGCCCTGGACGCGGCCAGCAACGGCCTGCTGCCGGCCCTGGACGCCCTGGCCGGGTCGCTCGCGGCCAAGTCGGAGGAGCTGCGCGACGCCGTCAAGCCCGGCCGCACCCACCTGATGGACGCCGTCCCGGTCACCCTCGGCCAGGAGTTCGCCGGCTACGCCGCCCAGGTCCGCGAGGGCGCCGCGCGGGTCGAGGCGGCCCTGACCCGGGTGCGCAAGCTGCCCCTCGGCGGCACCGCGGTCGGCACCGGCCTCAACGCCCACCCCGAGTTCGCGGCCAGGGTGCGCGAGCGGGTCGCCGCCGCCACCGGCCTGGAGCTGTCGCCGCCGGCCCACCCGTTCGAGGCCCAGGGGGCCCGCGACGCCCTGGTCGAGCTGTCCGGGGCGCTCAAGACGGTGGCCGTGAGCTGCACCAAGATCGCCAACGACATCCGCTGGATGGGGTCGGGCCCCAGGGCCGGGCTGGGCGAGCTGGTCCTGCCCGAGCTCCTGAAGGGCTCCTCGATCATGCCCGGCAAGGTCAACCCGGTCATGGCCGAGGTCCTCACCCAGGTGTCGGCCCAGGTCATCGGCAACGACACCGCCATCACGGTCGCCGGCCTCCAGGGACACTTCGAGCTGAACGTGTTCGTCCCCCTGATGGCCCGCAACCTGCTGCAGTCGATCACCTACCTGGCCGCCGCCTGCCGGGCCTTCGCGGCCCGCTGCGTCGACGGCATCACCGCCAACACCGAGCACGCCCAGGCCCTGGCCGAGAACACCCTGGTCCTGGTGACCGCCCTCAATCCGGTGGTCGGCTACGACGAGGCCGCCGCCATCTCCAAGGAGGCGGCCGCCACCGGCCGCTCCCTGCGCGAGGTCGCCCTCGACCACGGGGTCGCCCCCGACGTCCTCGACAAGGTCCTCGACCTGCGCACCGTCGCCCGCGGCAACGGGTTCGCCGACTAGACCAGCTCGACCCGTGCCTGCCTGCGCGTTCAGGCGTCCGGGAGGCGGACTCCGAAGCCCTTGACGGCCAGTTTGAGGACGACCTGGCCGGGGGCCATCAGGTCGGCGACGCGGGCGGCGGCCAGGCGCTCCAGCTCGGCCAGGCGGGTGGCGTAGGCGTCGGGGCCGGTGCGGCGGGCGGCGTCCAGGAGGCGGGTGTTGGCCCAGACCTTGGCCCGGGACTCGCGCAGGAACCGCTTGGTGGCCAGCCGGTTGAGGGGCTGGAGGAGGCGGTCGGTGCGGCTGCGGGGGCCGCTCATGGCCTCCAGCTTGGTGTCCTCGGCACCGACCCGGGCGACCAGGACCTGGTCGATCTGCTCGTGGTCGGCGTGGCGGGCGGCCAGCAGGCCGGGGTCGTCGAACTCGGGCTCGGAGATGACGGCCAGCAGCGACTGGGCCAGGTCGTAGTTGATGTGGGCGTTCATGCCCAGCAGCACGTGGCGCAGGGGCGGCAGGCCGTCCGCACCATCGCCGGCGCCGAAGGCGACCGCCCACGGCTCGGGCGGGTGCCGGCCGGCCTGGGCGGTCTCGATCGCGTCCAGGTAGAGGCCGGCGAAGGCGACGTCCCAGCGCTCGACCCACTCCGGGTCGCGGAACCCGCCCCGGTGGAGCTCCTCGGCCACCGCCCTGGTGGTCCTGAGATAGGTGGCCAGGAAGAACCTTCCCGGGTCGCCGCCGGCCTCCAGCGGCTCCAGCAGCGCCTCCATGCGCCGCAGCAGGGCGCCGATGCCGGCCGAGCGTTCCATGGCGGCAAGCCTGCCAGCAGCCCAGGCCAGCGTCCAGCGGCCTCGGGGTGCCCGGCCGGGATGCGGAGCATGGGGGCCCGGGAGAAGATGGCCGGCATGGAGATCCTGGTCACCGGGGCCGGCGGGTTCGTCGGGGGCGCCCTCGTGCCCGAGCTGGTGGGCCGGGGCCATGGGGTCCGGGCCGCCACCCGCCATCCCGACGGCTACCGACCGCCGCCCGGCGCGGTCCCGCACCGCTTCGACCTGGACGACCAGGCCTCCCTGGCCCCGGCCCTGGACGGGGTCGAGCTCGCCTACTACCTGGTCCACTCCATGGGCCAGCAGGGCGAGTTCGCCCGGCGCGACCTCCAGCACGCCCGCACCTTCGGGCGGGCGGCCAGGGCGGCCGGGGTCGACCGGGTGGTGTACCTGTCGGGCCTGGGCGACCTGGGCGACGGGCTCAGCCCGCACCTGGCCAGCCGACGGGCGGTCGAGGACGCGCTGGCCTCGACCGGGCCCGACCTGACCGTGCTGCGGGCGGCGATCGTGCTCGGCCGGGGCGGGGCCAGCTTCGAGATGCTGGTCCAGCTCGTCCGGCGGCTGCCGGTGATGGTCTGCCCCCGCTGGGTGGACACGGCCAGCCAGCCCATCGCCCTCGGCGACGCCGTCGGCTACCTGGCCGACGCCGCCCAGACCGAGGCCACCCGCGGCCAGCGGCTGGAGGTGGGCGGGCCCGAGGTCCTCACCTACCGGGAGATGATGCTCCGGTTCGCCCGGCTGGAGGGCCGGCGGCGCCTGATCGTCGGCGTGCCCCTGTTCACCCCCGGGCTGTCGTCGCACTGGATCGGGCTGGTCACCGACGTCCCGGCGGCCGTGGCCCGGCCGCTGGCCGAGGGGCTGCGCAACCGGGTGGTGGTCAGCGACGGCGCCGCCCGCCGCCTCATGCCCCGCGACCTGGCCACCTTCGAGGAGGCCTGCCGGGCCGCCCTGACCGCCGACCCGGGGTCCCGCTAGACCGCGCAGCCGCCGACCGGGACCGGGCGGCGGCCGCCGTGGTTGCGGTCCAGGGCCCGGCGGACCTCGGCGTTGGTGAGGGCGTAGCCCTCGGTGGGCTCGACCGTGGAGGCGGCGAACACCACCCCCAGGGAGCGGCCGTGCAGGTCCACCACCGGGCCGCCGCTGTCGCCCTTGCGCACCCGGGCGTGGAGGACGTAGATGTCGCGGCGGCTGCCCTGCGGCCTGGCGTAGATGTCGGGGGCCTCGGGCTGGGTCCGCAGCACGATGGTGGCCCCGATGTACTGCTGGGGGCCGCCGCCGGGGTAGCCGATCACCACCGCCTCCTGTCGGCGGCGGGCCGGCGCCGGGGCCAGGCGCAGCGGCCCCACCGCGAGGTCGGGCGCCCACAGCAGGGCCAGGTCGTGGTTCGGGTCGAAGTAGACGACGGTGGCGTCGGCCCGCACGCCCTCGTTGGTCACCACCTCGTGGCGGCGCGACCCGGCGACCACGTGGGCGTTGGTGACGACCAGGCCGTGCTGGACCGGGAAGCCGCTGCCGAACAGCACCCCGCCGCAGCCCCGGCTCTGGATCTGGACGGTGGCGTTGGCGGCCCGCAGCACGTCCGGGGTCCTGGCCGCCTCGGGCGGGGGACCGGAGACCAGCGGCGGACGCAGGCTGTCGAACGCCTCCGGGAACCCCGAGCGGTCGAGCAGGCCCCGCAGCTGGGCCAGGGCCGCCGGGGGCCGCGGGGCGTAGTTGTCGATCGTCCGCAGCACGCTGGAGGAGTGGACCGCCCGGGAGAAGGGCGAGAACGGCACGTTGCTGAGGGTCAGGGCGATGAACCACATCGCGATGGCGGCGACGATGGTGGCCACCACCGCCCCGCCGACGGCGTCGGCCCGGCTCGTCCAGCGCCCGCCCAGCAGCGAGCGGACCCGGATGCCGAGCAGGTTGCCGACGGCATGGCAGGCCGCGGCGACCAGGAAGAACACCACCACCGCGGTCAGCAGGCGCCGCAGCGAGCTGTCAGGCGAGACCAGCAGCCCCGCCCGGGTGGCCGCCCACGCCCCCAGGGCCAGCCCGACCAGCAGCCCTAGGTAGCCGAGCAGCACCATCGCGAACCCGCGACGCCAGCCGCTCAGGGCGGCCAGGGCGAGCAGGACGAGCAGGAGCACGTCAATCGGTTGCAGGTCGAATGGCATCGCTGTTCCGGCCGCAGACGGGATAACCATCTCATCCTAATCGGTCGCCGGACCAAGCACCGGGCCTCCTGCGACCGCCGTCTACAGCCGGTCGCCCAGGGACCGCTCGACCTGCTCGGAGAGCTTGCGCACGGCGATCAGCACCGGGTCCCAGACCGGTGAGAAGGGCGGCGCGTAGGACAGGTCGAGGTTGACCATGTCCTGCGCGGTCATGTCGTTCCAGATGGCGGTGGCGAACACGTCGATGCGCTTGGCCGCGCCCTCCTTGCCGACGATCTGGGCGCCGAGCAGCCGGCCGGAGCGGCGCTCGGCCAGCACCTTGGTGCGGATCGGGGCCGCCCCCGGGAAGTAGCCGGCCCGGGTGGTCGAGTCGACCGCCGTCTGCTCCCATTCCAGGCCGAGCTCGTCCAGCTCGGCCTCGGACAGCCCGGTGCGGGCGACCTCGACGTCGAAGATCTTGGACACGGCCGTGCCGAGCACGCCCGGGAAGGTGGCGTAGCCGCCGCCGATGTTGATGCCGCAGACCCGGCCCTGCTTGTTGGCGATGGTCCCCAGGTGGTAGCTGACCGGCTTGCCGGAGACGAGGTGGCGGGCCTCCGCGCAGTCGCCGGCCGCCCACACCCCGTCGTGGGCGGTCTGCATGCGCGGGTTGACGGCGATGGCGCCGCTCTCGCCGAGCTGGATGCCGGACGACTCGGCCAGCCCGACCGCCGGCCTGGTGCCGAGGCCGAGGACGACCAGGTCGGCGTCGAGCGTCCGGGCCGCGGTCCGCACCGCCCGGACGCGCTCGTCGCCCTCGATCGCCTCCACCTTCTCCTCCAGGTGCAGCTCGACCCCGATGTCCCTGACCGCCTGGGAGACCAGCTCGCCCATGTCGGGGTCGATCCGGCTCATCACCTGGGGGGCGGCCTCGACCAGGGCGGTGGGGACGCCCCGGTTGACCAGCGCCTCGGCCGCCTCCAGGCCGATGTAGCCGCCGCCGACGATCACCGCCCGCCTCGGGCCGGCGTCGACCGCCCTGCGCAGCTCGATGCCGTCCTGCAGCACCGACAGGCCGTACACCCCGGGCAGGTCGATGCCGTCGATGGGCGGGCGCAGCGGCTCGGAGCCGGTGGCCACCACCAGCACGTCCCACGGCTCCTCGACGGTCCGCCCGCCGTCCAGGTCGCGGACCCGGACCCGGCGGGCCTCGAGGTCGACGGCCTCGACCTCGTGGCGGGTCCGGACCTCGATGTCCTGCTCGGCGTGCTCCTCGGGGCTGCGGGTGACCAGGTCGCGCCAGTCCTTGACCACGTCGCCGGCGTAGTAGGGGAGCCCGCAGGCCGAGTACGAGGTGTGCCGGCCCCGCTCGAAGCCGACGATCTCCAGCTCCTCGGGTGGGCGGCGCCTGCGCGCCTGGGCGGCGGCGCTCATCCCGGCCGCGTCGCCTCCGACCACCACCATGCGCGTCGCTGCCACCGGCCCTCCTCGTCGTCGGCTGCCGGGGGCTAGTCTGCCCTCTCGACGCGTCGGCTACCCGGGAGGTCGAGCCAGTTGACCAGGATGCTGTTCCACTGCAGCCACGGGCGGGACGACCCGGAGCGGGCGACCGTTCCCTTCATCGCCGCCAACGTGGCCGCCGCCTCCGGGCAGGAGGCGGTGGTGCTGCTGACCATCGAGGGCGCCTGGCTGTGCAAACGCGGCTACGCCGACAGCGTGGAGGCCGAGGGCTTCCCCAGGCTGGCCGAGCTGCTGGCCTCGTTCGTGGAGGCCGGCGGCGCCATCTGGGGCTGCAGCGCCTGCACCACCCCCCGCGGCATCACCGAGGCCGACCTGGTCGAGGGCGCCCAGATCGTGGGCGCGGCCACGATCGTCGCCGCCGTCGCCGAGGGCGCGGTCCCGGTCGCCCTGGGCTGAGGGTCAGCGGAGGCCGCGGACGTCGAGGGCCTCGGGGGGCACGGGGGCGCCGCAGCGGGCGCAGGACGAGCGCATCATGACCCGGCCCCCGCAGCCGGCGTGGGTGGCCAGGGCCGAGGACGGCTCGCCGCAGTGGCGGGTGCCCCAGGCGGCCAGGCTGGCCAGCACCGGGGCCAGGTCGCGGCCCTTGTCGGTGAGGTGGTAGGCGCGGCCCTCGATGGCCCGCTCGACCACCCCCTCCTCCTCGAGCAGGCGCAGCCGCTCGGCCAGCAGGTTGGAGGGGATCCCGGGCAGGGCCCGCTCCAGCTCGGCCCAGCGCCGCCCGTCGAGCAGCAGCTCGCGGACCACCAGCAGGGTCCACCGGTCGCCGACGACCTCGAGCGAACGAGCCACCGGCCCAGGCATCGGGTAGAGCTTCGGCACGGGCCCGACGGTACCACCTGGCCCTGGGGCCTGTGGACGACCCCGAGCACCCTCGTTCCCGGTGGGTTACTTGACTTTTTGAAGTGGGCGGTCGACGCTGCCGTGCATGGACATCTCCCCGGCCACCCCGCTGGGCGAGTTGCTGGCCGAGGCCCGTCGGATCCGGGAGCACCGGCACGGGACCAGGGTCACCTACTCGCCGAAGGTCTTCATCCCGCTGACCATGCTGTGCCGCGACCACTGCGGCTACTGCACCTTCGCCAAGCCGCCGGCCCGGCTCGGGGCCGCGGCCTACCTCGACCCCGGGCAGGTGCTGGAGATCGCCAGGGCCGGCGCGGCCGCCGGCTGCTCCGAGGCCCTGTTCACGCTGGGGGAGCGGCCCGAGGAGCGCTACCCGGTGGCGCGCGACGCCCTGGCCGGCCTGGGCCACGGCTCCACGGTGGAGTACCTGGTCGAGGCCTGCCGGCTGGTCCTGTCCGAGACCGGGCTGCTGCCCCACGCCAACGCCGGCGCCCTGCACCCCGGCGAGCTGGCCGCCCTCCGCCGGGTCAGCGCCAGCCAGGGCATGATGCTGGAGTCGCTGTCGGAACGGCTGCACGAGCCGGGCGGCCCCCACGCCCGCTGCCGGACCAAGCTGCCGGCGCGCCGGCTGGCCACCCTGGAGGCGGCCGGGGAGCTGGCCATCCCGTTCACCACCGGGGTCCTGGTCGGGATCGGCGAGACCCGGGCCGAGCGCCTGGAGGCGCTGGCCGCCGTCCAGTCCGCCCACCGCCGCCACGGCCACGTGCAGGAGGTGATCGTCCAGAACTTCCGCCCCAAGCCGGGCACGGCCATGGCCGGCGCCGCCCCGCCGTCGCTCGAGGACTACCTGTGGACGATCGCGGCCGCCCGGGTCCTGCTCGACCCGGCCATCCACCTCCAGGCCCCGCCCAACCTCACCGAGGACTTCGGGGCCCTGCTGGAGGCGGGGATCGACGACTGGGGCGGCGTCTCCCCGGTCACCGCCGACCACGTCAACCCCGAGGCGCCCTGGCCCGACCTGGAGCGGCTGCGGGCGGTGACCGAGGCCGCCGGCATGACCCTGGCCCCGCGGCTGACGATCTACCCCGAGTTCGCCGCCGACCCCGGCCGCTGGCTCGACCCGGACCTGCGCTTCCCGGTCCTTGACCGCTCCGACGCCGAGGCCCTGGCCCGCGACGACCGCTGGGCGGCCGGCGACCACGACCCGCCGCCCATCCTGATCGACCCCCACCGGTTCCCGACCCCGGCGGCCGGCGGCCGGGTGGGGGAGGTCCTGGCCGGGGTCGCGGCCGGCCAGCAGCCGGGCGAGGACGAGCTGGTCGCCCTGTTCGCGGCCAGGGGCCCGGAGGTGCGGGCGGTGGCCGAGGTCGCCGACGACCTGCGCCGCCAGGCCGTCGGGGACGTGGTCACCTTCGTCCGCAACCGCAACATCAACTACACCAACGTCTGCACCTTCCGCTGCCGCTTCTGCGCCTTCTCCAAGGGCCCGGCCAGCCTCAACCTGCGCGGCGCGCCCTACCTGCTCGGCCTGGACGAGGTGGCCCGGCGGGTGGTCGAGGCCGACGAGCGCGGGGCCACCGAGGTCACCCTCCAGGGCGGCATCCACCCCAGCTTCGACGGCGACTACTACCTGCACGTTGCCCAGGCCGTGCGCGAGGCCGTGCCCGGCATGCACAT